>JAEEGI010003638.1_pt1 | contig 36610 bp, 21 predicted proteins | sample 8958751 | NCBI WGS metagenome assembly JAEEGI01 (sample SAMN16246545, study PRJNA631951) | gut metagenome | biome: gut microbiome; feature: rumen; material: KS-attached | host: Bos | place: Iran: Karaj | collected 2018-10 | reverse complement strand
AATGCATTTAATTAAATGATGAAACAATTAAATATTTATTTTATAAATTAAAAATTAATAATTATTATTTAAAATATATATATATAATGGATGAAGAAGAAGAAAAAAAACAAGAAATAATTGAATTAAATGATACAATAAAACAATTAGAACAAGCATCAAAAGCCTTATTAGAAGAAAGAAATAAGACTTCTCAATATTTAAAAAGAATAAAACAATATGAAAATATAATATCAGAAAAAGACGAATCAATTCAAGTTCATCGAAAAGAAAAATTTGAATTAGAAGAGAAATTAAATTCAGGTTCATTTAAAGATAAAGAAAAAAAATCAATTCCTTTAAATAAATTAGTTACAAATCTTTTTAAAAGTGAAAGTAAAAATGAAGATGACGTAAAAAAAATGTTAAACGAAATTCAACAATTAAAAGTAGAAAATTTTAATCTTAATAAAAGTATAAATGAAGAAAATAATATGTTTAAAAACCAAAAAATTAAATTTCAAGAAACAATAACAAATCAAACAAAAGAAATAAAAGAAGCAAATGATAAAAAAAATAATTTAAAAGATGAAAGTGATAATTTAATAAAATTAAAAGATGATTTAATAAAAAAAATATCTGATTATGAAAAAGAAAAAAAAGAATATGTTGATAATTATATTAAAAGGAAAGAAGAAGAATCAAAAAGTCAAGAACAAATAAATCAAAGTAAATTAACTATTGAAGAAAAGAAAAAAGAAATTGAAAATAAAGATAATGAAATTCATAAATTAAATCTTGAATTGAAAAAACTATATGATTCTGTAAATGAAAAAAAAGCAGAAATTAATAAAGTTCCTTTAAATAAAAAAGATTTTCAAGTTGAAAAAATTCAAAACCAAAAAACCAAAAAAATGAAAATTTCATTTAATAAAAATTCAAAAAATAATAAATATGAAATTACATTAAATTGTGAAGGAAAAATTGATGTGATAGATATTTTACAAACTACAAATACACAAACTGAAGAAAATTTATTTGAATTATATGTTGTTTATTCTGATGAAAAAAATGAAACAGTAATTATTAAAACAGATGAATTATTAACAGAATATTTTTTTAAAACTTATAAAGAATATTATGCTAGAGCCATTAGTGATTCAAAATAAAATAATTAGAATTAATAAGGTTAAAATTAAAATATAATAAAATAAAATAAAAAAAAAATATATTTTGTAATAAAAAGAAATACGTATTTAATCAAAAATTGAAAATTGATTTTATATTTTTTCTTCTTCAAAATTATGATTATAATTTAATAATAGGCAAATTAAGTATATATTGAATTATTAAAAAATAAAAATTTCTTATTTAATATTTTTAATGAATTATATGTTTAACATTATATTAATATAATGAATTCTCCAGAAGAAAAAACATCTGATGCTATTTCTACTTCAGGAAGTGCTTTATTTGATTTAGATGTTAATTGTAGTAAAAATATTGTTTCTAAAAAGACTAACAATAAGAAGAAAAATAAAACAAAACCTCTTTTCAAGGTTAGAACACAAAAAGATTATCATAAAAATACAAAAAATTGTAAAAGTTATTTGATTAACAAAAATACTTTTACTATTGATATTCAAATACCTAATTTTTTGCAAGATAAAATCGAAATGAAAAAATTAGAAGGTGAAATTAACAATTATGAAAACAAAATTAAAAATTTCTCAAATGAAGAAAAAGAAGTTTTTATAACTTCAAAAGTTAATTTTATTAATTCAATAATTGGTAAATATAATCTACCTTTGGTTATTTCATCAAATAATTATCCAAAAGACTCTTGGGAAAATATAAAATAAATTAATAATTTTTTGATTGTTATTTTAATTTAATAAAAGTAAGACAATTATTATCGGTGGATTATAACAAAATATTTTATTTATTATTTATAAAGAAAAAAATAAATAATAGTATATTAATTTAAACTAAACTTTCATTTTGGTCATTTAAATATGTTAAAATAAAATTAACCAAATTATAAATAAACACTAAATTAAGAACAAATTAAAAAAAACCATAAACATAAATAAAAAAAAATAAAATTACGAAAATTATAAATATTTCAAAAATTAATTAAGATATAAATTTAAATAAATGTCCTCAGAAAACAATGAAAATCAAAATAAAGAAAAACTCAATAATACTCATTTAGAAAATAAAAATGTGGATATTAAAGAAACAAAAGAACAAGAAAAAGAAAAAGAAGAATTAATAACAGTAGGAGATTTTGTAAAATCAATAGATAAACAAATATTATTTGATTTAAAATGTCAAAAATCTGAAGAATTTAATAAATGTACTTATGATAAAGGTTATATTTCTCAAGAAATTTATTTTTGTGAAACTTGTTTTAATGAGAATAAAAAATATAGTGTTATTTGTTTAGGTTGTTGTTTTAATTGTCATAAAGATCATGAAGTTCAAAATCTTTTTTTTAAAAGAAATATGAAATGCGATTGTGGAAATAATAATTTTAATTTAAATTGTTGTTTAAAAAAAGATAAAGATTATGAAAATATTGATAATATTTATAATCATAATTTTGAAGGTAAATTTTGTTATTGTGATAAAGAAGATGATGGCGGGGAAATGTTTCAATGTTTTTTCTGTGAAGATTGGTTTCATTTAGATTGTACTAATATTTTTCAAAAAAAAGATGAAGATGATTATGGAGAATTTGTTTGTAGAGATTGTTTGAAAAAAAATTCTTTTATTTTTGAAAATTATTCAATGAATAATTTTGTTTTTGGATTTATGAAAGATGAAGATAATAATAATGAAAATAATCATAATAATAAGAATAATATAAATTTAATTACTGGAACAGAATTTGCAAAAAAAAGAAAACATAATGAAATAGATGTTGAAAATGATAATAACTTTAATAATGATAAATGTAAATTAGAAGAGAATAAATTTAATTATGATGAAAATAAGTCATTGCTTAATAAATTAATAGAAAATAAAAATGAATTAATTATCAGTACTAAAAAATTAGAAAAAATATTATGTTATTGTGAAAAATGTCAATTATTATATAAAGAGAAAAAATTAGATTTTTTAAATTCTAAAAAATTTAACACTGAATGGTATCAAAGAGTTTTATTTGATGATAAAATAAATAATGAAATTGAGAATAATCCAGAAGAAAATAATCAAATGTTAAATCAAATTCAAAATATTGATATATTTAAATCAAATGTAATTAGATCTCTTGATGTAGAAAAACAAATGCAACTTTCTTTAATTAGTAATGAATTTATTAAGGAATTTTCAAAATATATATCTGATTTAAAAAAAGAAAAAGAAAATAATAATTTAGAACTAATTATTACTGAAAAAGATGTAAATGATTTTTTAAAAAAATTTCAAGAACATATTCATAATTAAATTTTATATATAACGTATTTAAAATACTTAACAAATTCACTGTTTTTTATTTTTTAATCATATTTTTTTATAATTTGTTTAACTTATTTCTTATCATATCCTTCAAATTCTTCCTCTTTAATAATATCTTTAGGAATTATTTTTAAAAATCTTCTATTTTTATATTATTCAATAACAAATTTTTGTTATTCTTTTATTTAATTCTTATTTTGCTGTCTTTTTTCTAATTTCTTTTTTTATTATAAATTTTCATTTTCTATATTAATTAATTAAATTTCTTTTAATTTTAACCTTTTAATTTATTCTTTATAATGTTTATATTTGGATTTATTTTTGAAGATAAACCTTAAATTTAACAAATATATAAATATAACTTTAATTAATAATCTTGAAAATTAATTTATTGATATTTGAACTTCTCTTTTTTAATATCATTATCTTCAATATTCAAAAATTTTTGTGTCTTCTGATTCTTGTTCATGAAAAAATAATTTTTCATTCATAACATTTGATGGTTGTAAACCTTTAAACAGAACAAGAAGAACATGTAAAAAATACAATTTCATTTAAATGGATTAAATAGTTATAATAATAATAATAATGTTAATAAAGAAAAAGGTGAAAAAAAGAAAAAAGGATTTATGAAAATATTTAACAAAAAATAAATTATTCCCTTTTAAATAATAATTGAAAATAATGATTAACCAATTCTTTAGAATAAAAAGAAATGAAAAATAAAGGAGAAAAAGTATTTTCATTTTTTTTAATTCCTTAGATTTATTTCCAATGTAAATAACATAATTTTCATTTGTAAAAAAAATCAATCTGAGGTATTAAAAAATATAAATCATCAAATCTTCTATTAGTATTATGTAAATAAATGGACTCATAAAATAGATTAATAAAAAGATAAATATAAGATTGAGTTTCATAATTAACAAAAGAAAAACAAGTTAAATTTTCAATTTCTGTTTTTTCTAAAATTATTGAAAATAAAGAATGAAACTCAAAATCATATTTCTTCATCAACTGCATTAGTTTCATCATCAAAATCAACAAAAACATAAAATCTTTCTTTATCTAAATTTATTATTATTATTTTATAATTCTTTTGAAAAACTTTCTTTTTTTCATAATTTTAATAAATACTATTTGTAATTGTTTTGAAAAAGATAATTTTCAAAAAATATAGTAATTAAATTTTATTCCAAAATAATTTTCAGCTTCTTTAAATCTTATTTTCATTTTTGTTATATCACAATAATGAAAAGTTAAATCAATATTCTCAAAAATTTCTAATAAATATTCATCCAATAACTTTCTATCTTAAATTTTTGACCCCCTTTGAATTAAACTTTAACATTTTAATAAATAAATTTAATTTTTAAAATACATATAAAAAAAGGAAATATTCAATTTTAATTAACTTTGTTTTTTTTGATTTAAAGAATATTCTATATTAAAAAAGATTAAATTTATTTTTTTACTTATTCAGTTGTGATATTAATAAATCACTTTTATTCACAAATTTTTTATTTTTTTAAAGTTTTGATTTTTTCATTTTTATAAAATATAATATATTTTATTACTATATCTCTTCCAAAAAATTCTATTATATTAAGTAATTTTAAAAATTTGAATTTAGTTTGAGAAAATAAATTTAAAGTAAAAATATTGTAATAGGATTAATGATGAAGAAGAAAATAAATTTTGAAATTTAATTTCTTTCACATTTTAATAAAGTATTTCTAGAAAATCAAAAATTACTTTATCTTTATTTTAAAATAATAAAATTAAATCCAGAAATAAAAAACTTTAAAGATAATTTCTCAATATCAATATAAAATCAAAATAATTTGAATGATACTATTCAAGTAATTTTTATATTTTGAAAAAATACTACTAAAAGTATTGTAAATAATGATAAAGAGTCAATGGGAAATATTTTTTAACAATCAATATTTACTTTTAAATTAAATTAAAAATCCAATATTATAGTAACTAAAAGAAAAAAAGAGAATAAATAATACAATGTTTTAGTTTAAAAAAAAGAAAACAAAATTTATTATTAATAGATGGTTTATGATTGTAAAAAAAATCAAATTAAATAAAAATCAAACTCAATTAAATTTGACTTATGAATAATATAAATAGTAAATTAAAAACATTAAGAAATAAAAAAGTGGATTCAATAAATTAATAATAAAATAATGCTACCCATTAATAAAACACAAGAATTAGAAATCAAAATTATTAAACTTCCTTTCTTATTTTTGAATAAATAACTCTTATTTAATATAATTTTAATAATATTAATCTTTAAAAGATAAACAATTATACTTAAAACTAAAATATTAAAAAAATAATTTTACCAATTATTATTAATTGGGAATTGAACTCAATCCATTTCCAAACAAAAATAGTTAGAAAAATATTATATATATGATATCATTTTATTATTAAATATAAAATGGCGACAGCAGCTGCGGCTGTTACTTTAGGAATAAGTGTAGAATTAGTGGCAACGGCTGTTACAGCACTTGGAATAGGTGCCATAGGTGCAGTTTTTACTGGAAAATTAATTGAACAAATAAGAGAATGGATTAGAACTCGTGATATTTCCACTGAAATCAGTGATCATGTAATGAAAGGTAAACATAATTTCAATGATAAATGTGGAAGAGATTGTATTCTAGGAGTTGCTAATAGTTTAAAAATACAAAGTTCATGGTTAGCTGATAATGGAATTCCTGTCATCAGAGGTACAGGAAATTGCAGACATGGTTGTACAATTGAAGTTAGAATGTCTATTCCACCTTTTCATCAAGATTGGAAAATTGGTACTGCATTTCATCAAGGGCCTTGTTATGCTTAATAATAATTATTTATTTATATTTCATAAAAATTTAAAAAAACTATGATTATTAAGTGATAGTAATTGTTTATAAATATGGAGATTTAAAATTAGGGACTTTGATATTAAAAATATTATAATTTGAGTTTATTTTTTGTATTGATCTATTCAAAATCTTGCATTAGGGTCAAAAGGAATTCTATTATAATTTTCTATTATTATGTACCATTATAATTATTATCAAAATTTACAAGAATATCTTAAAGTTTTTAAATCTTTTAAAACTCTTTATTTTATCATCAATTTATTTTTTAATTTTTTTCCTTTTTCTTTACATATCTTATTTGAATTTGTTAAACAATCAAAAATTATTTTAGAAGCATCATTTCTAACAAAAACAATTATTAAATATATTATTATTTAAAAATAATTTATATCTCCAATTTTCTGTCTGATTCTGATTCAAGATTATTTAATCTTTGACTTTCTTAAAGGGAATTTTTTATTATTTAATTATTCGTTTTAGTTTGTTTATTTTTTTTTGAAAAAATAATTTAAAGGATCATCTTTATTAGTTAATTAACTTTTCCTTCATTATATTCTATTTTTTGTAATTTATTTATAAACTTAATCATATCTTTTTTCATCGTGATCCGATTATCAAACTAAAAATTTCATTGAACTCTAAAATTGATTTTCTTATTTTTTTTAATTGTTAATAATAGTTTAAATCTATATATCAAGATTTTCTTATTTAAATAATCTTCAACTTACTATTTTTCTTCCTTTTGGAGTCTTCTTTATATTTATTTTTGGTTCATTTATTAATATTTCTGTAGAAATAATTTTCTATCTTCATTTATAAAGAATTTATATTTGAGATTGATTGAATGTTATTGATCTTTCTAAAGTTTGTTCATTTTGATATTATTAAAATTTTTAGATTTAAAAAAAATATATTGTATTTTTTATAACTTATTATATTTTTCACTTATATATATTTTTTTTCTTTACTTTAAATTACTTTACATAATTAAATAATAAAAAAGAGATTAAATATATTTAAATATTATCTTCTTCTTCTTTTTTATTTTGACTTACCAAACTATAAATAAATTCAATTCTAAATTTATTTCCTATTGAACTAAACCAATCTTGAAATTTATCTAATTCTTTTAATTCAAGTTTAATTTCTAAATTATTGTAATCAAAAGGTTTAATTCCTTTTTTTTCAGCAATATCATTAACACCTGAAATAAAATTGTTTAAATCTTTTTCATTGGAAAAATTATAAATTAATTTTCCAATTATATTTCTTTTACTAATACTGATATTAGACATTCTAGATTTATTTTTACTATTAGTATCAATTTCATCATCATTTAACTTATCATTATCATCTAAATCAATTTCATTTTCATTTTCATTATTTGTGGCTTGAGTTGAACTTATTTCTTCAATTTGCTTCATAACTTCAGTAATACTTACATTACTTTTTCTTTGTCCTAAATTATAATAAGTTTTCGAAATTTCAAAAGAATTATTTCCACATAAATTTATAATATCATTATTTAATATATAATTAGATAAATTTTCTATTGTATTATACCATAAATTCACCCAAGTATAGAAATTAAATTTAAATGCTGACACTTCTAATTTAATATCATAATTTATATTTTCTTGAGAGTTAAAATTCATGTAATAATAAAAATAATTTTGACCTGATTTTCTTTCTATTTTTTTTTCTGCATACGGAAAATTTAATTTACTTTTTACAGTAGAACTCATTTTAACATCATAATCTCTTGCAGAAACAAAAGGACCAATTTTTAAACTTTTTAAATGGAAACTATTATGAGAATAAAAATATTCATTATCATTTAAATAATTATATAATATATTTTTCATATAAAAATGTTTCATATCATTATCAGAAATATAATTTTGCAATATTTTAGGAATATTCTTATAATAAGGTTTAGTAAAATTCATCGATAAAAAAGCTTCAAAATATTCAATATATCTAATTTGAGAAGGTATAGTAACACCCTAAAAAATTAGGAAAAAAATTTAAAAAAATATATATATTTACTTTCCCATTAACACTTCTTAATTTTCCAAAAACTTTTAAAGCTTCTACACTATCATTACAAATTCCAGCAAAAATCATATAACAAACAATCATAACTCCAGTTCTTCCTTTTCCAGCTTTACAATGAATAGCACATAAACCATCAGGATTTCTAATTAAATATAAACAAACATCAATACAAAATTCTAAAATTAATTTAATTGGACAGGGTTCATGATCATAAAAAGGAAAAATCGCAATATCTTTATTAAATTTTTCCTTGCTATAAATTCTATCTTTTTCAATACATAAATTATATATTTTATAATTAGAATGATATTTATTTAAAAAATTTCTAGTTTCAGTGATTGAGTTTCTATATATTGATTCACATCCAGTTGAAGGGTATCCCATTGCTAAAGTATGTTCTGTTATATATGATAAATCAAGATCAAAAAAATCATTATATATTCTATGTTTTTTTTTGCTTACTAAATGTTTTATTAAATTTGATATTTTTGGAAATAAATTTGTATTTGGTTCTCCTTCTGATGGACCATTTGCTGATTTTGATATTGAGTCATTTAAATTATTTAAGTCAATTATTTCTTTTTTTTTGTAGTTATATAAATTTATATTTACTTTTTGTTTGTTTGTCATATAATATTGGAAGATTATCTTCATTTTTTTGAATATATATTTTATTTACTTCATAATCAAATGTAAATTCAATTTCTGGTCGTGGTTTACGAAAAATATTTTCTGTTTTTCCTGTTATATTTATATCTATTGGATTAATAAAATTTTCCATTTTATTGATTAATTAAATATATTATATTTTGTTTAAAAAAAATTAAAATTTTTATTATTTTAAAAAGCTTTTTTTTGAAATTTCATTAAAGTAATCTTATTATTATCAGAGATTATACTTTTCTTTTTTTATAATTCCTAACTTCAAAGATTAAAAATTATTAAATTTATTTCAATTTTTTTATTGAACAAATTAAATAAAATAAAAAAATAATAAATCTTAATACTCATTAACATGAAAAATTTAATTATATTCTGAATGATATATTAAATAAATATTAATAATATTTTCATATTCTATGGTTCATATTATCAGTTGATTCTTTTCTTTTTGAATTGTTTTCCAAATTTGATGAAAAATTTATATAAAATTTTTTGAAATTTAGAAAATTTTTTCTTGGATTTTTAATGAATAGTATTATAATTTTCATTTTTTTACTTTTATTGTTGTTTTATTTGTTTATTTCCAAATGTTTTTTGTGGTTTTTTGGAAAGAATTTAAATTTTTCCATTTCTCTTTTTTAAATTAAAAATTTTATTTATTTAAAAGTCTTTTATATTTATTTTGATAAATTCCATTTTTCTTTTATTTTCTTCTGTTATTCTTATATTCTTCTCTTTCTTTTTTTTGCAATATTATTCATTTATTTAAAGTATATTTATATTTTTGTATTTATATAATAAAATCTTATTTAAATTTTTATTAATGAATAATAAAAATAAAATATGGAAGATTAATGGATTAACTAAAGAATTATTAAATTTCTTTGATTTTAAGAATATTAATTTAAAGGAAGGAGAATGTTATTGTGAAATTAAAATTAAAAATAAATGTTTAGATGAAAATGGAAATTTAGATGATGGGTTATTAATTGCTTTAATTGATACATTTTCTTCTTATGCTGTGATGTTTTTAACTAAAGAAGATTATAAAAACTATTTAAGTGTGAATATAACAATGTTTTCATATGAAGAAGTAAAAACTGAAAAAATATCACAATTAAAAATGAATGTATTTTTAGTTAAAAAAGAAGGAAGAAACATTTTATTAAAAATTCAAATACTAAATGAAAAAAATCAAGAAATTAAAACTATATATCATTTAAAAAGGTCAGTAACTCCCAAATATTAAGTTAAAATTAATATCAAAATAAAAAGTAAATTATATAAATATAGATAAATTTAAAATCAAAAAACAATTAAATAATAATTAAAAAAATAATATAAAATTTGAATGAAAATAATATGTGGAAATCAATGTTTCATATTAGTTATGATAAAATATTAACTAAATAATTTAAATCTATAGATTTAAAAAAAAAATAGAATAACAATTGGAAAAATATAGAGGTTTAGATATATTAACAATTATTTAATGAATGATACAAGAATTTAAAGCAATGATATAAGTTATATGATAAAATAAATTAAGTAAAAAGATTATATAAATTATTTTGTAAACTGATTTATGAAGATATGGGTTAGAAGAGGGAAAAAGAAAAAAAAGTGGGATTAAACAAACATTAATATAAAATTGAAAATTTTAACTTTTGAAAAGGATTTTTAAAAGAATGGAAACATAAAGGTGGTTTAATAAAATTAATATATAATATAAATATAGAAAAAAATGGAAGAATAATATGAATTAATTTGAATATAATATTAGTATATTTTCTCGAGACATAAGTTTAATGTTCATTTCAAATGTAAATAAGAAAGACATAATGCTCCTGTTATCTGTATTAAATTTTTAGCTGATTCTTCTTATATGTGTGCTTCTTTTGATGAAGATGAAATTGTTAAAATATGGATTCTAAACAAAGATAATGTTTGACTTTCCAAATTCACCAAAAAAAAATGAATTGTTAATCACTTATTTTATATTAAGGAATATTGCATATTTTCTATTTTTGGAAATGTGGTGATTTTTATGCTAAGAAATATCGAGAAAATGAAATATAAAAATCAAGTAAAGAAAAAATAAAATTAATTATTCTATGTAATTCAATTTAATAAATGTCATATGTATTATATGTTTCTACATTAAAAGATACTAGAATAAATAATTCAATATAAAAAAATTTTTCTATTTATTACTTTTTTGAATCAATCTATTTCATCATAAATACTAGGATTTATAATAATAATATGTATATCTTGTATATTTTTATCTTTGAATATTCAATCAATAATATTCAATGAATTATCATGAATTCCTTGAATATTGAATTTTAATAAGTATAATATTTTTATGTTTAAAATAATTATTATTTTTTTTGAAAATGCTAAATGTTGTTTTTAAGATTCTTTATTCTAAGTTAAAAGATATTAGAAAACAGAAATTCAAAAAAATGTGATTGAGAAATTGATTTGAAAATATGATTTTTAGTTTTCTAAATAATTAATATTTCATTTATTTTAATGTATTTTTTTATTGTTTTTTAAATGATTTTTAGATTATAATTTTTTGAATTTCAAAAATCATTTTCTATTTGTTTAAAAATTAATTATTGAAAATAATATATTATCTATAAATTGAAAAAAGTTAATGTAATATTTAATTCACCTCTTTTATTAAATCTAAATTATAAAAAAAATGGAAGACAATGATCATGAATTTGGTCCAAAATTTGTAAGAATTACTTGTTTTTGCTATGCAAAAAATATTCCTATTGAAAAGAATTATAAAAATTTTGTCAGAAATTTTTATAAAAGTTTTGGTATAAAAAAAGAAATCAAAAATATAAAATTTTGTTTATTTTTTGGAAATGATAAAATAAAACCAATACCATTTGATATAGAAAACGAAGAAGATTATAGAATAGCCTTTACAAGTGAAAATAATATGAAAATGCAATTTTCTCAAATTTCAGGAAATGCTCAATTTAAAGGTAGTGATATCGATAAAAATGGAGTATCAGATCCTCTCATAGAAACTTCTGCAGTATTAGATCCAGCATATAAAGGAATAAATTTTGAGCAATCCGAAAAAATTGTAAAAATTAAAGAAAAAAATAATAATTTTCAGAATGATGATATCAACAATAATCATATTTATAATAATAATAAGGATAAAAAGAAGAATAATTATAATAATAATAATTTAAACAATAATCATTTTTATAATAATAATAATAATGAAAAGAAGAATAATTATAATAATAATAATTTAAACAATAATCATTTTTATAATAATAATAATGATGAAAAGAAGAATAATTATTATAATAATAATAAAAACAATAATTATTATTTTTATAATAATAATAATGATGAAAAGAAGAGGAATAACAATAATTATAATAATAACAAACACATAAATAAGGAGGATTTAAAAAATAAAAAAGATAATATGAGGCAGAAAGACGATAATCTGTCAGATGAGAAGAAAAAAGAAAAAATAATTGCTCTTAAAAAAGAAATTTCAGAATTAAAAAAAATATATGAAAATGAAAAATTAAAAAATGAAAGGTTTAAAAGAAAATATAAAAATCATATAGGACAAAATCAAAAAAATAATATTCCTAAATATGAGAAAGAAAATAATTATAATCAGAAAAATAAAAAAATTCCTTATGAAGTTTTAGCAAAAAAAAATTATAAGAAAGAAAGCCTAATTAAAAGTATTTTTATAGACGAAATGCAAAATGAAAATAAAATTGTAAAAAAAATATATGAAATAGATGAGAGAAAACCAATTCGATATACTTTTAAAGTATTAAAAATAGATTCAAATGAATATTGGCCTCCAGATACTTTATTATATTGTATCCCTGAAGATACTGAAATTTATTTTCCACATGTTAAATTATCTGATAAAAATGTTAAACAAATGAAAATAAAAGATAAGATTTGTTATGAAATTACTGTAAATATTAAATTTAAAAATTATAAACATATTCATTGTCAAGAATATTCTTTAAATGCAAAATTAATTTCTGATTCATTTAAAAATATAAGTAAAAATGTAGGAAAAGTTATATTAAGAGTTGAAAAAAATTCTGAATTCTTTTAAAATTATTAATAAAATAATTAATTTTTCTTGATTTGAATATTTATAATATATTTTATTTAATCTTTTATAATTTTTGCAAAAAAAAATAATTTAATAAAATAATATTAATATATTAATACCTAAAAATTATTCTCCCTGCAATAACATTTAGGATATAATTGAGAATTATTTTGATGATTATTATAATTGTATGATAATCCACATTTACAATAACATCCAAAACAACCGTTACAAATATTACAATTATGATGATATTGTTTGCATAAATTACAATATGAAACATCAAGTAAGTTTTTCTTTGAATTTATTACTTCATTATTTTTTATATTTAATTGAAAGTTATTATCAAATCTATAATTATTTTTAAATAAATTATTGTCATTTAAGTTGTTTGAACTATATGAATTATTTCTTTTATTTTTTAATTCATATGTTATTTTTGGTTTGTTTAAATATTCATTTTCTGAATAATTATTATAATAATTATCTCTTGGAGAATTTTTTATAACTCCTTTAGAATCATTTGAATTATAATATAATGTTCTCCTTGAATTAGATAAAAATTGATTTGGTTTGTTAATATATTTTTCACTTTGATTTTTTACCATTAATCTATAATTGTTATTCATGTTTTTAGGAAGTTTTAATATTCTTTTATAATCAAAATTATTATAAGATAATTTTTTTTGATGAGTTTGAATATTATTTAATTGAGAAGGAGAATAAAAAGGCTCTTCATTAAATTTATATTTATATGAATATGAAGTATTATTATTATCTTCTTTAAGTTTTTGATCATTTTTTGGTGACAATTTTTCTATTTCTTTTTTTAATTTTTCATTTGATTTACTTATTTCTTTTATTAATTTGGATGTGGTTAAAATATTTGATAATTCATTAGAAGGATTTCTTGAATAAATATTATTTAAGCTTATGTTTTTTGGAATTCTTTTTGTAAAAAAATTAAATAGATTGTTATTTATATCTTTATTCACAGGAATTGTTTTATAAGCATTATTCATTGATTCATGAGAATTTAAAAGACTAGTTTGAGATGCAGAATCTATTTTTCTTTTTATATTTTGGAAAGTCATTGAATTATTTTTAGAAATATAAAATTTATTATTATTATTATCATTTGAATTTTTATAATTAAAATTATTTTTTTTTTCCTTATTCTTTGAAAATATTGATTTAATTTCTTCATTTGATAACTTATTATAAGGTTCTTCCTTGTTAAATCTTCCATTATTGAATTTTCTATTTAAATTCGATGATTTGATATTTGGATTTTCTATATTAATATAATTCTCATTATTATTAATATTATTACCTTCTTTATTATAACCCATATTATTTTTTATTCTATTTCCAAATTCATAATAATATTTATTATTAATATAATTGTCATTTATTTTTTCAGAATTATTATTGTTAGAGTTATTTATAGAATTATAAATCATTTTAGGAGATGAAAAATTGTTTTGGATTAAATAATTGCTTTTATTATAATAAAACTTATTTTCTAAATTTTGATCATTTATTTTATAATTTGGGGTTGAATTATTTCTATTTATCATATTGAGTGATTTACTATTTACAATATCTATATTTTTAGGTTTTTGAGAATAATTATTATTTCTTTTAATTGAACTGGAACTATTACTTATACTAATATTTTTAAAATTGGAATTATCTATTTTTTTATAAATCAAATTTTTTTCATTTATATCAAATGAGGCATCTTTATTTTTTTTTTCTATTATATTTTTACTATTAATTAATTGATTCCTATCATTTGAATTAAAGTTTATATTCCTTCTGATATTATTATTATTTTGAGGATTATTATAAAAATTATTTTCTTTTTTAATATAATCAATATTTTTTTTAGTCATAGGAGAATTATAAGAAAAACTACTACTTTTATTGGATAAATTGTTACTATCAAAAAAACCAATATTTGAAGGATTTGATTCATCATATATCTCATCTTTATTGTCATTTAATACATTAAAGTTTTCAATATATCTATTATTACTTTCATTTTCTTTTTCATAATTTTTATTTCTAAAGTTTAAATTATTAAAATGAAATTTTGTATTTTCTATAATCATATTATTATTTATTAATTGTTTACTTTCAATTGAAGAATTGTCAAAACAATAGTTATTATTGGGTAATTTATTTATTGAATTTGTATTATTTCCTCTACTAAAACTATAAGTTAATGAATTTGAAGGGGAATTTTTATCAATTTGATTACTATTTTTTTCTATTTTTTTGTTAAAAATATTTCTCAGATTATTTCTTGTAAAATTATCTAAAGTTGTAGTTGAAATAATATTTTTATTTGATTGGGTATTTATATTACTTTCAAAAACTGAATTATTACTAATCTCTTTATTATTGTCATTATCAATTAAAGGGATAAAATTAAAGTTTCTTTCTTTTTTATCTTCTTCTTCTTTATTATTATTATTTGTATAATTTCTCATTTGATAATTATATTGTGGTTCATTTTCTTCAATTTGGGAATTTTTATTATTTTTATTAATACTAAATGAATTTTTTCCTCTTGAATATTTAAATATATCTTTTTTTAAATAAAAATTTGAAGTCCTTGAGTAATCAAATTTTGAATTATCATTGTTTGTTTTTATTTCATTTTTATTGTTGTCTTTTTCTTGTGTATTTGATGTGGAATTTTTTTTACTGGATTTTTCCTTAATATAATTATTTATATATTGATTTGTTGGAATTTTTTTTTCATATAAGTGATTAGAATGTAATTTGTTATTTGAAATTTTATAATATTTATTATTATAAACTTTTTCATTTTTTATATCCGATTTTTCTTCCTTCTTTTCTGAATATTCATCAAATAAACTATCTTCATATTTATTTTTATTATTTGAATATTGATTATATGATATATCTTCATTAGAAATTTTTTGGCTTTTATTTAAATATTTATCATTTGAAAAATTTTCTTCTTTAAAATTATTATTTATATTGTTATTATCTATTGTTTTATAGTGATTATTCGTCATTTTTTCATTTTCAGGTAAATATTCACTTTCTATAATTTCTTCATCTTGAACATTATTATTCAAATATTTTTCTTGAATTTCTTCATCTTGATAATTTTTATTCAAATCTTTTAATTCTGTTGTTTCCTCATATTGTAGATTATTATTTGAAAATTTTATATCTATTGTTTCTTCATCTTCTATATTATTATTTGAATATTTATTATTTTTAATATCTTCTTTTTCCAAATAATTATTTAAATATTGATTATTTGTTGATATCTTATTATTTAGATTTTCATTTTTATAATTTGAATAATCTTCATTGATAATTTCATTCGTATTTTCTAAAGGAATATTTAAATTATTTTCCTCAATAAAAACAACATCTTGGATAATACAATTTGGTTGATCAACTTTTTCTTCATTAATTTTATATTTATTTTTATGAAATCTTGGTTTCAGTTTAATCTCTATTTTAAATAATTGTTTTGCCCTATAAATATTTTTGAATAAATTTTTTGTTTCATGATTTAGATTTATATCATCATTAAAAGTTACATTTCTGTTTCTTTCTTCCAAGCATTTAGTAATTTTTATAGTATTTAATAAAGGTTTTATTAATTTTGTATCATTAAATTTAATTATAGGTTTTTTTTCTTCTGTATTTTTTTCAATTTCATTTTCATTCACATTTGTTATTATATTTTCTTCTTCATCGTCATCAAATATAATTGTTCTTGGTCTTTTTTCTAAATCTTTTACTATTGTAACTAAGTTTAATAAAGGCTTTAATTTTTGATTGTTTTCCAAGGATTCACAATTTATTTTATTTTTTCTTAAATCATTTTCTTCTTCAAATAAAACTTTTCTTGATCTTTCTTCTAAATTTTTTATTATTATAACAGTTGATATTAAAGGCTTTAATTTTTTTTCTTCTTCAAATATTATCTCACGAGGTCTTTCTTCTAAATTTTTTTGAATATTTGACTCATTTAAATTTAAAATTTGAGTTTTTAATTCTTTATTTCCTATGATTTTATTTTCGTTTAACTTTTTTTCTTCATCAATTATTAAGTTATTCTCATTTTTATCATTTTTATATTTTTTAATTGTATTTTGAATTTCTTTTATTTTAAGAGAGTCAATAATTTTTTGTTTTTCTTTTTTTTCTTTTTCATCTTCGTTCACTTTATTATATATCCTATTTTCATCATTATTATCATTTTCAGTTAAATTATTTTCGAGATTTTTATTAAATATAGGTTTATCATTATTATCATTTCTTGTGATTTTATCATTTAACTTTTGATTATTGTTATTATTTTCATCAATACTTTTTTTATTATAACTTTCAATGTCAGTGTTTTCTTTAAAATCATTTTTGTTATTTTCATCTTTTATAGATTCATCTATTTCAATTTGTTTTTTATTATATTTAGTGATTTTTTCATTTGTGTTTTCTTCTGTAATTTCTTCTTCTTTTTCATTTATTTTAAATTTAATTGATTCATAATCTTTTAATTCATTTAAATTCCTTTTTCCCTCAAAATTACCTTCAATTTCTTCTTTATTTTCATTAAATAATTTTTTTATTTGTTTTATATTTAATATCTTTTTCAATTTATTATTTTTATCCTCAATTAATTTCTGTTCATTCTCTTTTAATATATTATTTTCCTTTTTTTCAATGATTTTATTATTTTTATTGTTTTCATTAATATCACTTTCATCATCTTGATTTTGATTATTTTCTTTTTCATATGAATTTTTTACTCTTTTAATAGATATTTTCGAAATTTCATTTTTTTCTTCATAACTTTCCTCATTTTCAACTTCTTCATAATTCTGATAATCTTTATTATTAGTTAAATCATTATTAATAATAATTTCTTCTTTTACAATAATTTTTTCAAAAACTTGATTATTATTTTTATTATCTTTAATTTTTTGAATTTCAAAATGTTTTTTACTTTCGTTTTCTTTTTTATTACTAAAACTTTCATGAGATTTGGATAAACTTTCATTTTCATATACTAAATCTTCAACAACCCAAGAATCATTTTCATTAGTTTTTATTTTTTTAAATTTTTTTTTAATTGATTGCGAATCATTATTTTCATTACTTTTTTCTATTATTTCAACTTCTATTGTTTGTGTTCCTTCTGTTTTAGTTTCCATATTATTTATTTTTATTCCATTTATTTTATAATTATTTTTTTTATTTTTATGATAATAAAGATTTGATTTTTTTTTATGGGTTTTTGTTCTCAAATTATTTTGATTTAAATAATTAAAATCTTCATTAACAATGATAGGATTTTTATCAAAAATTAATACATTTTCTTTTAATCTTTTCAAATGACTTTTAACTTTTAATAATTTTGGAATATTTATATTTAAATTATTATTTCCTAAAATTTGCATATTGTTTTCTTCAATTTCAATTTCTTCTCCACTTAATTCATCATCAAAATTAATAGTTTCAATTTTTTCTTTTTTAGATTTATAAAAACTTTTTTTATTGATATTTTTTTGATAAATAATTTCTTGGCTTTTAGCTTTTGTTTTTTTTAATTCTTTAAAATCTGAAATTGGTAAAATTCTTGTTTCAAATTCACAAGAATTACTTATTTTAGAATTTTCATTTTCATTTTCCATATTATTATTATTAATTGAATTATAACTTTCTTCATTATTATAATTATTTTTTAAATTTTGTTCATCTCTTGAATTATTCATTGAATTTTCATTATTATTATTATTAAAATTATTATTATCGTTTTTTTCTTCATTTGTTTTTTTTTCTTCATCATTTCCTTCAGAATCTTTATTTTCTTCAAAATTATTATTTTGATTATTTATAATAGTAAATTCAAAATCTTCATTTTCATTTTCATCATAAATATTTTCTTCTTTTTCATCTTCAATATCATTTCTATTATTTTTTATATTTCTTAAATTTCCTTTTTTAGGAATAATTAAAGAATTACTTGATTCTTCAGAAACACTCATATCTCTTAATTTACCTAAATTTCTAGAACTATTAATATTTTTATTCGAAAAAAGAGAATCTTCTTGTGATTCTTCATTGATTTTTTTTTGTAATTTTGTAAATTGAATTTTATTTATAAAATTAAAATTATTTTTTTGACTACTATGACTGTAAGTTAATCTTGAAGAAGAAGAAAGAATATTTTCTATAGTTCTTGTTGAAGATAATTTAAAGTCATCAATTAAACTATCTTCTTCTTCTGTTTTTAAATTATTATCTTCAAAAGATAAATTAGAATCAGAATTTATTATTGATAAACTATTATTTGATTTTTTGTTATTTGAAGAATTATTTTCATTAAAACTTAAAGATTTAATTTTTTTATAACTTTCATTTTCATTTTTTAAATTATTTTTAGTATTTCTTGATGAAGGATTTGTACTTGGAATTGATTCATTTTCATTATCTTTATTTAAATAATTTTGAGTTTCTGAATTTATTGTTGAAAAATTTATTTCTTTTACAATAATATTATTATTATAAATATTATTATTTGATTCATTAGTTTCTTCATCATTTAAACTCATATTACTTTTTAAACTGTTTATTTTTGAAATTTTTTTACTTTCATTATTTATTGTTTTTTTAGAACCTGAATTTATTGATGAATTTAATGGAGATGTATTATATGTTTGAATATTTTCAAATTCATTTCTCTCTTTAAATTTTTTTTTATCGTCTTCTATCCATTTTAAATTTAAACTTATCATTTTTAAATTATTAATTGAATTTTGATTATTTTCAGAATAGTTACTTTTAGTATTATTAATTGGAATAATGCAAAATTTATTTTTAGGCGAATTCATATTTATATTTTAAAACAAAATTTAATTTTTAAAATAATTTAAATAAAAAATAAATTTATAATAGCGGAAATATATTTATTAAAGTTATTTAATCAATAAAAAATTAATGAAAGTCATTTCAAAAAAAAACATATTTAATGGATTATTCCAATGAAGAAATAAACCAAAATGAATTAAATCATTATTTTCAAAAATATTTTATATTAAAAAATAAATATCTAATAAGTAGTATAAATGAAAATTATCTTGAAAATAAATATAGAGCATTATCAGAAGAAATAAAATGTCCAATTTGTAATGAAATACCATTAAATCCAATTTCTTGTGAAAAATGTGGTAAAGTTATGTGTAAATTATGTTCTGATAATTTAAATAAATGTCCTTTTAGATGTTATCCTTTTAATAAAAAACAAATTAATAAAGCTTTACAAAATATTTTAAATAGTTTTATGTTTAAATGTATATTTTATAATAAAGGATGTGTTGAAAAAATTAAATATGAAAATTTTTTATTTCATATTAATAATTGTGAATATCAATTATATAAATGTATTATTCCTGAAATTCATTTTGAAGGAATGAAAAGTGAATGTTTTGATTATATAATTGATAATTTTATAAAAAAAAATGTGTGTCCTTTTTGTCAAAGGGAAATCAATTTTATTGAATTTAATGAACATTTAAATAAATGTGAAGACTCAATGGAAAATTGTATTGAATGTAATAAAAAAATTAAAAATAAAGATATGAAAAAACACTTAAATGAAGAATGTGAAAAAAAAATTGTACAATGTCCTAAATGTGAAATATATTTAAAGAGAAAAGAATTAGAAAATGAACATAGTGAAAAAAATTGCTTAGAATATCAATTGATTGATTTAAAAATCAAATTGAATGAAATTGGAAATGAAAATACAAAATTAAAAGATGAAAATAAAACTTTAAAAAAAGGAATTGAGCATAAAAATGAAAAAAACAATGAAAATGATAATTAGATATAATAAATAAATAAAAAAAACATTTTTAAAAATCTTTATTTTTTTCTAAATAATTAATATTATTAATAGAATAATATATTAAAATATAAAATTGAAACTCATATTATTTCTAAGTAAAAACTCAGAATTATTATTATAAATCTATATTATTTAATATAATTTTAATATCATAAGTTTAAATATTCAAAAGAATTCAAATCTTTAAAAATGGTGAATAAAGTGTTAAGTTAGTTTTTGATGGCTAAAATAATTATTTTCTTCAAGAAAATTTTCATTATCTATTACGAAAAAAAAAAAATTCTTTTTGAGATAATAGTATTTTTTATAAAAATTATACACACCCAGAAAATAAAGAAAAAGTATTTTTATTTGATATATACAAATATTCTTTTGAATGTTTTTTTAGAATTTGAAATTATATTATCATTTGGTAAAATTGATATTAAAAATTTTAAAGATAATTATAAATGAATGTAACGATAAAAGTTATTTTGAAATTTAATATCTAATTCATAAAAATTTTTCTTAAAACCAGCTTTAACAAGAAATAAAATTTGATTAAAAGAAATATTATTTTCAAAATAAAAATAATTTCAAATATTATAAATTAAAAAATAGTTTAATCTACATAAAAAAAATAAAAATGTTAAAATTTTATATTATAACAATATATTTGCAATAAAATCATTGCAGTTTAAATAATATTAAAAATTTGACAAATTTTATTGAATGTTTTTTGTTGAATTAAATTGTCTTTTTATTTTTTGCTTTTATTATTATTGAAAGATCATTAGGATTTTTAAAGTAATTTTTTCCAAATATTAAAATAAATGACTTTGATAATATAATATTCACAAAAGTATAATAAATTATTAAAATAATTAAAATTAAATAATTAATATGAATCAAAGATGTTTAATTCTTTATATATTTCTTTTATTAAACTTTTGTTTAGGAGAAACAGATGATCAATATTTAAATACATTGAATAAGAATAAATATGATATAAATAAATATATTTTAAGGAAATTACAAGGAGAAGAAAAAGAAATGAATGAAAATGAAAATGATAATCAAAAAAAAGAAGAAAGTGTAGAAAAAGAAGAAAATGTAATAGCAAAAGAAGAAGAAAAAGAAGAAGAAGTAGAAAAAGAAAAACAAGAAAATAAGAAAGATAATAAAAATGATAAAAAAGAAGAAAATAAAGAAGAAGAAAAAGAAGAAGAAGTAGAAAAAGGAAATGAAGAAGATAAAAAAGATAATAAAAATGATAAAAAAGAAAAAGAAAATAAAGAAGAAGAAAAAGAAGAAGAAGTAGAAAAAGAAAATCAAGAAGATAAAAAAGATAATAAAAATGATAAAAAAGAAGAAAATAAAGAAGATAAAAAAAACAATGAAAATGATAAAAAAGAAGAAAATAAAGAGGATAAAAAAGATAATAAAAACGATAAAAAAAAAAAAGAAAATAAAGAAGATAAAAAAGATAATAAAAACGATAAAAAAAAAGAAAAAAATAAAGAAGATAAAAAAGATAATAAAAACGATATAGATGATAATAATGAAGATGATGACGATTTTACTACTATATTTTATGAAGATGAAGATGAAGATGACGAAGAAGATGAAGATGAAGACGAAGAAGAAGAGGAGGATGAAGAAGATGATGATGATATTTCCTTTAGTGATGATTTCAATAATTTTGGAGGGCATTATTATGATGATGATAATGATGATAATGATAATAATATCAACAATGATGATGATAATGATGATAATGATAATAATAACAACAATGATGATGATGATGATGATAATGATAATAATAATGATGATGATGATGATGATAATGATAATAATAATAATAATGATGATAATGAAGAACAAACAAATATGAATATAATTAAAAAAATGAATGGTGAAGGTGTTTTCATAGAAGAAGATTATAATAATGAAGATAAAATTGCAAGAAATTGGATTTATATTTTATCTTTTATTATTATTTTTGGAATTGGATTTTTAGCTTATAAATTTATTAAAGCTATTAAAAATAACAATAAAAAAACAAATGGTTATACTCAAGTTTCTTCTTATTATACAGAAAATCAAAGAATTAATAATAGTATTGATGATGATGATATTGTTTTAAATTTACCTCATTAATAATTATGAATTAAATTTTAAATTTTTAAATACATATTTTTTATTAAATTTGAAATAAAAAACAACAAAATACGTTTATAAATTTTAAAAAATATGGAACTAGAAAAAGCGAACGAAGAAATATTAAAATTAAAAGAAATTAATATAAAGCAATCATCACAAATCATGTCATTGCAAGAACAAATGGAAGAAATTTTAAGAAAAAATATGAATTATATAAAAGAAATATCGGATAATGCAAATAAAATTTATGAAATGGAAAAAACAATAAATATTTTACAAAAACAAAAAAAAACCTATGATGAATTTAAAGAATTGTTCCCAAATAAAAATCCAGAAGATATTTTAAAAGAAATTAAAATTCAATCCGAAGGTCATCATCAATTATTTTCTGATTACGAAGATATAAGATTAGAATTAAAAAGAGTGAAATTAGAAAAAGAAAATTATGAAAAATTATATAAACAATCATTATCAGGAAATAATAATTTAAATGAGAATTATGATGAAAGAACAAAAAATGATTTAAAAAAATATAAAAATAAAGTTTATGAATTAGAAGATGACATAGAACAATTTAAAGATTATAAAAAAGAAAATGAACATTTACATAATATGTTATATCAAATATATAATTTATTATTTGATACATTTAGATTAGATAAAAATATTAAAATTGATAAAAAATATAATTTTATCAAAGAAGAAGATTTCAAACCAAATATTTTTTGTAATCCAGAAATTGGAAATTATGTTAAATTAATGATTAAATCAATGAAAGAATCAACAACTGGACAAGAATTAAGAGAAACAATTGCATTTGCAAATATGTTAGTTCGAAGTTATTTACCTGATAAATTAAATTTAAGATATAAACCTGTTGAAATTTTAAATGAAATTAAAAAATTAGTTGATGATAACTGTGAAAAATTAAAAAAAATTGAAGGAAATTATAAATTATCTTTGGAGAAAGTTCGAAATTTAGAAAAAGAAATTAATATTATGAAAGGTAAAGTTAAACAAGAAGAAATTAAATTTGAAAAATATCAAAAAATGGTTGATAAAATGGTTACTAAAGATAATAAGTCAAATAATATAAAAAATAATAATATTAATAATGATAATAATCAAAATAAAACAAAAAATAAATTTAATGTGAGTGTTGAATGTGGAAGAAAAAAGATTGTTCCTAGAGAAAGATATTTTATTAATGCTTCACAAAAAATTAATAATGAAGAAGAAAAAAAAAAAAATAAAAAGAATTTTAAATATAAATTAGTTAAAGGAAAAGATGATGATGATATTAATGAAGGTTTAGTTTTTAAAGACCAAAAAATTTATATGTATACTCCTAAATATGATGAAGAATAAATTTAGAAGTTAGTAATAAATAATAATAATAAATAAATATAAATATTAATTAAATTAAAGTATTTATTTATAATAGAGTATATTTAATTATTTTCAATAATTAATTATTTATTTTATTATTATTTAATTTTAAATTTTTTATTAAAAATTTTTTTTATTTTCTAAAATAGCCAAAATTAATTATTTCCTTGATCAACATATCCAAAAAATAAAAAAGCAACATTGAAAATATAATTCACGATAAATCAATATTTTAAACAAAATTCCAATTTTTGATATTCATATCTTTTATTCTTTCAATGATAATAATCAATAATTTTAATTATATATAACATTGAAATTTTCATATTTAAATAAAAATGACTGACCAACTATATAATATAGTAAATGATATAGAATGTCAATCTCCAGATGATTCATTTATTTTTTCAGATGAAAATTTTAAATTCATTAAAGACCAATTAGAAGAAAAAGAAGATGTTATTTTTTATAAAGAAGAATGTTTAAAAGAGACAAATGACACAGAAAATGAAAATGTAGAAGATTTGGTTGTTAAAAATGAGGACAAAAATATTATTGAAATGATTGAATATATTGAAAAAAAAAATGATATTCCAGAAGAAAAAAAAACAAAAAGAGGAAGAAAGAAAAATATTGAAAAAAATACTTTTGAATGTCATAAAGGCAAAAAACCTATTGAACATAATAAATTTAAACCTGATAATATTAGAATTAAAATTAAAACTCATTATCATAATTTTATCATATCATTTTTTAATGATTTAATTAAAGCAAGATTTAAAATTCAAAGATATAAATTTAGAAAAGTTTGTTATTCAATTACTAAAGAAGTTACTATTAAAAAAAATCAAAATTTAATGAAAATGACATTAGGAGAATTTTTATCACAAAATATTTCTCAAAAATATAAATGTGAAATTAATCAAAATGAAAAAACTTTTAATATCATTAAGAATATTTTGAAAAATGAATCAGATAAAAAGTTATTTGATCTTAATTATTGTGATTTTTATATGAATTATTATTTGATTCATGATAAAGAGGAAATTGTAAATAATTATGGAATTCAAGATCGAACTGAATTCTTTAATGATTTGATTGATAAAATTGGCAATACAAATTACCAGAAATCTATTATGAATATCGCTCATTATCATTTTATTCAATATTTTTTTAAAGATTACGAAAACAAAAGTTGTTTGGAAAATAAAGAAATCTTTTTGGGGAAAAAAACCCTTTCATTTGGAAATATGAGTTTTAATGAAAATAATTCTATTAGTGATGTAAATATAAATGAGAATTCTTCAGTTTATTCGTTAGATTTTCAAAATTTAGGTTTTTTAAAATAAAAAGCTAATTCTCAAATTGAAATCTTATAATCTTATAATCTTATAATTATTCTAAAAAAATTATTAGTTAATATCTTTAAGGGTTTATTATTATAAATCAAATATTAAAACCTTATTACCTATTGTCCTTTTTAAAAATCTAAATTTACATATCTTTTCTTTTCTTTTCTTTAAATTTAAGAATATCTTTTTTTTATATTATAAATTCAATTATTTAAAAATTTTTTGTTCTTTCTTGAATGAAAAATTTTTTTTCCTTTTTCATTTTTCTTTTGGTTTTGTTTTCTGTTTTTCTTTTAGTTTAATGTTATTTCAATTAGAACAAAAAAAAGCAAAAAAAGATAAATTTTTGAATGATAAAAATTAAGATTTAATGATAGTTCAATTATTGTTAAAAAATATATTTTTTTAATTATTTTTTTAAATTTTTTTTTTATTTTTTATTTTTATAAAAAAATATCCTTTATATATTATAATGAAAGTAACAATGTTTTCAAAATAAAAATAAATAATTAAATAAAACAAAATTTTTAATATTATGGAATCTTTTGAACAAAAAAGTTATGTAAATTCAAATCCAAAAACTGATGATTTTCAAAACAATAATCAAGATTCAAATTCAAATAATGAAGAAATTAGATGGTCTATTGAAGAAGAATATTTTTTTTTTGAAGTTCATTTTCTAATAGGAAATAAATGGACATTTTTAAGCAGATTTTTTCCAAATAAATCTTCAAAACAAATAAAAAATCATTTTTATTCTTCAATTGTTAAAACTTTAAGAAAAATTTTAAAAAAAAAAATAGATATAGAAATTAAAGATATGATTGTAACTTATTATTCTTTAATTTACTTAAAACAGCTTTTTAGTAATCCTCAATATTTATATATGATTAAAAATAATATAAATGATGGAAGTTTAGGAAAAAAAAATGTAACATTAAAAAAATTAATTATTACAAATAATATTGATTTAAATTTAATTCAAAATTATTTAGATAAATACGAAATTTCTATTAAAAATAATATTTCAAAACAATTAAAATTAAATATTGATTTATCTTCAATTAAGGTTGATGCTATTTTTAATTCATATATTAAAATGAATTTAGTTTTAAAAAGTTGTGACATTTTAAAGTACGAAAATCTTTCATTAAATGATAGAAAAGTTTTAGAAGAATTTATTGAATCCATTTTTAATAATAAAAAAGATAAAGATATATAACTTAGCAATATTAGTTTATAAATATTTTTAATTTTTATTTTGTAAATCAAAAATTATATTATCATAGTTAAAAAATAAATACACAATTTTTGATCAATCAAATTGATAAAAATGTATTTATAAGAGAAACTTAATTAATTATCAAATGAAAGGGATTAGATTTGATATTTAATTTTGTTGTCAATAATATATATAATATAAATATTCATTATTATTTTAAATTATTCCTAATTTTAACCAATAATATTTGAATTTTTATTTTTATTTTAAAGAATTGTATAAAAAAATTATGTAATAATTATTAACTTTTTTTTTAGTTTAATTAAAATAATAAATTGATTGAAAAATTTTAATTTAAATCTTCAAAGAAAAAAATTTTCATATATTTTTCATTATAAAATAAATATTCATTAAAATATAAATCAATTTTCATTGAAGGAATTTTTGAAATTTTTTCCGTATTTTCTAATTTTTTTTGTGAAATGAAATTTCCTTTCAAATCATATAATAAAAATATACCTTCAACATAAATTATAATGCAAGCAATAGGGATTAAAGATAAATAGGAATAAATAGGAATATTGTCTTTTAAATAAATTGAAGAAACTAATTTAACTTTTGGTAAAGTATAAATATTTATAAAACAATCTTTAGAACAACTAATAAACATATTTAGTTTATGATGAGAACTAATGAAATTTATTTCTTTATTATGATCATGTATTGCTTTATATAAATTAAAATTTTTATTATTTTCTATTATTATAATACTTCCCTTTTCAGTTCCACAAAATATAAGCTTAAATTTGTTTTCAATTTCAAGATAAGTAATTTTACTTTGGTCTAATATTTCTTTTTTATCTTTTAAAATTTTAGATATTATATCAATTGAATTTTCATTTTTCCCAAATTCAATTTTTGGTTTTTTCAATTGTTCAAACAATAATTCCACAGATAATTTTTTAAAATCATTATATTTTTCTTTTTTAATTATATCTTTTTTTAAAATATTATAATCAATAATTTGAATTGGACTTTGACCAAATTCATATAGATCTAAACAAGAGTTTAATTCATTATTTTTTCTTAAAATATTTTTTCTATAATTTATACTCTCCCAATAACAATAATACATAAAAATATTACCAATTTTTTGAGCTTCACTTCCTCTTAAATTAATTCCAAACATTAAGTCACACCATTTTTCAATATTTGAATAACCTTTTTCTAAAATTTCTCTATGTAAACTAATAAACTTATACTCATTATTATCACACCATTTTGGTAATAGTGTATCATTAACATTAACAATATCTTTATTTTCTCCTGTTCCTTTTCCCATTTGAATGAAAATATTATAAGTATTATTTTGAAAATTAACTGGTTTTTGTAAATTCCCAAATTCTAAATTATTAATATTAATAAACATTTCTGGTAAATAAAAAAATTGAGGTATTAATTCCCTTAAATCACCTTTTTCAGTAAAGCAGTTAGAATATGTTTTATCAATGTTAATAAATAATCTATCAGGAGCATCAAATCCTTTTCCTTGAATTTCTATTCCACATAAAGTATAAGGGAATAATTTAGTTAAAAAATGACAAACATATGCAGGATTTGAAAAATGAGAACCAAAAACATATGGAATATCTTCATAGTGAATTTTTGGATCTTTTATATATTGTTCTAAATCATAATCATAATCAGGAAATTTTTTATCACTTTTTAATTGTATACTTTTTCCTTCAAAACATATTTTATATAAATCTATATAATTTTCTTTTCTTTTTTTTCCTTTTTCATTTATTTCATTTAAACCAATTGGAATTGATAAATCTCTTTTGTAATTTGTAATTAAAGTATTTATTAAATTTTTTTTTTCTAAAATTGATTCAGTTATATCATAATATTTAATTAACCAAGGGAAAACTGGATATTGACCTAAATCATTTAATGATCTATTAGATAAAATATTTGATAACATTAAAAAATATAGAGTTGAGATTTCATTTTTTTTCCAAAGATTTATTATATCTTTATATTCTTTTATATTTTTAAATTCTTCATATTCTGTGTTTAAATATCCGATTGTTTGGTTTTTATTTTGTTTTAAACTTGTTGTTATTGGTTTAAATTGATAACAACAGTTTTCGAATGTTTTTTTCTTCTTTTCTAATTCTGATTTTTCTTGTTCTAAAATATTTATAAAATTTTCTTTTTCATAATCTTTTTTTTCTTCTTTTTTTTTTTCATTATTTTTGAATAATTTATTTGTTTCTTTTTTTTCTTTTCCAAATTTTTCTTTTTGAATTTCTGTGTTTATAGTATTTATTTCATCATCCAATTTTTTATTTATTTTTTCTAAGTCAGTTTTTTCTAAAAATATTGTAATAAAATAATTTCTTTCTTTTTCACTTGTAAATTCAAATAAATATGATTTAGTTTCTGTATAAATTTCAAGAGCATCATTTTCAAATAAATAAACTCTTTCAACTAAAAATTTAATCTCTGAATATTTAATTAAATAATATTTCTTTTTATTAGTTTTAAAACTGCTTCCACGACAAAAATTTTTTGGATATTTAATCTTTTCTTTATTAATTTCAAAATATAAACTATAAAAAATTAAATGATTAGTAAATAATTGAAGTTTCCCTTGATAATGAGATAATTTATCAACATAACAAACATTAAATCCACTAAAATAATTATCAAAAAATAATAAATTCTCTGGAACATTCAATGATAAATCAATATTATAAAAATCTTTATGATTATTTTTAAAAATTTTATCATCATAAATGTTTTTATTTGGAAGATATGATTTATAATCTAAAATAGGGACTAATAAAGGTTGGGTAAGTTCACTTGTTAAATGATTTGATATTTTATATATTAATTTACGATTATTATTATTTTCAGAATAAAATATTTCTGGTTTTGAATAAGGACCATTAAATGAGAATAATTGTTTTTTTAATTGTTTATAAGATTTTTTTAAGTTAAATAATTCAATGTATGTTTCATCTTCAAATAATTCATAATTTAATTGATATAAATCGAATTTGGTAATTTCATTTTCTGAATTAAGTGGATAATTTATTGTTGATAAATTTTGATTTAATATTTTTTGACATAATAGATCAATTTCATACTCTTTTTTATCATTTGAAAGATTACTTTCAAATTGATTTAATATATTTTTTAAATGTGGTACTATCTTTTTTTTAAAAGTACAATAATTGATAAATTTAATTATAAAAATAAATATTAAATAGAAAATATTTTTTATTTCTCCGTCATGCAATGAAATTATTTTTAAAGAAATGAATTTCAAATGAACCTTAAAAAAATTAAATAAAAAAGTTTTATTTTCTTCTTGTGTTTGACTTGGAAAAATGATATTTAAATTTTTCTCATTAAAAAAAAAATATTTACACATTTCAAAAAATTTGAAATATGATTTTGCTGTTTCAACATTATTTTGTTCTAATGTTATTTTGATGAAATAATGAATTGATAAGTTAATAATATATTCATTTTTATAATTTCCAAATTCTTTGATGTTAATGTCTAAATCATTCATATGTTTATATAATACTTTATCAGTTTTTAGAAATTGATTTATTATATAATTAACTGTAAAATCTTCTTTTAAAATTTCATTTTGTACTTTAAATTTTTGTTGGAAAAAATTATCTATAGATATTTCAAATTCTCTTAATTCTTTGGGATAATTATCTTCTTTATTAAAGAATATTTCTTTATATATTAAGTTAAATATTTGAAAAATTGTTTGACATTCATATTTAGGGAACTTTGACAAAACAATAAAATCAATAAATTTTACAATAATATTAAATCTAAATAAAACATCGCTTTGTGCAATTTCTTTATATAAATTACAGAGAAAATGAAAGAGACAATTTTGTTCTTCAATCAAAAAATTCTTTTTTAGATAAGAACACAATAATAATTCAATTAATAAAAATTCAATATTATTTAAATTATCCTTATTAATAATTTTATTTAATAATTCCTTTATTTCTTCTGAATTCCTTTTAAGTTTTAAATTATTTATACCAAAATTAAATTTATTTAAATATTGAATAATATATGTAAGGAAATTTATTTCTAATTCAATTGAAAAATAAGTAATATCATTTTGCTCTAAATTTATTATTTTTTTTGATAATTCTATTTTTTTATTTATATTGATAAAAAAAGGATTTATGATATTATTCAATAAATTATATTTTAATAACTTTTTAAATATATAATTCATTATATTTTGAGATTCTTCTAAAATTTCACTCTTATTAAACATTAAATTAATAATATTATTTACATATTCCCATTCTAAATATTCATATCTTTTATATGAATTTTCATCATCATCCAAATAAATAATGTAATTTATTATTTTATTTAAATTCTTAGGATTTTTCATTTCGTTTAGTAAATTCATAAAATATATTTTTTCTTTTAAAGATAATTGTTTAAATAAATTTTTTAACATTTCAAACATTGTATCAGATAAAATAGATTTCATTTCAACAATTTGAATGAATAAATACATTTTATTTTCTTCAAATAAATGATAAATATCTGATAATAGATTATCAAGAGTTGAAGGATAAATAAAAGTAATTTTTTCAACAATTGATATATTTAATAAAAATGACTTATTGAATAAATCATTTGTAAATTTCTTTTTTATTTGATTTATATAGCTTTTAATTATTAATATATAATTTGAGGGTTCTACTATATTTAAGAAAAAAGTGAGATATGAAAAAAAATTTGTATGAAAAAAATTTGGAGAATTTTTATCATCACTCATTAAAATTTTAATTATTTCAAACAATAAAGAAAAAATATCTTTTTCTTTAAATTTGTTTTTTATTTCATTATAATTATTATTAATGAATTCATATAAAGGTAATAGTATATTTACTCCACCAAGTAAAAAAATATTTGTTTTGTTCTTTTCCTTAATATTAAATAAAATATTTAATAAAGAAATCAAATTATAGAATTTGTCATAATTTATGTTTCCTTCTCTAATCATTGATCCAATTATTCTAAGTATATAATAAATTTTTTCTTTTTCTAAAGTAATTTGATCTGATAATAAATTTAATATATCTTTGATGATATTTGTTTTTTCACCATATTCAGAATATAAATCAAATAATATTTGATAAAAGTATTTATTTTGGGAATTCTTTGTTGAGTCTATTTCATAAAAATAAACTAATTTATCAATATTTTTTGAAAAATAATTGTATAATATATCTAAAATATCCTTTTGATGAAAGTTATTATCAATATTTCCTAAATCATCATAGAATTTAATTAATTTATTTTTCTCATCTTCATTTCTTTGATTTTCTTTTTTTTCAATAATTTGAATTATAATATTTTCATCTTTAATTTCCATAAATAATTAATATATTTAAAGAAAAATATAATAAAATTGATGGCACATGAAATTATTTGTTGTGTAATCAATTAAAAAAACTAAAATTGTTTAAACAAATATCTTTATTTAACAAATTCTATTTACTATTCTAAAATCCTAGATAACAATTTTATCAAAAGAAAATGATTATCAAAAAAGTAAATGATTTAATTTTCTTTTTCAAAAAATCAAATTTAATATAAAAGTATAAAAGAGGAACATCAATATCTTTTTTTGAAGAAATGGAAGAATTGAAAAAAATTCAAAAAAAAATTATAATTAATTTTTTAGGTAAAAGAAGATTATTTAAAAATAAATAATATTGATTTATTATGTAATTGAATATAATCCTCCAATTAATTCAAAAATGTTTAAATGAAAAGTATTCTTTAAAATTAGTTTAATAACAGTAAAAGAAAATGATTTTAATGATAAAGAGTTATTTCTTATTTTAAATAAAAATAGAGAAAAAAAATGAAAATTTAAAGTGATTTCTTTTGTAAAACAGAATAAAAAAGAAATAATTATATTATAAAATTGGAAAAACTGATTGTTTGTTTGATTTTATCCTAAATATCAATAAATTGAAATGATTTAAATGATGTTTATTATGATAATAATAATAGAGGAAACTTTAATTGAAAAAATAACAATTATTTAAACATTTTCCTAAATGATTTTTAATCAAATCAATATTAAACTATATTTTTCTTTTAAAAAAGAGGCGATATTTAAATTTTTTAATCAAAAATATTATTAATATATTAAAAAAAGAAAAAAAAGTTTTTTAAAATATTTTTTTATTATTATAATAATGCTAAATTTAAATGTATTTATTAAAAAATATTAAAAAAAATTAAATTCTAATTTCTTTAAATCCATTAAATTAAAAAATCTTTTTTTATTTATAAATTTACTCTTTTGAAATATAAAAAGTTGTTTCCTGATTATCTTATTTTATAAAGAATTTCATCAATAGAACATTCTAATTTCATGATCTCTTTTTTAAGAATAATAGAATAACTTTTATATTATTCTTAGCTTCAATTTTTTAATTTTAATAAATTCAAAATAAGTTCATTTTCCTAGAAACAAATTTTCATTTTGGAATTGTTGGAATTCAGATTTTCTTATTATTTGGTTTTTTTATTATATCCAACAATTTGGATTTCTCTTTCTTTTGATTCTTATATTTCATTGGATTTTTATGTTTATGAAATTTTTATATTACTTTTTGGCCTAATTACATATAAACTTTAATGATTTAAATTAATTCTTGATGTGTTTATGTTAATTCTGATGGAATTATTCTAATTTATTCTTCATTTTCTTTTTCGTTTTTTGTTTATATTTTATTTACACTTTTTTAATGAATTAAGGGCTAATAATTGAATAAAGGTATCTCTTTAATTCATATATTGTTTTTTTATTAAATATTTTTTTGCAGTTATAATAATTAAAAGTAAAAAATGTCGAATTATTTGAAAAAGAAATTAATTGTAATTATGGAATATCAAGGGAGAAAAGTAATTGAAAATATTGCTCAATATAAACAAATAAAATACATTAAGGAAGTAGCAAAAAATGCCTTTTGTATTTTAAATCCGAAAATTTCTTTATATTACCAACATAAAGACATTACTGAAAATGAAGAAAAATTAGTAGGAGATTATTTCAAAAAAAAAAATCAAATAACCATAAAAATTGTATCCGGTAAAATTAATCAAGGAAATAATATAAATAATAATAAAAAAGAAGGGAAAAATACTGTATTTGTTCTTGAAAAAGAGAAATTAAAATGTCCATCATGTAGATTACATTATATTGAAAATTATTGTAGAAGTTGTAAACAATTTATTTGCAATAATTGTAGAGAAGACCAATTTCATGAATCACATAAATTAATTCAAATAAATATTGATAATTTAATAGATAGTGTAAGATTATATGCTATAACTTTACAAAGTGAAATTTTATCTAATGTCAAATCTGCTAGGGAATTTCTAAATAAACATAAAGAAAAAACTAAAAGTATGAAAAATCACAATATTGATGAAAGATATAAAATAATTCAAGATAAATATAATAAAATTTTAGATATTTATAATCAATTAATAAATGATATTGAACTTAATGAAAAAAATATTAATGATGATGAAAGAATTATCCTTTCTAATTATATTAAAACAACAAATAATGTTAATCAAGAAATAGAAGAATTCTTAAAAGAAATTCATGAAAAATTTATTAAAGAGAAAAAAAAAATGAAAAAGGAAGAAATGGAAAATTATTTTAACATTTTAAATAAAAAAGAAGATAATTTAGATATAAAATCAATTGATATTCTAGAATTTAGAGTTTATTCAGAAATAAATTTCAAAATGAATAAAATATATGATGAAATAGAACAAATCTTAGATACTAATTTAAATACCAAAAATCCTTTAGGAATAGATTCACATCTTAATTATTTATATAATTTTGTGAAAGAAAAAAGAAAAAATGAAAAAATAAATGAAGAAGAAAAAGAAGAAGAAAAAGAAGAAAAAGAAGAAAAAGAAGAAAAAGAAGAAAAAGAGAAAGAAATAGATGATAATAAAGAAGAAGAAAAAAAAAATGAAGATAGCAATAATTTATTAAATGAAGAAAAAGAGAATGAAAAAATAAATGATAATGATAATGACAATAAAGATTTTGTTGATTTAACTGTAAATGAACAAGAAGATCATTCTTATGAAGAAAAAGAAGATTTATAAAATAATTGTAAAGTTAAATAAAAAAGTTATAAATGATTATTTTAAAAATACAATTTATTATTATTTATTTCTTTAAATGAATTTTTTTCAATTTAGGGTTTTTTTTAAATATTAAAATTTTAATTAAATTTTCCCAAACAAAATTAATAAAAATTTTTCAAATTTTATATTAAAAATCAATAAATTTTTTTAATCAATTTAAATATCATAAAAAATCTATTTAAGTAAAAAAAATAAACATTAAAATATCATCAAAAATTATGATGGATATTAATATTTTCTAAAAAAAATAAAAAAAACAAGAAAACTAAAAAATGGAAAATAGAATTGAAGCAATTGATGAAATATTAGCACTGGATCCATTAGATATAGAATTAAGAATAAGAAGAAAAAAAAGAATAAAATCATTCTTATTTGGAATTATAATAATAGCAGTATCAGTATTAATTTTCTTTTTTTTGAAAAATGATGAAAAGCGAAAAGATACAGATAAAGATAAAGATGACGAATCAATTGAAGATTCAGAAGATTATATAATAGAAGATTTAGGGAATGACCAAATTTTAGAAGAGAAAATAAATGTAAATGATGAAAAATTAAATGAAATAACAAAAGATATAGATCCTGAAAAAAAAACACAAAAAGCAATTATTAAAGTTATTAAAGATGATCCTGAAATTATTAAACCAAAAAGTACAAAAATTTCAAGTAGAATAGTTCAATTGAAAAATGGTTTAATAATTGGATTAATTAATGACCCAAATATAAAAACTTCAGGTGTTGCAGTTTTAACACCTTATGGTTATAATATTGATTTTATTTATGGTTTTGCACATTTTTCTCAACAGATTGTTTATGGTGGAAGTATTAAATATCCTGATAATTCACTTTTCACGACCAAAGTTAATAATGTTAAAGGTGTTTCTAATGCTTTTACTTCAATTGATAGATCTATTTATACATTTAATTCACCTACTCAAGAATTTAATGAGCTTTTAACAATATTTAAATATATGATTTATAGACCTAGTCCTAATAAAACTTATATTAAAGACCAAATTGATGTTGTTCATTCTGAAAATTTAATGAGTAATAATAGCGAAACTTTTTTCATGGAAATGATAAATGAAATTAGTAATCCTGCTCATCCTTTACATAATGGGGGAATAGGAGATAATATTACTTTGA
>JAEEGI010003635.1_pt1 | contig 36617 bp, 31 predicted proteins | sample 8958751 | NCBI WGS metagenome assembly JAEEGI01 (sample SAMN16246545, study PRJNA631951) | gut metagenome | biome: gut microbiome; feature: rumen; material: KS-attached | host: Bos | place: Iran: Karaj | collected 2018-10 | reverse complement strand
GACCCGCCAACCCAACCCGTGATGATAAACGGGTGGGGAGAGAGTTTACGTCAATAATGGCAAACAGGATCCACTCGCTCATTAAGCTCAACAGATCAAAAGCCCTCGAGCGCACTTTGCTCGGGGGCTTTTGATGCCAAAATTTCGTGCCAAAATCGCGCCACTTTGTGCGCTAAAGGGGACTGTGCTACTTATGTAGAGCTTTTACTCTTGTTGCCATTGATGCTTTTCTGCCTCTTCCCCGATAACCCTGGCGGCGTTCACGCCTTGCCTCTGCTTCAAACAATCCTCTAAAACTTGCAACTTTTTCTCCTGGCGCATATTCGGCACATAACCTTAGCGCTATAATATCAACGTATGCAACTATCTCGCGAAATCCTCTAGCTGTTCCATATCGTTCTTGATTAAACCACCTTGTATTATGGTTTAACGAAAACTCTCCTCCGCCTTTTTCTGCGCGCAGCTTATTGCCAGCGCTTATCAAACGAGCAATTTTACCAGGTGGTGTATCTGCACGCCTAAAAATTCCCGCAAGATCCACGGAGATTATCCCTTCACTATTATTTGGGTTTCTTTCTAAATCGTTTGCTTCCGTCCCTGGAGCTCTACCTTCGCGATCTAAACGAATCGCACTTACGGTATCCATAGTGCTAGGATCATAAAAAGTTGGGTCTTTTAAACCTATCGAATCTGGCCTATATGGATTTGGCAGGGAAAATGGATCAATCGGATTAGCGATAAAGCTAATCGTAGCTTCAACTCCAACGTTTTTTGCATTAGTATCATATCTGCTGCGATTCTTACCGAATTCTATCATCTGGTTAAAAGAACTCGCCCCTTCTGGTCTAGTGAGTAACATTGCATATCCGTACCTTGGCGAATAAAAATTATATAAAGAACGATTGTGTGGACCAGTATCTTCTGGTTGCAAAACTTGTTCAGCAAAAACACCCTCAGCGCCAGACATAACATCATCAAGTACACCACTGATTATAAATAGTGACTTTGCTTCTAGCTCTAACGCTTCTATCGCCTCTGCGTAGCTAAAACTTAACTGTCCAGCCCATCCTAAATTAACCTTAGCAATGCCTCTCTCGGCAATTTCTCGAAAGACCATAATCGCATCAGTTAATCTTTCATTTGTTGCTCTGGCATACTCCCTAGTGAATTGACCATCATCAATATCGGCGTATAGGCCAGTTATTTTGCTGACAGACTCTCGGCATGAGTTAATGCTATCAAAAATTCTCTCTTTTTCTTCATCACCCAAAGATTCAGAACTAGCAATTGCCAGCAGAGAATCGCCAAAATCATCGCCAAAGTCTGCGGCAAGAAAACTTTCTGCTAATTTTGACCTTAATTCCGGGTTTACGTTGCGTAGCACTGAACATAAGGAGTTAAAGCGAGTATCTCCCGCCTCGGTCATGAATTTAAGGAGCTGGACTTGGGCGGAGAGAGAGATTTCGGAAAGATTAATTGAGAGCTTGGAGCTAATAAGCGATTCTATATCGGGATTATGAGCGGAACAGAGCAAAAAGACGGCATCTTGATTGAGTCCAAGAGAGTTGTCTGATGAATAATCGAGAAACGATGATTGTCGGCCGTCACTAGTAGAAATAAGCCCGAGGGAGTTGTGTCTATTTACCGTGGTGGCTACACCTGGAGCAATTTTAACCAAGTGTTGATTTTGTGGAAGATCTGGAAAAGCGCGGTGAAGCTCATCTTGCTCGGCTTTTATTCGTGCTCGACTTTCGGTATCGTATTGAACTAGAGCGGCATATTTTGGGTCGGTAACGTCAATCTCGATCCATTCCAGATTAAGATCGTATTCAATTTTTTGATTAAGGCTATCGGCGACTATTCTAACTAAAGGGGGAGTTTTTGGAGAATCGCTTAAGTTACAAAAAGCCTCGGAAGCACGATAAATAATTGGACTAGTGTAGTCTTCGGGCGAGCATTTTTTCGTTAAATCATAAATGACTGGCAGAAGCTGGAGCTGTTTTATGGGGTTATTTTCGGATGAAAGGATGTTATCGAAAGCATTAAAGCTTGCAAAAGAGTAAGTGTAGATGATTTCGTCCCTAAGATTGTCCATTGGACTATAATAATCTGTACTTGTACGATCTGATATGGTGAGGAGCTCAAGTGAATCTTCTAGACCGCCACAATAAGATGCGAAGTCTGGTGAAGAGGAAAAAAACGTTTTGCGAATTTGCATTTTTTTGTCTGGCGTGGATTTATTATAGCTATCAAGGAGACAGGCGCAAAAAAGCTTGCGCGCTTCACAATATCTGTTTGCCAATTTGTATTCTCTGTGACTTTCTCCTTCGTGAACTATTCCAGCAATATAATCATCCGTAACTCCAAATAAGGCATGGTTATTATGAATATAATCGGCCCCATTGACTGCGGCTTCGGCAAGCGAAATCAGGCTTGCCTTTTCTTGGTCGGAAAGAAGCCCCAAAGATAGATAGGGGAGAATACGCTGGGCGGATTCACTTTCTAGTATTTCTGCAGTAGTCTCTGGTGGGCGGGAGGTGTTTATTGCGGCATTATAACTATTGATTAACGGTATATGATTATAATCTTTCCATTGTTCTATAGCGACATCATCGGGCAAAGTAACTTTGGTCGAGAAACTGCTCGAATCATCAAGTTCACCACTTGAATTCTGAGAAAAACCCGAAATTGACTCGCTTAGGTTCATATTCTTTATTATAACACTCATGTGTAGAAAAAGGGAATTTGGAAACCTTTAGCTTTTTATGATTTTGTCGACCCCCTTTCGACAAAATCTCTTCTATTCTACCCCTGTTATTTTTATTTATTGCCTTACCATGATTGACAAAACACATCCTTTTTGCTATAATACTAGCAACAATCAAATAAATGTGTTGAACATTCGGGAGATTGCGTAAGAATTAATATCATGGTGGGTGAGCGGGGAACTAAACAGTTCCTTCCATACCGATATTAAAGTACCTTTAGTTTATGCATTATTATCCTGATAACTTGGGTGGGCACACTCAGGGTGGGATAAACTCAGTTCGTATATGCGCGGGCTGAGCAGGCGAATTTGACCCGTCTGCCCAACCCGCGATTGATAAACGGGTGGGGAGAGAGCCTCAAGCGCTATATTAATAGTAAGCGAGGCTCGCTCATTAACAATCAAAAATAATCTCTCTTATTTTTTTGACCTATAAGGCCGAAATATAAGAGAGTCCAAATAATCGTCCAACCCACGACGCTAAAATGGGCTCTAATACCAAGGTGACAGCTGTGCGACGAACCGCATAACTGTCAACCGAGCGGGGAAGTTCCGCGGGGCTCTGATCAGGCCGACACCGATCAAAAATCGCAGTATATGGTCTGCGAGTCCTAAAGAAGGACAAACAAAATCTACCTCTCGGATAGGCCGAGAGGCTCCGCGTAAGAGCGGAGTAATCTGGGAGAAATCCCAGAGAGGAGGCCACCATGGCCGAAAATATTAATAAGGTTTTTGTTGCAGGGATTGCCCTGCACGAATCGTATCCTTACGCTTCTCCTACCCATGCCCAAGCGGGCATGGGTAGGAGTAACCCCGTCAAGGAGCTGGAACTCCTTGATGGGCCGGGTAGCGCGGAGGGAGGTGTTTATTTAGTTTTCGGGGCCTCCCGGGCGTTTGGAATTCATTATGACTGGCGGCTAAAAGCTGCCAGTCGTAGTGAGGAAGCGGCGCAGTGCTTCTGCGCCGCTTCCGGCAAGATCGACATCCCAGGGTACGGGGAAGTTGATCGAATGAAGTTTTATTGGGCCCCTTGGGGCCCGACTTGGGACGAGTTCGATCGGCTCAGAAAGGGGGTGATGGATGATTTAATAGAAGGACTAGAGAATGGTAGAGTCACCATTCTCTAGGACACCACCGTCCAACCCACGACGCTAAAATGGGCATTAATACCAAGGCAACAGTTATGCAACAAACCGCACAACTGTTGACCGAGCGGGGAAGTTCCGCGGGGCTCTGATCAGGCCGACACCGATCAAAAATCGCAGTTCTGGATCTGCGCCCCTGGAAGGGAATCAAAATCCAATGCTCAAACGGCAGTGCGGAGTCTGCCTTAAAAACTCCAGCTCAAATGCTCAATGCCCCCGGCTACGCCGGGGGCTTTTTAATCTAATTTTCCCCAATTAGTTTATACTTAGTAGCTGGGCCATTCCCATCAGTCTTCAGGTAACCATCATTCACTAATTCGCTAATAATCCTTTGCAGAGTCCTTTGTGGGATCTCTGGTAGTATATCTCGCGCTTCGGATAAGCTAATCGGTCCGAACTCCGCAATATAGCTTACAATATCACTTTCGTCTCTAGATAGCCTCCTTAGGCACCGTGTCTCCATGAATGTTTGATAGCACATTCAATTCTAGCATCAGTATCTCCACCGACGATAAGAATCCTTCTGTAAAATACTCTAGCCATGGCGTTAAATCAGCCTCTTTAGCTTTCTCGTAAGATCCCTGCTGGACAGTCTTTAGGGTGTCATAATAAGCTTTTTTATCTACCGCATAATAAGAATCAAGCACCAAGGACTCCCGAAAGTCATAATGTGCTAGGGATAACTGGGTGAACCTTGTTTTCTGGGTCGTCCAGCCAAGCAAAAAACTCTTTCAACATTGGTCTAACGTCCTGAGCCTCTGGCGCTTCATAGACTACTTCATCATCTTGATCTACTGCGTAAACTTGGTTATGGCGAAACTCGCCCGAGCGCGCGTCGCTCAAAAGGGAATTAGTGATGATTCGATGAAGCCCTAGAATATCATCGGCACATAAAGGCTTCTTCTGGAGTTTCCGTTTTAAAATCCAATCCAGAGATTTTTTTATAGTTTTTTACCTCAATTTTGGCGTATTGATCCCTCGAAAGGGATCCTTTCGACTTTAGTGCGTAATCAATATCGACCGATTATGCCTTCTGGGACGTCATTTTGTCGACCCCACTTCGACAAATTTCGCCACATTTTACCCCTGTAAAATACAAAATAGTGTTATTATAATTGACAAAATATCATGCTCGTGCTATAATACTAGCAACAATCAAATAAATGTGTTGAACATTCGGGAGATTGCGTAAGAATTAATATCATGGTGGGTGAGCGGGGAACTAAACAGTTCCTTCCATACCGATATTAAAGTACATTTACTTTATGTATTTAATTATCCTGATAACTTTGGGTGGGCACACTCAGGGTGGGATAAAACTCAGTCCGATATGCACGGGCTGAGCCGAAGGAATAGGCCCTTTTGGTCCACCTGTTCCTCCAGCTCTGCTCGTGACACTCACAAGAGTGACTCGGAGCAGAACCTTAACAATCTAGTTGGTAAAACCTTTCAGAGTATTCTCCTAAAGGCCAATCGTGTGCTTTATATAATTATAGAGCTCACAATTGGCCTCAAGGAGACGTCCGTCCGGCCATAACATTTTCGGCCGACGGGCCAAGATCCCCGCAAGGGGAGAAAGGGGTGCCCTATGGCTACCTCGCTCAGCACCATTGCCGCCTTCTCCGCACAGGTCGACGGCAAGGTGATCGTAAACACCACACCTCACGCCATCTGCTTCCTGAGCAAAGATGGCGAGACGGTTGTGGTACCGACCTCGGTCGCACCTGGCGAGAAGACCTCCGAGTGGGTCGTCAACGCTCGAGTTGTAGAGGAGCAGGTTGGTGAGGACCTTGTCTGCACCACCTTCGTCGGCTCCCCTGAAGGGGAAGCTATCCTCGACCAGCTCGAGCAGTGGGCTAGCGAGGAGGGGCATGACAATCTTCGGATTGTCGGCTCAATCATCGCGGCCCAGGCGTACCCGGGCCGGGTGCTGGGCATGTGCCCGGCGCCCGGCTTCGAGCGTGTGCCACCCGCTGAGAAGCGGATGACTGCCCAGAAGTTCACGGTCTACACCAAGTAGGCCGTGACGGGCGTGGGTAGGCAGTACCTGCAAAGCGGAGGATCGGCGCATCTCCTGTAAACTGCCAAAAGCGCCACCCTGAAAGTGCCAACTCGTCCAACCCATGACGTTAAACTGGGGCATAATACCAAGGTAACAGCCCCCAAAAGGCTGTCGACCGAGCGGGGAAGCTCCGCGGGGCTCTGGTCAGGCCGTCACCGACTAATGCTCTAAAGCGCAGTAATGGGTCTGCGCTCGCCCTGCTCAGGGCCAAACAAAACCCTCCGGGTGGGGCTTTAAGCCCCGCCCATTCCATATTAAAGTCAGATATCTTTAAATTCAGTTGAATCTGCAGTTATCTTACTTTAATACATAAGTAAGCACATTAACAATATCGCCATTTTAAGTAGCATCCTGGCGTTTTTTATATAGAAAAATCGCTAGAATGCTACTTAAAATAGTAGCGTCACTGGTGGGGAAAAGTATCCCCTTTATCCAATAATGGAACAGTGACATATCCCCGTATGGGGAGAAAGGGGTTCGCCATGAGCAACCTCGCCAGCGCCATGTCCGCCGCCGCCATCGCCCCGACCACCGCCCTGCGCATCCACAAGGCCGCGGGGTCGAAGAAGGATGCCGTGCGCGTTAACACCGCGCAGGACATCCCAGAGTTTCTCCGCGGCTCGATTCGGGTCGTGGAGGGGAAACTCGCACTCACTTGTGTCGAGGGCGACGAGGTGGCGCCTCTAGGTGCCGTCATCGGCTACGAGCCGTCTAAAAAGACGGCCACCGGGTGGAACACCTGGTGGATAGCCAATGAGGCCACCAACCTCGTCGAGGTGGATGGAACCTTCTACGCGAAGGCCACCGTCCTAGAGGCCGAGCCCATGACGGACCAGCCCCCTACCATCCTCAAGGGCGCCAACATTTGGCGCAATCCGGATGGCAGCTGGTCATACGGGGCTAGCTGGGGTACCCAGACCGGGTGGCCCGGCCAGGCCTACTGGGTTCGTTCCGGCTTCGCGCCGGATGGTACCCCGAAGGGGTACATCCTCACTAAAAGTGAGGAGTCCTACAGGACCTTCCTCGTCTGTGACGAGGAGGGCAACGACATCGGCCTCCTGTGTGAGATCGATCCGGCCTAACCGCTGTATCCGCATCTAGCCAGGAGAGCAAGAAAGGAGGTGACCCGATGTACTCGGGTTTCATCTGACTCTCGGGCGAGGGGACGCCCGTAACACATAAGGGGGTAAACCGACGCCAACCCCCACCCCAAAGGCGTCAAACTTTAAACCAGGGGGTTCTACCCCCCCTACACATAGGAAGCGGAACATGCCCGCTTACCAGAACAAAAAAACATGTAGCAGAGTAGGTCTGCTTTACGAACCTATGGCATCGGGGATACCAAAGTCCTCCGTCCAACCAATGACGCAAAAAAGAGGCATTAATACCAAGGCAGCAGCTATGCGACAAACCGCATGACTGTTGACCGAGCGGGGAAGCTCCGCGGGGCTCTGGTCGGGCCGTCACTGACCAATTTGCTCGAAAGCGCAGTAATGGGTCTGCGCTCGCCCAGCTCAGGGCTAAACAAAACCCACTTTTCCTGGGTGGGGTCTAGTACCCCACCCACTTCCATATTTGAAGCTAGATATTTATGAATCCATATAGATTTCTATCTATCTCGCTTCAACTAAGAGGTGGGGATAATAAAGAAAGGATTATATGAACAATTTATTTAATAATAGAATTGCCGATTTTGCGGTAAAAGGAAAGCGTTACGTCAATCTAGATAACGCCGCTACCACATCTCCGCTTAAAGCGGTAGAAAAAGGGGTAGAAGACTACCTTACGACCTATGGCTCCGTACACCGGGGTTCTGGTGAAAAATCGAAGATCTCAACCAATATCTACGAAGAATCACGCGAGATAATTAAGGATTTCGTGGGCGCCCCAAAAGATTCGTACGTAATCTTCTCGGGCAATACTACGGGTGGGATGAATATCTTAGCGCACTTCTTTAGCTTCTTAAAGGGTAAAGTTGCAGTGTCGAGTATCGAACATAGCTCATCTTGGCTCCCTTGGATTAAGACGGAGGGTGAAAAAGCGCTAGGCGCCGAACAAGTTAATTATACAAACGTTGGCGATCTCGCCGATGAGGTACAAAAACTGGGTGGGGAGCAAGTTCTAACCTATGGACTAGACAAAAACGGTGAGTTCGATTTAGCAAAAATTGAACAACTATTGAAAACAGAAGACATCAAGGTGTTTATCTTGACGGCTTCTTCCAATCTCACTGGTTATTGCCCAGATATTAAGAAGGTAGGAGAATTGGTGCATAAATATGGCGCTTTTTACATTGTAGATGGCTGTCAATTTATCCAGCATCATCCGATTAACATGGTAGAAATGGGCATCGACTTTCTCGTCGCCTCTGGACATAAGTTCTACGCTCCTTACGGCGGTGGGTTCGTGGTGGGACCAAAGGAGTTTTTAGACAAATTCTTACCATATCAGATTGGTGGTGGCAATTTGCCATACATTACGTCTGGTGGTAGATTCCTCCGCTATAAGAACCAATTAGCACACGATCCAGGTACACCAAACGCGGTGGGCGCAGTATCAATGGGATTAGCTCTGAAGGAACTAAAAAAGATTGGTTTAGAGAAGGTTGAAAAATACGAAACTGAATTAACTAAATTTGCCTATCAGGGGCTAAAGGAAATTAAAGGCGTAAAGCTCTTAGTCCCAGAGAAACACCTATCTACGGTTATACCTTTTGTAATTGAAGGCAAAAGTGCAACAGCCGTAGCAGATGAATTAAACAATAAATATGCTATCGGCGTGAGGGCGGGAAATTTCTGTGTATATCATGTCGTAAGAGATTTGCTCAAAATTACACCGGAGCAGGAGAAACAAATTATCGCAGACGTAGAGAAAGGCGATGTTTCGTCTATGCCGGGCGTTATCAGGGCTTCGTTCTCGATTTGTAATAACAGGGAGGACGCCGAACGATTAATAGATGCTGTGCAGCAAATTGCGAGTAAATAGTCACACCATAGACAGAGCATCCATCCTCTCCAAGAGCAATGATTTCGTGGAGAGGAATGGGTCCTCTGGTTTAAAACCAGGATCAGACCCTTAACAATTCCAACCCCCTCCCGCAAGGAGGGGAAAGAAAGGAGGTGTTGCCCCATGATGAATGAGGCAACGCTGAATATCTGGCGGGACCTTCTCCGTCAGATCCCCGTAGCGGTGAACAACTTCTACGGGGATCCCATCATCCAGTGGAGCGACACCGTCGCCTCGCTGAAAGAGCTCGCTCACTCGGGCCACACCGGCCCAGTGGGCATTATCACCAAGGGGCGACTCTGCCCTCGTCACTTGGAGGACTTAAAGTCTTTCCGAGCGGCGGGGCTCCGTCTCATCGTGATGGTCAGCATTTCTGAGCTGACTTCCCTTGAGGGGGTCGGCTCGGAACACCGGTACGAGAACATCCGCCTTCTGGCGGATGCCGGCGTGCCGGTGGTAGCGGCCGTCCGGCCGCTCATGCCGCCGTATAACACGACGGAGGAGAAGCTTCGCAAGATCTTCTCTGGCGTGGCGGCAGCTGGGCGCGGGTGCTGCCCGATCGTCATATCCGGATTCCGGGGTGATGAGGCGTTGGTCGAGGCGATGAGCCCTGATCAGCGCACCGAATGGGCTCTCCGGGTGAAGGTTATGCCCGGGGAAGTCTACTCCCACTGCCGCGATTTGGCGCGGGAGTACGGTGCGCAGATGTTTACGCGCACCGCCTGCGCCGTTGCGGCGGTCCTGGGGGAGGAGCGGGCTTACAACCCGTATTATAACTCCCCCAACCTGGTCAAGTGCGAGGAACTGGCTTGCCCGCTCCGCGCTACTTGCCAGGGTCCCTCGAGGCCGCGGCCGGGCAGTCTCGAACTGCTCCGTTACCTCGGCTACGAAGTGGAGTTCGTGCCCGCCTCCGGGCACGGACTCTGTAAAGTCAGCGGAGAGAACCGGCTCCGCTGCCCGAGTTGTTGCACCACCTGCTGGCGTGAGCCAGAGGTGGCGCACATCTCGGTAGAGGGGAACGTTAGGCTCGGGGACCTGGCGTTTATCCGGTTCGTCTCCGGAGTCATGGCGACGCAATACGGTCGCAATGACGACGGTGATAAGGAGGTCGGGAAAATCACTTTCCCGGCCTTCCCCGAGATTGGGGGTATCCAGGGTCTGAACTCCTGGTGGCCTATCTCTCGTAACATCGAAAGATGTTACGGTTGTAAGTATTGTATCGTAGATACGTACTACAACCAAAACGAGATAGGTCGCCGGGTGGGTTTTGCCCCGGCGCTCCTGATTGACAAGCTCGCTGAAGTCGAGGCGGCGAGGAAATAACAAACTTCGACCCTGCCAGGGCTGAGGGGGCGGGCTTAAATACCCTCAGTAACTCTAGCACACCAGAAGGAGGTGAAAAAATGCTAGAACAAGGAACATACGGCTGTCCCGTCGGCTGCAAGTACTGCGTGGTGACTGAAGTCGAGCGCAGGAATACTCAGTGGCGGGCATCCAGCCTGCTGGGGGTCAATAAGTCTGTGACTATATTGAACCCCCCGCCCGACCTCGGCGACGAGGCTGCGAGGCGTAGTTTCTATGACTTCCCGCTGGAACTTCTGCGGGGAGACATAGTAGGCTTCAACGGAATTTCGGATCCATTCTGGCCGAAATTCCGGAAAGAGCTAGACTATGTCCTCGCAGAGGTCCCGCAAGTAGCGAAGATTCTCTCTCTGGTGACAAAGTTCGAAGTCACCGACGAAGAGATGCGCCGCCTTGCGGAGATCCCGAACGTGCGCCTGACGATCTCAATCACTGGTCTCGATTCTCTCGAACGGACCAGTACGAAGAGCCGTCTCCGCACGCTCGCCCGCGCCAAGCGGTATGGCGTCCGGGCCTTCCCGATTGTACACCCGTACATCTCGGGAATGAGCGATCTGTCGTTCTTGCCGGAGCTGCGTGCTCTCGGCTACAACGAGATCGACCTCAAAGGTCTTCGCTGCAATCCGCAGACTGCAAAACTGTGGATGCCGGCGGATGTCCAGACCCGGTACGCTTTTACCGAGGACGAGGAGCTTCCAGAGGACGGTTGGCGCGAAGCTCTCGAGAATGCCGGCTTTACCAAGGTCCGCATGGCGGACTGGTACAAGCAGGGCATCGAAGAGCTCTCGCCCCACCTTCCTTTGGAGGAGGCGGAGGCTCTGGTGGATGAAATACTCCGCCGTGCCAATGTCTGCTCCTCGGATTCCGACGAAGCCGTCCGCAGGGCGGCCATCGCCCGGAGACTGTAGCGGGGCTCGCCGGGTAGGGGTAGGGAACACCCCGAATAAAGCGGAGGCTAAGGTCGCCTCCTGTAAGTTCCTAAAGACCTCGTGCTCAAGCGCGCAGTTCTTGGGTCTGCGCATGCCGATAGATGTCGAGCTCTAAGATGTCAAAAGGCAAACCAAAACCCATCAACACTTTTTCTGCCTCCGGCGCACTTTGCCGGGGGCTTTTTAATGCAAGAAACTATAAGAACCATATCAAAAACTTGCTATGATTTATGTGTTTGTTATGCTTTATGCTGAATTGAACGATTTTTAGGCGGCTCTTCCTAATGCTTTTCTGCCTCTGGAACGGTTATTTCTGCTCATCATCCCTTCTTTAGGGCCAGGCGGATGGATAGCACAGAGTGCTACCATTTGTGAGTCTAGATAACCAACTAACTTACTAAATCCACCGCTAGGACGTTGGGCGGGACTCTTTAAGAGTCCCCGCTTTTTGTATAGAAAACTGTTGCAAAGAATAATATAGTGTGCTATACTTCTACTGCGCTAAAAGTTTGGAGAAACTTGTAAAAGCGAGTAGATTAAACTAAACATTATGTAGCTAAATTATGATATGTCGAAGCGACATGTTAGCAGGATAATCTATCCTTCTAGCACGTCGTTTCGACGCAATTTGCTCGATTGATGCCGAGAATGGTGCCTCGAAGCTGACATGGGGTAGAACGCTTGCCCGATTGATGCCGAGAACGGTGCCTCGAAGCTGACATGGGGTAAGTTTGGTTGCGACGTAAGGTACGCGCGTTTCGTCAATTAGTGTTTACCGCCTCAGGCTTTTGGAATCTTGGATTCCTTGAGTCCTGGGGCCTTACACAAGCCCCCGTTCTAACTGCGGGTTATAGTGGCTATGGCGGTGGGTCCTATTTAGGGGGCTTAGGGATCCGCCGCAACCTTTTCCTCCTTTTGATTGACTGCGAATGGGGCGGAACGTTTGGCCTAAAGGCCAAGGCTACGAACGGTAGCTGCATAAGGGGATGGTCTTAGCAAGTGTAGGTGAGTGTGCCACTGGCGAAAACCTTTGCGCATTAAAAGACTAACCGAAAGGTTCTTATCCCCGTACCTTATCTTCTCCAGGGCGGACCCAATGGTCCGCCTTTTTCTAGCCTGGAAGTTTCTAGTAATTATGGTATAATATCCTTGTGTTTGGTGGGGCAAGTATTTTAACGTGCGAATAGTATTGTAAAACGGAGCTTTGGTTTGGGGGTGAAGAGAAGTGTCGCGTTATGTTCAAGACGGTAATGGTAAGGTAGGGCAAGAAGAAGACGCAAAAGAAATATGTTTAAGTCGGGCTGCTGAGTATGCGAACCAACTTGGTCATTTTCCGTCTCGAGAAAATTGGCAGGGAAGAAAAAATACACTGGGCTATAGTCTGAAAACGGTTGAGGATCTTTTTGGTTCATACGAAAATATGATAGATGAGCTAAGAAAGCAACCGGGAATGTCGAAACTAGTAGAGAAGGAAAGAGAGCGAGAAATGTCAAAACTCTATTCTGAGGAAGATCTGCTCATCTGGATGGCGCGGGCAATTGACGATGCTGGGGAAGATGACACTATTAAGATAAGCCAGTATAAAGATTGGTATTTGGCTGAGAAGAAGAAAGGCGGCATAGTACCACCTTACTATTTGACGTTCTGTAATAGGTTTGGTACTTTTCCGACAGCGGTTCTTCGTGCTCGTCAATGGCGTAAAGAACACGAAGCTAGGGCCAATGTCGGCTTTGGGGCCGATGTTGGATCGCCAAAGGAGTCTGAAGCTAGGGCCAATGTCGGCGTTGGGGCCGATGTTGGATCGCCAAAGGAGCCTGAGATTATTGAACCTGAACCGGAAGGTGGTGGTTTTGAAGTTGCTGCTGAAGCTGAAGCCGAGCCGGATGTTGTTGAGCCCAGTCCGGATACCGTTGAAGCCGAGCCGGATGTTGTTGAGCCCAGTCCGGATACCGTTGAAGCCGAGCTGGGTGTCGCTGTATCCGATTTAACTATCAACAGTCCCAAACCAGATGTTGCCGAGCTTGAATCGAAGAATGCTGCGCCTGGCGTCGTTGAGCCCGAGCCAGAACCCGATTCGGACATTGCTGAGCTTGGGTCGGAACAGGCCGAGCCAGAACCCGATTCGGACATTGCTGAGCTTGGGTCGGAACAGCCCGAGTCGGAACAGATTGAGTTCGAGTCGGTGCTCCAGCCGGAATCTACTGGGCCAGAAGTAGCTGAGTCAGTGTTGGAATTGGAATCTGACTCAGAAGATAAGCCGGTGCTTGGGGCTACGCTATGTGATATCTATAACTTTTTGGGTTATGATATCAAGATTGGCGGCGCTACTATAGAATCTCAGGGTTCTGCTATTGTGGTAACGACACATGCATTGGTTGGTGGAGAACTGAAGGAGGAGAGTTGCAAGTTAGCAATTAGAAACTCGGCGCAGAGCGTGACTCCTTGGCCGCATGGGGAAAATTCGCTTTTCCTTTTGCCGCAGGCAGTTACCTGTTACTCTTCTAAAGAATCCATTCCGAGTGGCGTGTTGCAGGTTACCGAACAGTTTTTTGCGTCGACACCACTGGTTGCCGTCCCGAATGGTTGGTTTAAGGGGAAGCACTCCATCGAACCTGAAGATAGCATCAGGGAGCCAACTTTGGCTCATGAGGCTGATTGTAGTGCAAACGAGTCGGAGCTTGCGCCCGTGCATGTTGCTGTCGTTAACCTACTTGGGCGTGATATTTGGCTTGGTGGCAGGTTGTTTAGGCCTCAAGGTTCTGCTCGGGTAAACGTGGTAAGAGATTTTGAGGCGGACGCAGGAGAACTGGTAAGGACGGTGCATTGGAAGTTTATTCCGAGAGATTTAGAGGGGAGAGAAGCGTCTTTACCGGACTTTGAAGATGGGACTGTTCGGTTCGTCCTTTTGCCTGAATGCTTTTTTAGGGTTACGCCTGAGGAGCTTTTCCCAGATGGGACCGTAAAAGTTTCTGAGCAAGGCTCTTGTACTGCTCCGGAGATTTATGCTCGTAGCATCCATAAGGACTAGCACTCTGGCAGCAGCTAAGGTTAAGCGACTCTATCAAAGACTATTCGCGGAGTAACGGCCGGAGGAATCCGGTCGTTTTCCGTGTGATATAATACGGGTATGGAAGATTCGCGAAATCTAATTGATGAATACAAAGGCATGGCTAATGAGCAAGTTTTTGCGGCTTTGAGTAAAAAACGTATTCCGCTAGAAATCGCGATTGAAAATGTTGAACACGATTTTAATATTGGTTCTATTGTACGTACCGCTAACTCGTTTAACGTGAGTAAAGTGCACATAATTGGTAAGAAAAAATATAATCGTCGCGGTGCAATGTGTACTGATAAATATCTTGAAATTATACATCATCCTAGCATCGAGGATTTTTTGGCGACTCAGGAAGGTAGAGAACTTGTGGCTATAGAAAATAATTTAGAGCGCGCCAAACCTTTGAATAAAAAAATGTTTCAACAAAATACTACTTTATTATTCGGCTCGGAGAATAATGGAATTACGGAAGAATTACTACAAAAAGCGGGGGACGTGAGATTTATTGAGAGCTTTGGTTCTACGCGTTCGGTTAATGTTGGCGTTGCTGCCGGGATAGCAATGTATGAGTACGTCAGGCAGAACATCTTACAATAGGTCTTTTTTGGGATATATAAATGCGCGTTTTCCGTGGCTGAAGCTAGTTGTTTTGATCTTGATTGGAATTGCAGCTATTTTAGATTTATTAGATTATACGGTTCCTAGGGCGGGAGAAACGCAGGTAAAAATAAGCATAGCGCCCATGTCTAAACATGTTAGGGTTATTGAGAGGAGCTTAGATGGGAAAAAATTAGTTGCTTTAACTTTTGATGACGGGCCTTTAGCTACTACTACGCCTTTACTTCTTGACATTCTAGAGTCAAGAAACGTTCCGGCAACGTTTTTTATGCTAGGTAGCATGATTAGAAGCAATCCGGAGATAGCAAAGCGTGCCGCGAGGGAAGGACATGAGGTGGCTAGTCATACGATGTATCATCAAAATTTGATTTATCTTTCGGACGATGCGGCACAAGCTGATATAAATGAGGCAAAATCTGTATTTGAAGAGATTTTGGGCGAAATTCCTAGTCTTACGCGACCGCCTTATGGAAATTATGACGATAATGTAAGCAGAACAGTTAATACGCCGATGGTTTTGTGGTCGGTAGATACTAGGGATTGGGAAAGCCGTAATCCTGATAGTATTGTATCCACGGCTCTTAGTCAGGCATTTGATGGGGCGATCATTTTAATGCATGATATTTATGAAACATCGGTGGCGGCGGTGCCACGGTTAATTGACGAGATGAGGGGTAGTGGTTATGAATTCGTTACGGTTTCGGAGCTGGCTAGAGAACACGGCGCGACTTTAGAAAATGGCGTGGCATATCGTGGGCTTTGACATTTTTTCTTTTTTTGGTAAAATAGTCTTATGGGGTAATAGCTCAGTTGATTAGAGCGCTGCCTTTGCAAGGCAGAGGTCCTGGGTTTGAGTCCCAGTTACTCCACCAAGTTTATTATGGGGATATAGCTCAGCTGGTTAGAGCGCGTCACTGATAATGACGAGGTCTATGGTTCAAGTCCATATATCCCCACCAAGTTATTGTATTTCGGCGGTAAGGGCCGAATTTTTATTGGTTTTTGGCTTTACATGATTGATAGATTGTAGTATTATTGGAGCCAATAGTGCGCTAGTGCGTATCTATAGTTTTTTTGTTTTTTTTGAAGCTAGTTTGGTCTAAGTTCGTCGAGAAGGAGAGCAATGGAACAGAAAGTAGCAATACGGGATGTTGTCCCGTGGCTTTCGATTATGGGTGTCGAGATAAGAACTGTGGATGATTTGGCTTTTCTTGGGAGGGAGAATCTTAGTTACATCCAACAGCATTGGAAAGAGGCAAAGGATGCGCCGTACGGCGCGTCCAACGAAATAGCTGCTCTAACGGCTCCTGTTTCGGAGCAGCCGATTGTCGTTTCGGATATTGTGCCCCAGATGGGACAAGTTTTTCCTCCTGAGTTGGAGGATGATAAAGTGGGAAGGACTATCGATGACTTGATGTCTGTGATAGGTAAAGCAATTAACCTTGCAGACAATAAGCCACTTTTTGTGGTTTTTAGGGAAGATGACTATTTTAAGAAGGGAGATGAAGTTTGTGTCTTTATCCCTGAGAACGCGGAAATACATTCGGATCGCGGCGGTGTCTTCTTTCCTGCGACAGGGAACGTCTTTGCAGAAGGAGAAGTGATTAGGCTAGCCGATGCCTGCAGATCGATTATGGTTTCGGTTGGATGCGGATGGCTATGGGCTAGAATAGAATCGCCCGGAATTGTCAAGACTGAGGACTTTAACTATTTAAGAGCCAAAGACAATGAAGCTTACCGAGCGATTTGGGAAACTGTGGCTGTACGTCGCAGGATAGTAGATCGGCTATTCCGTAAGTAAGAAGCCGTAGATTGGTGTTTCAAAAAAACAATTGGTGCCCCCCTGTGTATTACGGGGGCACTTTTGATAGCTAGTTTTTTGTGGTATGGGTGGGATGGTTGTAAAAAAAGTAGGCAAAAAAGAGGAATCGCCTGTTTTAGGCGATTCCAAGGTCATACATTTTATTTTAAGTAGCCTCGCAGTTTTGTCTACTTAAAACTATCTCTATTCTATATCACCATATGCATATTGTCAATACCTTTTTCCACATTTTGTGTAAAACTTCATAAATATTTGTTCGGGAAATTAAAAAATATTATGACATATTTTTTAGTAAAAGCGTATTGACAAACTGTAAGCGCTATGGTATAATGGACACATACACTCTAAAAAGGTGGTGTTTATTTTAATTTAAATCTGGTGGGCAGAATAGGAGTTCTAGAATGGCTGGAACTAAAGCTGGTGGCATGAAAGCTGCTGCTACTAATAAAGCTAAATACGGTAAAGAATTCTATGCCCGTATTGGTAAAAAAGGTGGCCAGAATGGTCATACTGGCGGTTTCGCTGCTAACCCTGCGTTAGCTCGTATTGCTGGCGCTAAAGGCGGTCGTATCTCCCGTCGTGGCCCTGCTAAAAAAGCTGCCTAAGTTAAAAGTAGCTCCTTTTGGGAAAAGTACATAAGGTTACGCTGATCCTGGAAGGAGCTTTTTGAATAATTTTTTCAAAATATTATTTCTTATTTAAGAGTAGTTCGCATCTTGGGCAGTGATATTTAAAATCTGGTGTTTGAAATCTAGTTAATCCGCAGATAGGACAGCGGGATTTTTTGTAGAGCCAATCTCTATAAGTATCTAGTTCGGTTTGCATTAAATCGTCGTCGAACTCCACGTCATATTTAAGAGATAATTCTTTGGCTTTTTCCCAGGCATCGCTTTCCATTTTTAATCTGTCGACATGAGTTTTGTAATCTTCATGATGGAGTAGGGCATGACCTAATTCGTGAAGCAGGAGTAGTTCCATTTTAGGCTCCGATGGTCCGATGATGATAGTTTTTGGGGGGCGAAAAGTAAACTTCTTGCCATTCTTAATAGATAATTCTGGGTAATCTTTTTTGATTCGATTTAATAGATTATCCATAGCGTTACTGTTTGGACTTTTGTTTTGCAAAGACATAGCAGCCGTAAATTGGGGATTCGTTTGGGCGTTTGGGGCGAATGAGCTTAACTTCTGGGATTTTGGGAAGATGTTTGGAGTATAGCCTGAAGATTCTGCCGAGTGGGCCGCCAAGGATGATGGTTTTTGGATGGTACTCTTTAATGATATCTGGCAGGCCTAAGTATATGCGTTTAGCAATATCTTGCATTGCTTCTTTTTTGCGGAGGTCGGTGGCGCGATCTATATGATAGTAGGCACCAATAGCACTTGCAGCGGCTATATCTTCCCATTCTTTATCTTGACCGTTATAGCTGTATATCTTGTGGCCGGGTTCGAAGGCGCTTGATTCTGGCGAGATTTTGCCATCTTCGACTATGCCGCCGCCGATGCCGGTCGAGAAGGTTAGAAAAACGGTGCGGCCAGCTAATTTTTTGGCTTCATAAAGTGCGGCTAAATTAGCGTCGTTTTCGAAATAAATTGGCACGTCGAACAAGCCTTTTATTGGGTTAAAAATGTCGATATTGCTCCAATTTCGGTTGCCAAATTGAACTGAATAATTTTTTTGTACAAGCCCGGGAATGGCGACGACGATTGATTTAATGCGGTATTTTTTAAAAGCGACTAAGTTTTCTAATAGGTTATCGAGAAAAGTTTTTTGGCCTTTTGCGGTTCTAAATTTAACCTTTTTTAGGATATGCCCGTGTTTTGAGAATAGTGCGATTAAAGTTTTGGTGCCTCCAATGTCAATTCCAAGATACATGTCTTGATTATAGCACGGTTTTTTGATATAATTATCTGAGTTTTAGACTCGTTCAAGGATGGATTATTTTGTAGTGCATCGCTGAACGGGTCTAAAGGAAGGAATAATTAATTATGGCTGATGCCAAAAAAATCACTATGGACGAGCTCCTAGAAAAAGAGGATGACTCGCTCAAAAAACTAGTGGCGGGCGATACTGTAAAGGGTACAGTATTATCTGTCAAGAAACACGAAATATTAATAGACTTAGGTCCTAGAGGGGTAGGTCTGGTTCCGCGCCGCGAGGCTTCTTTTGTGAGAAACCTTAAGGCTGGTGACGAAGCCACCACATCGGTTATTGATGCCGAGATGGACGATGGTTATGTTTTGCTGTCGCTACGTAAGGCCGTAAAGGATAAGGGTTGGGATGAAATTCAAGCCAAGTTGGGCGACGGAGAAATCGTTGAGGTAACTCCGTTTGACGCTAATAGAGGTGGATTATTGGTCGAATACGAAGGGATTCGTGGTTTTATGCCTGTCTCGCAGTTATCTGCAGAGCATTATCCTCGTGTTGGTTCTGCCGACAAAGATGAAATTTTGCAGAGATTAAACTCGCTAGTAGGTAAGCCAATTAGGGCACGCATTATTGATGCTAATAAGAAAGAGAATAAATTAATCTTTTCAGAAAAGGAAGCAATCAAGGATGGTCTTGCGGAGCGCTTTGCCGAGCTTAAGATCGGAGACACCGTTAAAGGTGTTGTTACTGGCGTAGTAGACTTTGGTGTATTTGTTAATGTTGATGGTATTGAAGGACTAGTTCATATCTCTGAGATATCTTGGGAGCGCGTAAGTAACCCATCGGATTATGTAAAGGTTGGTGATACTATTGATGCTAAAATTATTGCCATTGATAAAGAGCGCCTGTCTCTTTCGATGAAGCAGTTGGTTGAAGATCCTTGGATTTCGGAAGTCTCCGATTTAAAGAAGGGGGATAAAGTTGAGGGAACCATCACAAGAATTACCCCATTCGGTGCATTTGTGCAGATTTCGCCAGCCGTAGAGGCTTTGGTGCACGTTTCGGAACTTGGTGAAGGATCCGATGTCGATCCAGAGAAAATATTTACACTTAACGAGCGCAAGAGCTTTAAAGTATTAGATATTGATAAAGAGGGTCGCAAGATTTCACTTTCTATTTCTAAATAGCGTGATCACAAGAAGCAAATAGTCCTAAATTTGGACTGTTTGCTTTTTTGTATCTTCAATAAAAACTCCTTTTATGATACAATTATCATAAGGAGTTTTTTGTGAAAAAAAGTAAAGAATATAAGGGTCATCCCTGGTATCAGTTTTATGATGAAGAGGGTATCCCTAAAAGTATAGATTATCCAGATTGTTCGATGGTAGATATGGTAATTCAGTCGGCCGAGAAATGGCCAGATAATACTGCTTATGTTTACTATGGACACAAAGTTACCTATAAAAATTTTGTCAAGAAAATTGAAAAAACTGCCCGTGCGCTTAAAAACTACGGTGTAAAAGAGGGAGACAGAGTAACAATCTGTATGCCTAATACTCCGGAGGGGATTACGATGGTGTATGCTGTTAATATGGTGGGGGCGGTTTGTAATATGGTGCATCCGCTCTCATCTGAGAAGGAGCTCGAGTACTATATAAAGGTTGCAGACTCAAAATACGTACTCGTGATTGATGCGGTGTTCGATAAAATTTATCGCTTAAGAGACACGGCTCAGCTTGAACGCATTATCGTAGTGCGACCTTCTGATGGCTTAGGTTTTTTAAAGAAGAAGCTTTACAATACCTTGCACATTAAGAGGGTTCGTTTGCCGTCAAACGATAGCCGAGTAGTTCTATGGGAAGATTTTATTGCGAACTCGTATTTTTATCAGGGCAATTATCATGAAGAGCGTGGTGGTGAGGATCCGGCAGTAATTATGTATTCTGGAGGCACTACGGGCGCGCCTAAGGCTGTTTTGCTATCAAACTTGAATATCAATGCGGAGTCGATTTGCGATGCCACTATGATACGTCAAGTTACGCCAGGGGCCACCGTGCTTTCGATTTTGCCGTTATTTCACTGTTTTGGGTTAGGGGTATGTATTCATACGCCACTCTGCAAAGGAATGGGATGTATATTGATTCCGGCGTTCTCTCATAGGCAATTTGCAGATATTATCAAGAAAAATAGCCCAAGTTTTATTGTGGGGGTGCCTACACTGTTTGAGGCGTTAGTTAATACTAAGTTAAAATCTGACGATTTAGAATCTGTTAAAGCGGTGATTTGTGGTGGGGATGCCCTAAATCAGACTTTGCGTGACAAAGTTAATGCGTTTTTGAAAAATCATGGTTCTGACGCCAAGATTAGGGTTGGCTATGGCCTGACTGAGGGATCTGGTGCGGTATGTCTTTCTCCTGAAGATACCTTTTCGGATGGAATTATTGGCGTGCCTTTTCCAGACACTGATTTTAAGATTGTAAAAAATAATACCCATAAGGAGCTTCCGGCTGGAGAAGAAGGCGAGATTTGTATTTCTGGACCACTAGTGATGATGGGCTATTTAGATAACGATGCTGAAACAGCACAGGTGATTCGGGTGCATGACGACGGAAGGGTCTGGCTTCATACTGGCGATATTGGATATTTGGGTGAGGATGGACTGATTTATTTTGCACAAAGACTTAAGAGAATCATCGTTTCTTCTGGCTATAATATTTATCCTACCCATATTGAGTCTATTATCAACTCGCACGAGGCGGTTTTGACTTCTACGGTAATCGGAATTGATCATCATTATAAGGGCCAGGTGCCAAAAGCCTTTATTGTATTGAAGCCTGGCTATAGGGCAGGAAAGAAGATTGAACGTGAAATCCGGGAGCTCCTGGAGCGCAACATTCCAATTTATGCCTTGCCGGTTGCATATGAATTTCGTGATAAATTGCCGCATACTAAGATTGGTAAGGTGGCTTTTAGGGATCTCGAAAAAGAAGAAAAAGATAAATCTTAGCGATAGTAATTCATAATAACTTTTAGTTTGAGTTTGAGGGGTTTTTGAGCTAGAAACTTGTTTTTTCGCCAGTTAGGGAAGTATTCTTTCAAAAAGGTACGTGAGCGCTTAAAACCGGCTCTAGCTTCTTTAAATTTTGAGAAGTCATTTGCCGCATCAAGTAGTAAATTCCAGATAAAGAACCATTCTAGTTCGCTATGGTATTCTGTTGTCATTTTTGCATTTTCAAATCTCTTATATAATCCTTCTAGGGCTGGAAAAATATCAAAGACATGGGGATTAAACTCTTGTTGATGCAAAACTGAATTTGGGGTTTGGATATAAAAGTATAGAGGTTCATTGATGCTGGCTAGGTTATTGGTGTAGAGAATTAGAGAAGACATTAACTCCATATCTTCGTGGATAATACCTTCCTTGAAATTGAAGTTATATTTTTGCCACCACTCTCTGCGAATTAAAACTTGCCATGGACCCATCCCGTAGCGCGCAAAACGACTTTTAAAATTTGATTCATCTGGAGATACGGGCGAGAGATAGTCTGTATGGCCATCTGGGTAAACTCTTTTTGTGCCAAACATAATTAAATCTGGTTTACCTTTGTCTATTAATTCAAGCAGTTTTTTGACTGCTTGGCTAGCTATAAAATCATCGGCGTCAATAAACCAGATGTAATCACCCTTGGCTTTTTTTGTGCCGAGGTTTCTTGCGGCGGCAGCTCCCCAGGTCCGACATTCAAAAACTCGGATTAATTTTGAATATTTTTTTTGATAACTATGGGCTAGATTTAATGTGTTGTCGGTAGAATTGTTATTTATAAGTATAATTTCTCCTTTGTTTTTGTCTAGGGACCGAATAACAGAATCTAGGCAGCGGCTAAGGAAATTTTCGGCGTTATGGATGGGGATAATAAACGAAATCATGATGGTTTAATTATAGCACGAGACCTTTCTTCGTTTGCCGACAAATAGTAAGCGTGCTAATATATGATTATGTTTTGGAAGATTCTAATTGTTTTGGCTATATCAATGATTCCTCTAGTGGAGCTTCGCGGGGCGATTCCGATTGCTGTGGGGATGGATCTTGGCTTGCCAGAATGGCTGGTTTTAATCACTGCGATTGTTGGCAATATCATTCCTGTGCCTTTTATTTTTCTTTTTGCTCGCAAGTTTCTTGAGTGGGGAAGCAAGAGGGAATGGAAGCCGATTAGAGAGTTTTGTAATTTTTGTTTAAAAAAAGGAGAGAAAGGTGGTGAAAAATTATTAAAAAAGGCTGGTAGTCATGGCACGTATTTTGCACTATTTCTTTTTGTTGCCATCCCGATTCCTGGAACCGGCGCATGGACCGGTACCCTAGCGGCGAGTATTTTAAATTTAGATTTTAAAAAGACGATGTTTTCAATTGTAACTGGTATTTTGGTGGCGGGGCTTATTATGCTTTTGGTATCTTTAGGATTGTTTAAGTGGTTGTTTTAGATTAATTCTTATTGTTATCTGGTTTGGACAGCGACTCTCTTATTAGTTGTTATGAACTATTTGTGGTAGAGCCTTCTTAAAATCAGATAGCGATGGATTATTAACATGAGCTTCGTAAAGTGCGCCCAAACCTCCCCCGATTAATAAATTATCCGTACCAGGAATAGGGGTGATGGAAAGAGCCCAAGTTGGTTTGCCCTTTGCATCTACGAATCCTTCAATCCTTTCTCCTAGCTGATATGAGCCATCTGGTTGTTTTTGGTATTCGTAAAGTGCGCCGTTATTTCCCCCGATTAATAAGTTATCTGTACCAGGAATAGGAGAGATGGAATAAGCCTGAGTTGGTTCGCCATACGCATCTACAAACCCCTCGATCCTTTTTCCTAGCTGGTATGAGCCATCTGGTTGTTTTTGGTATTCGTAAAGTGCACTATCATCTCCCCCAATTAATAGATTATATGTATCAGGAATAGGAGAGATGGAAAAAACCTGAGTTGGTTCGCCATTTGCAGTTACAAACCCATCAATTCTTTCTCCTAACCGATATGAGCCATCTGGTTGTTTTTTGGTATTCGTAAAGTGCACCAAATTCTCCCCCTATTAATAAATTATCTGTACCTGGAATAGGAGTGATGGAAAGAGCCCAAGCTGGTCCGCCATTTGCATCTACGAATCCATCAATTCTTTCTCCTAACCGATATAATCCGTTTGGTTGTTTTTGGTATTCGTAAAGCGCACTATCACCTCCCCCAATTAATAGATTATATGTATCAGGAATAGGAGCGATGGAATAAGCACTAGTTGGTTTGCCATCTGCATCTACGAATCCTTCAATCCTTTCTCCTAACCGATATGAGCCATCTGGTTGTTTTTTGTATTCATGAAGTACGCCATTACTTCCTCCGATTAATAAATTATCTGTACCTGGAATAGGAGCGATGGAATTAACACCAGTTGGGTAGCCATTTACATTTACAAACCCATCAATTCTTTTTTCAAGCGTTAGGCGTCTTAATCCTGGATTCTTTTCGCAGAAATCATCCATGTATTTTTCTAATACTTGATCTGTCGCACTAGTAGCGTTATCTTTAGCTAATTCTATCGCTATTCTACCTAATCCTGTTTCAATGGCAATATCTACTTTCTCTCTCAATGAGTCACGTAGGGATTTTAGTTTTTTGATGTCTTGGTTTAGTTCTTGGCAATTCATAGTTTAGACATCCTGTTGAATATTTTTATTAATTATTTGTGGCAAGGACCTTTTGAGATTAGATAGTGATGGAAGATTAGCACAAGCTTCATAAAGTGCACCGCCACCTCCACCAATTAGCAGATTATCCGTACCGGGGATATGAGTGATGGAGTAAATGGAGGTTGGATAACCATCTGAATCCTCAAACCCATCAATCATCTTCCCAAGCTTATACGATCCATCCTGCTGTTTTTGGTATTCATAAAGTGCGCCATCAGCTCCACCAATTAGCAGATTATCCGTACCGGGGATGTGAACGATGGAGTAAATGGAGGTTGTATTACCACTCGCATGTTTAAACCCATCAATTCTTTTCCCAAGCTTATACGATCCATCCTGCTGTTTTTGGTATTCATAAAGTGCACCAAAATCTCCACCAATTAGCAGATTATCCGTACCGGGGATGTGAACGATGGAGCGAATGGAGGCTGGATGACTACTATACGCACCCGTAAACCACTTAGTTCTTTTCCCAAGCTTATACGCTCCATCCTGTTGTTTTTGGTATTCGTAAAGTACGCCATCATTCCCACCAATTAGCAGATTATCCGTACCAGGGATGCGAGCGATGGAGTTAATGTGGGTTCGACGACCATCTGTATCCTCAAACCCATCAATCATCTTCCCAAGCTTGTATGGGCTATTTGGCTGTTTTTGATATTCATAAAGTACACCAAAATGCCCACCAATTAGCAGATTATCCGTACCAGGGATGTGGGCGATGGAGGTAACGCGGGCTGGACTACCATTCATATTCTCAAACCCATCAATTCTTTTCCCAAGCTTATACGCTCCATCCTGTTGTTTTTGGTATTCGTAAAGTACGCCATCATCCCCACCAATTAGCAGATTATCCGTACCAGGGATGTGAACGATGGAGTAAATGGAGGTTGTATTACCACTCGCATGTTTAAACCCATCAATTCTTTTCCCAAGCTTATACGATCCATCCTGCTGTTTTTGGTATTCATAAAGTGCACCAAGAATTCCACCAATTAGCAGATTATCTGTTCCTGGGATAGGAGCGATGGAGCTAACCCAAGCAGGATTACCATTCGCATCCGCAAACCCATCAATCCTCTTCCCAAGTGTAACATGTAATAATTCTGGATTCTTTTCATAGAAATCATTTACATATTTCTCTAATATTTGATCTGCTGCACTAGTAATATCTTCTTTAACCGATTCTACCGCTATTCTCCCAAAACCAGTTTCAGTAGCAGAATCCACTTTCTCTTTTAGAGAGTTACGTAGGGATTTTAATCTTTTGATATCTTGGCTTAATTCTTGGCAGTTCATGGAAGGGCTCTTGTGTGTTATGTTTTAAAATTATATCACAAAGAAAGAAGAAACCACAAGCTGTACAAACTAAAAAGTCTATGTTAATATTTTTTTAAGCGATTAGCAACGGAAAGGAAACTTATGGAACAGGCAGACTCGTTGGTTAGAGGGGCTGAACAAAAAAACTACAATGAATATGAGAAAGAAACTGCACGACGTATTGGCGAGGCTGTGCTCAAAAGCCATTCAGATGAAAAGCAAGTAGAGGCGATTGTCTCAGGCAAGCCTTTGGCGGAGGATATAAGTTTTTCTGCACTTCTTTTTGGTCCGGGCGATATAGATGCAGATGATGAGCAAACCATTGAAGATTTTGGCGATGATAATGAGCGGAAAGCGGTTGAAGCTATTAGGAGTTTAATTTGGAGTAATTTTTTGGATGCGGGTCGAAGGCGGGCCAGTTTAGAGAAACAGATTTCGGATTATCAGTTAGCATTAGAAATTGATAGAGATGAGGCTCGTCGCAGAGGGCGTTCGATATCTGGAAGAACTAAAGTGACAGACTATTATCGTGATAATATTCGTCGGTTGCAAAAGGAACAAGAAGGCTTGGCTAATGAGACTCCCGAAAGTTATACTTTGGCGCACGGACTACAACTAAGAGAGTACGTTGGACAAATTCGTTCTGGAGAAATGGTGACTACTCCATACGTAAAAGAACATTTAGAGCGCATTGAAAGGGATATAGCTGAAGGTCAGCCAGCTTTTTTGCATGGTCATCTCGGTAGTGGTAAGACTGAGCTTGCAATTAGCGCCGCAAGAAACGCGTCAATACATAGAGCGGCAATCGAGGAAGCAAAGGCGGATCTTATTAGGTTTATACGGGATAATCCTAATTCGTCGTCAGCGGATAGACGCGCGGAGCTTGGGAAATATTATCGTCAGCATCAAGCCGCATTTAGAGATGCTTTTTTGGAGGGGAATGCATCTGCCCAAGAGAGGTTTTCTCCTTTGCTTATTTCAGGTTCAAAGGACTTAACTAGTCAAGATTTATTCGTAGAGAAATCGCTAAAATTAACTAAATTTAATGGAAAATCTGTATTAGAACATGTTGATGATATAGATGCGGAAATGGCTAAATGGCAGGCAAAACATCCAGAAGAAGTAAGGGATCCGGAAAAGGCAAGGAGGGCGGCGGATGAGATTTTGGAAGTTTATAAACTTAAAAATCAGGCGTTTGGCACGGAAGTGGAAACTATCAGCAAAGAAGTTTGCCGTGGCCTTGAGGAGGGGCGACCGGTAATAATTGATGAGATCAATGCTATACCTGCCGCGGTATTGATTTCTCTAAATGATATTTTGCAAAAAAGACCAGGTCAGAGTTGCTATGTGCCAGGAATAGGTCCGGTAAAAATGAAGCCAGGTTTTTCGATTATTATGACTGGGAATTTATCTTCTGGTTCGATTGATTATCTTGGCACTGAGGATTTAAATCCGGCCTTTCTGTCTCGTTTGGACCCTATAGAGCATGATTACTTGCCGATGTCTGAAACTGATCGTAGCTACAGAAGTCAGATGGCTCCAAATGAGAATGAATTATTTCAGGTGATGATATCGTATTTGGCTGATAGGCAAGGAAATTTAGAATTGCCAAATATTGATGAGTCGCTTGAAAAGTTATTTTCATTGTGTCAGTTAGCTCATGAAACTCAGCTAGTATTTGAAGGTAAGTGGCGAGAAAGCAATATGCTATCGACGTCGCCTGGAGACAAGGTTGAGCCGAGATTGGAAAAGTCTGTTTTATCGATTCGGAATGTCATAAAAGTACTTAAAGAATGGCGCAAAGGAGATGAAAAAGATTTTGATAAAGCGCTTTGGGATGGGTTTATTGAGGGGATAACCAATAGTGATGATCAAAATTTCATTTTAGCCATGGCAAAGAAACATAATTTCTTTTCTGAGCAAGATGGTTGGCAGATTGAGCTGCGCGAAAGGGGTTCTGGCCCTATTTCATTAAGGGAGGCTCATCCTGGTCCATTTAGTTTTCAAAGTTCTCCCCTTGAGACTTATAGTATTAGAAAAGTTGTTGAGGTTCTTTATGGTCCAGGTCCAAAGCGTGAGATTTATCCGGATATTAGTTTTGACGAATTGGAAGAAGCAGTTAATGATGAAACTTCAGCTGAGTATTTAAGTGAGTGTAAAGCGCAGCTGCGGGAAATGAATGATTCAATTAAAGCTTTGGAGATTTTGGGAGAGCAGTGTGGATGCGACTTAAATGGCTCCGATGATGAAGATGCTGGCGCGCAGCTTTATGATGGTGGAGGTCAAGGTAATGAATGGGGAGAGTAACGCTTTTCGGCGGGTGATGGAGGAGGAACAAAGGGGGGGCTCTTTGCGTAGTGATTTTGTGGTTGGTCCTGCGTCGCCTGATGACATGAAAAGCCAAGAGGATGTCGCTAGGTCGTTTATTCGGCGACATGGGTCGATGTTGAGTCTTTTTGCGAAAGATTCATCACTTCGGTTTGTGCCATCAGAAAATGCTGATACCTTCGCTTTTTATCCTAAGGAATTTAAAGTAGAGGTTCCGCTGAGCTGGTTTGCTAACGAAAAGTATACTGAAGACGAGCTTGATTTTGCCAACCATCACGAAATCGCTCACTTTATTGATATGCGTAAAAATCCGCAAGCTTTTATTGATGGTTTTGAAAATATGGAACAAGAAGCAAGAAGATTAGCTAATGACTATTTGGCGAGCCATCCAAATTCGGCTTCATTTGATGCCGTTAAAAATTTTTTTTATCGAGAAATCCATAGCTTATATAATTGCCTGGATGATATATATGTAAATAACGTAGTGTTTGCTCGTAATCCTTTCTTTGACCGTGGTGATGGAAGAGAGGCGGTGAGATCTTTATATGAAAAAATAGGTTTTAGTGAAGCTAATCTTACGGAGCAACCATTACACCATCAATTTATTTATGCTTTGCTTAGAGATGAAATGTTGGGAGATACGCACGGTGAAAGTATTGTTGATTCTAGGGTTGAAGCTGTTTTCCGAAAAAAGAAGCTTGGTGTGAGTTTACGTAGTTTAATTGACTCTAAACTAAAGCCTAGAGGTGGAATTCTGAAAGACCCTGGGGAGCGATACATAATTATCCAAACTCTTATACTGCCAGAATATTTAGATTTATTAACTGTGGCGCTGGATGAGCAGCAGAAAAAAATACAAAATACCGAGTCGGGGCAAAGCGATGATTTTAATCCTTTTCATGAGGAAGATGATAGCAGGGCTTCAACGGACATTTTGGATCATGGAGAAAATTCTGAACAAACAACCAAAGATGTTTTGCGAAGCTTTAAAGAGGCTGACGATGTTTCGCAAATGTCCCCGGATGAACGTGCCGAATACCAGAGAAAAAAAGGAATGCGAGAATTTGATCAAGAGCATGGTATTACTAATGAGCAACGCAGGATAAACGAACAAATTAAACTTGAAATTGAGGATGCTCGAAGAAAGATGCGGGGTTTTTGGCGGCGATTGATTGGTAAATCTATTGAATATCGACCAACTCTTATTAAAAGACAACGGCGCGGTCGTTTAAGTATAGAAAGTTTTATTAGGGATTATTCCGAAATAATTAACTCTCAGAGAAACGGAAATTTGCGAAGTTTGGAAATATATGAGCGTAATGGGGTAGAACGTCGAATAGTTGACCAACCTGAATCTATTGAAATTACGCTACTTGTGGATTGTTCTGGTTCGATGGATGATAGCAAGGTGAGGGCAGCTAGGAAGGCCGCTGCGCTTTTGATGTATTCAATTAAGGATTTTAACGGTGAATTGGAAGCGAAGCGCAGGGAGACACGGTCTAAGCTAAAGGTTGATACTGAGGTTATAGTTTTTGGCAGCGATTATGAAGAAACAAAGTCATTTGATAGAGCAAATGATCGCGATACCAATGATGCGGAAATTATTAAAACAATTTCAATTATTGATGGCAATCGTAACAGAACAGACAATGAATCGCCTTTAGGTTCGATTCTTTCCAAACTTACTACCGAAATGAAGTCTAGAATAAAGAAAAAGAAGCTCAAGAAGATAGTTTTTGAAATTACCGACGGCATGCCAGATGATTATCGTAAGGTTAATAATGCTTCTTCTTGCAAAACCGCTGAAAGGCTCAGTCAACTTGCTGGCGAAGGCGTGATCGTGATTGGTTTTCAAATAGGAAATGTTAATGATCGCGAACGGGAAGCATTCGAATGGATTTGGAATGGTCAAGGTGAAAATCCAAACAAAAAAGGTATTTTTATTGGAAGTGATATTTCTAAATTGCCTGACAGCTTAATGTCTTCATTGTCGGAGCAACTGAACGATATTGTTATTTAGGGTTAGATATGAACTGTAAAGAGCTAAACCAAGATATAAAAAGATTAAAATCTCTACGCGATTTGTTAAAGAAGAAGGTGGATGCTGCCACCGAAACAGGATTAGGTAGAATAGCGATAGAATTAGCTAAAGATAACGCTACTAGTGCGACAGATCAAGTATTAGAGAAATACATGGATGATTTCTGCGAAAAGAATCCAGGATTAAGACTCATAACATTTGAAAAAAGAATTGAAGGGTTTGTAAATGTAAATGGCAATCCAGCTTGGGCTTATTCCATTTCTCCTATTCCTGGTACAGATAATTTATTAATCGGGGGAGATGAAGGTACACTTTACGAATACCAAAAACAACTAGATGGCTCATATCAGTTGGGAAAAAGGATTGAAGGGTTTGTAAATACAAATGGCTACCCAGCTTGGGCTCATTCCATTTCTCCTATTCCAGGTACAGATAATTTATTAATCGTGGGAAATAACGGCGAACTTTACGAATACCAAAAACAACCAGATGGCTCATATCGGTTAGGGGAAAGAATTGATGGGTTTGTAAATGCAAAGGGCAAACCAGCTTGGGCTAATTCCATCTCTCCTATTCCTGGTACAGATAACTTATTAGTCGGAGGAAATGACGGCGCACTTTGCGAATACCAAAAACAACCAGATGGATCATATCGGCTAGGAAAAAGGATTAACGGGTTTGTAGCTGCAAATGGCAGACCAACTCGGGCTAATTCCGTCTCTCCTATTCCTGGTACAGATAATTTATTAATTGGAGGAAATAACGGCGCACTTTGCGAATACCAAAAACAACCAGATGGCTCATATCGGTTGGGAGAAAGGATTGATGGATTCGTAGATGCGTATGGCAAACCAGCTAATGCTTCTTCCGTCTCTCCTATTCCTGGTACAGATAATTTATTAATCGGGGGAGAAAAAGGTGCACTTTACGAATACCAAAAACAACTAGATGGCTCATACCGGTTAGGAGAAAGGATTGATGGATTCGTAGATGCAAATGGCAAACCAACTTGGGCTTATTCCATTTCTCCTATTCCTGGTACAGATAACTTATTAATTGGAGGAAATGACGGTGCACTTTACGAATACCAAAAACAACCAGATGGCTCATATCGGTTAGGAGAAAGGATTGATGGATTCGTAGATGCAAATGGCAAACCAACTTGGGCTTTTCCCATCTCTCTTATTCCTGGTACAGATAATTTATTAATTGGAGGAAATAACGGCGCACTTTACGAATACCAAAAACAACCAGATGGCTCATATCGGTTAGGAGAAAGGATTGATGGGTTTGTAAATGCAAATGGCAAACCAACTCGGGCTAAGTCCATCTCTCCTATTCCTGGCACAGATAATTTATTAATTGGAGGAAGTAGTGGTGCACTTTACGAAGCTCATGCTAATAATCCATCATTATCTAATCTTAAGAAAGCTTTGCCACAAATAGTTCATAACAACTAAACTTAGAGATTGTTGTAGTTTGCATGCAACTTGAAAAGGTGACGGCTATTCGTAATTATCTGAGATGCACATATTTCATCGTGACTTTTCGGATAAATGTTGTAGCAATAAAATAATGCCTTATGGGCATTCTTTTATTTTTGTGGCTCCCCGGGCCAGACTCGAACTGGCAACCTCGAAGTTAACAGCTTCTTGCTCCACCATTGAGCTACCGGGGAAAGTATCCTCATTATAGCATATTTTTTGAAAATGTGGTAAAATTAAGTGATATTGCACATTTTGACTCAAAATGTGGATTCTATAAATAAACACTACTAGTGTGTTTTTAAACAGAAAGGAGAGAATATGGAAGAAAAGACAATTCAAATTGCTGGCTCTATTACCGTTGATGAACTTTCGCAGGCGCTTGGCCTTTCTGTGACCGAATTGATTGGTACGCTTTTTAAAAACGGAATTGTTGCTACCATCAATCAGCGTCTTGATTTTGAGACTGCATCTATCATAATTGATGAATTGGGGCTTAAGAATGTTAAGTTAGAAAAAAAGAATACTTCTACTAAGACTTCTGATTTTCATAGGGAACTATCGGATAAAGCCGTAACGCGTCCACCAGTGGTTGCCGTGATGGGGCATGTAGATCATGGTAAAACTACCTTGCTTGATACCTTGCTTAATAAAAAGACGGTTGAGGCGGAGGCTGGTGGAATTACACAGCATATTTCGGCTTATCAGCTTAAGCATAATGATCGCCTGATTACTTTTCTTGATACGCCAGGACACGAAGCTTTTGCGGCCATACGTCAGCATGGTGCAATGCTTACTGATATCGTAGTGATTGTGGTTGCAGCGGATGATGGTGTGAAGCCCCAAACTATTGAGGCGATAAATTTTGCTAAATCCGCCAATGCTAAGATTATTGTTGCAATAAATAAAATTGACCGGGAGGGTGCCGATATTGATCGCACTAAGGCCGATCTTAGTAATAATGGTTTGCAGCCAGAAGAATGGGGTGGCGATATCGTAATGGTGCCAATTTCTGCAAAGCAGAATCAGAACCTTGATAAGTTGCTAGATATGATTCTTTTAACTGCCGATATCGAAGAATTAAAAGCCGATGTTAATATTCCGGCTGAGGGGTTAGTGATTGAATCGCATATGGAGGTCGGAAAAGGTTCCGTGGTGAATCTACTGGTAACTGGTGGGGAATTAAAGACCGGAGAGTTCATCGTGGCTGGCTCAACGTACGGCAAGGTGCGCACAATGCTGGATTGGCAAGGGAAACCTAAGGGCAAAGCTACTCCTTCTACTCCTGTTACAGTAACTGGTTTTAAAGATTTGCCGAATTTTGGCGACAGGTTTATGGAGGCCAAGGATGAAAAAACTGCTCGTAAAATGGCTCTTCTAAATGCACAAGATATTGCTAACGAGTCGGCTTCGGCTAATGTTACCAGTACTGATCTTTTAAGGATGATGAATGTGGCGGACAACTCTAAGACGTTTAACGTGATTATAAAAGGCGATGTGCTCGGTTCGGTAACTTCGGTAGTAGACAGCCTAAAGTTAATTGACACTCATGGCGAGATAAATCTAAATATTGTTTCTACTGGAGTTGGCGACATCAACGAAAATGATGTTTATATGGCCGCGGGTGGTAATACAGTGGTTTATGGGTTTAACGTGACTGTTCCAATCAATATCTCTAAAATGGCAGCGCGCGATAATGTACCGATTCGAACCTATAAGGTAATTTATGAGCTTCTAGATGATGCTAAACATGAAATGGAGAATCTGCTTGATGTTGAAATAATTGAGGAGGATAAGGGCGAACTAAAGGTTCTTGGGGTTTTTAGAACAGAGAAGACAAACTTGATTGCTGGTGGGGAAGTACTAGATGGCGATGTAAAGCCCGAGTATCTTGCTCGCGTAGTGCGAGATAAAAAATATCTTGGTGAGGCAGAGGTGGTGTCGGTCCAAAAAGAAAAAATGGATGTAAAAGAGTTGGTCGCTGGAGAAACTGGTGGTTTAGCTCTAAAGACTAATCAAAAGATTGATTTGCAGATTGGCGATCGGCTCAAATTCTTTACCCGAGAGTCTAAAAAACGCACACTATAATCCTTGTTTTAAAACTTATGCTATAATGGAAGCATAAGGAGAATAGAAAATGCAATTTGACGAACAATTTTTGGTTGAAATGGGGCTTTCGGCAATGCCGGAAGAACAAAAGCAGAAATTCCTTGATTATGTACAGGAGGAGTTAGAAGTTAGGATAGGAGAGCGTATCTCTAGGGGATTAACAGAGGAGCAGCTCAACGAATTTGACCAGATATCTGATCCAGGAGAAGCTGCAAAATGGTTGGAGAAAAACCGACCAGATTATAGAGAAATAGTGAACCGCACGATTGAAGATATGAAGGCAGAAATACGTGCTAATCGCGATAAATTGGTTCGCCCAAATTAGTGCTTGTTGCCATTGAGGAAGCTTTTAACATCCATTGGTTTTCGGCCTTCTGGCTGGATTTTGTCTATTGCGATTATTTGCCCGTCTGAACATTTTAGTTTTAAAGGTGCGTTCTCGCCCGTCTTCATGATGTGGGCCTCTAAAATGATGCAATTTTGGCCGTAGAAGGCATATTTTGGCTTAGGGAAGACTTGAAAAGCAATGATTTTGCGTAAGGTTTTGGTTGCAGAGTCTTTCTCGGGTGAAAGGAAAGACATTGATTTATCTAGTTTACCACAAAAAGTAGCTTCGTTATCGTTTTGTTCTGTTGGGGTGGGTAAGTTTTTAAGGTTTTGACATAGCCAGGTGGCCCCAGCTTCGGCTAGGGATTTATAGATAAAATCTTTATTTAATGGAAGGTTTGTTAGAGTTGTCTGCCAATATATTGGTCCGGCATCCATTTTTTTGGCTAATTTCATGATTGAAACGGAAAAATTATCGTTTCCGGCTAAAATAGCGCTTTCGATAGGGGAAGCCCCACGATAGAGAGGTAACAATGAGGGGTGGATATTTAAGATTCCTTCGGGCTCAAATAGCTCTAAAATTGTTTCGGGGATTAAAACCCCAAATGACGCTAGAACGCCGTGGACGCTAGGATTTGCTAGTTTGAGCTGGCGCACTTCTTCTAAGTCTTCTTTTGCTCTTGCGTGGTAAATAATATCAAATTTTAGTTCCAACACTTTAAGGGCATAGTTTGCTAGTGGCCCGTTACCGAAAAATATGATTTTATCTCTGTTGTTTTGCATCTTTTTCCTGTATAAGTTTTTTACTCACCCCATAGTTTGGGGTTGTTTAGAATCTCTTTCTCATAGTCTTTGATTGGCACCAAATCGCCTTTGTCATTCATCTTAAAAAACGCATCTGGCTCGTTTTTAATGTGATCGATAAACAAAATGCCATTTAAGTGATCTATTTCGTGAAGGAGCGTGCGGGCTAGCTCGTCTTTGGCTTTAATACGTACCTCTGTCCCATCCTCTAGTTTTGCTTTTACTCTAACTTTGGTAGCCCTTGGGACCATGCCATAGATTGAGGGAACGGAAAGGCATCCCTCGTAATCGGTTTTTATTTTGCCTTCGGCTCGAATGACTTCTGGGTTGATAAGAGCGGTGAAGGATGCGTTTTTCTTGTTTTCCATATCATCTCGAATGATAATAATACGCTTATTAACCCCCATTTGAGGGGCGGCCATTGCGGCTGAAAGCTCGTAAGGGTGCTTAGTCTCCCAATCTAAAGAGAGTTTTCTCATATCGGCGATGATTTTTAGGATATCGTCGTCGATAGCGCGGACTTTTTCTGACTTCTCCCTTAGCCTTTTGTCTGGCGTGGTAATGATTTTCATAAGCCTATTATATCATATTTTAGGGGTAGAAGAAATATCTGATAACTGTACTAGGCGATTATTAATCTAGTGGAATCAAGATCATAATCCTTTAGTGCTACGCTTTTAATGGTGGGATCTTCGTATGTATTGTAATAGTAGGTTTTTGTTCTAGAGGAATAACCTCCGGTGTAGATGGTTTTTTCGAAGGAGCCGTCAATTGCTACGGCGGCGCCGTCAATCATGGCGACTCCGGCTAGGGTATGGAAAAGGCGAGAAATGTTTGATGCTTCGTCTTTTTGGGTTGGGTAATGGGTGTTAAGGTATGCGGCCCTAACAAAACGAGAAGGCGGATAATAGTCGCCTGGAAGGCCCTGCATGAGAGAACCGCTACCAAATGCTTTCATTGAAGCTTTGCCCCACTTTACCTCTTTTGGCATATTGGGGAATAAATTCATGTAGTTTCGCAAATTCTCTTTGTGCCAGTCGTAACTTGGTTGGTTTGTTAAAATATCCACGTCGTTTTTAAAGACTTCCATGCCATTTTTAGTGTATTCGACGACTATTGAACGCTTAGAGTCTGCGATAATCCAATGTAGTTCGGAAACTGAATAATTTTGATTGATTGGTTTTGCTACAATCGCTACGTCTTTAAGTGTTTTTTCGACGTCATCCACAGATGTAAAATTTAGCGCTACCCAGGTTGGAAATTCGTATGTTGCGACGTTGATTTTGCCATCGATGGCGCTTGGGGCGTAGGAGGCGTAACCAGGGAAATTTAGGCCGGCCACTGCTAGGCCATGTTCGTTGGCGCAATCGAAATAAAGAGGAGCGTCTTCTGCTATGATTGCCATGCCGACAAGGGCTGGAGAATTAGCCATTTCTCCCAGAAAAGCTGACTTGTATTTGTATCCTCGCGGTGTGATGACTACTTTTTGGCCATAGCTTTCTGTCCAGTCTAAATTGCGACCAAAATACATATTTCCGTTTGCGTCATCGAATCTTATCCCCGTGCACATTGGGTCCTCCGTTTTGATTATGCTTATTATGATTTTAGCATAAAAATATTCATAACTAAAAAAGTGCAGCGAGTTTTTATAGGAGGCTCGGCGGATCTAATGTGATTTTAAAATTTTGATCTAAATTTTGACAGGCCCTAGTGAGCTCTTTTCTAGAGGTAGAGCGAACAATGATTTGCCAGGTGTATCCTTTAGTTGTGCGTTCATGAAAAGCTGGCATGGGAGGAGAAATGATAAGTTTATGATTAGAGCTTAGGTGTGTGGCTAATG
>JAEEGI010003634.1_pt1 | contig 36629 bp, 28 predicted proteins | sample 8958751 | NCBI WGS metagenome assembly JAEEGI01 (sample SAMN16246545, study PRJNA631951) | gut metagenome | biome: gut microbiome; feature: rumen; material: KS-attached | host: Bos | place: Iran: Karaj | collected 2018-10 | reverse complement strand
TCAAGAGGGCGAAATGACTGAGGAGTTTGGGTATCCCAATCAAGTATTTGTTTTACATCCTTAAATTTCAGCATAACGATCCACCTTCTAGGGACTTAGAGCGGAAAACCGGAATATAACCCTTCCAAAACATTCTAAAATTCTTTAAAAGATTAGGATATAAAACCTAGAATTATACCTTTACATCATTTCATCTACTATCTAATCCCAAGGATTTGTTTTATATCATCTATATAATCTTCAACAAGTTCAGGTGTATCCCCATCGAATTCTATGACAGTATCGCCTATTTCATCGTACAATGCTTCGTTGATTGCATCTATCTCTATAGCTAACATTAGATGATTAGATGCAGCATATTCAATGACATTTCCGCCTGCAAGAAGGAGATTAACAATATTCATCTGATGTTCACTGATAAGTAAGTTACCGGATGGCTGATCATTACTTACAGCTTTATTATTAGCATCATTATCATTAGATGCTTGGTCGTTAAAGACATCACCCTTTAAAATATAGTCTTTAGAAATATCATCTTCAGTAATATCATCCTTGATATTATTATCATTTTCACTTGGTTGTAATTTATAATCATATACTGAAGCGTTGTTATTTGATCCTGCTTTAGTTTCATTATCTACCGATACTTCATCTTCAAACTTCATAAACTCATCTTCATCAGACATTTCTTCTTCGGTGATAAGCTGATCTCTAGTGTATGCAGCGTCTTTTCTGATTCCGGAGAGTTTGCCAAAGTCTATGTGTATCTTAGGCTTAGCAGCTTCTTCTTTTTCCTTGATATAAGTATCTGCAGCATCAGATATAGCCTGGATTATAAGAGGGAGGTTGAGCTTTTGCTGCAAGGGATGTCCAAAGGAGAACTTCCTACGGCAGATCCTGTCTATCTCTTTGCAGATAGCGCCAAGGTCGCTGCTCTTACTATCAGCCTTGTAGAAGGTTTCAAGGCTCCAGTGGCCGTCCCTGCATCTATAGATTCTTGCATCACTAAAGACATATTCATAATCTTCATAGTGGATATGATCATAGAATATAGCCTTCCTGAACATGTGATATGGATACACGCCCTTTGCCCCAAAGCACTTTTCAAGGAGCATGGGCTTATTGTGTTCCTGATAGAAGAGCGATACATTCCTATATGCTCTTACAGTGACCTCTTCCATGTCTTTAGGATTTTTTTTGTAAAAAAGTGATCCTTTCAGACTATAAGAGGACAATGCATCTATGGCTTCAAAGATCTTATGTACATCATCTTCTGATAATCCAACACCGGGATCTTTGGATGTTTTATTATCATTTATGATATTTTCTGAAGGCGAACTTATTTTATCGTCTTTTATATCCCTTATATAGTTTTCATATGTCAAAATAGTAGACAGGCTGTCATCAAAGCTCTTGTCATAGACCCCATCTATAAGGCTCTCCGGAAGGTTATAATAGACCACATAGTCCTTAAGCCAATCCTGTATATATTCGTGCATCGAAGGATCCTTATCACCGAATACTTCGTCTATATACAAAAGCTTCCTAAAACCTTCCTCAGGATCTGATATACCAATATTACATAATATTTCGTATAAATATACATAAATAAAGGATAAAGAAGTAATAGAAGATCCTGATAAAGAATATGCATCTATCTCCCCGTTTCTAAAGCGCCTTCTAAAGTCAAAATATCCCTGCAGCTGATCATTATTCATAACATGATAAGTCGGGAAATATCTTGTGAATCTTCCGTGAAAGTCATAAGGCTCTTCATAGTCTTCCATGAATTTGCCCTGCTTATAGAAATAGTAGCCATCAGCTCCCGGTTTTGAATCAAGGACATTATAAAGCTCCTTCATCTGGGCGATCATTGGTGGGAGACTTTCATCAGCACGCCTTCTTCCGCCAAAAGAAAGGGGCTGATCCTTGTAAGTACCTGTAAAAGTAACCTTTGCCGGAATATCTATATCTTTTGATATATTATAGTCATAATTTTTATCAGCACAAAAAGACCTGTTATACTTTGAATCATTACTTATATCAAAAGACTTATTATATTCTGAAGAAGATGATAAATCCTTATGATCCCTTGTGATCTCAAAGCTTATATCAAGAAGCTCAATTATCTTTTCAAGATCAACGCTTCCATCAAGAAGTATCGTGATCCAGTCCTTCTTACTCATATGATACGCCGGAAGAAAACCTTTTTTGCCAAGGTAAGATGAAATGTCCTCTTCGCGGCATCTTAAATCTATGACATCATAAATACGCCCGGGGGTAAGTCCCAGGCGTTGTCCGTCCACGTTCATAAAAAGAGCGTACCACTTAAGTGAGCCCTCATGCCTGAGAACTGCAGACTCAGGCAGCAGAGTCCACGGATATATTGGCTTTGTATTATATTTATGAAGGGAGTATTCTAGGATTTCATGACGAAGAGAATCTGAAGGGATCATATAGCTTCTCTCTTAAGTCATTTACTCTTTTTGGAGGATTTCTTGATATGCTCTAAGTTAAGCTCAGGCATAAGTTCTGTATCGATTATATTAAGCATCTCCTGAAGCTTGTCATAGTCCTCTTTAGAAAAGCGTTCCTTGCATCTTTCATCTATAGTCTTAAGATATGACTCATAGATGTTGGAGTAATTTATATACTTTTTGGTCGGACGTATATGGTATTCACGCTGATCTTCCTTGGACTGAATCTTCTCAATATAACCTTTCTGCAAAAGACTGTTAACTCTATATGCAGCATTAGGTGCAGAAATATTCATCATATGAGCAAATTCAGCTATTGTTGGATTCTTAAGAGCGCTGATACATTCCATACTGAAAGTTTCAACTGTTGTAAGAGTAGCCTCACGGGTCTCAAAATTTGAAAAGATCTGCATATAAAAATGAATCCTGAATTTACTGTAAATGTCTGAAAGAGCTTTGCCAAGCTTATCCATCTGTGCCTCCTGCTATACTAAAACTCATAAAAGAACCGTTCTATAACAATAGCCATAAGACGATGGTTATAGAACAATTCATTTATCATGTTAATTAAAAAATTTGTTGTACTACAAGTATAACAGTTTTGAAGATTAAAAAGAAGCTTTACAATAATTGTTTTTAAAGCATTTAGTTATATCATCAGTCCATAGACACTGCAAACATAAGTTCAGCCTTAACAGCGATCTTGCCTCCAACACGTGCCTCGGCGCTTGCAATTCCAAGAGGACCTTCCTGACGGATGAGCTCGCATTTAAGCTCTACTACATCTCCCGGAACAACCTGCTTCTTAAAACGAGCCTTATTAACTCCTCCAAAAAGAGCTATCTTGCCCCTGTTCTGAGGCATAGACAAAAGGGCAACAGCACCTGTCTGAGCCAGGGCTTCAAGAAGGAGTACTCCCGGCATTATAGGTTCACCCGGGAAGTGTCCCTGGAAGAAAGGCTCGTTCATAGTAACGCACTTTCTTCCAATAGCCCACGCTCCCGGCTCATAGTCTTCGATAACATCTACAAGAGCAAAAGGGTAGCGGTGTGGCAAGATTTCAGCTATTTCTTTAGCAGAAAGTATATTTGGATTTTCTCTTGGTTCCTTTGGTAATGACATAATAACCTCGCAAAACTAAATTCAAAAATTAACAACTACCACCATTAAGCTGTAATATTACTGCTTAGTCCTCAAATTTCTTGAATATAAGGCAGGCATTATGTCCGCCAAATCCAAGAGAATTACTCATTGCATACTTAACATCAGTATTTCTTCCTTCGTTAGGAACGATGTCAAGATCACACTCAGGATCAGAATTCTTGTAGCCGATAGTAGCAGGGATGAATCCCTCATCAACAGCCTTAACACAGAATACTGCTTCAACGCCGCCTGCACCGCCAAGAAGGTGACCTGTCATAGACTTAGTGCTGGATACAGGAACTTTGTATGCATCCTCGCCAAAGACCTTCTTGATAGCCTTGGTCTCGCCTGCATCATTAAGATGAGTTGATGTACCATGTGCGTTGATATAAGAGATATTTGAAGCTTCGATACCGGCATCTTTAAGAGCAAGTCTCATACAATCTGCAGCGCCGTTACCTTCAGGGTCCGGAGCAGTGATATGATAAGCATCACAGTTAGCACCGTATCCTACGATCTCAGCATAGATCCTGGCGCCACGCTTTTTGGCATGCTCGAGCTCTTCAAGAACTAAAACGCCGCTTCCTTCACCCATTACAAATCCGTTTCTGTCAGCATCGAAAGGAATACTTGCGCGCTCAGGATCTTCAGAATAGGAGAGTGCTGTCATAGAAGAGAATCCGCCGATAGACAGTGGAGTGATAGAACCTTCTGCACCGCCACATACCATAACATCCTCATAACCGTCTCTTACTCTGTGGAAGGCATCACCTACAGCATTAGATCCGCCTGCACAAGCTGTAACAGGACATGTACACATACCCTTAAGACCGTGTGCGATAGCAATACGTCCTGCAGCCATATTTGTAATTGACATAGGGATGAAGAAAGGAGATACACGCTCCCAGCCCTTCTCCTGACCTCTTGTATGTTCCTGCTCGATGATACCGATACCGCCGATACCACTTGAGATGATAACGCCGCATCTTGCAGCTTCATCTTCACTTACCTTTGATTCATAAAAAGGTATCTCTTTACCTTCAGCATCCTTCTGACCCTCTTCTACAAGACCAGAATCAAGGATTGCTTCTTCTGCGGCATACAGAGCATACTGTGTGAATGGGGCCATACGTCTTGCTTCACGCTTGTTAAGACGCTTTGAAACATCGAAATCCTTAACTTCACCTGCAACCTTAACTTTAAAATCTGTTGTGTCAAAATAAGTTATAGGACCAATTCCACACTTGCCGTTTTTGATAGCATCCCAGCTTTCCAGGACGCTGTTACCGGTAGGGTTAACGGTTCCTATTCCTGTTACAACTACTCTACGCATAAAAACTCCTTTTAAATTCTCAAAACCAATATTAGTAATAAAAACCAAGTAATGTCATCAAATATCAGCATCCCATACCGCCATCAACGCCAAGTACCTGACCTGTGATATAGGACGACTTCTCTGATGCAAGGAAAAGTGCAGCATTAGCTATGTCAGAAGGTTCGCCTGCCTTCTTCATAGGGATAGTAGCAAAGGTTGCCTCCTTGGCAGCATCTGTCATCTCCTTGGTCATATCTGTATTGATGAATCCGGGAGCTATTGCATTACAGGTTATATTCCTTGATGCAAGCTCCTTGGCAGTAGACTTGGTAAGACCGATTAGGCCAGCTTTACTTGCAGAATAGTTGACCTGACCTGCATTGCCGTGAAGACCTACAATACTTGATAAATTGATGATGCGACCATAGCGCTGCTTCATCATAGGCCTTGCAACTTCTCTTGTCATAAGGAATGCACCTTTAAGATTAGTAGCTATAACATCATCAAAATCTTCAGTGCTCATCCTCATAAGAAGACCGTCTCTTGTAATACCTGCGTTATTAACAAGTACGTCAATTCTTCCAAACTCGTTCATGGCAGCTTCTACCAGGGCTTTAGCTCCTTCCTGAGTAGCTACATCTGCCTGAACTGATATAACTCTTATCTCTTTACCATTTGCGCTGGCAGCATTGAAGCAAAGTTCTCTTGTCTCGTCTGCCTTGGCGCTGTTACCTGCGTATCCGATCACAAGATCATATCCTTCGCCTGCCATTGAGACAGCGATAGCTCTTCCTATGCCGCGGCTTCCACCTGTGATCAGGGCACATCTTTTTGTTTCACTCATTCGTTATTCCTCATCTTAATTTCTTATCAATAACAAATCAGATTTCCAATCTGTAAATACATGATTTCTGATAATCTATCAATTTCTTATAACGATCCAGATCACGCACTTAAAGTTTTCTTTGAAAGCATTTCTTCGAATTCTTCAGCTGTCTCTACGCCGTAGATAACATAATCATCTACGCCAATAGCTTTTGCAGTCTTTTTGATAAATCCGGAAAGTGCATGTCCCGGACCAACCTCTACGAATTCTCTAACGCCGTTTTCAAATAAGCGTCTTATGATTGCTTCCATACGAACAGGGCTCTGAACCTGCTTTACCAAAAGATCCTCTATTGAGAGTCCTTCTTCATTTTCTTTGCCCAGATAATCGTACAGAACCGTGATAGACTCTTTGCTAAAAGAGATTTCTTTGAACTTGTCTGAAAGTGCATCACCTGCACTCTTCATGAAGCTTGTATGGAATGGTCCGCTTACAGAAAGAGGAAGAACACGCTTGGCACCTGCCTCTTTTGCATACTCGCCTGCTTTATCAACAGCAGCCTTCTGACCGCTTATAACGAGCTGTCCCGGGCAATTGAAGTTACAGATCATAACTATTTCGCCTGTTTCTTTGCTTGCCTTTTCACAGCACTCATTAAGAACACCTTCTTCAAGGTTAAGTACAGCGCTCATGCCGCAGTCGATACCTTCTGCAGCCTTAGCCATTGCCTTTCCTCTAAATGCAGCAAGTTCGATTGCCTGCCTTGCGCTAAGAACTCCTGCAGCTTCAAGTGCTGAGTATTCGCCAAGTGAAAGACCTGCAACATAGTCAGCTTCATATCCGTTTTCTTTAAGAAGAGCTGTCATACCTGCTGCAAATGCAACCATGCAAGGCTGTGTATACTGAGTTTTGATAAGGTCTCCATCAGGATCTTCGAAGCAAAGCTTATGAAGATCAAAATCAAGAACATCGTTTGCGCAGTCGAAAGCTTTTGCAAATGTTGTATACTTCTCATACAGATCTTTGCCCATACCTGCATGCTGAGCGCCCTGACCCGCATATAATATAGCTTTTTTCATATATAATCCTTTCTAAAGTCGTTTACTATAGATCAACTAAATAAAAATCATAGAATTAAAATACAAATATATTTTCCTCAAGTTTCTACAGGCATTCATACTTTATTTTTTACATAGCTTCTTTGACAGCGCTAAAATCAATTCCTGCGCATAGATCAGCGAAGATATCTGCTACAGGTCTTATTTCGTTAACCTGACCGCAGGTCTGGCCTGTCATAAGTGAGCCGGTCTGAGTATCCCCTTCAAATACAGCTCTTCTAAGAGAACCAAGAGTATACTTTTCAAGCTCTTCAAGGGTTGCGCCTTTTTTCTCCTGAGCTACATATTCACGAGCCATCTTGTTCTTAAGAACACGTACAGGAGTTCCGCCTATGCGGCCTGTAACGATAGTATCGCTTCCCTTGGCCTTAACGATGGCATTTTTATAATTGTCATGAATAGGACATTCAATAGATCCAAGAAGGCATGTACCAACCTGTACGCCACATGCGCCAAGTTCAAGTACTGCACGCATCTGCCTGTTGTCAGCAACGCCGCCTGCAGCTATTACAGGGACATTTACAATGTCGCATACCTGAGGTACCAGAGTCATTGTTGTCATCTCGCCGATGTGACCGCCTGATTCGCAGCCTTCTGCTATGATAGCGTCAGCTCCGCAGTCTTCAAGATGCTTGGCAAGGATAGGAGCAGCAACTACAGGCATTACGAAGATTCCTGCCTTTTTAAAGCTGTCCATGTACTTACCGGGATTACCTGCACCTGTTGTTACGAATGGAACCTTCTCTTCACATACGATTCTTACGAACTCGTCTGTCTGCGGATGCATGAGCATGAGATTTACACCAAATGGTTTATCTGTAAGAGATCTGCATGTAGCAATTTCCTGTCTTAATACTTCAGGATTCATGCCACCTGTAGCTATGATTCCAAGACCACCAGCATTAGAGCAGGCTGCTGCAAAAGCGCCTGTTGCTATATTGGCCATAGCCCCCTGAATTATGGGATATTTTGTTCCCAATATATTATTTAAATAATTCATACCTTTCCTCTCTTTATATCCGTATATCATTTATATAGACCAAAAGCTGTTTTTATTCTAAAATCCAAAATTTATTTATAATCAGTCACCAAATGTGATCATCACACCGCCCCAGGTAAGTCCTGCTCCAAAGCCTACAAGTATGAGCCTGTCACCTTTTTTAAGGCTTCCATTTTCATATAATTCTGACAAGGCAAGAGGGATAGATCCTGCGCTTGTATTGCCGAAATGATCCATGTTTTTATAAAATTTGGACGGATCTTCCTTGGACTTTTTGACTACGTGATCGATTATACGGGAGTTAGCCTGATGGCATACCACATGGTCTATATCTGCCAGAGATATGTCACTTCCATCATCTACCTTAAGAAGCTCATCTATGCACTTTGGCATAGCCCATACTGCAAATCTGAACACAGCTTTCCCATCCATCTGAATGAAGCTGTTTGCATTGCCTGCACCAAGGCAGGATATTTCTTTGCCGCCTCTTGCACCGAGAGTTTGGCGAAAAAGAGCATTAGGATCTCTTTTTATAACAGCAGCGCCGCCGCCGTCTCCGAATAATACACAGGTAGTTCTGTCTGTCATATCAAGAAGGCGGGAGAGTTCTTCCATACCTATTACAAGACCATATGTCTTTCCACTTGCTTCAAGAAGCCCCCTGGCTACGCATAGAGCATATATAAAACCGCTGCATGCTGCGTTAACATCAAGTACCGGAATATCTTCCGGAAGTGAAAGTGCCTGCTGCACCATGCATGAAACAGATGGAGTTGCATAGTCTCCGGAAAGAGTAGCGCAGATGACGCATCCTATATCTTCTTTGGATATTCCGGATCTTTGAAGAGCTGTGCCACAAGCCTCTATAGCCATAGATACACAGGATTCATCATCTTCGCAAAAATATCTTGAACGTATACCGGTCCTTGTGGATATCCACTCATCATCGGTTTCAACGATTTTTGCCATATCATCGTTTGTAACCTTCTTTTTTGGATGACAACCGGCAACGGATAATATCTTAATTCCCTGCATTATTAGTTAATATTCCTTTCAGGCCTTTTTGCGGAAAAAAGATGCAGGCTCCTTAACCTCACCTATATTCCTGTATTTTTCATGCCTGTCGGCAATTATATCCTTGGCATTCATTCTGGAATATGCTGTAAGAGCCTTTTCTATCGAAAGAGAAAGTCTCTCATATACATCTTCAGAATCTACCTGCATTCCACCTTCCGGCTCCTCAATGATCTCATCGCAAAATCCTGCATCTTTAAGATCATAGGAAGTCATCTTCATAAGAGCGCAGGCTTCTTCAGCGCGGCTTGAGTCCTTCCATAAGATAGAAGCAAAGCCCTCAGGTGAGAGTACAGAGTATACAGCATTTTCAAGCATAATGACCCTGTTAGCGACGCTTATTGCAAGAGCTCCGCCGGAGTTACCCTCACCTGTTACAACTGTGATAACAGGAACGCTAAGGTGTGACATAGCAGCAAGGTTTCTTGCAATAGCTTCTCCCTGACCGTGCTCTTCAGCTTCCTTGCCGGGATAAGCGCCTGGTGTATCTACAAAAGTGATGATAGGGCGGTGGAACTTATCTGCCTGCTGCATGATACGAAGAGCCTTACGATAGCCTTCAGGACGAGGCATTCCGAAATTGTAGTCCATGTTCTCCTGCACAGTATGTCCCTTATGATGACCAAGGACTGTTACGGGACGTCCGTTAAAACGGGCAATACCGCCGAAGATACTCTTATCTTCATCAAAAAGATGATCACCTTTTTGCTCAAAGAAATCTGAAAACAGATGCTCTATAAAGTCTTCAATATGAGGTCTGTCAATTGAACGTTCGATAGAAACCCTCTGAAGTGATGATAGATTTTTATTCATTAAATGCTACCTCCTTTCTCTGAAGAAGAGTTATACCATGATGTTCGCTGCCTTGATGGAGCTTTAGAAGATCGATCAATGTTGCGCGCATATCTTTTCTCTCAACTATCTTGTCTACAAAACCGTGGGACTCAAGATATTCTGCTCTCTGGAATCCCTTGGGGAGCTTCTTGCCAATTGTCTGTTCGATAACTCTTGGGCCTGCAAATCCTACAAGAGCTCCGGGCTCAGCAAGAGTTATATCTCCAAGTGTGGCAAAAGAAGCTGTGACACCGCCTGTAGTAGGATGTGTAAGATAGCTTATATATAGACCACCTTGCCTCGAGAACTCCTCAATAGCGTCAGCTGTCTTAGCCATCTGCATGAGAGAGTAGATACCCTCCTGCATTCTGGCACCGCCGCTTGCTGAGAAGATGATAAGAGGCCTTTTCTTTTTAGTTGCATATTCAATTGCTCTTGTAACTTTCTCTCCAACAACGCTGGACATAGATCCCATGAAAAAGTGTGAATCAAGAACAACGCATACGGCTTTAATACCGCCGATACGGCCTTTTGCGCAGACAGCGGATTCTTTCATGCCTGTCTTTTTTTGTTGTTTAATTACTTTTTCTTCATATTCTGGGAAATTAAGCGGATCTGCCGGAGACATATTTGCATCCATAAGTGACATCGTACCTGTATCGAACACAGCCTTAAGTCTTGTATCTGCACTTAATGGAAGGTACTTGCCACATACGGGACATACATAAAGGAGCTTCTCCCACTTGGGGATGAGCTGTCTTCTTTCACATGAAGGACATGTAATGAAAAGTTTATCCTGTATACTCATTAGAATAAAATCCTTTCAACAATAAATGTAGTGAACACTCATAAATAACCTCATGTCACGAGCAAAACAAGTGACTAATGGTTAAAATCCGGTATCCTGAAATATGTTCATGCATATCTCCGAGGAAGGATACCGGATAATGATAGTTGTTCACATGTTTTTAATAATCTTTAGACTTAGGCAACCTTGTTCTCTTTAAGATAAGCAACTACCTTGCCAACTGTATCAAGCTTAGCGATAACTTCATCAGGGATCTTAGTGCCGATAGCATCTTCAAGTGCCATGTGAAGCTCTACAAGATCAAGTGAATCTGCCTCAAGATCTTCTGTAAGAGAAGCCTCTTCTGTAACCTTGTCCTCGTCGCATCCAAGTGTGTCTACAATAATCTTCTTAACGTCTTCAAAATTCATATTAGTTTCCTCCTTATAATAAAGAAAAGATTGGTTGTATTTAATTTAAGAAAGGAATCGCTTCTTTGAATCCCTGTGCTTCATTATGTAGTTCAAAAAACTACGTGATAAAGTTTCTTTAATTAAATATTTTTAAGCATCTTAAAACTGATTAAAATATTAAAACCAGTTTCCCTTAATGTCAATAGATAACTTTAAAATTTTTTAATATTTAATTGATAAATAGTTGATGAGATTATATGGTTATTTTTTAATTTACCTAAATAAAAAAGCTTTCACCCGGTAACAGGGCCAAAGCTTTTATAGTGCATTTTCTTATTTCATATTCTTGTAAGTATTATGAATTGGAATATTTCAATATATATGGCGACATTTTTCTCATAGAATATGTCATTTATAAATATTCACTGGAGTATCGTCAGGATATGCGATGCTCCAAGCAAACAAGTAGCATTTATTTGTATACAGCAACTTTGATCATGAGTCGTCCTTTTCTGGTGCTGCCTGTTTGTCCGAGATATTTGAATTTACCATGACCTCTTACTGAAACTCTTGAGCCCTCTTTGAGATCATAACCTGCACTGAAAGCGCATCTTCCGTCGATGAAGACCAGCTGTCTTGACACAAGTTCCTGAGCCTGGCTTCTGGATATTCTATAGACGAGTGCAAGCACGGCATCAAGTCTTTCGGATGCAACAGATCCTGATATTTCTTCAAAAGAAGGTCTTATATCACATTCTTTATTAGAAACAGGAATACATTTTACACTGGTGTGTTTTATTCGGATGAGCTCTTTACATATTAATTCTTCCATATCTTTTAATATGAATAAATATGCAACTTGTCCATCTTCTGACACGAGGAGGTCTCCTATAATATCTCTTTCGATTCCAAGGTTCATTAAACTCCCAAGGAAATCTCTATGAGTAAGTTTATCTGCAAATTTTGCATTTACCGGCACAACTTTAAGGCAGGATACGATGGAACCTCCTTCATTTTCCTGAAGTTTTAAACTTTCAGCATCGAGATAAGAAGGAAGAAAACAAAGGACATTTCTTTCACTGTCTTCATAGCCGCCATATAATGTAAACTTTACGCTGTTGTAAACCTGGTTTGCTGCAGAACCGCCGCTTTTATTTATTTCATCAAGCACAGCTGCAAGTTCTGAAAGCCCCAGGAAATTAGTGTGTGTTGTGTAATCGTTTTGATATGCTCTTGATGCCAGATCTTTGATATGACCGATGAGCATTGAATTATTATTTTCCATGAGGTTCCTCATCAATTTTTATTAAAAGTAGTTATAGGCATAAATTTAATCCTAAACAGATTTTAACATGGCAGCAAGGTTATTTGTTCTTTCAATTTAGATGTCTATAAAAATACCTATATCGTTTCAAGACAATGATTTTTAGTTTTTTTATGTTCTTCTGCCGCGGACATTTTGTCCCCATTTTTTCATATATAACCTCACGCTGCTTCCTTGGTGATTTCCTATTTTCTAATTATTGCTCCGCCGGCCGCCCACTATCATGATCCCCTCATAGCATATCAATGTATATTTTGGCTGATATATTATGGCGCCCCCGGCGCCCCTGTTTATTATCCCGCCGCCCTGCATAATGTAAATTCTATGCATATTTATACTGCGCCCCGCGCCCTCTTGTATTTAAATCCGGCCCTGCGCTTTGTTCGCTTTTTCGATAGCTTTCGCTTCTCCACACCCCTTTCCTAAGTGCCGAACAGATTTTTTTAAAAATATACGGATGCGTATGTGTCACTGTTGCTTAATTAAAGATTAATACAACAATTCTTTTTTTCTTTAGGACAGCTCTCAAACCGCGCATTTTAAGGCTTTTCCCGATAAAGATATGGTGTAATTTGGAAAAAAGAGAGCTTATTTTTGGATAAATTTTTGGTGATCTGCGGAAAACGTTATGGTGAGTTTTGGAAGCCTCCGGAAGGGCTAAGTTCTGGTGATTTTTGGAAAAAGAGTTTGTTTTTGGCGGGAAAATATGGGTTTACCTCTGGAATCCAGAACTGAGCAGGTCTTGCGGGCTTTTAAAAAAGCCAAAGTTTTGCTTTTTTTTGGAATATTTTGATAAAACTTGTGGGTGAAAATGGAATTTCGAGAAGAAAGAAATGGTATTTTTTGGAAAAAAGAGGATAAAGATGTGCGTAAATATGGAATAAAAATCAAAAGATATGATGAGATTAGGAATAAGTCCCCCGTAAATTATGCTGTTTTTTGGAATAAAAAATACTAAGTTTTGGTGATATCTGGAATAAAAATACGTAAGAGGTGGTGAATTTTGGAATAAAAACCGCCGTAAAATGAAAAATTAATGGATCCGGGGCCTATACGTTTATTATGCTAAGAAGATGTGGTGAATTTTGGAAAAAAGATATGGAATTAATTGGAATTTTGGTGCCTTAAAGTATGGTAAAAACTGGATTCTTCATTCCAATTTGGTCGTATCTTGTGCATTTTTGGAATAAAGTACATCGAATTGCTAAAAATGTAATTGCTTAAATTATCATTGAATGCATGTCTATATTAATGTTCTGGTGTATTTTGGAATGTATTAATGTTCTATTTGGAATTTAATGTGGTGTATTTTGGAATATAGATCACCGGGAAATATTTTTTAAAATTTTTTTTTAGAATTAGTTGTGGTTAATTTTGGAATGAAATTGGTATACATCTGTCTGATTTTGGAATGAATTAATTAACACCTGCCGAATTTTGGAATCAGACCTGCCGAATTTTGGAAGATTTCGAAAGTACGAGAAAAATGGAATGCTATTGCGGGAGGGTATTCTTTTGAGTATAATGATTTTACTTAAAAGTAAGACTAAATTGGAATGTAATAGGGGGTTAGTAAGAGAAAATTGGAATCTAAGACGAAAAATACTGAAAACAGTACGATGCTCAGCAATGTTACGTACAAGAAGTCCAATACTCTGATCACCGCAAAGGGTAAATCTACACTCCTTGGCCAGAAGCTTTTTGCTATTGGAATCCTGATGGCAAAAGAACTGGACGATGGAAGTCTGGAAGCGATTATTCCCGGAACATATTTGCGTAAAGCGCTTGGCCGTAACAATGGTTCTTTTTATGATCAGATTGTTGCACTGGTTGAGCCTCAGAAGAATAAGGCATCACTCCTTGACTGGCGTATTATTTACAAAGACAAGGAAGAGCAGAAGATAGAAGCATCAAATGTTATCACTGATGTTTCTTTTCATGATGGAAGATTGACACTTCGCTACAACAGTAAGATCAAGAAATATATTACAGGTCTTAAGAACAACTATACTGTTCTGAACCTGTCGGAGTCTCTGACATTCACAAGTATATATACATACAGACTTTACGAAGTTCTCAAAGCTGAGATGGATTATCAGCGTGCGATCAGTCATTCAGAAGGTCCTTATGAAGTGACCTATGAACTCACTGATCTTAAGCTCATGCTCGGAATCATCGATCCTCAGGAGAATGCTGATATTGCCAAGGCTCTGAAAAAAGAATCTCCTGACTATGAGAAGATTGAAAGAAAAGCTGAAGAGAGCGGTATCAACAAGATGTCCAATTATACGGACTTCAGAAGATACGCACTTGAAAGAGCCAAAAAAGAGCTTAACAAAAAGTCCAGTATCCGTGTAGAGTACAAGCCTGTAAGAATGGGACGAGGCGGAAAGGTAGTAAGTATCTGCTTCAAACTTTCCAGAGTAGGACACGAAAAGGCCAAGGAAGTAGAGGCTGCTCCCAAGAAGGATATCTTCGAGCAGATCGATGAGATGCAGCAGCTCTTTAGTGAGAAGATCACTGCAAGTGATGCAAAGGCGATCCTTGAAGCTGCAGGCATGGATATGAAGAAGGTTCGTTACGCTTATGGAATTTCCAGAAAGTCAGGACGAATTGATAATATAGTTGGATGGATGATCAGTGCTATTAAGAACGGCTATACTGAAAACGCTTCGGGCGTACAAGATGCTGATTTTGAGCAGAACACCTACGATTTTGAAGAACTTGAAAGAAGATTCGTAGAGAACTAAGATCTATGCGCCGACATTTAGTCGGCGCTTTTTTTCGGATTAGTGAAGCTATTATAATCATATTCCATTTTTAAACGGGATATGTAAGAGTGTTTTTGTAAGAAGCTAAACAATTGTAAAAAAGTGGGGAATTTAGGGGACCTTCAGTTATTGTGGCCTTTTTTGGGAGGATAGAAAAGTGCGACTAATGCATTTATCAGATTTGCATCTTGGGATCAAGGTATACGAATTTGATTTTTTTGAAGACCAAAAGTATATGCTTGACAATATAATCAAAATTGCCATAGCCAAAGATGTAGATGGAATCATGATAAGCGGTGATGTATATGACAGACCTATTCCACCGGCAGAGTCTGTTGCACTTTTTGATTCATTTCTCACAAGATTATCAGATGAGGGTATAAAAGCATATATTACTTCCGGCAATCACGATTCCCAGGAGAGACTATCTTTTGGCTCCAAGCTTATGAACAAAAGTGGGATCTTTTTTGGCGGAACTTTTGACGGAACTGTTCCAAGGATGGATCTGGAAGATGAGTATGGTCAGGTTCACCTGTATATGCTGCCTTTTTTAAAGCCTTCTATTGTCAGAGCGCATATGGCAGATGATACCGGTAGCTCTGATAATATGAGAAGTGTTGAAAACAAAACTAATAGTATAACTGACGATAATAAAAGCACGGATAACAATACCGGCGATATAAATGCTAATGATATATGTTCTGATGAGAACAGTGACTTGGATATTGATTCTAAGGATGCAATCAGCGCTATAATATCCAAAGATGACATAACATCTTATCAGAAAGCGATAGATTATGTTTTATCCGGATTGCAGATTGATGAAAGTGCCCGCAATATAATCATGGCTCATCAGTTTGTAACTGGTGCAACCAGAAGTGATTCTGAAGAGATAAGTGTAGGCGGAGTAGATGAGATTAGTGCAGATAGCTTTGATTTATTTGACTATGTCGCACTTGGTCATATCCATACTCCCCAGATAATCGGTGGTAATGAGCATATAAGATATTGCGGAACTATGCTCAAATACTCTTTTTCCGAATGTAAGAAAAATAAAAGCGTTCCAATAATCACCCTCAAAGAAAAGGGCAATATTGAGATTGAGCTTGCAGAACTTATCCCGCAAAGGGATATGAGAGAGATTAAAGGAACGTACCTTGATCTTACAGCAAAGAAAAATTATGCAGATACAAATACTGATGATTATATTCATGTGACACTTACTGATGAGGATGATGTTCCGGATGCTCTGGGAAGGCTCCGCTCCATATATCCCAATATCATGAAGCTTGATTATGACAACCTTCGAACAAGAGCTGTTTATAACAGTGAGATTCCAGATGAAGTTGAGAAGAAATCTCCTCTTGACCTATTCCAGGAGTTTTATAATCTGCAAAATGGACGTGATCTTACTTTGGAAGAGTCAACTTATGTTCAGTCACAGATTGAGAAGCTCTGGGAAGGAGGAGTCTGATGCGTCCGCTAAATCTTACGATTTCAGCTTTTGGTCCCTACAAGGATGAGACTTTTATAGATTTTACCAAGCTTGGCGAAAAAGGTATGTATCTGATCACAGGTGATACAGGTGCCGGCAAGACTACGATCTTTGATGCAATCTGCTTTGCGTTATACGGAGAACCCAGCGGAAGCAGCCGTGATCCCAGGATGTTTCGCTGTAAATATTCTGATGCTAAAGTCCCGACTTATGTGGAACTTCTTTTTTCATATCATGGCAAAGAGTACCGGATCAGAAGAAATCCGGAGTACGAAAGGCCTGCCCTTCGAGGCGGCGGAACTACAACCCAGAAAGCCGATGCACTTTTAGAACTTCCTGACGGGAGAGAGGCTGTCACCAAAACAAGCGAAGTTACCAAAGAGGTTGAGAAGATAATAGGACTGTCCAAGGATCAGTTCACTCAGATCGCCATGATAGCTCAGGGCGATTTTATGAAACTGCTCTTATCAGATACCACCGAAAGGTCCAAGATATTCAGGCAGATCTTCATGACCGGCAGATATCAAAGGCTTCAGGAGATTTTGAAAAAAGAGGCTAATAAAGCCGAAAATGATTATAAATTAAAATCGGCTATCGCTACTGAAAATATAGCCCAGATCCAGGTAAGAAGCGAGGATCAGGAAGAGCAAAAGAGATTTCTTGAGTGCAGTAAAGCTGATGAGATAGAAGCTTTTATTGATGATATAGATAAAGAGGACAAGGAAGATCTTAAGCTTTTTAGCAAAAAAGAAAGTGAGCTTAGAAAAAGCCTTGCAGATCTGAATAGATCTATCGGAGTAGCAACTGAGAGGAAGAAGTCAGAAGATCTTCTTAACAAGAACAAAGCTGCACTTGAGAAAGCAAAGCCGGAATACGAAAGTGCTAAAGAAGATCTGAAGAATAAAGCCAAAGATTATAAAAAGAGCGAACCCCTTGCTATTATGATATCTTCTGAGAAAGAAAATCTATCATCCTATGACAAGCTTAATGATACTCAAAATAGTATCCTTGAAGCTGAAAAGAAGTTATCAGCACTAAAAAAATCCAAAGAAGAGCTGGTAAACAAGGCAGCAGAACTTGAGAAAGAATATGCTGCTAAAAAGAAAGACCAGCAAAAACTCAAAGATGTTCCTGCAAGGAAGATCAAAGCTGAAGAAGAACTTGGCAAAATTAAGAATAAGGGCAAGGATGTTCAGGATATAGTTGTAGCTATTAAGAATGAATACCCTAAGGAAAAAGAGGAACTTTTAGATCTCCAGAAGGAATATCAGGATCAGGCAAAAAAATATGAACTGATCCAAAGAGAATATGAATCGAAGAACCGTCTTTTCCTTGATGCTCAGGCCGGAATACTGGCTGAAGGTTTATCTGAAGGTGAGCCTTGTCCTGTGTGCGGATCCACTGTTCATCCACATTTGGCAGTTTTGAAGCAGGAAGTTCCGCTTCAAAAAGATGTTGATGATGCTATGAATAGAGCAGAAAAGCAAAGAGCCTTAATGCAAAAGGCGGTGAGCCGCGCATCTGCCAAAAAAGCGGAAGTTAACAAGCTCTTTGATACGATCATTGATGATATTAAAAGCTATATAAATAAAGGCTTTATTGAAGATATCGAAGATGAACATAAAGATAAAATTGAAGCTATTGACAACTGCGATATATCAAGAAGTGAAGATAAGAGCATAGCTTCTGATAAAGGTGATGTATCAAGGCATGAAGATAAGGCAGATATTAGTTCTAACATAAGTAATATTGCAGCTATTTTAAGCGATGAGGAAGAGTTAAGATCCTCCAAAGAAAAGTATGAGATTCCTGCAGGTCTTTCAGATAGTCTCGGTCTTGAATTTGATAGTCTCAAAAAAGATCTTAAAGATGTAACTGCAGTTATTAAAAGCCTCAAAGAGGCTTCTGATCTTCTTGAATCTCTGACTGCAGAAATACCTGCATTTGAGAAGGCGATAAAAGAAGTATCTCAGATGCAAAATGAAAATGCGCTATCTTCAAAGGAACTTGAGACAACGATAACAGGACTTAAAGTCAGAGAAAAAGAATTAAAGAAATCTCTTACTTATGAGTCTAAAGAAAAAGCCCTTGAGCATATCAAAAAGCTGGAGCTTGAAAAAGAAGCAATAGATAAAGCTTATAAAGATGCTGATGCAAAAGCAAGAGACTGCGAAAAGAAAGTCCAGGATCTTACAGGTCAGATAGCTGCTCTATCCAAAAATCTTGCAAAGGGCAAATCTGAAAATCTCGAAGAGCTTGAGGAAAGAAGGTCAGATCTTAACAAAGAGTATACTGATAATAACAAACTTCTTTCTTTAGTAAAAAATAGAATAGATAACAACAAAGAACTTAAAACCAAATTGTTATCACTTGGAACAGAGCTTGAAACTCTGGAACATGAGCTTACATATAAGAAGATAATATCCCAGACAGCTAATGGTAATCTTAGTGGTAAAGCTAAGATCATGCTTGAAACCTATATACAAAGAAGCTTTTTTGACAGGATCATAAACAGGGCCAATGTGAGATTTATGACTATGTCAGGTGGGCACTATGAACTTGTAAGAAGAGATGAGGATAATATCAAATCCCAGTCGGGACTTGAGCTTGATGTTATCGATCATTATAATGGCGGAACCAGAAGTGTAAGGACATTGTCCGGTGGTGAATCCTTCATGGCTTCATTATCTCTTGCGCTGGGACTTTCTGATGAGATACAGAGAAGTGCGGGTGGAATCCAGCTGGATACTATGTTTGTAGATGAGGGCTTTGGATCACTTGATGATGCAACTTTGGATCAGGCGATCAGTTCACTTGCGTCACTTTCTGAAGGTAACAGACTTGTGGGTATCATCTCACATGTCGGGGAACTTAAGGAGAGGATCGATAAGCAGCTAGTGGTAACTGTAACGCAGGGTAAGGGAAGCTTCATTGAGTGCCGCACCGAGTGAGAGTCGCGGGGGGCATCGCGGCAGGACTTTGACAAATAAAATCAACGCCTCATGTGAAAATAACCTTGATTTTTCTAAGGTACTGCTACGCTTCCGTGGACATGCTATACTGCAGCTTCGCACTACCTAAGAAAAATCAAGAACATTTTCAAAAATCGGCTTATGATTTTATTTGTCAAAGTCCTGCAGGAAGGGCCTCGCGAATATGATGGTATTGACACATCTATGTTTTGTACTCTTAAAGCTGGATTTTTGCGACAATGACTGTATTCGTTGCCACGATATAGTGGAATGAATAGAAGCTTCGGGGAGTTTGGCAAAAATGTTTGCGGTAGTTGGTGAGAGAGTGGAGATTTATCGTTTTTTGTGGATGTAGACGATAGGATATTGAGAATTAGCTAGAAGGAATATATATGTATAATTTTAAAAAGATATTATCAGTAATAATTATTTTGGCTTTTGTACTTACTGGGTGTAAGGCAACAGATATTAAAGTTGATGAGAATTCTGATAAGAGTGCGGGTGTTGATGTTACTTCAGTTGCTGGTGCTGAAGGTACAGAAGATAGCACTAGGACGCTGGAGTATTTAGAATCATCTGATGAAGACGATTTGGAAGATGGCATTGGCGATGGGCTTAGTGATTCTGATGAAGATGAGAATGTCACTTCGGCGGGGGATCTTAACCAGCTTGATGAAGATGGTTATTATTATGATGTCGAGAGTGTTGTCCTATATCTTGATACATATGATCATCTTCCAGGCAATTATATTACTAAGTCTGAAGCTAAGGCTCTTGGCTGGGAAGGTGGTTCTGTTGAAGATTACATGGAAGGCGGCGCCATTGGCGGCGACAGATTTGGTAACCGTGAGGGGATTCTTCCTGACAACTCCTATACAGAATGCGATATAGATACAGACGGTGAGAGTAGCAGAGGTGCCAAAAGGCTTGTTTTTACAGATGATGGCCAGTACTATTACACAGAAGATCACTATGATTCATTTACTGAGATTATCATAGTCGATGGTGAGATTGAATACGGTGAGGTATATAATTAATTAAGACTTTTGCTTGGACAGGGCAGTAAAGTGTGAAAATGAACTATATACTGCCGCTCCTGCAAAAACTCTGGTGATACTGCTTTGTCCAAGCAGATAGCATAAACTTACGTACACGATGAAAGATAGAGAGGTTTAATATGCAGAAAGTTTATACGATTGATCTAAGCATGTTGGTAGAACTTGATAAAGAAGAGATATACGATCTTCTTAAAGAAAAGCTCCATCTTCCTGATTATTGCGGCACTAATTTAGATGCTCTCTATGACGCGCTCACTGAGATGGGAGAGTGTGATATTAATATCATCGACTGCAGGAAAGATGATAATGAAGGTTCACGTGATAATAGCAGCAAGTCACCGGATAGTTCAAAAACAGGATCCAAGTATAGCTATATAGATAAGATCAAAAAGGTATTTGAAGATGCATCGGAGCTTAATCCTGATATCAATCTCCATATCATTACCGGTAAGTATCTGTCCAGATATATAAGCCTTTATGACTATGGATATCAAAAAGGCAGGCATTATCTTAATGCAAGCAGAAGATCTCCCGAGCGTCTTGTATGTACCAAGTCTTCAGAAGAATTTAAAAATATGATTCCGGATGCAGTCAGCTGTCTTGTAATAATAGACAATGGTCTATATGATGAGCCAAGGCTCTTACTATCCAGAGAATACAGATATCCTACAGGGCAGTTCCTTTTAAGTGTTCCTGCAGGTTTGATAGATGCAGATGATGCTAAGTCTTATGATAGCAACAGTTCATCCTGCAAATGTAATGATGAAAAAGATGTAGATACTTTTTCCAATATGACTCCTGCTATGAGGGCAGCAGTCAGAGAGATCAAGGAAGAAACAGGAATAGAACTTACAGACAAAGATATTATAAAAACTGTAAATCCGCTTGTATTCAGTACTCCCGGCATGACTGATGAAAGTAATGCTCTTGTATCTGTCATCATCAGGTCCGATATAGAAGGACAGCTCTCACAGGACGGTGCTGAAGGATCAGAACTCTTTGACGGATTTGAACTTCTTACCAAAGAAAAGGCAAGAGAGATCTTGAAAAATGGCGTTGATGACAACGGGATCTTCTACAGTGTATATACATGTATAGCTTTAATGTATTACGTATCCGACCTGTGGAAGGAGTAAAATAATCATAAATAACCTCATGTCGCGAGCAAAGCTAGTGTACGAGTCAGTACACTAGTGACTAATCATAAATCCATGGGAGGAAAGATAATGGGAAGCGTATTTGAAGTAATCAAAGAAAGATCATCAACCAGAGGCTATACAGAAGAAAAGCTATCTGATGCAGAACTTAATGCTGTGATCGAAGCAGGTCTTCATGCACCTACAGGTATGAACAAACAGGAGATCCACTTTACAGTTATAAGCGGAGATAATGAGATTCTTGCCCAGATCGAAGCTGAGAAGAACCGTTTAAGAAATCTTGATAAAGTAGAGCATAACTTCTATTATGAAGCACCTACAGTTATCCTTCTTAGTGCTGAGTCAGGATTTAAGTGGAGTCACGTTGATGCAGGAATCGCTGTAGAGAATATGGCACTTGCAGCAACAGAGCTTGGCCTTGGCAATCTTATCATTGGATGCATCTACGATGCACTTAATGGTGAAAAGAAAGACTATTTTGCCAAAAAGCTTTCACTTCCTGAAGGCTATGAATTCGAGATAGCTCTGGCAGTCGGTCACAAAGCAGTAACCAAAGAGCCTCACACATTTGATAAGGACAAGCAGGTAACAATACTTTAAGACATAGAAAAAGCGTCAGCAAAATGCTGACGCTTTTTCTATATCAATTTCAACTATTAAACAGACTCCATTCCTTGGAACAGCGTTTGGACGGGTGTTTAAAAAATATTTTCATGTTCTTTTGAAGGTGTTATTAAATTCAAGAGCTTGATAGATGGATATTTATATTCTTCTTAGGGTCTGCATGTTTGAGCGAAGCGAGTTTCAGACCCTAGAATATAAATATCCAGATATCATGCCTTGAATTATAACACCTTCAAGAACATGAAAATATTTTTTAAACACCCGTCCAAACGCTGTTCCAAGGAATGGAGTCTGTCCTTTACGATAAGGTTATAGTATCAGATAAGAGATGCAACGCACTTCTTTACATCGTCCATAGAAGCTGTGGGCTCAAATCTTGCTACAACTTCGCCCTTGCGGTCAACGATGAACTTTGTGAAGTTCCATTTGATATTAGGATTTTTCTTGTAATCCTTGTCTATAGTCTTGAGCATTGCGCTCATAGCAAGTGCCTTTGCACCCTTACCAAATCCTTCAAAGCCCTTCTGGCTCTTGAGGTATTCATACAGAGGAAGCTGATTGTCACCGTTAACGTCAGACTTCTTCATCTGAGGGAACTGTGTGTTGTACTTAAGTGTGCAGAACTCATGAATCTCTTCATCAGAACCGGGTGTCTGTCCTGCAAACTGGTTACATGGAACATCTACAACTTCAAAACCCTTGTCATGAAACTCTTCATAGATACTCTCGATATCTTCATACTGAGGTGTGAATCCGCATCCGGTTGCGGTATTAACAACCATAACAACCTTGCCTTCAAAATCCTTCATAGAAACTTCTTCACCTTTGGTATTAGGTACACTGTAATCATAGAATCCCATTTTAATCTCCAATCTGCGGGATAGGCCCGCGCTATAATATTACGGCAGAATATATATCGGCATTCTGCCAAAGGATCAATTATCATGATGCAATTATATTGCACACAATATAAAATGTCAATATCATTTTTCCGATAATATTTTTAGTATAAATAACGCAGCTCCGTCCAAGTTTGAAGTATGAAAATAATTCGCTATGCAGCACGACAAATCTTTGCCATATACTACAGGTTCACTGTATAATATATATGCTTAATATAGAGGAAATGATTTATGTCGAATTATATTGTTTTTGACCTTGAGTGGAATCAGGGTGAGACCGTAAGGGAGCAGGAACTTAAAGAGCTGCCCTTCGAGATAATTGAAATAGGTGCAGTAAGGCTTAATGAAGACCGCGAAGTGACCGGAACTTTTTCAAAGCTTATACATCCAAAGGTCTATAAGACCATGCACCAGATAACCGGCAAGATCATCCATCTTACAATGGACGATCTTAAAGATGCGGATCCTTTTACTACAGTTATTGCTGATTTTCTTGAATGGTGCGGAGAAGATCCTATATTCTGCAGCTGGGGAACGCTTGACCTTCCGGAGCTTCAGCGCAACATGGATTATTATGATCTCGAGCCTTTGTCAGACGGGCCGATCGAGTTTATGGATGTTCAGAAGCTTTTTTCCCTGGCGTTTGAAGATGGTAAATCCAGAAGATCCCTTGAATATGGAATAGACTTCCTAAAGTTAAGTAAGGATCAGGCTTTCCATAGGGCATTGTCAGATGCAAGTTATACTGCAGAGATCTTTAAGGCGATTCCGGACAAATTTCTTCGCTATGTGTCTTTTGACAATTATGTGACTCCCAAGGATAAGCGCCAGGAGATCCACATAGTCTTTGACAATTACGCCAAGTATATATCAAGAGAATTCTCTGATAAGGAAGAACTTTTAAAAGATCCTGAGGTTATTAGTACCAGATGTTATCTGTGTCACAAGAATCTTCGCCGTAAGATCAGGTGGTTTTCACCAAATGGCAAGCACTACTATGCACTGTCCACATGTCCCAAGCACGGCTTTATGAAGTCCAAGATAAGGGTCAAAAAAGCTGAGGGTGGCGGTTGCTATGCTGTTAAGACCAGCAAATTTGTAGATGCCGACGGAGTGCAGGATATAAGACAGAAGCAGCTTAGAGCCAAGGCTCACTCAAGACGTGTCAAGAATAATGCTGAGAAGAAAAAAAGCGGCAAAGATCAGTAAATATTGATATAGAAGTTCGCTGCCCAAAAACACTTGTAAAAAAAGGAAGCCTGCCATTGCATCCGCATTTGTGTGGTTGCAATGGCAGGCTTTAATTTTATAACTACTATCTTTTTCGTGGCTTTTTATAAGTAAGCTTGTGCTGTTTTAAAAGTTTTTGTCTTCTTTTATATCTTCTCCTCTCCTTGGGATCGTTGCCTGCATAATGAAGGGACTGTATGAAAGCGTGCAGGTTGAGGACGAAGATTATACTTCCGGCTACAACAGATACGATTATGATTATGAGCTTCACGTCAACATAGATCGACTGATTAGGCGTTATCTTACTATCTGTTTTAGTATTTGAGAAAGAGAACGAAGTCTGGGAGCTGCCGGTAATGATCCTTGCAGTTCCTACGCTTACGCCGTTGTACAGGTAGTTCACGACTGCGATGGTTCCCGAAGGCTGACCTGTAACATCAGTCGATACTTCCGAAGTGCAGTCATCTATAGATGCTGTGATTGGAAGTATTATAGAGTCATCATCGTTCCACTGTATAACATTGCCTGAGTATCCGAAGATGTCATTATCTGAGGCAAAAAAACTCGTGTCTTCAGGAATGTAGTAATTATCAGTCTCTGCAACGTTTACTATTTGGAAATTATTGAAGCCGTAATCAAAGAGTGTTGCTGTATCTGTAAACTGATAAGGGGACTCTTCTTTTAAGACAACGCATACAAGTTTCATTCCATTGCGTGATGCGCAGGTTACAAGTGTCTCTCTGGCTTCATCGGTGAAACCAGTCTTGCCGCCAAGTATGCCGTCATAGGATATCTCACCATTTATAAGTTTGTGCTTATTGGTTATATAAAAGTCATCAGGCTGAGTATCAGTCGGAGTGAAGTGGTATCTTGCAGTATTGCCTATACTTGAAAGAAGCTCGTTTGAAAAAAAGGCACCGGCTATAAGTGCCAGGTCATGAGCGCTTGTATAATGGTCTTCATTAAAAAGACCGTTGGCATTAACAAAATGAGAATGAGTACACCCAAGTTCTTCAGCTCTTTTGTTCATAAGATCAGCAAAATCATCCAAAGATCCTGCAACATGCTCTGCTACTGCATTGGCACATTCATTTGCAGAACCGACCATGATTCCGTACAGACACTGCTCAAGTGTCATCGATTCTCCCGCATCTATTCCTATATTGGAACCATCTCTTGGAACAGAATGAACAGCATCATAAGAGAAGGTTACCATATCATTCATGTCTGCATTCTCTGCAGCAATAAGACAAGTGAGCATTTTGGTCGTACTTGCAGGATACAGCTCTTCGTCTATGTTTTTGGCATAGAGGATAGTACCTGTGTTGACTTCCATAAGTATGGCAGCCTGAGCTCCTATTGCCGGACCTTCCGGCCAGTTGTCAGTATTATTGGACTGGATCTCGAGCTTTTTGCGCTCTTCCATGGCAGCAGTATAATCAGGCGCCGCTACTGCTTCTATATAGCATCCGGGCACAGACATAGAGAAAAACAGCAAAGCCGCTGCCACAAATAAGATGCTTTTTAGAGATGAAAAGAAAATATTTTTTTTATTATATCTATAAATATATTTATAAAAATCAGAAAACATTGCTCATCTGACCTTTCGTATTCGTAATATATTCTGTTCGTTTTGGTACATCCTTCATTATGGCTTAGAAAAAGCGCATATTGAGGATACGTACAAATGTTTACGAACAGGTAATAATTTGTTTATCAAATAAGTTTGACATATACTAGTAAAATTATACATAATAGTTGGTGAGTTTGAAAGTACACAAACATAATAAAAAGTAAGGAAATGTAATAAATATGCGACTTAGAAACATACCCGGAGCGCGTGAAAAAATAGCTGAAAATGAATGGTCCATCAAGGAACCTGAACAATATAAGGGAAAATGGAACGAAGTTTTTGGCAACGATAATCCTATAAGGATCGAAGTTGGAATGGGTAAGGGCCGTTTTATCATGACACTTGCTCAGATGAATCCTGATGTTAACTATATCGGAATCGAGAAATATTCAAGCGTAATGCTTAGAGGCCTTCAGAAGCAGGAAGAGCTCCAGCTTCCCAATATCCGTTTTATCAGAATGGAAGCCGAGGTTCTGACAGAGGTTTTTGGTAAGGGCGAGATTGACAGGATATATCTTAACTTCTCAGATCCATGGCCCAAGGACAGACATGCCAAGAGGCGTCTTCCTTCAAGAGAATTCCTTCACAGATATGATGAGATTTTGAAAAAAGACGGAGTTGTAGAATTCAAGACTGACAACACAGATCTTTTTGCATTTGCACTTGAAGAAGTAGAGCCTGCAGGATGGCATCTTGATCAGGTAACACATGATCTTCATAATGATCCTGTTATGAACGAAGGAAACGTCATGACAGAATATGAAGAGAAGTTTTCATCGATGGGTAATCCTATCTGCAAATATGTTGTAAGCAGGTAAGGAAATAATTAAAAAGTGTTTATTCTGTTTTTTATATGACATGTCGCTGGTGTACTGTCTTATTTGCATTTGATCATATATGAGCAAGTCAGCACCGGGAGTTATATATAAGGCCGATATCAGGTATAGGGGTGTCTGATGTTGGTTTGGGTAGAAGCTATATTGGGAGAGGAACAAGAGGACGATTATGGCAGAGAAGATTCTCAACATTAATGATTTTAAAAAAGATGAAGCCGGTATTGATAATAAGGCAGGTGTGCCATCAAAGACCGCACCACTAAGAACACCCTATGTTAGACCTGATGAAATGAATCCCGACGATATTCAGATTGAGGATCCTATGAATTTCCTGACATCTGAAGAGAAACAGGAATATATAAAGGCTCATCAGGAGACCATCCTTAGAAATAGAGCTGTCAATGAAGTAAGGCGTGAAGTTAATAACCAAAGGAATGCCCAGTATCAAAGGAAACAGGCTATTAATCAGGGGTCTTACAGTCAGGATCAAAGATTTTCTTATCCAAACGGTTATCAAAATGATGGCCAGTCAGGATATAACGGAACCGGATATTCTGGCAGACCTTCTGATAATTATGATGAAAGTTATGATGATAACTATCAGGATGAATATTATGAAGATTATCAGGGTAGTTATGAAGATGGCTATGATAACGGCGGATACTACGAAGGTGATCAAGGTTACAACGATGGATATCAAGTCGGTCAGCAAGGCTATGACCAGGGATATGAAGATCAGATGTATCAGGACCGCGCTGATTATGAAGAATACGAAGAGGATATGGAAGGCGGCCAGGACAAGATGGCTGTTATCACCAAGATCCTTGCAGGTTTTACCGCTATTCTTATAATCGTGATCGCTATCATGTTCATATTTAATAAAGTCAATGACCCTGCAAATGAGAAGGAAGCCGGAGATGAATTTGCATATACAGGTGATAATACAGTAGCAGAGGAGTCTCAGGGTCAGTCTGAAACTAATACACAGGAGACTGTATCCGGAACAACTGTATATACTACCAATGGTCTTAACCTTAGAACATCTCCAGAGAAGACTGATACCAACAAGGCTATGTCAGTACAGGCGGGAACAGAGCTTACGCTTGTAGGTGAAGAGAATGGCTGGGCCAAGGTCTATTATCAGGGCCAGTACTACTTCTGTTCCAAGGATTATCTGTCAGAGACTAAGTAACTAAAGATTTGTGCTTGGATATCAGTATGTACAAGTGAGAAGTTTTTTAATAACGTCAGAAAAAAATTACACAGTAAGATACACAAAGAAAAAAGGACAGAATAGTCAAAACTACAATAATAAATTAATCTTAACGTAAAACCGTTTTCTGGTGTATTTTGGAATATGCCCATATGCGCGGCTTTTGGAGCGCTATTTGGTCAGGATTAATCAGAATAACATTTCAGCACTTTTATACATTGTCACTGATTGTGGAATAGAATATTATTAATGAGGACAGAAACGGAGGCAGCAGTTACTGCCTCTATTTCTATGCCAGAAGGCTTTAAATACAAGCATTTGTGACATTTCAAGCATGATTTCGCAGGCAAAGAAGAGTGATCGTATGAAGATAGGAATATTTGATTCGGGTTTTGGAGGCCTTTCAGTATTACATGAGGCATACCATAGACTTGGCGCAACTGAATATCTTTTTTATGCAGATCTTGATCATGTTCCTTATGGTCTTAAGACTTCGGACCAGATCAAAGATTATACAAGGCACATCACAAGATTCCTTATAGATAAGGGAGCAGATGCTATTGTCATAGCTTGTAATACTGCAACTGCAGTAGCTGTAGAGGATCTTAGAAGAGAGTTTTCTCTTCCTATTCTTGGTATGGAACCTGCTGTAAAGCCTGCAGTGGAGGAGACTTCTTCCAAAAAGCGTATTCTTGTTATCGCTACTCCTGTGACTATCAGGGAGAAGAAGCTTTCACATCTTCTTGAGAGAGTTGATGAGGATCACAGAGTAGATCTTCTGGCTATGCCACACCTTGTAACATTTGCAGAAAATGAGCAGTTTGAAGGTCCTGAAGTAGACGAGTATATCCACGAACAGTTTGCTTCTTTTGACTTGTCCAAATATCAGGCTCTAGTACTTGGGTGCACACATTTCAATTATTTCAAGCCTTCTTACAAGAAGGTTTTTGGTGACGATATCCATCTTATAGATGGTAATGTCGGTACTATAAGACATCTGGCTGATGTATGCGGCCTTGAATATAATGCCAGAGAGGCAGCCAGAGTTTCATTTTCAGATACGGATAGTATGCTTCATGATATAGAAACACAATATTTTGTGTCCGGTAATCCGATAACTGAAAAAAATCTACTAAATCATGTACTTCGCATGCATAATAGGCTGGAAGCGGTAAGAGACCTGTAAGGCAGATGCTTTTTATACATCGATTGTCTTAATTTTGTGCAATATTACACGGAATAAAGTTTCTCTAACCACTTGAAAATGCCCACATTTTGTATTAACATTTATGTGTAAACACAATATATAGTAATTAAGTATCAATTCACGATAGTTTTACTTATATTTTCCAAAATTTTTCAAGTACAATTTATTTTTCCAAATAAATAAAGTCTTAGATCTATGGTCTAAGTGATTATATCAGCATGAAGTGATCAGGCGGGTGTTTTGGAACCGTGATAGGGACTGGTTTGTCTTTTTTGCTGTGCATTAATAAAAAGGACTAGGAGGGGCTCCATGAAAATCATTAAAAGAAGTGGCGAAGAGGTTATATTTGATGGTGGCAAGATAATTGCGGCTATTAAGAAGGCTAATCTCACTGTCACTGAGGATAAGCGTCTTTCTGATGAGGATATCATCCGCATTGAGAAAGAGGTTGAAGCTAAGTGCAATAATCTGACACGTGCAGCTAACGTTGAAGAGATCCAGGATCTTGTAGAGAACGCACTTATGGATGCCGGCAACAATGATGTTGCACGTAAATACATAACATATCGTTATCAGCATGCTCTTATGCGTAAGTCCAATACAACTGATGATAAGATCATGTCACTTATCGAGTGCAATAACGAAGAGGTTAAGCAGGAGAATTCCAACAAGAATCCTACTGTTAACAGTGTTCAGCGTGACTATATGGCAGGCGAAGTAAGCCGCGATATCACAAGGCGTTTCCTTCTTCCTCCTGAAGTAGTCAAGGCTCATGAAGAGGGTATCATCCATTTCCATGATTCAGATTATTTTGCACAGCACATGCACAACTGCTGTCTGGTCAATCTTGAAGACATGTTGCAGAATGGTACCGTTATCTCTGAAACTCTTATCGAGCCTCCAAAGAGCTTCTCAACTGCATGTAATATCGCAACTCAGGCTATAGCCCAGATTGCAAGCTCCCAGTACGGTGGACAGTCGATCACACTTTCACATCTCGTGCCCTTCGTAGATGTAAGTCGTCAGAAATTCCGCAAGCAGGTTCGTATGGAACTTGAGCAGGCCGGTATCGACGCTACAGACGAGAAGATTGACGAGATCGCTGAGATGCGTGTTCGTAAGGAGATCAAGGACGGTGTTCAGGAGATCCAGTATCAGGTTATCACTCTGATGACAACCAATGGTCAGGCTCCATTCATCACAGTATTCATGTATCTTGATGAGGTTCCGGAAGGACAGCTTCGTGACGACCTTGCAGCAGTTATCGAAGAGATGCTCAAGCAGCGTATACAGGGAGTTAAGAACGAGAAGGGTGTTTATATCACTCCGGCTTTCCCTAAGCTTATATATGTTCTTGACGAAGATAATGTAACTCCTGATTCCAAATACTGGCACATCACACAGCTTGCAGCCAAGTGCACAGCTAAGCGTATGGTACCTGATTATATATCCGCCAAGAAGATGCGTGAGTACAAAAACGGTGATGTATATCCTTGCATGGGCTGCAGATCTTTCCTTACACCTGATACAGAGGGTCTTGGAGTAAATGGTGCCCACAAGTACTACGGACGTTTCAACCAGGGCGTTGTTACTTTAAATCTTGTTGATGTAGCCTGCTCTTCAGGCCAGGATGAGGATAAGTTCTGGAAGCTGATGGAAGAAAGAACTCAGCTGTGCTATGAAGCTCTTATGTGCAGACATAAAAGGCTCCTTGGAACTCCAAGTGATGTAGCTCCTATCCTCTGGCAGTTCGGCGCACTTGCAAGACTTAAAAAAGGTGAGACAATAGACAAGCTTCTTTTTGGTAACTACTCAACAATAAGCCTTGGCTATGCCGGTCTATATGAATGTACCAAGTTCATGAAGGGTGTATCTCATACAGATGCAGATGGCAAGGAGTTCGCACTTAAGGTTATGCAGTTCCTCAATGATAAGTGCGCTAAGTGGAAAGAAGAGACCAATATCGCATTCTCACTTTATGGAACACCACTTGAATCAACAACTTATAAGTTTGCAAAGTGCCTCCAGAAGAGATTTGGAATGATCCCCGGAGTTACAGACAAGAACTATATTACCAACAGTTATCACGTACATGTATCTGAGAAGATAGACGCCTTCTCTAAGCTTAAGTTCGAGTCAGAGTTCCAGGCATTATCACCCGGTGGAGCTATCAGCTATGTAGAAGTTCCTAATATGATGGATAACATCGATGCGGTTCTTTCTATCATGCAGTATATATATGAGAACATCATGTATGCAGAACTTAATACCAAGTCAGACTACTGTCAGTGCTGCGGTTATACCGGAGAAATCCAGATCGTCAATGACGAGGATGGTAAGCTTGTATGGGAGTGCCCTAACTGCGGCAACCGTAATCAGGACAAGATGAATGTTGCAAGACGTACCTGCGGCTACATCGGAACTCAGTACTGGAATCAGGGACGTACTCAGGAGATCAAGGAAAGAGTTCTGCATGTATCCAATGAAACATTAGTACCTGAAACAAAAGAGGCAGAAGAAACAGTTAACGTATAATAAAACAATTTGCAAAGATCTAAAAACTCTTTTTAAAAACGAATACCCAAAACTGTGAATAAGTTATGATGTTCACAGGTTAAAGGATTATTATCTCGTAGCGAGTTGCGGTATACTCGGTATGGAAATAGTGGTATGGGGAGCATGAGGCCGGATTTATGATCCGGCCTCATGTGCGTTAACAATAAAACTACGCGCAGCGTGAAGTTAAGTTTGAAAGTGTTCCACTTTCAAAACTAAATTGGTGCCTTTAGCTTCGCTGATTTGAAACATTAGTCACTCGCTTTGCTAGCGACATGAGGTTAAATATGAACTACGGACAGATTATAAAAAATGATGTTGCCAATGGTATTGGATGCAGGACATCACTCTTTGTATCAGGATGCACTCATCACTGCAAAGGGTGCTTCAATGAGATGACCTGGGATTTTGAATACGGGCTTAAATTCACTAAGGATGTAGAAGATGACATCATAGAGTCCTTGAAGCCTGCATATATATCCGGTATCACGATCCTTGGCGGTGAACCTATGGAGATCAGGAATCAGGAGGTTCTAAGGCCTTTCATAGAAAGGATCAAGAAGGAAGTTCCAAAAGCAACTGTGTGGATCTATTCAGGTTATGTCTGGGAAGAGCTTACGAATCCAGACAATAAGAGGTGTCACGGCGCTGATACGGATGCAATCTTGTCAATGACAGATATTCTGGTTGATGGAGAATTCGTACTTGCCAAAAAGGATATGATGCTAAGGTTCAGGGGCTCAAGTAATCAAAGGATCATAGATGTACCCGCCACCCTCAAGGAAGGACAGATAGTAATGTCGGAGTATAATAAGTAGGCTGCTGCGCTGAGAAAGTTTAGAGGATATTGCTACTGTTAGGGCAGAATATATAAAAGCATAGCTATAAGATTGTAAATATGTATGGTGCAATTAAATGGGCATATATGATATGATAGTAACTGCTTACAGAATTGAACGAGAATACGCGTAAGATTGCGTGATGTAAGCAGTTACTTTTGTGTATTGGCTAATCGAAATAAAATACATATATGCTTTCTAAATAGAGCGCAGGGTGGCCAGACTTCCCAAAGCAAATGGGAAGTCATCAACTAACAACTAACAACAAGCGGGAGAGACTGATTATGGATAGAACCGAGACGATCAGCATGTTAAATGAATACGTGGATATGCTCATGGACAAGTCAGATGCAGAGCATCCTATGTGGAATATTGAGAAGATATTAAGCGGTAAGCCCAATAAATGGAACTATATAGATGGCTGCATGATCACAAGTCTTCTTAATCTATATGACATTAGTGGTGATAAGAAGTATCTGGATTTTGCAGATCGTTTCCTTGGATGGTTTGTAGAGGAAGACGGATCTATCAAGACTTATGACGTAGCAGAATACAATCTTGATAATATCAATAGTGCCACATGTCTTTTTAAATTATATGATCTTACAGGTAAAGAGAAGTATAGAAAGGCTATGGATACTGTAAGAGCGCAGCTTGAGACTATGCCAAGGACCAAAGAAGGGAACTTCTGGCACAAGAAGATATATCCATATCAGGTATGGCTTGACGGATTATATATGGCTCAGCCTTTTTATATAGAGTATGAGAGAAGATACGGATCTATTGAAGGCTGCGAGGATAGCTTCAAGCAGTTTCATAATGTAGAAAAATATATGAAGGATCCCAAAACGGGTCTTTATTATCACGGATACGATGAAAGCAGGCAGATGTACTGGGCAGACAAGGATACAGGCTGCAGTCCAAATTTCTGGCTTCGTGCGCTTGGATGGTTTGCAGCATCACTTGTTGATGTATGTGAGGCAGCGGGTGACGTACTACAAGAAGAGCAGGAATATCTACATGGGCTATTAAAGGATCTTGTAGAGGCTCTTACAAAATATCAGGATGAGAGCGGACTGTTTTATGATATAGTGAATCTTCCGGACGATGAGAGGAACTATCTTGAGACTTCAGGAACAGCGCTTATATCATATGCGATACTTAAGGGTACAAGGCTTGGGTATATAGATGCCAGGTACAGAGAGTATGGTGTAAAAGCTTTTGATGGAATTGCTGCAAAGTACCTTGGAAGAAATGAAGATGGAACTCCAAAGCTTGGAGGTATCTGCCTTGTATCAGGACTTGGAGGAGCAACCCATAGAGATGGATCTTTGGAGTATTACTTTTCAGAGCCTGTAGTTGAGAATGAAGCAAAGGGTGTAGGTCCTTTTATCTACGCTTATACGGAACTTATAAGAGAGTAAGACTATATATTTGCGCATAACAAAAGAGACGATTTACATCGTCTCTTTTGTTAATACTTAATATTCTCGAAAACGGTGATCACATTCTCCGGTTCCTTATCATTCGATCCAGCAGTCACACCACCTTTTCTTGAGTTTGAACCTGATTCCCAATCCGAATGAAGCGAAAGCCATTCTTCTATGAATCGAGAATACGATCTGACATTTTGTGTGCAGGTCCAAGTGAAGCGTAAGCCACTTTTTCTCTGCTTATGTCGTTTCCGTTTGTATTAAGTAACTTTAATATACCATGCAGATTTATAATTTTCAATCACTTTTTCAAAAAAGACAGTGTAAATTTACTGTAGGATTTAATGGGTTAAAGGAACCTTGATATGCCTTCGCCTTGCTGGCATCATAAGAATAAGCGAAATTTCATTCGCTCATTTTAGGCTATCATCATGAAGTTTAAGTGTCAATAATAGTCCACTTTCCATCGTACTAAACTAATGTAATTGCTACCGTACGCCACCCTTGACCGAACCCGACATAAACGCTGTTTGGCTTTGCCGACGGTGAAGATGATAAGAACAGCTAATACTTCCACCGTCGGGTACAACATCGTAGCGTTTCTGTCAGAACCCATCAAGGGCAAGTCCTGCTACGCAGGATGGCTGGTTATATGCCTCGGGATCAGAATCCAAGAACAGCTTTATGCGTTTTTATTCAACTTATCATAAGGTCCATATTTGACTGTTGAAATATAGCTTTTCTTTGGTCTGCAAACTCAATGATTGGTTCATTTGATCATAGTATTTTCCTACAAGCCCATGCTTATTGCGTTCTGAACTAAGTATTTCACTGGATGATAGTATCTGGCTGTATTCAGCTCCTGCCGCTACTGGTTCTTCCTTTTGGTAACGTACTAGTTCCAGCATATCTCCTCCGTTCTTATAGTACGCTCTGAGTCGGCACATCTTGTCTGCGCCAATCCGACTCCACCCATGAGGCCTCGAGCTCATTCTATCAGAAAGTATGTGGCTTACATGGCCTTCTGCACTACAGCCCTTTACAGCATCTTTTCCAATCACCCTTATTCGTGCTGCTTCCCAGTTGTTAAGTATATAATCCCCAGCTTCCATGATCTTTTTCTGTCTTGACTCGGATTCTGAGTAGCTGGCGATGTTTTTAATCTCACTTCTAAACTTCGCCTTTTTTCCGCTATATATTATATCTATAAGTTTTGTGCGTGCATCGTCAGCACTGTCCAACAGATGACCTGTGATCTTCAGTAAGTATTTCTGCATATGGAATCCGTCAAGAACTGTTGTGATACCATCTATACGCTTCTTTCCGGCTGATATCCATCCGCCTCCGTCAGCATTCAAATATATATTTGTGATCTTGTTTACATCGTAATTATCATCGATATAGTTGTATACTGCATCCCAAAGCTTTGCATTATCGTCTCCATCATATACTCCACAAAAATAGTGTGGATTTTTAAGATGACATCTCTTGCTTTTTGGACTGTCTGGTTCTATTCCTTCATAGACATACACAATCTTTCCAAGAACGCAGTTGTTTTTCCAGTGGTTTTCACCTATCTCAAGATCCCCCTTATGCTCTTTGAACTGTAAGGAAATATGGTCTTCATCTGCATCAATATACAGGTAGTCCACGGTCCTTTTTGAATCGGCTTTTTTCTCTTCGGGAAATCTGAGAGTGTGTAGTATGTCCTTTACAGTTTCTTTGCTCACTTTATCTTCGGAAACACAAGCTGCATCGCCTCCACGCCTGTATGATGTCTGCACTGCCTCTTCCAGTATCTGAGCCTTTGATGCTTCTGTTATTCTTTCGTGTGATTCAATTCCCAGAATCTTATCAATCAGATATTCACTATGGCCATCTGTTTTATTCTTGAATAATGTCTTCTTAAAGACGATTGGTCCTGACAATGCTAGAAGTTTTTTAGTGTCTTGCCTTACAATAACCCAGTTGTCTAAGCGTTTGAGACTGCCTCTTATCTGGTTGTCTTTTTCTTCAAGCGTTTGCTTTATGAAATCTCTTTCGAGTCTGTTGAACTGAGCATGTACTCCTCTTTCAAACTCAGCCATCTCGAAAGGATTCTTTGCAAAAGATTCCTTAATTTTTACAAGTTTTTCTTCCACTTCTTCCCAAATTTGTTTTATACTGTCCATAAGGACACCTCCTGCATTTTTTGTTTTTGCCAACAAATATGTTAACACAGAAGGTTGTCCTTTTTTATTGTGTACAATTATTTTACCATTATCTATTAATCCTACAAAAACTTTACCCTAGCGAAAGCAAACGGACATTGACGTTTGACCGTATATGTGATACCTTAAATATAATACGTTGAAGCGTTAAAGTGAAAAAGAAAATCTTTTTTCCAAAAGAA
>JAEEGI010003633.1_pt1 | contig 36633 bp, 31 predicted proteins | sample 8958751 | NCBI WGS metagenome assembly JAEEGI01 (sample SAMN16246545, study PRJNA631951) | gut metagenome | biome: gut microbiome; feature: rumen; material: KS-attached | host: Bos | place: Iran: Karaj | collected 2018-10 | reverse complement strand
TGAGTCAGTCATAAAAAATCTCCTGCAGCAATATTTGTATAAATATTTTACTATTATACCACACCCACAGGAGATTTTGTAGAAATTATTTATTTAAAACCTTTCGTAAATATCTATTTAATATCCTTTCGCATGATTTTGCCGGAAATTGTTTTTGGAAGGCTGTCTGCAAAGGCAACAATTCTAGGGTACTTATAAGGAGCTGTAGTTTTCTTTACAAAGTTCTGAATATCCTTTACAAGCTCATCACTTGGTGTATAACCTTTGGCAAGAACGATTGTAGCTTTTACAACCTGTCCACGGACCGGGTCTGGGGCGGCGGTAACGGCACATTCTACAACGGCCGGGTGCTGCATAAGAACAGATTCAACCTCAAAGGTACCGATTCGGTAACCTGAACACTTGATTACGTCGTCATTGCGGCCGGTGAACCAAAAGTAACCGTCTTCATCACGCCAGGCGTTATCGCTTGTATGATAGTAGCCGTCGTGCATAACTGCTTTTGTACGGGCCTGGTCACCAAAGTATTCCATAAAGAGGCCCGGGAAGTTACCATTTTTCATATCAACTACGATTTCGCCAACTTCACCGTCTTCAACCTCGTTACCTTCATCGTCTATTAAAGTAACATTGTAATAAGGAGCAGGCTTTCCAAGGCTTCCTGGTTTTATGCGTTCGTTGCCGTAATTGAAGAGAGAAAGAGTTGTTTCTGTCTGTCCAAAGCCTTCGCGGATCTCTTTTCCAGTGATTTCCTTCCACTTATTGAATACTTCCTCACTCAATGGCTCTCCGGCTGTAGACCAATGTAGACAACTTGAGAAATTATACTTGGTCAAATCCTCCTGGATAAGGAAGCGGTAGATTGTTGGAGGAGCACAGAAGGAAGTAATATGATGTTTTTCAATCTGCTTGATAAGATCAATTGGCTTAAACTTGTCGTGATAGTCATAAATAAATACAGAACATTCAGCAATCCACTGACCGTAAAGCTTACCCCAAACTGCCTTTCCCCAACCGGTATCAGCCACTGTAAGGTGAAGTCCACCCTTCTGAACCTGCTGCCAGTAGCTGGCTGTAACAATGTGTCCGAGCGGATAAAGATAGTTGTGTGAAACAAGTTTTGGATGGCTTGTTGTACCGGAAGTAAAATAAGCAAGAAGAATATCATCATTTTTGCTGATTTCTTCGCGTTTAAGAGAACGGAACTCATTAAGATCCGCTTCACTTACATTCTTACAGCCCTCAGTAAAATCGAGCCAGGTTGGATGATTTTGCTTAAACTCATCGCTCATACCCTGGTCAATTCCAAACGGTGGAACTGCCACAAGAGTTTTAAGCGAAGGACACTCTTTCTGGGCATCTTCTATATATTTGAAAAGCTCTCGATGGTCAACTGCAACAACTGCCTTGATATAAGCGGCATTACAGCGGAAAACAATATCTTCTTTTGTAAGCATGTGAGTTGCAGGAATTACGGCAGCACCAATTTTATGCAAGGCAACAATGGAAATCCAGAACTCGTAGCGACGCTGCAAAATGAGCATTACAAAGTCCCCACGTTTAATGCCAATACTGCGGAAATATACGGCGGCTCGGTCGGTACGTTCTTTGAGTTCACCAAAGCTCATTACCAGCTCTTCATCATTGTCATTGCACCAGATAAAGGCTGTGGCATCTGGAGTACGCTGTGCCAGAACATCAACTACATCGTAACCAAAGTTGAAGTTTGCAGGCACCTTTATTTTATAGTTTTCAAAAAAATCTTTATAATCTGTAAACTCAGTTTTTTCTAGAAAATCTTCAAGCATTTTGTATATCCTTATATATGTCATTGTCGGGCTTGACCCGACAATCTTCTAAGATTCCCGTGACAAGCACGAGAATGACAGTGTAATTTTAAATTATTATTGCCAAAAACTTAGCTTTTTTATTGTTCAAGGCCTGCATACCGTGCTGCTTGGTAGCATCAAAATAAATGCTGTCGCCTTCTTCGAGTACCATTTCTTTACCGTCAACGACAATTTTCATGGAGCCTTCAATCATATATTCAAACTCGTGGCCTGGATGCGCATTATAGTGAATCTCGCGGGTTTCTTCCGGTGTGATTGTAACAATAAAAGGGTCAGCCTTGCGGTTCTGGAAGCCTGCAGCAAGTGCCTGATATTTGTAGTCGCTGCGGCGGTCAACAGAAAGACCTTTATCCTTTTTGGTAAGGCAGTAGGTTTTCATTCGAGGTTCATCACCAGAAATCAAGGTTCCTAAATCAATACCGTATTTTTTTGCCATTGACTGTAAAATGCCAACCGGAATATCAACATAGCCACTTTCGTACTTTTGATACTGTTCAATAGAAACACCGCAAACACCGGCAGCTTCTTCCACGCTTACGTCCATAATGTCACGTAAACCGATTAATCGTTGTGCTACAGCTTTGATTTCTTCGTTCATACTGCACCTCTTTTTTGTGGGAGTGCCCCTCGCTCCGCTCGGGTCGCTATGTCCGCACTTCGCTAACGCTCACCGTCCTCAGTCCGCCAAAGGCTCCCTTGCGGTCGGCTGCTGCGCAGGTGCTACCAGCGCTCACTCATTGTCAGGCTTGACCCGACAATCTTATCTTACAGAATTATACCGAGATTTTCAAGAGAAAATTTAAAAAATATTAAAGAACTTTAGTATAATTAAATGTTATTATATGCACAGAGCCCGGAAAATGTGATATATTAGCTTTATTATGAAGAAAACCTATATCACAAACATGCCAAATCATATTGGTGCATTTCTTAAAGCAAGTGAATGTTTTGCAAAGCTAGGAATAAATATCACCCGAGTAAGCTATAACAAAGCTGTTGATTCTCACACTCTTTTTATAGATGCAGAAGGTGATGAAGAAAAACTCAAAGAAGCAGATTTACTTCTTTGGGAAATCGGTTACCTGCATAATACTAAAACAGAACCAAGCATTGTTCTTCTGGAGTTTACCCTTGCAGACAAGCCTGGAAGCGTTACAGAAATACTGCGGCTTATAAATGATTTCCAGTTAAATATTTCCTATATCAGCTCACAGGAAAATGGAAGTGATTTTCAGGCTTTTAAGATGGGGCTTTTTGTTGGTGATGAAACAAAATTAAATGAGTTTCTGAAAAAAGCACAAGCTCTCTGCCCTGTAAGACTTCTTGACTATAATCATTCAGAAAAGATTCTGGACAACAGCATTTTTTATAATTCCTTTGTTTCGGAGCTTGTTCAGTGTCTTGGGCTTTCTGAAAGCTTACGAGATGAGCTTTTAATAAACACAAATATTGTAATGCAGATGCTTGATGAAAAAGGTCTTTCTCCATATAAAACTTTTGAAAGCATCAGCCGTTTTGCACATCTTCTGGCAGCCTGTCGTGGAGAAAAGTTTTTACCGCGAATAACAAATCACAAAATCACAGAGAATACAAAAATCATTTTGATTGAGCCCCCTTGTGGAAGTAACACAGCAATCATCCAGAGTAACAACGAAACTCTTTTTATAGACAGCGGTTATGCACTCTATAAGGACGAAATGCTGAAGCTTTTTAAAACTCTTCTTCCTGATTTTGATAAAATCAAAAAACGCATTTACATCACACATGCAGACGTAGACCATTGCGGGCTTCTTCCTCTTTTTGATGAAATCTATGCAAGCTCAAAATCAAAGAAATGTCTGGAGCTAGAATACAATGGCAAGAACGGTTACCGGGAACAAAATCCTTTACATAAGCCCTATATAAATATTTGCAAGGCACTCACCTGCTACCAGCCACCTGAACCGGCAAAGGTCCAGGCTCTATGGCAGTCTCCTGAACAGCAGACAGAAGCTCTTGTTCAGACTGGATTTTTTGATTTTGGTGAGCTGCATTTTGAAGTTTACGAAGGAAAAGGCGGACACCTTCCGGGAGAAAGTGTGCTCATTGACTATACACATCACATAGTTTTTTCCGGCGATATATATGTAAACATTCACGGAATGACAAAGGAACAGACAGAGTACAATCAGTATGCACCAGTTCTTATGACTTCTGTAGACACAGATCCGGCCTTATGCGCAATGGAGCGTAAGGCTATTTTACAGAGACTGGGACAAGGCGAATGGCAGATATTTGGCGCACATGGAATGAAAAAAGATTATAGCTTAAAAATGGAATAAAAAAGATTTTCTTTTAGCAGAACTTTTCAATCAGCTGTTTACGGTTTTTACAATTTGAAATATTCAAAATATAGCTAACATAATTTTCTACGGTATGAAGCCCCAGAAAAAGCTCGTCTTTAATTTGCTCATTGGATTTGCCCTGTAAGACAAGCTCGAAAACCCGGCGTTCATTTTCTTTTAGGAAAGGGACGATAGAATCAAGCTCTTTTTGAATGGACAGGTCATTTTCTTCGTAGTAGCTTCCACCATTTTTTACGGTATTCAGGCAGGCAACAAGCTTTTCGTCACTGCTGGCCTTGGAAATAAAACCTTGGGCACCTAAATCTTTTGCCTGCAGCTTAAAGCCCAGAGTATCGAACATTGAATAGATTACGACTTTTATTTGGGGAAACTTAAGTTTGATACGACTAACAAGCTCAAAACCTGATTCTTTTCCCAGCTGTATGTCGATTATGATAATTTCGGGAAGCTCAGATGCAGCCCTATTCAATTCTTCCAGGCAGGATTTTGAATCTGCAAAGGTTCCGGTAATTCTCCAGAAAGTTTTTTCTTCCAGATAAGCGGCAATTCCTTTTCGGAGCATAAAATGGTCGTCAACTATAAAAAGATTGTGTGTCATTTTGAACTGTCCTCTTTTAAAGCACGCGAACACGGCACTTTTAGTACAATGTTCATTCCTTCGTTTGGTTTTGTATAAAACTCAACCTTACCGCCTGCCAGGTTTATATTTTCAATAATATTCCGCACGCCAAAATGATGCTTGTTTTTTGTCATTTCGCTCTGCTCGCAGCCAATTCCATCATCAATTACAACAAGCTTAAGCATTTCCTTTTCTTCCAGTTGCTCGTTGCTTATTAGAATGCTCACCGAAGTTGCAAACGAATGTTTTTCTATATTCGACAGGATTTCCTGAATTACGCGGATAACGTATTTTGAAACTTCAAGTGTAAAAATCGGGATGTAAAAGTTTGTGTCGGTATTGATGGTACAAGGGATTTTAGTTTTTTGTGAAAACTGCTTGCAAAGGGTGTCTATTACAGAAAGCAGTTCAAGATGATTTGTGGTGCCACCTTTTCCGCCAGAGTTTTCGGCAACACTAATTTCTGCAGGACTCAGGTTGTAGCAGATATTTCGCAAAAGAAACACGCTGTCTGTAATTTCTTTGATGATTTGCTGCTGTTTTACAACTTCTTCCGGCTGAACTTTAAGCATTTCTACATCGGTGCGGATTGCCCTTACAGTCTGAACTACTGAATCGTGAAGGTCGCGAGAGATTTTTGTGCGTTCATTGTTTTGAATTGTGAAGATGAGACGCTTATCCTTTTTGTTTAAGTGCTGCTCGTATTTTTTTGAATGCAGGGTGATGATGATGACGATTGCAGCTGCAAGAAGAAGAAATAAGATTATTGAAATTAGAAACCAAATGTTGATTGAAGATGAAGTGTCTGGTTGTACAGAATCTTCAATTTGCGATTCGGAGATTAAACTTTCCTGTAATGAAATTTCAGGTTCTGATTCAACCGGCTCTTGTGATTTTTGAATTACTTGATGTGTTGGAGTTGCTGGATTTTTCTCAACCTTTAGCTCATTTTTTTCAACAGGCTTATTTAATTCACTCAAAAACGAAATCATCTGTGAATAACTTGGCTTACTGAGAAACTCTCCATTTTTATATGCACAAAAAGTCTGTCCATCCATATCGCGCATTAAAAGCCAGCCGTTATAAACGAAAAAGCCCTTATCTACCTCATCTGGCTCACTTATTATTGGACAAATTTTAAACTGTTTTATTGCTTCAGGTTGTTGATGTACAAGATTACCGTTTTTATCTTCAAGCAGATATGGAGTTAAATATTGAGTTTCCCATTTTGTATATTTGTTTCCATTATTATCAGTGTTTTCTACAGGAAGCGATTTTTCATTTATAAACCAGATGCCGTCATCACTCTGTACAAAATTAGTAACGTTCAGGGTATCTTTGCAGGCAGAATCTTTAAGCTCAGGGCAGCCGTTTAACGTAAAGGCTGATTTTTCAGTAACAGCACCCTTTTCTACCCGCTTTAAATACTTATTCAAAAAGGCAAAAGAATCCGAAGAATAAAGATTGTTTTTCCAGATGTATTCAGCAGCATTTTCATCATAAAGTAATTTGCCGTCATCATCTGTAACGCACAGCTTTTTCTCGCATGAATCAGAAATTGAGCTGACAAAATCTACAAAGCCCGCATAATCACCTTTTTTAAGAAAAGCATCTTTTACAAAATCAAAAATCCATTTCTCAGGAACATAATAACGTTTGCAATCATCTTTTGAAAAAACACCGTTCTTCCTGCTGAACGAATAAAGTCCTGCATCATAATAAACAACATAACTGTTAACAGGCGCAGGACTTGCCACAATATGAAAATATAATGTGTCCGATTTTTTGCTGTAAAACATTGCGGTAAAACTGTAATCCTGTTTTGCACGGTTTTCAAAAAGCACGGAATACTCAGAAGGTTTATTTTTGTTAACGCACACTAACCGCGTTGATTTTTTGCGTTCAGAATAAAGCTCCAGAAAATCAAACTTTTCATCGCCGTTGATTTTTGTTTTCAGCTCATAATCCGGGAAATCTGAATAAACAGATTTTGTCTGCGCAAAAACACCGGCAAGAGGAAGAACGGTTAGAATCATCAAACAAAAAACAAATCTTCTCGTAATTATATTTTATTGACTTTTCCAGTTGCTAACAAGAATCTAATCGGAATCTCCTGATGTAAAATAGATTCTGTTGATTTTTACTTCTGCCTCTCCATTTTCACTTCTGCATTGTAATTTGATTTTCAGTTTTTTAGAGGCCGTCATTTTAGATTCGTCTAATCCAAGATAAACTTTTGTTTTGGAAGAAACAAATGTGACTGAATCATATGGATTTCCTTCATTATACCAGTTGTTATCGCCTTCATCATAAGCTGCAAATAATGTAATTTCACCTTTCAGATTTTCATATTCCAGACAGATATACTTATCCTTTGCTTCGTATTCGGGATTTAAAGAAAAATCAGCATACTGTTTTTTAAAACTGACAGTACCTGTAGCTTTATTGAATGAAACTTCATCTTCTTGTACCCAATAATCATCAAATCCAATTTCCATTGTATTTCCAATTTCATCTTGATTACTCCAGTCTTCAACAAGATACTCCGGAAGGTATTTTCCGTTGATTGTACGCATTAAATCACTCAGATGGAAGATGATGATAGACATATTATACTTCCCTGCATACTTAGCTAAATCGCTTAATGGTTTGAGTGCTTCAAGATTTTTTTCTTCTTCAGATTTTCCTTGAACTAGATTTTCAAAATTACCCTCTGAAGGTCCAACTTCACCAATAACAACAGGAATACCTTTTTCAACAAAGTTCTTGTTCAAATCTGAGAAAATATCATCCATCATTTGTAAATCCCAGGATTCAGTTTTCCATAAATGACCAATATCCAACGGATACCAGTGTACAGTAAGAATCAATTTGTCAGTTGCCGTTTCTTTATCTTTTGGCATTTTAAATACTTCATCCAGACCACTATCTCTGTCACAACCAACATTTGGAATCATCACAAAACGTTTAGCATTGTTTCCACCACTCGCCCGGATTGTATCAAGAACAAGCTGATTAAAACGATTATTGAGTTCTGCTTCCTTTAAACACAATTCACAGTTTTTATCAACTCCCCAATGCTGATCATCAGAATTAAGAGGTTCGTTCATAGTTTCAAAAATGAGATGTTCATCGTAAGAATTATTGAATGCTTTACAAATCTGTTCCCAAATTGCTTTTAAGAAACGCTCTGATTCAGCAATATCTTCCGGAGTATCTCTAAGAATATATCCTTCATGATATTTTAATGGTTCATGAGTTTCCGGTGTATCATGATGAGAATTAATGATTACATAATAATCAAGTGCTAAAGCATAATCCACTGCCTTTTTTACGTTTTCCATCCAGTACGGATCAATTGTATATTTATCGTCAATAATATGATTATACCAGGTTACTGGAATACGGATTGTTTTTGCATTTGATTTTCCTGAATCATCTTTTCCAAACTTTTCACCCAAAGATTCTATTACCTTTTCAGACATATCTGGTTCAGCCCAATATTCATGACCATCCCATCCCAAATAAATATCAGCAGGATCATTCATAGATTTATGGGCTTCATAACAGTTTCCAAGATTAAAACCGACACCCATATCTTTTACAAAATTGATTGAAGAAATTGTATTGTCGAATGCTACAGCATTTTCGTCTGATTTTTTATCAATTATAGGGGATTTATTTTCAATTTTTTCACCTGTAAAATATATTTTGTTTATTGTAACTTCTGCTGCAGGTGTTATAGACAAAAACTTGATTCTAATTTTCTTCGAACTTATATATTTAAATTCTTCTAATTCCAGATAAATCTTATCTTTATAAGAAACAAATGATTCCTGAGTGTATGGGTTTCCGTCATTATCATAGTTATTATCACCATCGTCATAATGCACATATAATGTAATTCCGCCCTTAAGATTACTGTATTCCACACAAATATATTTATCTTTTGCTTCAGTCAAAGGAAGCTGAAAGTTTTTCCATTCTGCTGGAAACTTTACAGTTTTTGTTGATTTATCATATGTTGCTTCACCGTAATAAGGTTCTATTTTAATTTCATTTTCATCATCCTGCGTTTGTTCTGGATCTCCACCAGCACTATTTCCACACCCTATCACACTCACGCATAAAAGAACGCCGAATAAAACTGTGAGACCGGCAAATAATGTTAATGTCAGCTTTTTCATAATCACCTCGTGTTATTTTGTTTTTTATAATTATACTCCGGCTGCAGAAAAACAGATGGGGGTAAAACTCCTTTTGTTAAATAAAAAACACCCCGAGACTTCTAATGAAATCTCAGGGTGCTTTACAGATTATCGGGTCAAGCCCGACAATGACTTCTGGTAAAATTATCTACCAAACTGGCAGTCGTTGTTGCCGGAAGTAGAAATCCACATTTCAAGCATGTTGATTGGGTCGTTAAAGTCGGCAATCCAGCCTTCGCGGGCGATGTCGAAATTACCGTTCTTGCGTTCTTCGAGGAATACGTTCCAGTCCTGAACCTGAATGGTCATCTTAATACCTACAGCTGAGAAATCCTGCTGCATTGATTCAGCAACCGCAATGTGTCCAGAGTTTTCATTTGTAAGATATTCAATAACAATTGGAGTTTCAGCAGAAAGCTTGCCGTCAGCCCCGAACTTAAAGCCGGCAGCCATAAGAAGTTCTTTTGCTTTTGCAACAGTCTGGTCATGATTCTTGTTGATTTCGCTTGGATCATAATATCCCTGAGAAACAGGTTCTGACTTAAATATACCGCCGTTACCATCAGCCATTCCAAGAGGAATAAATGCGTTTGCAGCAACCTGGCCTGTCTGTCCGATATTTTCTACAATGTATTCGCGGTCAACAAGCAGAGAGAATGCCTGACGCATACAGGCTGCCTGTTCCGGTGTTTTACCATTAAAGAGGCTGCTCTTTGCATTGAATGCAACATAATAAGTTCCAAGCTCGTCAATGATATAGAACTCAGAGTTCTTTGTTTCAAGAAGCTTTGCAATTTCATCAGTTGGAACTGAATCGGCAAAATCAAGGTTTCCGGCATTGTAAGCAGCAAAAATTGCTGTATCATCAGCAGAAAGCATAAACTCAAGCTTTTCAACTGTAACGTTAGCTGCATCGTACCAGTAAGGATTCTTTTCATAAGTCATAGAAACATCGTGTTTCCAGCCTGTACAAACATAAGCACCGTTACTTACAAAGCCTGCATCTGCACACCAAGCACCAGGATTTTCTTTTGTAGCATGAGATTCAACATATTTTTTGCATACAGGATAGAAGGTTGGGAATGCCATTAAGTCTTCAATATAAGCACATGGAGCAGAAAGAACAAACTTTAAGGTTGTAGCGTTTACAGCCTTTACGTTAAGCTTGCCATCCTCGTAGCCGTCAAAGCCGGAGAACATATATTCGTAGTCTGCTGCTGTATCTGGAGCAACTGCACGCTTCCAGGAATACTCAAAGTCTGCGGCTGTTAAAGCTGAACCATCTGACCATTTGAGGCCTTTTTTCAAGGTTACAGTGTAAGTTAAGCCGTCATCAGAAACTGTATAGCCTTCTGCACAGGCTGGAACAGTAACACCCTTTTCGTTATAGGTATAAAGACCAGAGAATGTATTTGCAGCAAGACAGGCACCGTCTACAGATGAGTTCAAAGCCGGGTCAAGATAATCTGGCTCAGAAGCAAGATTGATTCGGAGAGTTTTTGCACCGTTACTCATTTTTGCATACATAAAGAACTTTGTTGCAAATGCGTTAGCGTAGATTCCGCTTACATAAGGCTTCTGCATGTAAACATCGTTGTAGTAGTACAAAGGAATTACACAGTAGTTAGACATAAGAATGTCTTCTGCTTCGTGCATTTTCTTTGTTCTGCTTTCGTAATTTGTTTCTGCCTTGATTTCTTTAATAAGGTTATCATATTTTGACCAGCCTTTTACCGGGTCAATAAATGATTTGCTTACAAGCTCAGTTGCAGGTCTGACTTTAATTTCTTCAACCTGCTGAGCTGCCGGCTGCTTCTTTTTCTCATCTTTACAACCAAGCAAACCAGTCATAAGGATGATGGAAGCAATTGCCATTCCATACATTAAGTTTGTTCTTTTCATAAAAAATCTCCTTTAGATTCTCCGATTGTATCGGAGAATGACTAATATTATAGATTGTCACATCAAGTGCGACAATGACTATACATTATGGCACGCCGCAAAATGACCGTTACCTCTGTCTGTAAGAAGCGGCATTTCCTTACTGCACTTTTCGCTAGCATACTTACATCTTGTTCTGAACGGACACCCTTCCGGCATAGCAAGCGGACTCGGAACATCACCTTCCAGCACAATTCGTTTTCTGTTCCGCTCAATCTTAGGGTCTGGAATTGGTACTGCGGAAAGAAGGCTTATTGAATACGGATGAATCGGATGATTACAAAGCTCATCTGCATCTGCAATTTCTACAAGCTTACCCAGATACATTACGGCAATTCGCTTTGAAATATGCTGAACTACAAGCAAGTCGTGTGCAATAAAAAGATAAGAAAGTCCAAGCTTTTCCTGCAGCTCTTCAAACATATTGATTATCTGCGCCTGAATTGAAACATCAAGAGCAGAAACAGGTTCGTCACAGACAATAAAATCAGGTTTTACAGCCAGAGCCCTAGCAATACCAATTCTCTGCCTCTGTCCGCCGGAAAACTCATGTGCATAACGGGTAGCATGCTCGGAGTTCAAACCAACAAGTTCCATAAGACTTAAAACCTTTTCGCGTCTTTCTGCCTTATTTGCATAAAGATGATGAACATCAAGCGGTTCCCCAATTATATCTTCAACGGTCATTCGAGGATTAAGTGAGGAATAAGGATCCTGGAAAACCATCTGCATTTTTTTACGCATTTCGTTGATGTTTTTTTCGGTAACCTCTTCGCCTTCGAAAATCACCTTACCGTCAGTGGGTTTATAAAGATGAAGCAGAGTCCTGCCGACTGTTGTTTTACCGCAGCCAGACTCACCTACAAGTCCAAGAGTTTCACCTTTACCTATAGAAAAAGAAACTCCATCAACTGCCTTAAGCGTAAGATTCTTAAAACCAGAGCGTACCGGAAAATATTTTTTAAGATTCTGAACATCAAGTATTATTTCGCTTTTATTTTCGCTCATTTTGTTTCCTCCAGCGCTTCTTTTACATTCATCCAGCAGGAGGCAATATGATTTTCGTTTATATATAATTCTTCCGGCTGCTGGCTAAGACAGATTTTCATTGCATTTTTACAGCGGGTACAGAAAGAACAGCCCTTTGGCAAATTAAGAAGATTTATTGGCGTGCCGGAAATTGGTTCCAGCTTTTTATTCATATTGCTGGCATTAGGTATAGAGTTCAGCAAGCCTTTTGTATATTCATGCTTTGAATTGTAAAAGATTTCATCAGCAGTACCACGCTCGCAAACACGGCCACCGTACATAACAATAATGTCATCGCAAAGGTTTGCAATTACACCCAAGTCATGAGTTACGAGGATTACAGCCATTCCCATTTTTTTCTGAAGCTTTTGTATTTCTTCCAGAATCTGTGCCTGAATGGTAACATCAAGCGCAGTGGTAGGCTCATCAGCAATAAGAATATCAGGCTCGCAGGCAAGCGCCATGGCAATCATAACTCTCTGCCTCATACCGCCCGAAAGCTCAAACGGATATTGCTTAAGTCTCCGCTCCGGTTCATTTATTCCTACAAGCTCAAGCATTTCTACGGCACGCTTTTTAAGTTCATCGCCACGTTTATCTGTATGCAGCTTGATTGCTTCCTTAAGCTGATTTCCTATTGTAAAAACTGGATTAAGGCTGGTCATAGGATCCTGGAAAATAATTGAACAGCATTTTCCCCTAAAGCTTTTCATCTCATCAGAAGAAAAACCAACTAAATCCTTACCCTTATACAAAACCTTTCCACTTTTTATGCTGCCGTTATCAGCCAGAATCTGCATAATGGAATAAGCAGTAACACTTTTACCAGAGCCCGACTCCCCTACAATTCCAAGAATCTCGCCCGCATCCAAATCAAAGGAGATTCCGTTTACAGCCTGAACCTCTCCCTTATCGGTGGTAAAAGCCGTATGTAAATCCTGTACACTCAATAAAACTTCGCTCATATTCACCACCTACTTTTTTAACTTAGGGTCAAAGGCATCGCGCAAACCATCACCCAAAAGATTAAGGCTCAAAACAATCAGACAAATCATAAGAGCCGGGAAAACCAGTTTATACGGATAGCTCTGTAAACCGCCGCGTGCAGAGTTTGCAAGGGAACCAAGTGACGGCATAGGAGCCTGAACACCAAGTCCTACAAAGCTGAGATAACTTTCTGTAAAAATTGCCGAAGGAATCTGAAGCGCTGTAGAAATGATGATTACAGAAAGACAGTTTGGAATTATGTGCTTTCTGATTATATGTCCAGGCTTTGCACCGATTGAGCGTGCCGCAAGAATGTATTCATTTTCCTTTATTGAAAGAATCTGGGCGCGGATAAGGCGTGCCATTCCAACCCAGTAAAGAAGTCCGAAAACTATAAAAAGCGAAACCATGTTTGAACCAATGCTTGCAAGGAACGATCCCGGCTTAAACTGCAGGACATTCGACAGCACTACCGAAAGCAGGATTATTACAAGCATATCGGGCAGCGAATAGATAATATCGACAATCCTCATCATTATTAAATCTACTTTACCGCCAGCATAACCGGAAATACTTCCGTAAATAATTCCTATGATAAGTACTATAAGACTCGCAAAAAAGCCTACAACAAGTGAAACTCTTGTACCGTAAATTACCCTTATAAAATAGTCGCGGCACTGCTCGTCCGTTCCAAAAATGTGCGGAAAACGGAAGTTCCCCTGTTCTATATAAGCCTGCTCTGCCTTGCTGTATTCAAAGGGTCGCAGATTTTTTGCCCCCTTATCGCGCTTGCCTTCTACGGAAAGTATTTCTTCGTAGCTGTAAGGAACAATGTGCGGGGCTGCTATGATTGTTATGATTATAAAACTGAGTACGATTATACTTGCTACTGCGAGTGGATTTTTGAAGAGCTTGCGCATACCATCCTTAAAAAAGGTTGTACTTTCGCTCATTACATCCTGCTGTCTTTTTTCTTCGTCGGTTGCTTTTTCAAACTGCTGGTCCAGACTTCCTTCAAACTTTTCCAGATTTAGCTGAAGACTGAGGGCTGCTTTTTTGGGCGTTTTATTTACATCAAAACTTGTCATTTTTATATCCTGTTTATATTCCTATTCTGTGCAGCATTTTTTACAGGCTGCCATTTTTTGTTATTCGTATTTGATTCGCGGGTCTACAACCTTATACAAAAGGTCGCAGATTACGTTGGCGGTAACCATAAGCGTTGCAAGGAAGATTGTGGTTGCCATAATCATTGTGTAGTCTCTGTTTGTAATTGCGCTTACAAACTTTGAACCAATTCCACCAACGGTGAAAACTGTTTCTACAACCATTGAGCCGGTTATGATATAGGCAATTTCTGGTCCTGCATACGTGATGATTGGCAAAAGTGAATTGCGAAGTGCGTGCTTGAAAATGATTTTGTACTTTGAAACACCTTTGGCTTTGGCGGTACGGATATAATCCTGACTAAGTGCATCCAGCATGCTTGTTTTTGCAAGACGGGTTGTATATGCCATAGGATAAGCGGCCAATGCTATTACCGGCAGCAGATAATTGGTGGAATCTGCGGACCAAACAGGTATCCAGCCCAGCTTTATACTGAAAATCAACAGCAGAAGAGTTGCAAGTACAAAGCTTGGAACTGCAGTAAAAAGCGTTGAAAAAAAGATGATTACACGGTCGGGCCACTTGTTGCGCATAAGAGCTGCAAGGCTACCGAAAATTGTGCCAAGAATGAGTGCAACTATAACAGCAGAAAGCCCAAGCCTGCAGGAAACCGGGAAGGATTCGCCGATTATGTCTTTAATTTCGCGTCCGTTCTTAAGGCTTACACCAAAATCACCGTGCAGAAGGTTTTTCATATACAGGAAAAATTGTACGGGAAGCGGCTTGTCCAGGTTGTAGCGGGCATTCAGGGCGGCAATTGTCGCTTCGCTCAAGGCTTTTTCCTTATTAAAAGGTCCGCCTGGAATAGCATTCATCAAGGCAAAAGTGATTATGCAGATTAAAAGGATTGTGAACAAGGCAAGAAGAATGCGTTTGATAATGTATTTCCACATGATTTTATAAATCCTTAGTTTTTTATGATAACTTTAATTATAACATATCATAATATTTTTTTAAACATTGAAATGATTAATTGAAAAGCTTAAAGCTTTTTCCCCCATGTTTATTTTCAGTTTACTTTAATTTCTTATTTTCTTCATATCAAATACTAGAATTGGAGTATAAAAATGAAAGAGTTTGAAATGCTTTGCAAAGAGTTTGAGCAGATGGATGTAGTTTCTTACACAGCTTATCTTACAGAAAAATCTACTAATGTACTTCCTGCTCTACAGGCTGCCGCAGAAAATGGTGTTGACGGAGCTGCTATTTTCTTTTCCTTCATAATGAGTGCAATTGCTGCAGATGGAAAACTTGCAGAAGAAGAATATGCCATTATATCTCCTTTACTCAGGGCTTTTTTCAACAGAGAAGTTACTTATGAAGAATGTCAGAAAGCCTTTAAAGAATATAAAAAAGAAGCAAAACAGCTTAAAACAATTGCCAACCAGATGGTAGATATTCTTGGTCTTTTCTCTGATGAATTGAAAAACGACATTGTAATTATCTGCCTTATGATCTGTGCAATAGACGGAAAAGTTTCGCTCAAAGAAAAAAGATGGATTAAGCAGCTTGCTGCATAGCTAATAAAAGGAGATTTTTATGAACAAAGTTAAAATTATTACAGATTCCTGCTCTGATTTAACAGAAGAATTATTAAAAAAATATGATATTGATTACGTAAAGATGAACACAGTTTTTGAAGGCAAAACTTCTCCAGCCCTTCTTGAATGGACCGCAGAAGATGTTCATGCTTTTTATGAAATTATGCGTTCCGGTAAAAGAATCACCACAACACAGGTTCCGGTTGACGAGTTCCAGACCGTATTTACAAAATACCTTGACCAGGGAATGGACATTGTATACATTGCCTGCTCTTCAAAACAGTCTGGTTCAGTAAATACAGCAAGCGTACTTGCAAACAAGCTTAAAGAAACTTATCCAGACAATAAAATCATCTGTATTGACTCGCTCAACTCAAGCTTCAGTCTTGGAATGCTTGCAATGGAAGCCGCAAAGCTCGCCGCAATGGGAAAATCTGTTGATGAAGTTGCAGACTGGGTTGTAAACAATAAAAAGAATGTTCACGAGTTCTGTACCGTCCACTCTCTGGATGCCCTTCACCGCGCCGGCCGTGTAAAAGCTTCTGCTGCCTTCTTTGGAAATCTTATGGGCGTAAAACCAATCATCGTTTCCGACTATAACGGCGAACAGGCAGCCTTCAAAAAAGTTAAGGGCCGCCTCAACTCAATGAAAGAAATTGTTGCCCTTCTTAAAGAAAACCTTATTAATTCAGAAAGTCAGACAATTTATCTTACACACGCAGACTGCAGCAAGGAAGAAGTTGACCAGCTTGCAAATATGATTAAAGAGCAGATTCCTTGCAAGGATGTATACATCGGTTACATTGGACCAATTATTGGTGCTTCAATCGGACCAGATGCAGTTTCAATCTATGGCTTTGGTAAGCCAGTAACATTCAACAAAGCAGAATAGGAGTGTTTTTCGAATGAGTTCTGTTGTTTTTGACGGTGCAATTTATTCAAAAATGATTTCGATGGGAGCCGGTAACCTTAAGATTCACTCGGATGAGATAAATAATCTTAACGTTTTCCCAATTCCCGACGGCGATACTGGCGACAACATGCTTATGACAATGACCGGCGGAACTAACGCTATTATCCCTGAAGAGAAAAATCTTTCAAAGGTTTCAGAAAAGATTTCTTCGGGAATGCTGCTTGGTGCAAGAGGCAACTCTGGTGTAATTCTTTCTCAATTTTTTTATGGAATCTCTGAGGGCTTTAAAGGCTTACAGACTGCTGATACAAAACAGATTGGAGAAGCCTTTCAAAATGGTGTAAAACACGCCTACAACTCTGTTATGACCCCGGCAGAAGGTACAATTCTTACAGTTGCAAAGGATGCTACAGCTTATGCCTGCAGTGTAAATGCAAAAACTCCAGTGGATTTTTTTGATGCCTTCTTAAAAGAAGCAAAGGAATCTCTTGAACGTACTCCAGACCTTTTGCCTGTACTTAAAAAAGCTGGTGTAGTAGATTCTGGTGGAGCCGGTCTGATTTACATTGTAAAAGGAATGAAAAAAAGCCTTACTGGAGAAGCTCCTGCTCAGGCAATTCATAGTGAGCAGAATAATCCTGTAAACGCTCCAAAACAGCTTGATCTTGATTCCTTTAACGAAGACAGCGAGCTTGAGTTTGGTTACTGCACAGAGCTTATGCTCAGACTTCAGAACAAAAAAACAGACACAAAAAACTTTGATGTTGAAATCATCAGAAAGTTCTTAAATGAAAATGGCAATTCTGTAGTTGCATTTAAAACCGGAACAATTGTAAAGCTGCACGTTCACACAATGACTCCTGATAAGATTCTTGCCTTCTGCCAGCAGTTCGGTGAGTTTCTTACTGTAAAGATTGAAAACATGTCCCTGCAGCATAACACCATTTACAAGGACGGTGAAGCTCCAGCTGGTCAAAAGCAAAATCAGCAGGAGGAGGATGACAAGCTTGAAACTAAGGTTAAAGCCGCAGCAGAAGAACGCAAGCCTTATGGTCTTGTTGCCACTGCATCTGGAAGCGGCATTCAGCAAACCTTCCTGGATTACGGGGCTGATTTTGTTGTAAACGGCGGCCAGAGCATGAATCCTTCTGCTGAAGATTTTATAAAAGCCTTTGAAAGCGTAAATGCCGATGTAATTTTTGTACTTCCTAATAACGGAAACGTAATTCTTGCAGCCCAGCAGGCAGCTAAAATCTACAAGGCATCCGAGATTCATGTAATTGAAACTAAAAATATTGGCCAGGGCTTAGCCGTTGTTACAATGATGGATACAGAAAGTGGTAACACCCAGGAAATTATTGAAGGACTGAATGAGGCTATGCAGGGTGTAGAAACTTACAGTATTTCGCATTGTGTACGTGCTACTCAAATGGATGGTTTTAATCTTCATCCGGGTGATTACATCGGTTTCTGCGACAAAAAAATAGTTTCTTCTGCTGATGAAAGAAAAAAAGCAGCCATGAATATGATCGATATAATTGATTTTACTGACCATGAAGCCTGTATCTTTATCCGCGGAATTGATTCTACAGAAGAAGAAGCCTCTGAAATTAAGACTTACCTTAAACAGAAGCATCCAGGAACAGAGATTTATGAAATCAACGGTGGTCAGGAAATCTACAGCTATATAATGGTTTTGGAATAAAAGCTTAACGCGTAATCAAGCCCTTTTCTTCCAGCTTTTCCAGAATGAGGGCTACAATCTGTTCGGGGTTCTTGTCATCGGTGTGGACAATCAAATCTACAAACTGGTAGTCATTGTTGTCTATGCCGTAGAACTCCTTGTAGCGGGCTGTGTCTTCGCGGTCGCGCATGGCAGTAAAATCTTTTATAGCCTGTAAATCGCCGCCTTCACGGTTGTAAACACGGCCGGCTCGGGTATCGTCACTGGCATAAAGATAAATCTTAAAATCAGCTTCCTTAAGCATCCATATGGCAAGACGGCTCCCCAAAACACAAGGCTGCTCCAGTGCCAACTCTACCTGGTGTTTATCTACATATTTATCATAGGAATCATCATCACGGGCAGCATCAATTACTTGTTTAAGAGTCATACCTTTTTCTTCTGCCAGCTGACGGAAGGTATAATTTATGAGCTTAATACCCAATTTTTCTGCCAGCATTCCGCTTACAGTAGTATTTCCACATCCTGATTTTCCGCTAATTGCAATTCTAACATCTTTCATTAATTTCATACACTTATCCTTAATGAATGCACAATGCATAATGCATAATGCACAATTTACAATTCATGATTCACAACTCACAATTCTTATTACACAATTATTTAGGTATTTTCCATTCTGCATTATGCATTATGAATTATGAATTATTCAACATTTTTACTTTGCTCACGTATGTTTTCCAGCGCATCCTTTGCATTTACAACCATTGCACTCACTTCTGCAAACTGATTTTTACTGCCAATGGTATTTATTTCGCGGTTCATTTCCTGGCAGATAAAATCGAGTCTTTTACCCGGAATTGGATTATTGTTTATTTCATCCTTCATTGCCGAAATATGACTTGCAAGCCTTACAATTTCTTCATTAATCGTATATTTTACAAGCATAGCCGCAGTTTCGCTCATTATTCGGTTCTGGTCGGCATTCTCGCCAAGAAGCTCATTAAAACGGGCTGTAATCTGCTCCTTAAAAATAGCTTCCATTTTTGGCTGCCATTCCTTAAAGAAAGCTGCACATTTTTCAAGAGCAGCAAGCTTTTCCAAAAGGTCAGCCTTCATCCTTTCGCCTTCCCTTGCCTTATCGCTCAAAAACCGCTCAAACGCCTTTTCAAAAACAGGATCAATCAGCAGTTTGTATTTTTCTGTATCATAAGTTCTATTTGAATTAAGCACCCCTTCCTGATTCACAAGTGCATAAAGTGCCGCCCCGGGATTCACAGCCGCAAGACCAGCAGCAGTTGCAATCTGTCTATACGCATTCATATAAGTTTTTGCAAGCTCAGTATCTACAGTAACTGCCGCATCAGAATGAAGCTCCTTTATGCGGATATAAACATCAACCTTTCCCCTGGCAACTTTTTCGCTGATTTTCCCCCTATACCAGCTTTCAATCGGATTCAAATACGACGGCAGATTTACTGTCAAATCCAAAAAGCGAGAATTAACCGATTTTATCTCCACGCTCACAAGATAGTTTTCTGTAGAAACCTCTTCGTAAGCATAACCTGTCATACTAATCATTTTATATCTTCCTTAAAAAAAATATTTTCAAAATTAAAGCATTTTTCCAAGCTTCCAGTTGTCGCCGGCACCCATAGTTATAAACAGATAGCCGTCGCTGTATTCCGGTGGAAGAGGTTTTTCAAGCTCTGATTTTACAAAGTCGGCGGCCTCGGTGGCTTCTTCGTAATAGAAAACCTGGGGCTTTTTTCTGTTATTCTGTTCATTTTTCCATTCGTTTTCAGGGACAGAATCAATATATTTTACAGTTTCGTCGAACAAAGTGCGGCCGGTAATATTAAAATCTGCGGCATTTTCGCGGGCAGAACTGTAGATTTTATTCAAAATGATGATGTCAGCAGCTGCGGTACTGCGTGCGAACTCCTTCAAAAGGGCTTGCGTACGGCTATAGGTGTGGCTCATAAAATCAACAATTAACTTACGCCCCTTATAAAACTGTCTGTAACCTTCCAGAGTTGTTTTTACGGCAGTTGGATGGTGGCCATAATCGTCAATTACTATAACATCCTTGCCAGATTTTGTTTTAAAATGCTTTACAATTTCACTGCGACGCTTACCACCAGAAAAATTAGCCAAACCTTGTGCAATTTTTTCGACATATTCAGAAGGATGTTTGCCAAAATAACGCAAAAGCTGGCAGACAAGAGCTACTGCGGCCGTTGCATCAAGCACTTCATGGTGACCGGGCATTTTAAGGTAAAAGCCTTTCCCTTTACCAGCTTTATCACCAGACTTTTCAGCCTCTACAGTTCCCTCAAAAAGCTTTATTCCAAACTGATTCTTTTCATCTTCAACCTTTTCAAAGGTAATGCCGTAATCTCCACCAGCATTCACACCATAGGCAAGCAGATGTAAGTCCGGGCGCTTGTTATAGGCAATTAAGGCAGTTTCCACCGCTCCTGCATCATCGGCACAGTAAATAAGCTCACCGAACATTGGCAGCTTGCAGATATAATCGACAAAGGCATCTCTTATTGATTCATAGGTCGGATAATAATCTTCGTGGTCAGATTCAACAGAAGTAAGGATGATTTTCTGCGGACAAAAGCTCATAAAATGACGCTGGTATTCGCAGGTTTCGGCAACAAAAATGGATTTTTGCGGGGATTGCCGGGTCGAGCCCAACGAGGACATATCATTTACCAAAGGCGACGTATAGGTACAGGTTCCGCCAAAGGAGTTTATTACACTACCCGCAAGCACCTGGCTGGGAATATCATCAATTTCTTTAAGGATTGTTCCTACAAGCCCAGTCGTAGAAGTTTTTCCGTGAACACCACAGATTCCGCAGGAATAAGCACGAGCACTATAAGCACCGAGAGCTTCTGTATAAAGCAGACAGGGAATACCACGTTTTGTAGCTTCAATTAAATCAGGATTTACATCAAGCTTATAGGCAGAAGAATAAACAACATACTCTACGCTGTCTGTAATATTTTCTGCACTAAAAGGAAGGGCTTTTATCCCCAGTTTTTCAAGTATTTCATCGGTGTAAAATCTCTCCGAAACATCAGAACCGGTAATTATTGCACCGTTATGAACAAATATTTCCATAAGGGCAGCCATTCCAGTTCCCTTGATTCCTACAAAATGAAAATGAATGCCTTTTAAGCTGGCAGGAAGCTTTTTTATCTGTGTTTTTAAAACTGAATTCTGAGTCTGATCTTCTTTTTGCATAAATTAATTATAATAATATGGAGAAATGATTTCAATTGAAAAGCAGAAAGTAATTGCGGCAGAACTAATTTCTATAGAAACTAATTGTGGCAGGCCATTTTTTTCATCATTTTATGAAGGCTCTGCAAAAGCTCCACTGCTTCATCAAGCTCCATAAGATTATTGCACATCATCTGCTTTGGAACATCAAGACACTTTATGCGTAGTTCCCTTCCCTTTTCTGTGAGCTTTATAAATACCGTGCGCTCATCCTTGGAGCTTCTTGTTCTGGTTACAAGTCCCTGAGCTTCCATTTTTTTAAGCAGAGGTGTAAGGGTTCCTGAATCAAGGAAAAGTCTTGTTCCCAATTCTTTTATTGTTACGTTATCCTTTTCCCAGAGAGAAAGAAGCGTTATATAGGAAGTATATGTAAGTCCCAGCGGTTCCAGAATCGGTGCATATAATCTTATTATTTCCTTGGAGCAGACATAAAGTCCAAAACAAATCTGATTATCAAGAGCCAGAGGATTAAATAATTCCTGAGATTCTGGTTTTTCTGTTTCTGTTTCTTTCATTTCAATTTAATCCTTATAATCCTACCCTAAATTATTCTTGGGCAGCAATTTTCAAAAAAATAATAAACAATTATTTATATTGTACACAATTTAATTGACAAAATCAATATTTTATATTATATTTCTTAATAGAGTTTGATTGTACACAATTTAATCTAAAACAATACTTATTAAGCGAGGTAAAAAACTATGGGTATTTATGATTATTCAGTAAAAGCAAGAGACGGAAAAGAAGTTTCCATGAAAGATTATAGCGGAAAGGTTCTTTTGATTGTAAACACTGCTACAGGCTGCGGTTTTACACCCCAGTATAAAGGTCTTCAGAATCTTTATGATAAATATAAAGAAAAGGGTTTTGAGATTCTAGATTTTCCTTGCAATCAGTTTATGAACCAGGCACCAGGAACTGCCGAAGAAATACACACCTTCTGTACCGGCCGCTTTGGCATTACCTTCCCTCAGTTTGCAAAAATTGATGTAAATGGAAAGAATGAAGAACCTCTTTATAATTATCTTAAAAATCAGCAGAAGGGAGCTATTGGACCAAGAGTAAAATGGAACTTTACAAAGTTTCTTGTTGCAAAGGATGGAACTGTATTAAAGAGATTTGCACCGGCAGAAACTCCTGAAGAAATTGATGAATATATTGGAAAGGCTCTGGAGGCATAAGATGATTTACGATTACGAAGTTACTACAGGTAAGGGCGAAAAACTCAGCCTTTCAAAGTTCAAGGATAAGGTTATTCTTGTTGTAAATACAGCTACAGGCTGCGGCTTTACACCTCAGTATGAACCTATAGAAAAGCTTTACAAAAATTATCACGACAAGGGCTTGGAGATTCTTGATATTCCTTGCAATCAGTTTGGCGCACAGGCTCCAGGCTCTGATGAAGAAATCCACGAGTTCTGTACTGTACATTATAACACCACCTTCCCTCAGATGAAAAAATCTGATGTAAACGGAGAAAATGAGCTCCCTCTTTACACTTATCTTAAAGCACAAAAGGGTTTTGAAGGTTTTGAAGAGCACCAGTTTAAGCCCCTTCTTGAAAAAATGTTTGCTGCGTCAGATCCAGACTGGGCAAAAAAGCCTGACATTAAATGGAACTTTACAAAGTTTGTAATTGACCGCCAGGGCAATGTTGTTGCAAGATTTGAACCAACTGCCGATATGCAGAAGATTGAAGACTGCATCAAAGCTCTTTTGTAGCCCACTTTAACTCAAACGGCTTAAGTTTTTTTAAGCCGATTTTTCTTTTATGGAGGATTTTTAAAATGACTTATGCAGTAAGATACTATACCAAAACTGGTAATACAAAAAAGCTGGCAGAGGCTGTTGCTGCGGCACTTGGTGTTACTGCCCGACCAATCAGTGAACCGGTGACCGAAAAGGTAGATCTGCTATTTCTTGGAAATTCCTATTATGCCTTTACAATCGATCCGGAGGTAAGAAAATTTGTTGCTTCTCTGGATAAGGAAAAGGTTGGAAAAATTGTAAATTTTGGTTCAGCTGCAATGCTTAATTCTACCTACAAAAAGGTTAAGGCCGAAGCCGATAAGGTTGGTATTCCAATGCTGGAAGAAGAATTTCACTGCAAGGGAGAATTCAAGGGAATCCATAAAGGAAAGCCAGACCAGAAGGATTTAAATGATGCCGCTGAGTTTGCCAGTAAAATTAAAAAGCAATTCGAAAGCTAGAAGTCTAAATTTAAAAAAACAGGGATAAGAAAATGCATACAGAATTTAACATTCAGGAATATATGACAAAAGGTGTTGAAAGAGTTGTTGCAGATGCACTAAAGGCCACTTTTTCAAATCCGGTAGAAAGTGCTTTTATGCTTAAGTTTGCAGCAGCTTCAAAAAAAGCATCTCAAAAGCGGGCCCTGGCCGAAAAAAATGGAGAGCACATTCCTCCTTTTTTAATTGCAAGTATTACCTCTTCCTGCAATCTCCATTGTGCCGGCTGCTACTCCCGCTGCAATCATGCTACAGTAGACGGCGAACCTCAACACCAGCTGTCAGGTAAAGAATGGCGGGCAATTTTTGAAGAAGCAGATGATTTAGGCGTAAGCTTTATTCTGCTTGCGGGTGGCGAACCTCTTTTAAGAAAGGATGTAATTGACCACGCAAGCCAGATGAAAAATATCCTTTTTCCAATCTTCACCAACGGAACTTTTATCGGCAATTCCTATCTGGAGCTTTTTACAAAACACCGCAATCTTATCCCAGTTCTCAGCATAGAAGGTAACAAGGAAGTAACAGACAGCCGCCGTGGAAATGGAGTCTATGACAAGCTTATTACTGCTATGAATGACCTGCAGGAAAGAAAGCTTATTTTTGGAGTTTCCATTACCGTCACAAAAGAAAATATAAAAGAAGTTACTTCAAAAGCTTTTATAGAAGACCTGCGTAAAAAAGGCTGCAAGCTTGTTCTTTATGTTGAGTTTGTTCCAGTTACAAGCGAAAGCGAAGAACTTGCTCCAGGTGATGAAGAAAGAGACCAGCTTAAAGCTTTTATTGACTCTTCCCGAGTTGATTATGAAGACCTGGTATTTGTATCTTTCCCAGGTGATGAAAAAAGCTCGGGTGGTTGCATTGCAGCAGGTAGAGGCTTTTTCCACATCAATTCCCACGGGGGAGCTGAACCTTGTCCTTTTTCTCCCTACTCTGATATAAATGTTCGCGACACTTCCCTGCGTCAGGCTCTTAATTCAAGATTATTCAGGCTTTTACAGGATGGCGACTACCTTAAAGATGACCACAAAGGCGGTTGTGTTCTTTACGAAAAAAGAATGGAAGTTGAAAAAATAATTCAGAGTGCCAGCTGATTAAGTGCATTTAAAAGAAAAAAATCTCTGCTTGCAACGCAAACAGAGATTTAAGTAGATGTAAAACATACGGGAGAAAAAATGTATGTTAAGCGGATAACGGGAGTCGAACCCGCCTTTCAAGCTTGGGAAGCTCGCATACTACCGATGTATTATATCCGCAAATATTAAGTATTAACTGCTGAATCAAGTTCAGCATATTAATTATACTAATGACAGATAAATCTGATCTGCCAGACCGAAGCCTGCATTTTTTGTCATGGCTGTTGAATATTCATCAAAAAGCATATCTTCGTAAGTCTGGGTGGCAAAATCACCTTCATAAGCCTTCATCACAGTTTTTCGCATTGCAGAAAGCATTTGCTTTACAAAGTAGCCCTCCAGCTCCATTGATTTTTCATAGAGCTTGGAGGTTTTATCTATTGTTGTAGGTTTTACGTGAGGATTAGCCTGATTCGCAGCCGCACCACTTGGAGCAGCCACTTTATCAGCTTGAGAAACAAAAGTTCCAGAATAACCAGTAGTATATTCGCCATTCAATCTGCCGTCTTCTGCAATCTGGTCAGAAGCTAAAGTTCCCCTTCCTTCATCCTGACCCTGCAGCCTTTTTATAAGCTCAGAAAACTTTTCCCCATCGCTTGTAAACTTTGCAGACTGAACTGCGCCCTTACCGTTTGTGATTCCGCTAAATGTATTTGAAACTAATCCAACGTTCATATTTTATCCCACCCAAATAAAGTGTCATACAGATTTTCGGGTCAAGCCCGAAAATGACTCACTATCTCTTAAGATTTACAGCTGTACTAAGCATACTGTCCGAAGTCTGTACTGCCTTTGAATTAAACTCGTAGGCTCGCTGTGCAACAATCATCTGAACCATTTCGTTCACAACAGACACATTAGACATTTCCAAAAACTTATGACGTGTATCACCAAAGCCTTCAAAACCAGGACGTCCGGCAATTGCTTGGCCACTTGCAGAAGTTACCTTAAAAAGGTTGTCCCCATCAGCCTTAAGACCAACTGCATTCGGGAAGCGGTACAATTCAATCTGACCAACTTCTACCGGGTCGTTACGTCCGTTTACCTTTACGCTAACCTTACCAGTCTGAGTGATATTCAAAGTTGAAACATCATATCCATCTGGCAGAATAATTTCAGGCATAACGCGCAAACCGTTTGAGGTAACAAGCTGACCATTTGAATCAATTTTAAAGCTACCGTCACGGGTGTATGCATAACTTCCGTCATATTTTTCAACACGGAAAAAGCCTTCACCAACAATTGCAACATCAGTATCAACACCGGTATTCTGCAAAGAACCCTGATTCATAACACGCTGAGTTGCTGCAATCTTAACACCAGTACCCTGCTGAATGCCAACAGGTGTCACTGTATCTTCTGTTGCTGGAGTTCCTGCCAGTTTTACATTCTGATAAATTAAATCTTCAAACTCAACTCTCTGCTGTTTATAACCAGTTGTATTTACGTTTGAAAGATTGTTTGAAATAACATCTATATTTGACTGCTGACCGTTCATTCCGGTAGCCGCTGTCCACAAACTTCGTACCATATAACATCGTAGAAGCGTTAAGAAAGATTGCGAGCAGTGCGCAGCAATCTTTCAGCTTCTTCCTCCTTCTTTTAACTTAATACCGCAACCTTCTGCCAGAGTGTGCTCATCATTGAATCTTCCGACTGCACTGTCTTTTGATTTGCTTCATAAGCACGGTTAACTTCAATCATCTGAACCATCTCGTTTACAACGTTTACATTTGAAGTTTCTGTGTAACCCTGAACAAAACGTGGTCGTTCATTTCCTTCTGCAATATGTGCCGGACCTGCAATATCGTTTGTTGCATAAAAGCTGTTTCCCATTTTTTTAAGATAACGCTCATTGTCAAAACGAACTACCTTAAAGCGGTCAACTTCTGTTCCGTCCTCAGAATAAGTGATTATTCCGTCTTCATTTATTGTAATTTTATCAGTTGTAAGGCGGATATACCCCTTTTCTCCAAGTACAGGATAACCATCTTTTGTTTCAAGGATTCCCTCTTTTCCAATAAGAAAGTTACCATTTCTTGTATAACGCTCACCGTTTGGAGTGTCTATTACATATAATCCTTTTCCACCAAGAGCTGCATCTGTATTTGTGTTTGTGATTTTGAAAGAGCCCTGACTGAAATCCGTGTAATTTTCGTTTGTCTCAACGCCAAGTCCAAGCTTGCCCATAACTGGAGCCGCATCTGCACTGCCCATTCCATTCTGAAGCTTATACACACCGTCCATATTAGTTCGGCGGATTAAAAGCTCTGGAAATGATTTACTTACTGCAATGTCACGTTTATAACCGGCAGTGTCAACGTTGGCAAGATTGTTGGAAATAGCATCAAGCCTGTTCTGCTGTGCATTCATACCGGAAGCCCCGGTGTACCAACCTCGAATCATTTTTTCACTATATCTCCCTAAGTTAAAGTTTTTACATCTACTTTCTTTATCGGGATTCAAAAATGATAGTTTAGTGATTTTTTATTCATTGCAAATCAGCCTTTTAGGATTTATAATATATTCAGAAAAATATTACATTTAACATATACAAAAAGGAGAACCTTCTATGAACAATTGCGAAGAGCCAAGAGTATTGGCCATCATCTTAGGCGGAGGAAAAGGAACCCGTCTTTATCCACTTACAAAAGAAAGATCAAAGCCGGCTGTTTCTTTTGGCGGAAAATACAGAATTGTAGATATTCCGCTCTCAAACTGCATCAACTCTGGCTACAAGAAGATTTATCTTCTTACCCAGTTCAATTCGGCTTCATTACATCTTCACATTTCAAACTCATACAATTTTGACCGATTTTCAGGCGGTTTCGTAGAGATTCTTGCAGCAGAGCAGACTCTTGAGCATTCCGGCTGGTATGAAGGTACAGCAGATGCAGTTCGTAAGAACTTTATCCACTTTAAGTCTCAGAAACCAACTCATTACGTAATTCTTTCCGGCGACCAGCTCTACAAGATGGATTTACGCGCTTTTATGAACGCTCATATCAAATCTGGTGCTGAAATTACAATTGCAACAACAGCCGTAAACCGCCGCGATGCTTCAGGCTTTGGAATTATGAAGATTGACGAGCAGAACCGCGTTAAAGAGTTTATGGAAAAGCCAAAACCAGATCTTAATATTGATGCCTGGAAGATTCCTGCAGAAGCCCGTGGTTCACTACCTCCAGAAAAAGAGTTCCTGGCTTCAATGGGTATTTATATCTTCAATGCAGACACAATGGAACAGTGCCTCCTTGGCGAAAACGAAAAATACACTGATTTTGGTAAAGAGATTCTTCCACTCGCAATCGGCAAGAAAAAGATTAATTCTTATGTTTTCGACGGCTATTGGGAAGATATCGGAACAATCCGCAGCTTCTACGAGGCTAATATAGCTCTTACAGAACCATATCCTGCCTTCGATTTCTACGGAACAGGCTCTCCAATCTATACTCACATGCGTAATTTACCACCTTCAAAGATCAATAAGGCCGATATTACAGCTTCTCTTACTTCAGAAGGATGTATTATTACTGAATGTAAGCTTAATAAATCTGTAATTGGTGTTCGCTCAATCATTCAGAATGGTACAGAGCTTGACGGCGTTATTATGATGGGTGCCGACTACTATGACGACGAGGACGAAAAGAAGGAAAATACAGAAAAAGGCCTTCCAAACACAGGAATTGGCAAAAACTGTAAGATTGCAAACACAATTATCGATAAAAATGCCCGAATCGGCGATAACTGTAAGATTGGCGTAACTGGAAGAAAGTACCCAGACGGTGACCACGGTTCCTTCTACAGTGCAGACGGCATTATTGTTATCAGAAAAGGTGCTACAATTCCTTCTGGAACAGAGATTTAGCATTATTTTACTTATACTTTTTTAGTAAAAGACCGAATTACTATAAATGAATGGTAATTCGGTCTTTTTTTTGACTGAAAAAGGTGATTTTCTCCGGTATTTTTGAGATTTTTATACAAAAGTCTCATCATTTTGAATAAAAACTGCATAATTATGCAATTTTGTATAAATATACAGTTTTACAGGTACGCTATATATAGCGTACTTTATTCTGATAGTAGTCATGTTGTATTATTTTAGCAACACGCATTAGCAATTGCAGGATAAAAGTACAAAACCACTATACACCTTTATCAAGGTGTATTAATTTTAATACACAAAATCAATCAAAATTTTCTCACAAGGATTATCAACAAAGATAACAAGTGTATTATTTTGTATACAACTTAATAGAGAATATGGATAGATTTATCCGATTTTTTTGATATTATCAGCAGTAAAATTTTATTCTTCGCTTTCCCACTCTGCAATTTTTCTGTGTAAGGTTTTTCTGCCTATTCCCAGAATATCTGCTGTCTGTGTTTTGTTTCCGTTATTTGCAGCAAGATTTTCCTGGATAATGATTTTTTCAGCTTCATCCATTGTAATGCCGATTGGAATTGTAATTGACTTTGCTTCGCCATGTTCACGTACAGAAGCAGGTAAATCATCAATTTTTATTTCATCTCCATTGCACATTACTACGGCACTTTCAATGCAGTTTCTAAGCTCCCTTATATTTCCAGGCCATGGATATTTTATCATTGCAGATTTTGAACGGTTGTCAAAGCCTTTTATATTTTTTTCATTTTCAATATTAAACTCTTTCAAGAACGAATGCATCAGTAACGGAATATCATCCTTTCGTTCTCTTAAAGAAGGCATTTCAATTCTTACAACATTAAGCCTGTAATACAAATCTTCGCGGAAACGTCCGGCCTTTACTTCTTCTTCAAGATTTTTATTTGTAGCTGCAACTACCCTTACATCAATATCAATAACTTCGCCGCTGCCTACACGCTCAATTTTTTTATCCTGCAAAACTCGAAGAAGCTTTACCTGGGTACTCAAGTTTATTTCGCCAATTTCATCAAGGAAAATTGTTCCGCCGTCAGCAAGTTCAAACCTTCCCTTCTGCATTGACTCAGCTCCGGTATAGGCCCCCTTTTCATGACCGAATAATTCGCTTTCCAAAAGACTTTCTGATAGCGCTGCACAATGAACGGAAATCAACGGCTTGTCTTTTCGGGGTGACTGATTATGAATCGCTCTTGCAACAAGCTCCTTGCCGACACCGCTTTCGCCCGTTATCAAAACAGAAGCCTTTGTCGGTGCCGCTTTCTGAATAATCATTCTTACCCGATTAAGCTCATCAGATTTTCCAATCATTTCATCGGCTGTGGCATTTTTACGAAGCCTTTCCTGAAGCTCGGTAATTTTCTGTTCCTGCTCTCGGCCTTTTAAAGCATTTTTGACAACGTGATTAAGGTGGTCCAGATCAAGAGGTTTTGTCAAAAAATCATAGGCACCGGATTTTATAGCTTTAGTTGCATCATCAATACTGCCGTGCCCTGTCAAAACAATAATCGGAATACCCGGATACTCAGTTGTTACGCGGCGTACAACCTCTTCGCCGGTCATACCATCCATTCGTAAATCTGTAATAACTAAATCAATACCACCCTTTGCAATTATGGCAAGACCTTCTTTTCCACTGGCAGCTTTTGCAACATTGTAGCCTTCAAGTTCAAAATTATCGGCAAGTCCGTTACGTATATTTTCTTCATCATCAATAGTTAAAATAGTAAACATAATTACCTCTATATTATTCGCCGTTTTGCGGTAACAGTTTCTTATCTTTCTGTGGAATTGGGAATATCAGTGTGAATAAAGTGCCTTTGCCTTCTTCGGATTCAACCTGAATATCTCCGGAAAACTCTTTTACTATTTTGTAAATCATGGTCATACCAAGACCGGTACCGTTGGCTTTTGTTGTATAGTATGGCTCAAAAATCTTTCCAAGTACATCAGAAGACATTCCGCAACCGTTATCTATTACACGGATTACGTATTTGTTTTCGTTATAGGCACAGTCAATTTTGAACATTCCTTTTTCATCAAGACCGGGAGCAAAAATCTTACCGTCATTTTCGGCATTTTCCTTAAACTTTGCTTTTAAGGCATACAAAGCATTCTGCGAAAGATTTATAAAAATATCACGGAAAAGCTTTTCATCAAGCAGGATTTTGCGGCTCTGTTCCGGTTTTGTAAACTCAATTTCAAGATTTTCTGCGGTAAACTCTGGTTTTGTAAAATTAAGCAAATCTTCTATGATTTTAGCAGGATCCTTAAGCTCAAGCGTTGCATTTACCGGACGAACGGCAAGCAAAAAGTCCATAACAAGCTTATTCAAATGGTCAATTTCTTTATTTACAACATCAACATGGTCTTCTACAAACTTTTTTGGAGGCAGAATATTATTATTATTCCTCGCCTTTTCCAGTGCTTTTTGTATAAGCTGAATATGAATGCTTATTGCACCCAGAGGATTTTTAATTTCGTGAGCCATTCCGGCCGCAAGATTAGTCAAGTTTGCAAGATTTTCCATTCGGTGCAGCCGGATTTCCTGATTTTTATTTTCCGTTACATCGCGAACTATAATAATTCTTCCGGTAAGTTCATTTTTGTGCATTAAAGGAGTCATAGAAATTGTAAGAAATCTGATTGAACCACCTTTTGTTGTAGTTGTAAAATCTTCAGTACTGTTGGTAATTTTATTTTCTGCACATTTCCTGAAAAAATCGGCAATTTCTTCATCTTCTATGATATCCCAGACAGGAATCATATTCATTTTGGCATCATCAGGATGAAGCTTAAACTCAAGACGGCTTTCCAGAATTGTATTTTTCTGCAGTATGCAAAAGTTGTTATCTACAACTAACATGCCCGAAGAAATTGACTCGATTATTGAATATAAGGTTTCATTTTCTTCAAAGGTATTATCAAGAAGAGTGAGCAGCTGTTCATTTGAAAGCTTTGATGCTTTCTGTGATATTCTTTTTGCATAACTAGGCATTTTTCATCATCCCTAATTTATTTTAATGATTGTGATATAACCCTTTCATATATAATATTGATTCTGGCAATATCCCTTATTAGAGTTTCCAAAGCCTGCTGAACCGACTGGTTGTAAGAATTACAGTTATCATAACAATTCTGGACAACTTTTATAAGCTCCGCTGCTGCTTCACAGCCAGAATTAGTTTTTAGAAGCTTTTTATTGTAACCGCATATATGCTGCAGGAATAGTTTTAATTCAATTTTCGGTTCAAACTTTCCGCAATCTTTTATAAGCTCTGGTACATCCGGGATTTTTCCAACTACAATATTTTTAATAAACTTTTCTGCTTCCTGTCTTATTTTTTCTGCCGGAACCGGAAGATATGTTAAAAGATATTCAGAAATCTCATCAGCATAAACGTCATTATGGAAAACGCGCTTAATAACCTGGTTCTGAACATCAAGCGTTCTGTCTTTAAAATTGTAAGTTCGGACTCTTGAAAGAATTGTAGGAAGCACAGCATTTCGTCTGGAAGTCAGAAGAATAAAAATACAGTCTGCTGGCGGCTCTTCCAGGATTTTCAGTAAGGCATTCCTTACATTGTTCTGCATTCTGTCTGCATTTTCAATTATGATTACCTTCTTCCCTTCTTCCGGTCTGATATGAGCCCAGCTTTCCATATTCCTTACCTGGTTTATTGGAATTGAGGTATACAGATATTCGCTTTCAAGCTCAAGGGCAAGTTTATTTATTTCTTCGCAGATTGGTTCTATTTCTTCTTTCGGCGGCAGTTCATACGGAAAATCAATTTTTTCCATATTTTCATTTATTTCAGAAATAAGAGTGCCTATTTTATTTAAGTTGTTTTCTCCCTGATAAAGTATGCCGCTGAATCTTAACGTCAGCTTTCTTACGCTGCGTAAATATAAATACCTTGCGGCAAGCAGAAAAGATGCATTTTCCATGTAAGCTTTAACAAATATAGATTTTGCAGCTTCAATTTCCAGAAAACACTCACGTGGTCCCATTAAAAGTACATTTGTACAGTTCAAGGCTTTATGCCTTAAACACGATGGACACGTACAGTTCCAGCTTCCACGCTTTTCCGTTGCAACACACGACAATACCCTTGCAGTTTCAAGAGCAGCCGTGAGCTTTCCGCTGGCATTATTACCAGAAAATAAAACTGCTCCCGGAAAAGTTCCTTTGCGTATATCGGAGGAAATATATTGTGATGCATCCTGGCCAACAAGGTTTTCAAACATCAGACAGCTTCCTTCTTAAGCATTTCCTGTGTACCCTGCAAGAAAGGATCCAGAATACCATAAACAATGCTTCCATCAAGAAGCTGAGTTGTATCAATCCATGGCTGCTGAGTAATTACAAACAGAATAGCAAAAACAATTGCAACACCTTCTGCAAATCCAAAGAAAGCACCAAGCGCATGGTCGAGGCTCTTTAAGATTTCGCCCTTGAATATTTTTGAAAGAATAACTTCAATAATTTTTATGATGAGGAATACAACAATAAATACAGAAATAAATGAAGCAATTATTGCAAGTGTTGGATTTTCAATGTACTGGCTCATAATCGGCATTACATATTTATAAAATAAGAATGAACAGATTAAACCTACAATCCAGCAAAGCTTTCCAAAAATAGCTTTTACAAATCCCTTTATTGCAGCCACAACTGTGAAAAGCAATATAATTCCCAATAAAACCAAATCAATTATGGCAAAGTTTCCCATAAATCATCTCCTCTCTTTTTTATGATAATTCATTATAAATTATTTTTGCAATTTCTTCAGCAGGTCTTTTATCACCTGTGAGCTTTTTTATATTCTCTTTATATTTTGCCCTGACCTGCTCATCCAGCATTTCTGATAATGCAGATTTAAGGTTTTCGTCTGTTGCCTGTTCGCCGACAAGAACTTTTGCAGCACCATATTCTTCAAAGAATCTGGCATTATCAACCTGGTCACCCCTTGTTCCGTTGCCGCACAAAGGTACAAGCACCATAGGTTTATTCATTACAGCCGATTCCCAGATTGAGTTTGCACCGGCACGCGAAAGGATTACATCTGCTGCGGCAACTACATCGGGCATCTGTTCGTAAATAAACTGATAAGGCTTGTACATTCCGTTGTACTTTTTCTGTAGCTGCTGCGAAAGATTTTCATCGGTATTCAACAATCCTGTCTGATGAACAACAATGTAATTCTGTGTTAGATATTCAAGGTTATTTACTACAAGCTCGTTTATCTGCCTTGCACCAGAGCTTCCGCCAAGCACCAGAAGAACTGGTTTTGTTTTATCTGCAATTCCCAGAAACTCAAGACCTTTTTTACCGTCAGTACTATAAAAAACATCTCGAACTGGATTACCGGTTACTATTACGCGCTTCTGGTCACCTTTCTGGAGTCTGTTTTTTGTTTCTTCATACGAAACAAACATTGTTTTTGCATACATAAAGTTAATTCTGTTGGCAAGACCAAGCGTAAAATCACATTCATGGGTATAAACAGGTACTTCCATATGTTTTGCAGCCATACAAGGCGGAACGCTTACAAATCCACCTTTGGAAAAAAGTACCGCAGGCTTAATTTTACGAAGAGCCCTTCGCGCAGAAAAATAACCGCCGATTATTCTGAATAAATCTGTAAAGTTTTTAAAAGAAAAATATCTTCGTAATTTACCGGAAGGAATCCCAATAAAGCTGTCTACGATTTTTTCACCATTAGCGTCAACAGCCTTATTTATGATTGTTCCATCCATTCCTTTTGAACAGCCAATCCAATATATTGTTAAATCTTTATTATCTTTTTTTGCTAATGATTTTAATTCCTGCGCTACCGCCAGACCAGGATAAATATGCCCTCCGGTTCCCCCACCAGTAAACGCAACAAGGTTTTGATTCAATTTCATAATATTCTATTATACTGTATTTTTTCTCAAATGTTAATTTGTATTATTCACATTTGTTTGGTATAATTTATGTGGAGTTTTTTCTATGCGTCGTTATAACAAAGGTACAATTTTCACAAACAATAATTGTATTGCCTGCAATAAATGTATAGCAGAATGTAATATTCTTGGCGCAAATATCCCTGTAAATACTAATGATAAAACTCAAATCTGCATAAACTCTTCAAAATGTCTCGAATGCGGCCTATGTCTTCGTTCCTGCCCGCATAATGCAAGAGAGTTTAAAGATGATACAGAAGCTTTTTTCAAAGCACTTTCCGAAGGCGAAAAAATTACAGTCATTTTCTCAAACACCTTCAACACTTTTTATGATGAAAAAATAGCTTCGGTTATCGGTTACCTTCGTTCAATTGGTGTTAATAAGATTTATAACTGCGATGCCGGTGAAACGATAAGTGTGTGGGCTCATACAAAATATATAAAAGATATAGCTCCAGAAACAGATAAGCCTGCTTTTATTGCAAACCACTGTGCTGCAATCACCCACAGAATAGAAAAGTTTTACCCTTCTCTTGTTGATAAGCTTATTCCTGTTCAATCACCGGCAATCTGTGAAGCCATTTATCTTCATAAATACTTAAAAAATGATGATAAAATTGCCTTTATTGGACCTTGTATTGCAAAAACACAGGAGTTTAAAACCCCTGGAACAGACAGCAATATCAATTACCTTCTTACCTACAATCATTTTATGAAAAAACTGGAAGATGTTGATTTATCATCTTATAATTCACAGCTTGATGAATTGGATATAAAAGCTACCAGCAGCAGTACTATTTATGGCAGCTTCAGAAATAAAATAGCTAAAAACTTTCCAAACGGTTCCAGAATCATATACATGGAAAGCAAGTTAAAAGACAACTTTGACATTATAAGCATTTACGAAAACCTAAAAGACAAAGAGTTTGTTCCTCTTATGATTGATTTTCTTGCCTGTACTCATGCCTGCAACAGCGGTCCCGGAATTGAAACAGACAAGCTTTCCTTTGAAAATATAATCACCCATTATTATAAAAATGCCACAAATGTAAACTGTGATACCGACTATAACGAAAACTGGCAGAATCTGCAGAAAGAACTTAAAAAGTTAAAATATGAAGATTTTACACGCCAGTTTGACAATTTGTATTTACAGTCTGTAACAATTCCAGAATCAACTTACGAAGATGTATTTAATTCCATGCGTAAGATGACTCCTGAAAAACGAAATATTAACTGCAGCTCGTGTGGATACAAAACCTGTAAGGATATGGCCACTGCAATTGCTTACGGCTTTAACAAAAAAGAAAACTGTATTCATTATATGAATGAACAGTTCTTTTACAATTTTTACACCGATAAGGAAACAGGCATTCCAAATAAAATCTCCTTTGTAAACATAATGAAAAAGTTGCTTGAGAATAATCCTGAAAAAGGCTACATAATTATAAGTGGTGATGTAAACAGACTTAAGGTTATAAATGATTTATACGGAATGCCGCGCGGAGATGCCGTTTTAAGAATTATTGCAAAAAAGCTTACAGAAGCAGCCGGTCCGGAAGGAATATGCGGACGTCTTGGCGGCGGTACCTTTGCCCTTGTTTTTGAAAACACTCCGGAAAACATGAAGCGTTTCCGTTCAATAAAGTATTTTGACTGTTCCGAAGAAGGAATTAAGTTCCCGGTTACAATGCGCTTTGGTATTTACATTCCTACAGACTTTGAAACCAACCCGCATATTGGCTTGAACTTTGCTACCCTTTCAATGGATAAAAATGTTTCTACAACTCAGA
>JAEEGI010003632.1_pt1 | contig 36633 bp, 44 predicted proteins | sample 8958751 | NCBI WGS metagenome assembly JAEEGI01 (sample SAMN16246545, study PRJNA631951) | gut metagenome | biome: gut microbiome; feature: rumen; material: KS-attached | host: Bos | place: Iran: Karaj | collected 2018-10 | reverse complement strand
GGAGACAGTGATAATGCCGATTGCAGGCATGATCCTGACATTTGTTGCAGTATATGAGCTCATTCAGATCATTATGAGCTATAACAATCTCGCAAACTTTGAGACATGGTTTATCTACAAATGGGTATTTAAAACCTTTGTGGCAGTAGAACTAATAACGCACACCTTTGACTTCACTATGGCGGTATTTGATGTAGCGCAGCATGTGATACTAAGTGCTGGAGGCGTTATCATGGATTCCGTTGCAGTCGATGCATCAGGACTTGCTGCAATTGAAAGTTCCCTGGAAGACATGAGCATATGGGCTCTTATTGCTCTTTTCATGCAGATATATGTCATCCAGTTTGTAACCATGCTGCTTTCAAAGCTCATCTTTGTCCTTATTTATTGTAGGATGATTGAGATATATATGTATGTTTCAATGGCTCCGATCCCATTTGCAACCCTTGGAAACAAGGAACAGGGACAGATTGGCCAGAACTATATAAGAAGTCTTTTTGCTCTGGGATTCCAGGGCTTTCTTATTATGATCTGCGTAGGAATTTATGCGATGCTCATCCGGACATGCACTTTTTCAAGTGACATTATTGGTTCTATATGGGGAGTACTTGGTTATACCCTGCTCCTTGCATTCAGTATTTTCAAATCAGGAGCAGTAGCAAAGTCGGTGCTCCAGGCACATTAATGGAGGATTCATAAATATGGCCGCTTCGTACATTTCGGTGCCAAGAGATCTCACCAAGGTCAAAAATAAAGCGATATTCGGGATGACCAAAAGACAGTTGATATGCTTTGCAATAGCTGCAGTCATTGGTGTTCCAACATTTTTCCTCATGAGAAACATAGCACAGATAAATGTGGCAGTCATGGTGATGATGGTCGTCATGATGCCACTATTTTTCTTTGCGATGTATGAGAAAAATGGCAGACCTTTGGAAGTAATCTTAAGTCACTTTATTCAGCAGGTCTTTATCAGACCAAAGAAAAGACCCTATAAAACAGATAATTACTACGCAGCGCTTGAACGTCAGGCGGATGCAGAAAGGAAGGTGGAGGAAATTGTTCGTATTTCCATGGAGGGAAAAAACTGATTCCAGAGAGTTTACGATGCCGGAAGGCTTGAATCGGCAACAGCAGTTGGAAGTTAAGGAGATAATCAAAAATGCCCAGCATGATGATGGTACTCCAAGAACAGCCCAGCAGACCATACCATTCGAGCGAATGTTTCAGGACGGTATCTGCAGAGTGGGGAGAGACTACTACACCAAAACGATACAGTTTCAGGATATAAACTATCAGCTGGCACAGCAGGAGGATAAGACAGAGATCTTTGAAGAGTGGTGCAGCTTTCTAAATTTCTTTGACAGTTCTGTTCATTTTGAGCTTTCGTTCATGAACCTGGCTACAGATGCAACGGATTTTGAGAAAAAGATTGCGATCCCTCACCAGAAAGATGCTTTTAATGATGTTAGGGATGAGTATTCTACAGTCCTGTTAAAGCAGATGGAAGCTGGTAATAACGGTCTTACCAAAACAAAATACATTACCTTCGGGATTCATGCAGATTCCATGAAATCAGCAAAACCAAGGCTTATCCATATTGAGATGGATATTCTGAATAACTTTAAGCGCCTGGGTGTTGTAGCAGAGACACTTAATGGATATCAGAGACTTGAGCTTATGCATAAGCAGCTCCATATGGGGGACAGGGCAAGATTCCATTTCGATTGGAAATATCTTGCGGGCTCTGGGCTCTCCGTTAAGGATTTCATAGCTCCTAGCAGCTTTGAGTTCCCTACAGGCAGGTACTTCAAGATGGGGGATCTGCACTGTGCGATGAGCTTTTTATCAATTGATGCCTCAGATATCAGCGACAGGATGCTGGCTGATTTCCTTGGGATGGAGTCAACGCAGATTGTGACAATGCATATACATTCAGTTGACCAGACTGAGGCGATAAAGACTATAAAGCATACGATCACAGAGTTGGACAGATCAAAGATTGAGGAGCAGAAAAAAGCCGTCCGTGCCGGATATGATATGGAGATAATTCCTTCAGATCTTGCCACCTATGGCAATGATGCCAAGGCACTTCTGAAGGAATTACAGACCCAGAATGAGAGAATGTTTCTTTTGACATTCCTTGTCATGAATACCGGTAAGACCAAACAGGAGCTTGAAAACAATATATTCCAGGCTTCATCAATAGCACAGAAGCATAACTGCAATCTTGTAAGACTGGACTTCCAACAGGAGCAGGGACTTGTGAGCACACTGCCCCTTGCCTATAACGAGGTTGATATCCAGCGCGGTATGACAACCTCAAGTACAGCGATATTTGTTCCGTTCACCACACAGGAACTATTCCAAGATCACAGGGGAGCTCTTTATTATGGGCTCAATGCTCTGTCCAATAACCTTATCATGGTAGACAGAAAGCTCCTTAAAAATCCTAACGGACTTATCCTTGGTACACCGGGCTCCGGTAAATCCTTCTCAGCAAAAAGAGAGATTGCCAATTCTTTCCTGGTTACAGATGATGACATCATTATATGCGATCCGGAAAATGAATATCGGGCAATGGTGGATTACTTGGGAGGCCAGGTTATCAGTATAAGTCCCACATCCGATCAGTACATCAATCCTATGGACATCAACATGAACTATTCTGATGATGATAATCCGGTAATGCTCAAGGTGGATTTTATCCTGTCTCTGTGTGAGCTCATCCTTGGTTCAAGGGATGGACTTAAGCCAACAGAGAGAACAGTCATCGACAGATGCACGCGTCTTGTATACAGGAAATATCTCGAGGATCCTAGACCTGAGAACATACCTCTTTTGGAAGATCTATATAATGAGCTTCTGAATCAGGAAGAGCCTGAAGCAAAGTTTGTAGCAACTGCACTTGAAATCTATGTTACTGGTTCACTTAATGTTTTCAACCACAGGACAAACGTTGATATCAATAACAGAATGGTCTGCTTTGATATCAAGGATCTTGGTAAGCAGCTCAAAAAGATTGGCATGCTTATTGTAGAGGATGCTGTCTGGGGAAGGGTATCAGCCAACAGGGAGAAAGGAAAATCCACGCGATACTATATCGATGAAATGCATCTGCTCCTTCGTGAAGACCAGACTGCAGCTTATACTGTAGAAATCTGGAAACGCTTCAGAAAGTGGGGTGGCATGCCGACAGGTATAACCCAGAACATAAAGGACTTGCTTGCTTCCCGCGAGATAGAGAATATATTTGAAAATTCGGATTTCATTCTCATGCTAAATCAGGCCGTGGGAGACAGGCAGATTCTTGCAAAACAGCTTAACATAAGCCCTCATCAGCTCTCGTATGTAACACACTCGGGAGAAGGTGAAGGGCTTTTGTTTTATGGGAATGTGATACTTCCATTTGTTGACAGATTCCCTAAAGATACAGAACTCTACGGTATCATGACCACCAAGTGGCTCGACAAAGCAGAGGACAGTACAGATGGAAACAAAGAAAAGTAGTGGCAGTGAAAAGAGAAAAAGCAACAGTAAACTCCGTACAGTGGATACTCGCAGGGAATACTACGGTTCAAAACTCCGAGAGGGTAAGGCTGATAACAGCCTTACTCAGGAAGAGATAGAAAAAGCCAAAAAGCTAAAACAGCAAAGCCAGAAGAAAGGCATGGAGCTTGCTAAAGAAAGGGCCAAAGAGACCGCAAAGCAAACAGCAAAAACTGTAGCAAAGGCTGCGGTTGCAGTAGATACAGTAGTATCGGAATTTGGCAGGGGGACCAGGCAGGAAGAAGGCAGTGACAACTGTGATACTGCAGATGAGGTTATTTCTGAGACCGGTCATGTCATGGGGGCTTCTGGAAGTCTTGCGGCAAAAAAAATCAAGAGTGCAAAGTACAGTAAGCAAATACATGGACGGAAAGCTGGGAGCAAACAGGAAGCTGCGGGACAGACAAAAAAGAATCTCATGAAAAAACAGATTCAGGCCCATGCGGCAGAGCAGCAGAGAAAGAATGTTGAGAATGCCGGAAAGATCGGAAGAAAGCTTACAGATAAAGCAGAGGATGTCATAGGAAAAATTAGAGAATTCATTATCGAATTTGTTAAAGACAATCCTGTAATTTCCCTGATCATAGTACTGGTCCTTATCGTTATCCTCATGTTTTCAGGAGTAATGACCTCCTGCGGTGCCATGGGCGGAGTCGGCAATAATATAACTGTTGTCACAACCTATTCAGCACTGGATGATGACATCCTTGATGTAGACGATGATTATACAGAGCTGGAGGAAGAAATCCAGGAACAGATTGATGACATCGAATCTGAATATGAAGGCTACGATGAGTATAACTACACTCTGGATGAGATAGGTCACAATCCTTACGAGCTGGCAGCTCTTCTAACTGTACTATTCGAGGATTATACCAGAGATGAAGTTCAGGATATGCTGCAGACCATTTTGGAACTACAGTATGAACTTACCATTGAAGAGGAGGTTGAGACCAGAGAACGTGAAGTTGAGGATACAAGATGGGTTGAGGATGATTCCTATGAGGATGGTGGCTACTATGAGGACTACACCTATACGGAGGAATACGACTATTACATTCTGAATGTCACACTCGAAAACCATGGAATTGACTATGTTGTGGAAGAACTGGGACTTACAGATGACCAGGTGCAGAGGTATGAGATTCTTATAGCGACTTATGGAAACAAGAAATACCTTTTTGATGATATCTATTCCATAGAAGAGCCTGAGGATGAATATGATGTTCCAGGAGAATATCTCACGGATATAGAATTTGCCAGAATGCTCCACGAAGCTGAGAGCCATCTTGGGCTTTCTTATGTCTGGGGAGGTTACAGTCCGGTTTCAGGCTTTGACTGTTCAGGATATGTAAGCTGGGTAATCAATCACTGTGGCAATGGATGGAATGTTGGAAGGCAGACAGCGAATGGTCTTAAAGTCATCACAGACAGGGTTAGGGAGGCAGATGTAAAGCCCGGAGACCTTGTCTTTTTCAAAGGAACCTATAACACCACAGGGGCAAGCCACGTTGGTATAGTTGTAGATCCCGTAAACCATGTCATGATCCATGCAGGTAATCCAATAAAGTATTCCAACTACGACACACCGTACTGGAGAGCTCATATGTACTGCTACGGAAGAATCAGAAGATAGGGGGAAAGAGATGTTTGCAAAACTGAATAAGCTGAGATCTGATCATGAAAAAGCTCTGGTGAAGCTGCAGGAAGCCCAGAAAAAAGTTGATGAGCTTTCTGAAAGGGTAAAGCAGGCAGAGGTCGATGAAGTTGTCAGCATTGCCAATGAATTTAAGCTTACACCTGAAAAACTTTATGAAATGGTCAAAGGCAAAAGTGAGACAGAGGTTATAAAGGACGTTGCATACAACAAACCTTTTAACCCGTCAACAATAGTAAAAAAGGATGAAGAGGAGATAATCTGATATGAAAATATGTAAGATCATTGGAACAAGAATTAAAGCTATTGGCATGGGAGCGGCTCTTTTCGGGTCGCTCTTTTGTATTAGTCCTGTAACTGTTTTTGCAGGAGGTCCAACTTGCACCTGTGAAGCGAAATGCACTGAGGATCATGTTGATGAGGACTGCCCTATCTGCAAGGAAGATTACAGAAACTGCGAAGGAACCGAACCAGAGGAACCTGTGACAGAACCTGAAGAGGACTGGGGACCACTTACACCTGATGGAAACATGAATCTTGTTGATGACTATGGCAGCATCGAGGCAGGAGGAAAGCAGTTCATCACTGTAACTACTAAGAATGGAAATTTCTTTTACATCATCATCGACAGAGATGATGACGGTAATGAGACAGTGCACTTCCTGAATATGGTTGATGAGTCAGACCTTTTATCCCTCATGGATGATGAAGAAATTGATAAGTATATCTCGGTGACAGGTCTTGGATCTAAGAAGGAAAAGGAAGAGCCTGTCAAAGTTACACCTGAACCGGTAAAAGAACCGGAGCCAGTTGTAGAACCTGAAACACCAAAGAAGAACACTAATGTTAATGGAATCATGGCACTTATCCTGGTACTTGGTCTTGCCGGAGTTGGTGGTTATATGTACTTTAACACAACAAAAAATTCCAAAAAGAAACCAGCAACAGCAGATCCTGATGCGGATTTTAGAGAGGATGGCATTATCAATCTTCCACCGGAAACTGAGGAAACAGATTATCAGGTTGATGCCAGCGAAGAAGATGCTACAGAAAATGAAAAGGGGGATGAGTCATGAGTAACAGAGGCAGATATATCGCATATGCAAAAAAGATGCAGGAGCTTATGGGAAAAAATAATCCTGAGAGCAGGCCTTCCGCTATTGGAAGGCTTGAAGCTCAGCAGCAGAAAATAAGACGGCAGGCTGAGATAGAGGAGGCGTTAAAGGAGGCTATGTCAGATGGAAAATAATGAATGGATCAGTGCGGATGATTATGATGGTGATATCCCATTCCTTAGCGATGAAGAGAACAGGATGAGAGCTGTTGCAAGAAAGGCAAAAGAAAACAGTGCTTCAAATGAAGAGCTTCCTTTCGGAGACTTCAATGATGATGATAAGATAGAAAGCACTGGCCGCCCGGAGGTTGTTGGTAAGTGCCCCTTCTGTGGTGGTGATGTTGTCGAGAATGACAGAGGTTTTTTCTGTGAGAACTATGACTGCAAGTTTGCTCTCTGGAAGAACAACAGATTCTTTGATGCCATCACAAAGGAAATGACAAGAGAGGTTGCTGAAAAGCTACTTAAGGATGGCTATGTTGAGATGAAGGGCTGCAAATCAGTAAGAACCGGTAAGAAGTTTAACTGCGTTCTTAGGGTAGAGCCCGATGAAGAGCAGAAGCCTCATTATGTTATGGATTTCCCTAAAAAGAAAACGGAAGGATGAGTATTATGGCAGAGCAGAGAGTAGGTAATAAGATCCAGAAGTGGGATGAGATTTCAGGGACTGCTACAGAGACAGTGGATGTTTCTGTGAAGCTCCCGGATTCAGGGAAGCCAAGTCCCATAAGAAGTCTTGAGGACCAGATCGAACAGAATGACAATATGCTGGACGGCATCATAAACAATCTTCCTGAAGAGACTATAGCTGAAAAGGAAGCGAGGACTTCTGTTTATACAAAGCTAAAGGACTTCAAGCCTGAGATAGATGAGAGATCAAGAAAACCTCTTTTCCCTGAGCTGGTGCGCTGATGAAAACCACAGATATGAACCTTCATATCAAAATATCTTCTGCGGATAAAGCCAGGATAAGAGAGCGCATGAAGGCAGCAGGCACAAAAAATATGAGTGCGTATATGCGTAAGATGGCACTTAATGGTTATATTATTGTGCTGGACCTTTCGGATGTTCATGAAGTCCTACGGCTCCTTAGTATCAACAGCAATAACTTCAATCAGTGTGCAAAGAAGGCAAACACTACAGGACTTTTCTTCAAAGAAGATATAGAAACAATTAAACAGCAGCAGTCTCAGATCTTAGGAGAGATGAGGAAAATAGCAAGCAGACTTGCAAATGTTTAAGGCAAGTCATTACAGCGGCGGCCATGGGAAATAATAATCCTGTGGCCGTCTTTTTTTATTTGGAGGGAAAATGGCAGCGACAAAACTTATAGCAATTCACCAAAATAAAGGACTGACTCTGGAACAGACTCTGGGGATCAGGTGCGATTATATTAAGAACAAGGATAAAACAGATGATGGTAGGCTTGTGTCTTCATATTCATGTAATCCTGATCTGGTAGATGAAGAATTTCTTTTGTCCAAGAAAGAGTATCAGCAAAATGGATGTGTGGAGCATGAGGGAGATATAATCGCATATCATATCAGGCAGGCTTTCAAGCCGGGAGAGATAACTCCGGAGGAAGCAAACCGCATTGGTTACGAAACAGCTATGAGATTTACAAAGGGCAACCATGCGTTTATAGTGGCAACACATACGGATAAGCCTCATATTCACAATCATATCGTATTCAACTCCACAGACCTTGCCTGTAAAAAGAAGTTCAGGAACTTTCTATTTTCTGGAATAGCTCTGCAGAGGCTCAGCGATATCATATGTCTGGAGAATGGTCTTTCTGTAATTGTTCCGAGAAAACCCAGTGAGAGAATGAAGAGGACTTTTATAATAAAGGATACCTTCAGGGATGGGGTAAGACTTTCTATAGATAAGGCTCTTTCTGAACGCCCCAGAGATTTTGAAGAGCTCCTTAGGTTACTTCAGATTCAGGGCTATGAAATAAAACGCGGAAAGCATCCTGCAGTCAGAGGTAAAAATGGAAAGCGTTTCATACGCTTCAGATCGTTAGGTGATGGATATGAACCTGATGATATAAAAAAGAAAATCGATGCAATCTGGGCGGGCAAGAGCAGACCTGCACCTAAGAAACCACAAAAAGAATTTGACCTTCTCCTTTGTATTCAGGACATTATCGCCCAGGGGAAAGGTGCCGGATATGAACTGTGGGCTAAGAAATATAACATAAAAAATCTTGCCAAGGCTCTCATATTTTTTCAGGAAAACGACATCAGGACATATGAAGAACTTAAGAAAAGAGCAGATGATTCCGGCGATAGATTTACTGAACTGGGCAGCAGGATCAAGGAGATAGAGAAAAGGTTGGATGAAATATCTGAGCTCAAGACCTATATCCGCAACTATGCCATGACCAATGATACCTATGTTGCTTATAGGAAATCCGGCTATAACAAGCAGTTCTATGAAGAACATAAGAAGGATATCCAGCTTAACAAAGCTGCCAGAGAAGCTTTCGATAAGTTTGACGGAGAAGCTATTCCCAGTGCAAAAGAACTCAATGCCGAGTTCCAGGAACTGCTCTCCGAGAAGCGGAAGCTCTATGAAGAGTACCATGATGCTAAGGAAAAAATGCAGCTCTACAAGATTGCTAAGTATGACATCGACAGGATCCTTGGCTATGAAACTGACCTTGATCTTTCTCGTAGCTCTCGCAGAGAGCGTGACCAAATCCGATAGGATTTGCATGTGAGGGGATTGGGGATGTGCCTCAACAAAGCGCAATGGTGTACACCGTTGCACTGCTTTGCAAATTAGTGAATCGGCAGGCAAGATCTACATATAGAGTAGTTGTTGATAAAAAAAGTGTGTTATGATAGTATTTCACATGAATTACAGAATATGAGGGCAAAACTAGAGTGATCTAGTGACGCAAAACTACAGGACCTAGGAAAGATAGGTAGCCAGTTGCAACTATTGAATATTGTAGCGGTGCCGAAGCATCGCTTTTTTGTAACTGAGATAATCAAAAGGAAAAAACATGTATTGTACAAAGTGTGGCGCTCAAGTAGCTGAAGATGCTAATTTTTGCAAAAAATGCGGTAATCCGATAACGAAAAACAATAATATCCATGATAGTGTTGGAACAGTTATTGATGTGGATGCCGACTTCGAAACAAGTGATGTAGAGCAGGCAGGAATAACTATTACAAAAAAAGAAGTTCCTCAATTGGCAATCATACAAAAATACACTGGAGAAGAAAAAGTATTTCCTTTTTTGGGAACAGAATTGCGTATTTCCAAAGAAGTGGATTCATTTATTTATTACAGAAACAGCTTCAAGCAGAATGCAAAGATCCAAGCTGAAGTTACGAAACAGGAATACTGTGAGCAGATTCAGGGATTAGATCAGTTTTTTGATTTGCTTCCCAATATCTATGGTGGAAATCTTAGACCTTTGCTGGAACAGGCCTTCAACATAATTCTGAGTTATGGAGTATATGATATTACTGCAGAAGATTTTACTACTCAACATATGGCAGATTTTTGCGCTGTTGATAACACCTACAAAACCTTGCAGGAAGCGTTCAATAATACACTTATAAAAAATGAAAATGCGGTACATAGGAAGTATTCAAGTATTCCTAACATAGGTTTCATTGGAGGTATTGGAACAATTCTGGCTGTTGAAGCAGCAAATTATGCAATCAAATCATCATACCAGTCTTCTCTGAGAAATGTTAACGTTTCAATACCCCAAAGGATAGAACTGTATAACAGAATTGATTTTGATATGCTTATGCATCAAGTATATGTAGATTATTGGGATGTTGCTTTTTCCCTTTGTTATCGTCTTAATACACACGGATGTGGAGTTTGGTATCCGTCAACAGAAGGGAATGCTCGAGCGGAAGGATTAATGAAGAATCTCCAATCAGGTTTGATTCCCAGTAGTGAGCAGGTTAACGTTATGCTACAGGTGTTCGAAAGTCGTCCCATTCAAGGATCTTTGTTTGGGTATCTTAGACGTAATTATCCAGGAGATGATGAAATAGAGGCTATTTGTAAATACTTTGGTTTCTGATTGATAGTTGCTTTTTGAAGCAGAACTACATGGTAGCGTTGTGGCTACTATGTAGTTTTTTTGTATAAGGACATGTTTATCCATATATAATCAATCTTTTATCGTTTTTTTATAGAACAATGATAGAATTAGAATGGATGCGTATAGACTACAAATCTTAATTTTACTATCTCGTAAGTATTGTATCTCAGGAAAGGGATGGAATGAAAAGAAAACTATGTTGTGTTTTGACTATCATGATTCTTGCTATAAGTGCATGTGGACAGGAATCTGAGCATAACAACGGAACTGTAGAAGCTGATTTACATGCTGATGAGGAATCAATAGATTACACCGAAGTTGAATCAATAGAAGAGACTGCGCCTATTAGTTCTGACGAGTCTTCTGATGAAGCATCTGCAGAAGAAAGCATTGAAGTTGAAGGAGTACAAGAAGAAATAGATGAGGCATTACCGTCAACGGAGGTGCTGAAATTTGTCGATGTATTTGGAGAAGAATATGAGACAACAATAAAAGACGATGTTCCCAAGCACAACTATAACAGCGTAAGCTTTACAAGGGATGGGGATATTCTTTCTTATGAAGATGATCAATATATTTCCAGGTTAGGTGTAGATGTATCAAGACACCAAGGCAAAATAAATTGGGAAAAGGTAAAAGCGCAAGGTGTTGATTTTGCTTTTTTGCGGATTGGCTATAGGGGATATGGAAAATCCGGAAGCATAAATCTTGATCAAAGGTTTTACGAAAACATAAAAGGTGCACAGGCAGTTGGCATTGATGTAGGCGTTTACTTTTTTTCACAGGCAATTAACGAAGAAGAAGCATTAGAAGAAGCTCAGTTTGTAATAGACAGCTTGGAAGGGTATGAACTTCAGCTTCCAGTTGTATATGATCCTGAAAGCATTTTGGATGACGTGGCTAGAACTGACGATGTATCTGGGGAACAATTCACCCAAAATACAATAGTGTTTTGCGATAGTATCAAAGAAAAGGGCTATGAGCCTATGATATACAGCAATATGCTATGGGAAGCATTTGAATTTGATTTGAGTCAGTTGACAGATATTCCGATTTGGTATGCAGATTATGAAGAATTGCCACAAACACCATACCATTTTGTATTTTGGCAATACACTAATGAAGGTAGAATTAGCGGCATTGATGGAAATATGGATTTGGATATACAGATAATGAAGAAGTAATCGAAGGAGAAAAAAAGTATGTATTGTAAGAAATGTGGTGCTGAAATAGATGACGAAGCGATGTTTTGCCCTAAGTGTGGAAATACAATGGACAATTCTGATTCGTCAATAAATATTAACAATGCTGATATAAAAACTGAGAAGAAAGAATTACTAGATTCTAAACAAAGAATGATTCGTATTATTTCTATTGCTGTAATAGCGATAAGTGCAGCGGTCATTATCTTTACTGCAGTATTAAGGTATATGGTGCCAGGGCCGGAAAGCACAGTAAAGCAATTCTTTAAAGCGTGTAATGAAGTTGACTTTTCCGGGATACTTGGTTGCCTTGATCCTTCAACAGCAAAAGAGTATAAGATTGCTGTTGATCTTCTGGGTGGCCTGTCTGGGTTAGGAATTGATTCGGAGTCGGTATCAGATCTCGGAGGGATGTTTTCTGAATTTAATGATGTCGATATGCGTATTCTGGATATGCAGACAGAATACATTATCAATGGTGAGAAGAAAAAAGAAGATTTATTTGAAATACAAAAGTTAACTGCTTCAGACGCGGAAATATATTGCACATATATGATGTCCGGAGAGGAACAGTCAGATACATTTGAATTACATAAGTACAATGGCAAATGGAAAATAAAAGGCGAGTATGCCAAGTAAAGATCTGGGTAACTCATGAATGCGGAGAAATCTATCAAAAAATAAGAGGATAAGATATGTATTGTAAAAAATGTGGCGCAAAATTAAATGAAGGAGCTCTGTTTTGTCCTAAATGTGGGAGTAGTGTTAATACCGAAGGTGATGGTACACAGTTATTATCAAATGGGGGAAACCCTATAGATAGCAATACGGATTACCATGAATCAAGTTTAAATAGGGATAGTGTTGCAGATACTGGGGCAAATTCAAAGGCTAGTGCGAGTGGTGCGTTGTCTGCTGATGAAATAAAAGCAAAGCAAAGTAGAACAACTAAAATACTGGCTGGCACAGCAGTTGCGGCAGTAATAGCAGCATGCTTGTTTGTGTTTATAGGGAATCCTGCAATAAATTTAAAAAAAATGACAAATAAGGAGTCAGAAGAAGCGAAACTTCAGCAAGAATCAACTGAGTCTGTTAATGATGTTGACGTTATAAGTTCTGCACCTGCGCAGGAAATGATAACTGAACAGGAAAAAGATTCAGCGGAACCATCTGAAGAGTATATTTCATCACTTTCTGAGATTCCAAGTGATTTATTTGATAAATTGAAAGCACAGGCAACGGATGTTATTCTTGCTTACGCTGCAAGCCACTGGGACAATAATGTAAGTGTGGCTGATACTGAGTATATTGGTTCGTATCTTCTCAGAAAAAAGGATGGAATAAAGGCAAACTACGAGAATATTCTTTATGTTGCGTATGCAGTTAAGGCAACTATTAAGACAGATTCTGCAAAAGAAAAAAACGCTACAATACTGTTTTATACCTCTTTTTATGATCTTAAGAAAAATTATGAAGGTGTTGTGGAGACAGATATCGGAAATTATCAAATTCCCGGAAATTCATTTGATATTACGATATCTAATAGTGGCAAGAAAGAACGGTACAGCTTTGTAGGATATGAAGATGTAGACAGCATGTATAAAGATCTTGTACAAAAGAGTCTGGATCAGTACACATGTGATGGAAATATAGAATATGAAACAGTTGTCTCTAGTGACAATGAAGAATCATTGAATGAAGAATTTGGAATTGATTCCAATACCATAGAGGATTACTCTGCTAATCTTAATAAGGACTTATTTGGATTCTATGACTCAGGAATAACTGACTTCAATTTTAGATATCCACTTAATCTGTATAATAATGTTACCAAGAACGAGGAACCATTTGAAACTGAATATGGGACAAACGAAGTAACATATACATTTACAGGAAGTGGTGGATCAAAGCTTATCTTCACACTTATAAATAGAGATGATAATAGATCAATAAAAGAGATGTCAAAATATGTGCATACAAGAGAAACCAATTCACTGATTGACAGTGCGGATATTGTGAATTCAGTCTCTTCTGATCACGGAAAGGTTATCGTCACCGGATGGGAAGATACAACAAAAGAATTAATAATCTATGATATGTTAAAAATAGAGTATGATTATGTCCTTCAGATGAAAGTATATATGCCCGATTTTACAGATGATAATGACAAAAATGAAAAGTCGTATGTAACAGAATGCGACTATAGATATTGTGGGTTCTCAGACTCTAAATATTCGGCAAGAACTTACGAGGAGTATCTAGAAGCAAATTGAATCATTAAGGTTATTTATTAAACAGATATGACAGCGATTAAACAGATGTATTCCCACCGCAATGGTGGGAATTTTCTGTTTTTATGATAAAAAAGAGTACAAAATGGTGTCATTTAATCGTTTCTTTATACATTGTTTAAAGAATATAGATAATTACATTTTATAATGTATGAGTAGAATATCGTACACTGAGGAGGCAGAGAATGGCTTATTGCGAAAAATGTGGAACAGCTATACCTGATAATACGAATTTTTGTCCTAACTGCGGTTCTGAAGTAGTTAAAAAAACACAAATTGATTATGTGAATCAGGAGCCCGAGACTATAACTGTAGAAAATCCGGTAGTTGTTGAACCGATAGAACAACCAATTGTTGAAACAGCTTCTGTCGCGCAGCATCCTGAGAATAAGACTATGGCTCCGTGGTTGGGGCTAGGAGCATTTTTGCTATCAATTATTGCGATTTTTACAGGAAATGCTACTGTGACGATAGTTCTATCTGTCGTAGCGTTTGTTTTGGCAATCGTAGCCCTTGTAAAAAAAGGAAGACTTAAAGGATTTCCAATAGCAGCTATAGTAATTGCCTCTTTATGTGTAATCATTTCGGTAGTTGTTATAGGTGTAGGATCGATATTTAAAAATGGTGGCTCTGATTTAGCTAAGGATGTAACAGAAAAAGTCACAGAAAAAGTTGTGGAAGAAGCAGATGAAGTTCTGGAAAAGAAAGCAGATCCTGATTTAGTTGCTTTTCTTGATGAATATGAAGCTTTTGTAGATGAATATGTTGAATTTATGCAAAGTTATTCGTCTGATCCGTCAAATGCTATCAATATGCTTGGTGAGTATACTGATATGCTTACAAAACTTGCTGATTATTCATCAAAGCTTGAAAAGTATGATTCAAAAGATTTATCTACAGCGGATGCTGCATACTATTTAGAAGTTACAGCAAGATGTGCTGAAAAGATGCTTAAAGTGGCTGGAAGCATTGGTGATAATTAATTTTATATATACTTCATTTTTCTGAATCATAATTGCAGAAATTTTTGTTGAAATTACCGTGCATTTATGATATCTTACTTAGGCTGCAATCAAATAATTGTTAATGGATATGCATAAGGAGGGCAACAATGTACTGCGGACACTGCGGAGCAGAAAATGAAGATGGAGCTAAGTTTTGTAAGAGCTGTGGAAAGGAATTGACTCCTTCCAACGCTAAGGTGACAAAAGTAGAAGCAAAGAGCGAGACAAATAATAACGCTTCAACAAATACAGCGCAACCATCTCAGGTTGTAGAAAAAATTAAGTCATTACCTAAGAATACTTTGATAGGTATTTGCGCTGGCGTCGTGGGTTTGTTAGTAATTATAATTGCTATCGCAAATGCTAAACCTACTATCAACATGAATAAGTATATTACTGTTGATTCAGAAGGTTATGATGGATATGGTTCAGCAAGAATAGAGATCGATTGGGATGCCATAGAAGAAAAATATGGCGATAAGGTGAAGTATACCAAGAAAGCAAAAGATGAATATGGAAATTATCTTAAGCTTGCTACACCTGTTGATCTTTTGTCAGAAGCGGTTAGTGTAAAGCTTGATAAAAATACTAAGCTTTCTAATGGAGAGACAGTTGAATACAAATGGAATGTTGAAGAAGATATAAGTGATTATCTTAAAGTGAAAGTGAAATTTAAGGATGATTCCTATACTGTAGAAGGACTTACAGAAGTTGGAAAGTTTAATCCGTTTGATTCTTTGGAAGTAACATTCTCTGGCATAGCACCTAATGGACAGATTGACTACGACTATAGTGGTTCTGAATTAAGCACTTACGATTTTAAATGTGATAAGACAAGTGGATTAAGAAATGGTGACAAAGTAAAGATTTCTATCAGCGACAGGGATATGTCCTATTATGCTGAGAAATTTGGAAAGGTTCCAGACACTACTTCTAAGGAATATGAAGTAAGCGGGTTGGAAGAATATGTATCTGAATATGCAAGTCTTACTGATGATTTCCTTTCCACATGTAAAAAAGAGGCTGAAGATTCAATTTACGCATATACTGCAAAATCCTATAATGCAGAATCTTCTTTAACAGATTTAAAGTATGCAGGATATATTCTTAATGCAGTAAAAGATGGTAGTGGGTACTACAATTCATACAATAATCTTTACATCATTTACAAGGGAACTGTTTCAAATTCTGAAGGAAGATTTAGTACAGCTACTGTATATTTCCCTGTAAGATTTAGCAATATTCTTAAGAGTGATAGTGGATTAAGTTTCGGAAATGTTGAAGGAATAGTAGGTAATTCCAACTTAGACGGTGGATGGTACAGTACTAAAGGCTACATAAACCCATTAACTTGCTACATGGAAATAGTAGAAGCAAACAGAGATAGTTATACTGCAGAATGTGGTGATGGATTTGAAGTCTACGCAGAGTATGAAAATATAGCTAAGTTGGATGATATTGCTGATAGCTATATGGAAACACTGTACTCTGAGGCGAAGGATACTGTTGAAAGCTATCTTGCTGATAGTTATAGAAACTCTACTGCTAGTGATCTTAAGGTGGCTGGAGAGTACTTATTACTTGCTAAGACTCAAGGTACGGACTTCGGTAAAAATAACAAGTTGTTTATTGTGTATTCTGCAACAGTTACAAGCGATAATGGTAGATTCGATACAACAACAGTTTACTATCCGGTTGAATATGATGGTATTGTAAAACTTCCTGGCGATGAATATATGTTTACTGCATCAAAGGGAATAGTAGGTAATTCAGATTTTGAAGGTACATGGATTTCTACCAAGGGTTATACTGATGGCGAAGACATGTACTCCAACATTGTTACATCTAATAGAAATAACTATTCATATGAAGTATCAGAAGGATTAAAAGCACTTGGTGATTGATCCCTAACTGGTCATGGGAAAGGAGAGGCCGATGGACAACTATAATAATTTCCAAAATGGGAATAATCAGAATCCTAGACCATTTGTTCCGCCTGAGAACAATGCTGGAAATACCCAGGGATTCTCCTATCAACCTGGTGTTCAATATAATAACCAAGCATATAATAATCAACAAGGTCCCAATATGAACTATCCTGGTAATGGACAGCACCCTGGGGATGAGCCTGGTAAGGGAGCAGCTATTGCTAGCTTGGTACTTGGCATAGTATCCATTGTTTTTTGGTTTTTTGGAATGGGAGCGTTTGTTGGGTTAGTAACCGGAATTATAGGTGTTATTTGTGCATCTAGTTCCAAAAAAGCAGGATACACTGGTGGAATTCAAACTGGTGGTCTTGTGTGTTCAATAATAGGTCTTATTGGAAGCGCAGTGGTTTTTGTCGCCTGCATTGCTTGTGTTGGCGCTATAGGAACAGCCGGAGCATTATTTGACTGAATTATCGCTGCTTTTCATTGACGAAATAACGTTTAAATGAGACAATATAAACAATTCAAACACTCAAAAGGAGGTAACCTATGGGCGTAGCATCATTAGTACTTGGCATCATAGCTATTGTTATCGGAGTTTTCTCAAGTGGATTACTTGGATGGCTTGGCGCAATTCTTGCGGTAGTAGGAATAGTTCTTGGTGCACTTGGAAGAAAAGACCCAGAAAAGAAGGGAATGGCTACAGCAGGTCTTGTATGCTCTATTATCGGACTTGTTCTTTGCCTGATTCTCTATCTTGCATGCGCAGCATGTATTGGTGGACTGGCAGCAGCATCATAATATTCAATTAAAAAATACGTATAGTATACCAACCCCTGCGATAAAATGCGGGGGTTGTTTTGCAAGTGGGAATTAATATGCATGTTTACACTCATTTATTTGGGATAGTGATTCCTTCATATGGCTTGATGATTGCCACAGGTGTCGTTCTAGCCAATCTTGTGGGATTTTTGGTTTTAAAACGTGAACAACTGGATTTTAATGATTTTATAATTTTAGAAGCTTACTGCATTTTAGGTGCTTTTATTGGGGCAAAGGTTTTATACTTGGTTGTTTCCTATAAATACATAGATTGGAGCAGACTTCTTGATTATAAGTATTTTAATGATTTGATGCTTGGCGGGTTTGTGTTTTATGGAGGGTTAATTGGCGGACTCCTATTTGTCTATTTAGGAGGACGTTTTCATAAAATTAAACCTGATCAATATCTGAAGAGTTTTGTTTTTCTTATCCCTTTTATTCATTGTTTTGGAAGAATTGGCTGCTTCATGGCTGGATGTTGTTATGGCATTCCATATCATGGTATAGGGGCTGTAATATTTCCAGAAGGCTCTTTTGCTCCTGCTGGGGTAGAATTATTCCCAGTCCAATTAGTAGAAGCGACATGTCTGATGATAATAGCAATAATTATATTACTGTTGCAGATTACTCACAGATTTGAATATGCAGTTGAACTATATTTATTGCTGTATGGTGTTGTCAGATTCATACTGGAGTACTTCAGATTTGATGATATTAGAGGTGGCTTGGCTTTTTTGTCAACGTCGCAGTGGATAAGTGTTTTGATGATTTGTGTGGCGGTATTTAGTTTTACTTTGAGAAGGATCAGAAACCATCGTTTGAACAAAATTGAACACTTATAAATAACGAGAGGGGGTATTATCAATGTCAAAAGTCTTAAAAATCCTGGGAGTATTAGTCTTAATTGCTTCCGCTGCAGCAGTAGTTTGGTGTTTTTTCTTGAACGATTCCGTTTCTGAATAAGGAGGTCATTTCTATGTTTTGTCCTAATTGTGGAACAGAGGTAAAGGATCAGGTAAGGTTCTGCCCTAATTGTGGGACAGAGGTTAATCCAACAACAAACGTCCCTGTTAGACAGGTGACAAATTCTCAGCCATATACAACTCAAAGCAGTTCCGGATCGATGAGCGTTCAGGCAACAAGTATAGTAGCATATATGACTTGGATAGGATTCCTTGTTTCATATCTTGCTGGTGATAAGGAGGGGGCAAAGTTCTACATGAATCAGGCTCTTGTCTTCCACCTGTTTTCGTTACTATGTTTTGTTCCGTTTATAGGATGGTTGTGGGCAATTTACATGCTGATATGTTTTATTCTTGGAGTTATTTGGGCGGCTGAACAAGATCCTAAAGAACTTCCGTTAATTGGACAGATAAAGCTCTTTAACTAAATGTTTATGTAATAAGCTCTTGGTACAATACCAAGGGCTTTTTTGATTTTTTGTTTCATGTCACTAAAGAATCAATGCAACAATTGTTTGAAATACCGTAAGCGCGAAATAATCCGGTGGGTTGCGCTATCCCGCAAGGCATGTTAACAGGTACAAGGGTTTTTGCCCATAAAATATACCCCAGCCTCATAAGAGACTGGAGCACCTTGACAATTCACATATGATAAAGATTACATTGCGTCAAAGATCGCTTTCTGATGCTGTCTGTGAAGTTCATCCAGGGCTTCCTTGCATTCAGGATGCCATGGGCAGAGCTTCTCAAGATCTTCATCGCTGGTAAGAGATGTTGGACACTTCATGAGAAGATATTTCAGGTAGTAATAAACATCAACGCCATTTGCCTTAGCTGTTTCAACAATGGAATAAGTAAGAGCACTTGCCTCTGCGCCATCAACTGAGTCTGAAAACAGCCAGTTCTTGCGGCCAGTAACAAAGGCCTTGCAGCTTCTCTCGGAAGTGTTGTTATTGAAACTGCAGCCACCATCCTCAAGATAGGTTTCGAGGAATGGTCTTCTGTTTTGGATGTAAACAAGGGCTTTGTACATCCTGGAATTCTTTATTGCAGTCTGGCAGTCAAGCCAGTTCCAGAAACCGTCAAGTACAGGTTTCTCCTTTTCAAGGCGGAACTTCTTTATGGCATCGAAATCAGAGCCCTTCTTTTCATGGATTTTCCGTTCCATCTCGAAGAGCTTGTCGACATAGGCAAGTCCCTGTACTGCCGGCTGGCTGTGATCGTATTCCTTACCTTTGGGAATGGCATCTATAAGATACCTTCTTATGTGCGCCCAGCAGGAATTCCTCGTGCAGTCCCTGAGCTTATTGTATCCACTGTACCCGTCAGTCATAAGGTACCCGTGGAATCCTTCAAGGAACTCCTTTGCAGTATCTCCCGCCCGTGTCGGAGAATAGTGGAACAGAACTATCTGCGCCGGATCAAACTCTCCCGAACGGAAAACCCACATGTACGACCTTGATTCAGCCCTGCGCCCTGGTTCTTTGAGCACCTGTACGGGCGTTTCGTCTGCCATTGCATATCTTCCGGCAACAAGCTTTCTCTGGAAGTAATTGCACATAGGCTTGAAGAACTCTTCAGCGTTATTGATTATCCAGTTGGCAATGGTTCCTCTGCAGATTTCGGCTCCGTACATCTTGAAGTCTTTTTCCTGTCTGTAAAGAGGAAGAGAGTTAACATACTTCTGATACATTACCCACGCAACTGTTCCGGCAGATGCCATGCCGTGCAGCATATGTGCCTGACCGTCGCGTCCTCTTACGATGTGCGGGACCTCAGCATTTATCTTGCAGTTAGGACATCCATAGCTGACACTGTAGTAATCAATGATCTTGATACTTGGCTTAATGAATTCGATCTCTCTGCGAAGGAATTCTTTCCCAATCCTCTCAAGAGGAGTGCCACAGACATCGCAGATGCGCTCATCTTCAGGAACATCAAGAATAACCTCCTGGACAGGGAGGCCTGCAAACTTATCAGACATCTTGGATTTTTTCTTGCGGGTATGTTTCTCGACGGTGGTGAATTCCTGTTCCTCGGGATCAGGATCAGCCTTTAGAGTTTCGGCTTCATTGAAGAGATTCATCTGTCCCTCAAAATCATCACGTTTCTCACTTGATCTGCCAAAGAGTTTCTTGGTGAGGTAATCTATCTGTTCCTGCAGGACTTTTTCTCTTTCGATATGTTCCTGCTCTTTCAGAAGATGCTCCTCTTCGCGTTTGTTAGCAGCCTCAATGAGTGCGTTGAGATTTCTGATGGTGGTATTCAGTTCTTTCACAGTGTCCTTCAGCTCAATGAGCTGCTGGTCCTTGGAATCTCTCGCCACGACAGCCTCCTTACATCTGATATATAGATTTTATCAGACTTACAAGGCAATTAATATCGGTAAAAGTGCCAAAGTGATCTGAAAACCGGCATTTAATTAATCCGATATAAGGCGATTTCAGATTTATGCACAAAAACTGATACACAGACCTTAAGAGGCTCTAATGGCCTTAGGTTGCTCTATATCGATACCTGAGAGAAGCCAGTCGAACTCGCGCCAGGTCAGGTTGCGTACTTCATCCTTGTTTCTTGGCCAGCGGTATCGTCCCTGTTCGGCGGATAGTCTTTTGTAGAACAGTATGAATCCGTCCGGCTCCCAAAGAAGCATCTTGAACCTGTCAGCCCTTCTCCCACAGAAGAGATACAGAGCCTTGCTTCTTGGATCCATGTGGAGTTTGTCTTCGATTATGGCACAGAGGCCATCGATAGACTTTCTCATGTCAGTGTAGCCGCAGACAATGTAGATCTCATCTGCAGCTGTTATATCGCCGATCATACGAAGCTCCTTAAGGCTGAGAGAGTCCTGGCTACAAGATCCGGATTAGCTCCGTTGCAGAGAGAAATATGTACATCTCCAAGACTTATCTCTATCATATGTGAATTGTCAATGTGCGGTGCCGCCTCAGGAATGATCTTCTGTGGCGGCTGGATATCAGGAACGATATCCACTTTGACCACATCCTGTTTTGGAATGGCCAGGTCATATATATCATCAGCGCTGCGAGGAGGAATTGCATAAGAACATTTCCGCAGCCTTTTGATAGCAGTGTTTAATGAATGACGGCTGATACCATTTAATGCGCACCATTGAGCGTCCGATAAACCGCTTTTACGGCACTCCTGGACGAGCTTGAACCACTCATCTTTAGTACGATAATGCTTGGGATCTGACATAAGCTATCCTTTCCATGTGACACCAAAATGAAGTTCATAAGTTCAAGTGTTCACACTAAAATGTAGTTTATAGTTCAAATCCATTATGAGTGATTGAGGGACGCATTCACATCCGCCGGATTATTTCGCGCTTACCTTAAAAATGCACTCCAAGAGCCAACTTTTTTATCTATTAGTGTGAAGTCAAAAAAATGACTCTTACTAATATGCCAAAATAATGCTCATTAGTATGAGCGTATCAAATACATCCATACATCTAATAGGCACAATCGTAAGACAGGCCGAAATTAGTTCCAGCGGCACATCAATGTGCTTTATTCTCCGATTGAACCACTGTCACTCACAATTACATATACTTGCATTCCATCTCCCTCAGAAGGCTTATAGTCTGAGGATACGCATGTCGGAAGATAAACTGAGAAGTCCATTCTTCGGTGGCTATCATTTTCAGCGTCGCTCAGATTGAAATAGTCATAGTTTGACAATGAGTCGTCCCAGGTGCAATCCACATTGTGGTAGCCGTCGTCAAGCTTTATAATGTTCCAGGCGTGGCGCTCTCCTCCGCCCCAGCCGTGGCAGTTGTATGTGGGGACTTTAAGAAGCTGCATCAGGTACTGGAAGCATCTTGCGTATCCAGCACAGACTGTGTAGTCCTGAACAACTGAGCTGTATGCGCTCTGGTCAAGCGAATTAAACTGATAGTTCAACTTATTAACTATCAGATCGTGGATGTAAAGCTCTTTTTCGTACGCTGATCCCAGATTTTCTGCGCCTGATGCGAGACTCTTTGCTGCGTTCTCAAATTTTTCTCTTGCTGATGGGATATTAGAAAAGTTCTTATAGAAGTCGAAGTCAAACTCTATGACATGACCTTGATAATCGTATTGGAAATAGTAGGTGATATCTACCCAGAAGAGCTCCGGATGATCATCGAGCAAACAGCAGAAGGCACTTTTAACCTCTTTGTTTGTTGTGTCCTCATTTATGGGAGCAAACTTTGTATTAAGTGCAACGGCATTGGCATATAGCTGCCTGTACAGTGCCTTGCACCTGTCATTTAGCATGTGATAATAGGGGTAATATAGCTCGTCAAACTCCAGGCCTTCGCCGGTCTCACCATGATCAACACTGTTTATGATCTCCTTGGCCTGTTCTTCGTCCTCAATATCAACTATCTCAGGCTGTGGAGTTAGCATGTGAGAACTGTCCTTAGGGTAGTTCCCGTCTTTATCATCTTCAGGATTTACAAAGGCCTCTACAAACTCTTTATAATCAGGATTATCACGATAGTCATCACTTACTACCGCATCATCCCAGTCATTCACATAGTCCTGATAAGACAGATCAAAGTCGTATGGATGCGCGTTTTCCGGTCCTTCTGCACTCACATCGTCTTCCGGCTCAGGCTCTTTTTCCTCTTCGGTCTCTTCAGGCAATGAAACCTCTGTCGAAGCTGCTTTTGCATTTTCCTGCGCAGCCTGCTCCGCTTCTGCCGCAGCCTTAGCTGCTGCTTTTGCTTTATTATCTGCCTCAATTTTCTTCGCTATAACATTTAGCGGCTTTGTAAGTCCCGGATTAGCCGCACATAATCCAATAAAAACACATACCAGAATTACTAACGCCAGTATGGCATAGAGTATCTTCGCTATTATTTTCTTCATCTCCGCATTCCTCTCATCCGTGATTTATAAATAATTCCATTTACATGCCGAGTTGATACTATATTAGCCTATTTCATTTAGGATATCTGCATCTTGTTCATCAATTTAATAAACTTTATCTTTTTTTAACTAACGTGTAATAAAAATACAGAATTCATGCGGCTAAACGAAATTTTGTTATTGCCCAAAATCCATTTACTTGGTACATATAATCTGATATATTGGTCTTTGTGCGTTGTAAGGCGCCGCAAACAATAATTCAATAAGGGGGAAATGGGGATGAGTAACACAGAAACAAAAAAGAACGGATTTATTGTAAGTAGTGAGGTGTTAGAGCAAGAGCTTCTGTCTTTCGGAGCACTTGGTGCAATCTCTACTGTCAGAAAGAGTTTCCCTGATACAGTGGGCTTGATAAAGAGATTTGACCAGCATCACGACAATGATATGGATATACCTGAAAAATATAGAAGGATGATGAGCTATAAGGCCAATATTGGTGTTAGTTAAACAACATCAATATTGGCCTTTTTGCTTAGTATAGGATCATTTCACTCTTACTTGTTCCCAAACTTCAAGTTACTGTCAAGTACCGGCACTTTGCTGGCAAAGAATGAGAACTCTCCGCTATCAAGCAGATTCCCCTCATCATCAGTAACCCTTATATCAAAGACAAGGATATGCTTTCCTGTCTTGAGCTTCATGCATTCGCAGTAGATGTACTCCGTATTCACTGCCGGAAGCAGGAAATTCAGGTTCGCCGATACCGTCGTCACATAGTAACCACTCATACTCCCCGTTGCACCGGCCATGGCATCAACAAATGAAAGCAGCGCTCCGCCATGAATACTTCCATAGGTGTTGTGAAGTCTCTCATCACATTTAACCCTGGCTTTACTATAGGTCGGGCTCAGCTCCAATATCTCAAAGCCTATGAACTGGTTATACTGATTTGCATACAACTCAGGGATCATCTTCTCCCTGATCGCATTTTCTTTTTCATTACGTGCCTTGCGCATACATTCTCCTTAATATCTCAGTAATTCTGATGTTATACTACTCATCTAATTATAAGAAAAAAGGAGCACCGATGCCACACATCATACCAAACTATCTTCACTGATGATCCTCTGACACTCTCTCACAAGACTCATATTGCTGCAAAGAACCAGAACATCTCCCCAGCACATTGATATCTCCTCGGGAAGTTCCTCGGGATCCTCAAATCTCCTGGTAACTGCGAAATCCTCATAACCTGTTATGTCGTTAAAGCCATTTATCTCACGATCCTCCTGATCAAAGATATCCTGAATTTCTTCTGATGACTCTCCGCCAAACACGATATTCTTGCAGCCTCTTCTAAGGATCAGGTCTGCGACCTCTCTGCTAAGGTTGTCTTCCACTATCTCATCTGTAACGATGATCACTGTATGACCTGACAGATCACGAAGGCCCTTTTTATTTGCAAAGAATGATGTGCCAAGAATTCCATAAGTAACATTTGAGCAAATTGTCTGTTCCGGGTATAAAAACATAGTCATAAGCGCCTCCTTTTTCATGTGACCGTTCCTGTTTTTTCCAGCCATTTCTGATGATACAATTCTCTCAGATAACGTGACCCATAAAACGGACAGCAAAAAACCGCTCAACTGAGCGGTTTGAAGGCAATTATATGCATTTTTATTTGCAAGATATTTTTTCCCAGATTCCAATCCCTATATACATCGCAAGAATAACCGCAATCGTCAGTCCGGCATAGCCCAAAAGATATCCCGGATTCCCCATAAACAACGCAAGAAATTCAAGCGGACTTCCCGCCACCGGCCAGTTCACAAAGAAATAATTACACCCAAAACGCTTATCGAAAAGATAAATCGGAGGCACCACCACACACAGAAAGATCAGAACATATCTTATATTTCGTATTGACGGTCTGATGTCTCCCCTCACTTTCAACAGCACCGGATAAAGAATCAGCAGCCCATGCCAGACATAGCTGTACAGATTCATGAAATTAAGCACCGGATAATACACTGTCCAGTCCGCAAACAGCAGCGCAGCAATGGAAGCCGGCATGATGATAATAAACGCAATCTCCCCAAATACCTCCTTTGCCCACTCCCATGGCAGCCACTCTCGCAAAAGAAATATGAATATCCCTATACTGCATATGTGAAGTGGCAGATATCCAATACCAAACCTGTGCACTGCGACAAGAAAGCTGTCCTTGCAGATTTCCATAAACACCATGAATAACGGCAGTGTTTTCAAAAATCTCCTCTGCCTGGCATCTTCCTGTTTAGATATCACCAAAACCAGAACAGCGACAACAATCAGTGTAATTCCCACACTCAAAAGATGGGCTGCTCCAAATAATGGATAGCCCATCCCTGCAGGTATATCATCCTGTTGTCTCCAAAAGTATTCCACCCGATCTCCTTATTTTTCTCTTTTTTCCCTTTTTTCTCTTCCAAAGAAAGTCCAGAAAAACATAATGATTCCATCATTTTATTCTAGTCTAAATAAGGAGCCTCGTCAAAGCCGTTGACAGCCCCGGATTATTGTACTACGATGATGTCAATTTGAAATCATGGGGGAAAAGATGTCACAAAGAGATTCCGGCAAAGAACTGAATCAGCTTTTTTCAGGCATTTCACTGTTTCTGTGTGCTGTGCTTGTTATTGGCATGCTCTTTTCATCCTTCTTCATCTCCGCAGAACAGGGACACCACTGCCACGGCCAGGACTGCCCTATCTGTGAGATGGTTGCTGTCTGCGAGAGCATTCTTGATAACGTAGGCGCCGGGATGTTCATCTACGCTGTGGCTATTCTTACAGCTCTTTTCATAACTGCTACAGCTCTTTTACCCACGCGTAATCTGAGAGTTCCGACTCTTGTCAGTCAGAAGGTTCGTCTGAACGATTAAATCAATCTGTCTTTCTAATAGTCTGTAATTTTTCACAATCACAACTGAATAATTCAAATCGGAGGAATATGATGAAAAGATATATTTCTGTTTTTTGTGCTGTAATCGTTCTGGCTATGGCTTTGATTGGCTGCGGAAATACCGCCGACACTGTTGAGATCGCTTCAGAGGAAACACCGCTTGCAGCGGCGCCGGATGGGGAAAAGAGCCTTAGCATCGTAACCACTATTTTCCCCGAGTATGACTGGGTTAAAGAGATCCTTGGGGATAACCCGGCAAACGCAGAAGTTACTATGCTCCTGGATAACGGAGTAGATCTTCACAGCTATCAGCCCACAGCAAAAGACATTTTGAAGGTTGCCACCTGCGACCTGTTTATCTACGTTGGCGGCGAGTCCGACGAATGGGTTGAGGACGCCCTAAAGGAGGCCACAAACAAGGACATGGTTGTTGTGAACCTTCTGGATGCTCTTGGCTCTGATGTCAAAGAGGAAGAAGTTGTTGAAGGAATGGAGGCCGAAGAAGAGGAGGAAGCCGAGGGCGAGGAAGAGCCCGAATATGATGAGCATGTATGGCTCTCACTACAGGATACAGAAAAGCTGTGCGAGCATATAAAAGATGCTCTTGTGAATCTAGATGCAGCCAATGCTTCAGTGTACGAAGAAAATACATCCGCTTATAATGCAAAACTTGATGCTCTGGATAAGTCATACAAAGAAGCTGTGTCTTCCGCTTCCGTGAACACGCTTCTCTTCGGAGACAGATTCCCTTTCAGGTATCTCGTCGATGATTACAACCTGAAGTATTATGCAGCTTTTGTTGGCTGCTCTGCCGAGACTGAAGCAAGCTTTGAGACCATAACCTTCCTGGCCGGAAAGGTTGACGAATTATCTCTTTCAAGCATCATGACAATTGAAAACAATGATCATAAGATCGCTGAAACCATAAGAGATAACACTGCTGCCAAAGACCAAAAGATCCTTACTCTTGATTCAATGCAGTCCACAACTTCCGACGATGTAAAAAACGGCGCAACATACCTTGGAATCATGCAAAGCAACCTGGAAGTATTAAAAGAGGCTCTTAAGTAAAGAGCTCCGGAGGAACATATGCCATTACTGACTGTTAAGGATCTTTCACTTGGTTACGACTCGTGCAGGATCATAGAAAACTTAAATTTTTCTGTGGATGAGGGCGATTATCTCTGTATCGTTGGAGAGAATGGCTCAGGGAAGACCACGCTCATGAAGACCATCCTTAAACTGCAAAAACCATGTGGCGGCGAGATCATAGTCAGTGATGGCCTGAGAGCAAACGAGATTGGCTATCTCCCACAGCAGACCTTTGTGCAGCGGGATTTCCCTGCGTCTGTAAAAGAGATAGTCCTGTCCGGTTGCCAGAGCAGCCTTGGGCTAAAGCTCTTCTACGGCAAAAGAGAAAAAGCCCTGGCGGAAGAAAACATGAAGAAAATGGGAATCCCGGAGCTCAAAAACCGATGCTACAGGGAGCTCTCAGGAGGTCAGCAGCAGCGCGTACTACTGGCCAGAGCACTGTGCGCCACAAAGAAGCTTCTTTTGCTGGATGAACCGGTTGCAGGGCTTGACCCGCAGGTAACCCATGACATGTATGAAACGATCGCCGAGCTGAATAATGAAGGCATGACCATAATTATGATCACCCACGACATAAACTCAGCCATCACCTATTCAAGTCATGTACTTCATATTGGGAAAGACATATTTTTCGGTAGCAAAAGTGAGTATCTGCTGAGTGCACAGGGACAACGTTTTGCCGGCAAGGAGGCTGTCTATGCTTGATAAAATAATATTCTACATGCAGTTCCCCTTTGTGAGATACGCCATAATCGTGGGAATACTGATATCACTGTCCTCTTCTTTGCTTGGGGTGACGCTGGTTCTAAAGAGATTTTCTTATATTGGTGACGGGCTCTCCCATGTAGCCTTTGGAGCCATGGCCATCGCCACAGTTCTAAAGCTGACGGATAAGATGATACTGATCCTGCCTGTCACGATCGCATGCGCAGTTCTGTTATTAAAGACAGGTCAGAATGCCAAGATCAAGGGAGATGCCGCAATCGCAATGCTGTCAGTAGGCGCATTGGCCTTCGGATATCTTATTATGAACATCTGGGGAGCCTCTGCAAATCTTACAGGTGATGTATGCAGCACACTGTTTGGCTCAACTTCGATCCTGACCCTGACTCAGGGCGAAGTGATCATCTGCGCGGTCCTGTCTGTTTTCGTTGTGGGAATATTTGTATTTCTATATAACAAAATCCTGGCGATAACCTTTGATGAGAATTTTGCCAGGGCGACCGGAGTATCCGCAGATCTTTACAACACCGCTACAGCTGTGATGATTGCTGTGATCATTGTGCTTGCCATGAATCTCGTGGGATCGCTTCTGATATCTGCTCTGGTGATTTTTCCTGCCCTTTCAGCCATGAACATTTTCAGAAGCTTTTTAAAAGTCACCATTTCTTCTGCCATCATCTCGGTAATATGCGCATTTTTAGGGATCATGATCTCAATCCTTGCCGGAACACCGGTGGGATCGACCATTGTTGCTGCAGACGTTATCGCATTTGTACTGTCTGTTGGTGCCGGCAGGCTCTGTAAAGTTGAGGGATAAAAAAGAATGATAAAAAAGAAAGTCACAAGAATAATCGCAATGTCTTTTGCCCTGATGCTCTGCATTCCCGTGAGCGGATGCGCTGATAAAGCAGAAGAACCCGTACAGGAAGAAAAACAGGTCGTGGTGGAAAGTCCAAGTCCATCCGTAGCAGAAATTCCTGATGAAAAGCCGGCAACTGCTGCCGTAGAAGAGGCCTCCCAGGAAGCAGGTACCGAGGACGAGTACATGGATCTGACTGAAATGTCTTCAACCGCGGTCTATGGTGCAGTTTACAACATGATGTATTATCCGGAGAAGTTTGTAGGAAAGACTATAAAAATGGAAGGGGCCTACTCTGATTACTTCGACATAGCGTCTGGCAACCACTACTTTGCATGCATCATAATGGATGCCACCGCCTGCTGCGCCCAGGGAATCGAGTTCAGCCTGAACGATGACTACAAATACCCGGATGATTATCCCAGCGAAGGAGACAATATCATCGTTGAGGGCGTTTTTGACACCTATATCGAAGAAAGCGGTATGTATTGCATTTTAAGAGACGCCACACTATCAGATGATAGCTCTTTTACGCCTGATCAAACTCAGCCTGCGCCCTGACCATCTCATCTCTTCCAAAGGCGCAAAGCATGACGTCGATATCATAATCCGGATAATCCTGGGTAAACTGCCTGTATGCCCTGCAGCACTGCTTTGTAGATTCGGCCACAGGATTGGGGAGATTTCCCCCGAAGATGCCTGAGCTTATAAGGGGAAAAGAGATACTGTGATAACCATTGTCTTTCATGACCGAAAGTGAATTGTAGTAGGCATCAAACAGCGCATCAAACGCAGTCGGTGTCACAGCAAAATTAGGCCCCACAGCATGAATTATCGCCTTGGCATTCGTGAGTCCAAACGCAGGCGTAATGACTGCATCTCCATCATTTAACGGAGTCTTGTACTTGCTGCAGGCTTCAGTAAGCTCCCTCATTCCTGCCTTGGCAAAGATCACTCCGCATATTCCGCCACCTGCCCAAAGCCCGTCGTTAGCGGCATTTACCACCACATCTGCAACCTGATCAGCGCATGAACCATGTATAAGCTGAATTCTACTCATTCATCGATCTCCTCTGGCAAAAGAGCTTGCCAGGCAATCAACTGCCGGACAAGCCCTCACACATCTTATTTAAACAATTTTCTTCCGGCCCAGATGCAAATGCATGCGCCAACTACAGAAACGATCAGACTTCCGATCAATCCAGTAGCAGTAAATCCGATAAGTCTGAATACCAAACCTCCAACAAATCCACCACCAATTCCAAGAAGAATATTCTTGATCATTCCTGAACTCTCATTCATCAGTTTGCTGGCAATAAGTCCAGCTACTGCTCCGAGTATAAGTCCCCAAATAAGTCCCATACCACGTTCCTCCATTCTTTTGATATATTCTATCCAAATAACATATATTTTAAGATAATACACTATTTGAACAATTACAAGAACTACCGCGGGTTACTCCCACTTTTTCCACACATCAGGCTGATACCCCAGCGTGGACTGTTTTCCGTTCCTGACCACCGGAGTCTTTATTATCTGCTGGTTTTCCAGAAGTTTTTCCAGCTTATCCTCATCTGCAATGTACTGAATAAGCGCAACAGAATCCTTGTCCTTGGCATCAGGATTTATCATATTCATGATACCGCCATTAGCACTGGCAACAGAGGTGAGTTCCCCCTTACTCATCCCCTTTTCCTTCATGTCGATGAACTGGTACTTGATGCCCCTTTCCTTAAAGAATCGCTCCGCCTTCTTGGTGTCATTGCACTTCTTTGTGCCGATAATCTGTATGTTCATAACCTGCATCCTCAATTCTTGAACAGACTAGTCACCGTATTCATGATAGTCTTGTTCTCCAGGATTGAATCCAGAATTCCACTAAGCTGAGACTTCTCCCCTTTCAAAAGAGCCATAGCAGCCTTCTTTGTATCGGCATCCGCAGCTCTGTAGAGTTCGAGAAGGTTTTTCTCAGTAGCATTAACCTTAACAGAAGTTCCTGTAGACTTTGCAGCAGGTTTCTTAGCAGTTGCAGGCTTTTTCGCTGTTGTAGGCTTTTTCGCCGTTGTAGTCTTCTTGGCTGTTGTTGTCTTTTTAGCTGCTGTAGTCTTCTTTGCTGCTGCCTTTTCAGTTGAAGCCTTAGCTGTTTCCTTTTTGGTTGTTGTCTTTGCTGTTGCCATATCCTTCTCCTCCTTAACATTCCTCCATAAAAACAAGTTTTTAAAACCCACTTCCAATTATAAGCAAAAAAATACTTCCGTGCTATAAAAGTCACGGAAGTATACTCATTATTTCGTCAAATCTTATCTCCTTAAGTTCCATTACATCACAACTTCAACCGTCCAGCAATGAAATCCCTCAGAATCCCAAATGTTTCACGAGCCATATTATTGGGAATGTATTGAGGCTGCATATTTGCGGCTATACCGCAAACATCTGCATCAGTTAGTTTTTGAGCAATATGAATGCCTCTGAAAACATGAAATCCGTTTGTGACAATCCCAATCCTGATATTTTCTGTACTTCCTTCAGCCTGCCTGATGATATCAAGGGCATTTCTTATGTTTTCCTCTGTATCCATAGACAAGTTCTCTATTTCGATTCTATCTTCAGATACTCCATGCTTAACAAGGTAGTCTGCTCCGCCCTGACCTTCACTTACAGGTTCATTGCTCCCCTGTGCACCTGTAGTGATACATTTTGTCTCTAAATTATCATCCAGATACTCTTTGGCTTTTTCAAGTCTGTATTGATATATCACACTTGGTCCACTTGATCTCATCTGGGCTCCAAGAACAATGATGTAATCAAGATCCTTCTCTCCCTTGTCATGAAAATGAGAAAGCATTGCAATCTGGCAAACTAAAAAGACTGTGGCACATAACGCAATGACAGCATAAGATATATATCTTACTGCCGGCGGTACCGCAGCCCATCTTCCCTTCCCGGAAAGAACGAAGCATATCGAAAAGAAAGCTGCTCCAACAACCCAAATCATAAAAGAAAACGTGCCACTTCCTACCAGATATACCATCGCAGCATATAAAAGGCACAGAACTGTCAGTCCAAACCAAAGAATGCGAATTCCAGGTGTAAACACCCCCATGTTTTATATCCCCCTTAGTATTAGGATGCTCAGTTTATTATCATTCTCTCAAATACTATCTCACCATCTCCGGATAGCTCATCTCTATATACATAGCCCAACCTGTCAAATCCTTTTATCTGCTCAGGATCTTTAATCTGGTTCTCAGCCATGAATCTTACCATTTCTCCTCTTGCCATCTTTGCATAGGTTCCTTTGGTAACGAGCTTTCCTTTTACCATCTCGCCGAATGTGACTGTTACATAATAGTCATCTGATTTAAGATATTTTTCTATGCATTTGGAATACTCTTTTGATGCCAGGTTAATGATGACATGAGAATCATCAATCACTTCGTCATAGAGTCGTGATCCCCACAGGTCATAAAGGTCTTTTTTACCATTGATACCAGCTTTGGCCTGCATTTCAAGTCTGTACGGAGTAACACCGTCCATTGGTTTTAGCACGCCGTAAAAGCCTGAAAGGATGCGAAGATGTTCCTGGACATAGTCAAAAGAGCTGTTCTCGAACACGGCAGGTGCCATGTATTGGTAAGCAATTCCTTCATACGAAAGGATCGCCGGTGTCAGATTCTTCCGAAGATTCATTTCTTTTATTCGCTGAAAGTTCTGCTGCGCAATTTTGTCGTTACACCCCCAGAGCTTTCGAAGGTTATCAGGTGACTGTGCTCTTAGCCATTTCAGGATTTCCTCAGTCTGGTCAAGGAATACCGGGAGTCCATCATACTCAAGGGTATCCGTATCTGTATTCATTTTCTTGGCAGGTGATAAAATGATCTTCAATTTATGCTCCTTTTATTTTGAAATAAACATCCCATAATCCTTAGGCAAATCTATTGCGCCATCCTTGATGTGTTCACTAAGTACTTTCCTGATCTTTTCTACAGGAAGGTCCATGATATCTTTAAATGAAGACAGGCTTCGCAGATATTCCACAAGATCCTCTATGTCTGTCACATGTAAGATTAGAACTTCCAATCTGCATTTTCTTTACCTCGCACTCAACTTTCCTCACAAGAAAGTTTATACTATACCATCAATACTACAAGTGTATTATAATTAAAGTAATCTCCATATACAATGAAGCCATAAAGAGACAATCTCAGGAGGCTTCATATGGAACAAAACAACATCACATATAATGATATCATAAGTGACCGCAATTACATAAAACTCATGCTCTCAGGCATGATCGACCGCTTTGGCGATTCAGTGGATGCGATCGCCTTTACCTGGCTGGTATATCAGATAACCCACAACGCAATGTGGTCCGCAATAGTGTTTGCACTGAACACACTTCCAAATGTAATAGTCCAGCCATTTGCCGGAGCCATTGTTGAAAAGAAAAATAAGAAGAAGGTAATAATCCTCACATACATACTAAGAGCTGTAGTGATATCTACATTTGCAGCCCTTTACACACTTGACCTTGTCACTGCTCCGGTTATGGCAGTTCTTACTCTCATCATCACCACAATTGAATCCTTCAGTCTTCCTGCTTCCTCCGCATTCACCGCACAGGTCGTGAGAAAAGAGCATTTGACCATCGGACTAAGCATCTCAAAAATGCTGACAAGTGCAGCAGCGCTCGTTGGAACAGGTATAGCCGGAGTGATCATCGCTACATGGGGCGCAGTTCCTGCCATGCTCATTGATATTTCTACTTTTATCATTGCTGCGGTCCTTATAAAGATGATGAAAAATGAGGTGTACTCAGATAACAGGACAGCTGACACAGATACCACTACCGATTATCCCAAGGAGAGCCTGACCACTCTTTTTACTGATGGAATAAGATATGTTGCAAAAACACCGATAATCAGAAACTTCTGCATTCTATGTGTTGCCTTAAACTTCATGCTTGTACCCATCAACGCCCTTCAGGCACCAATGGCCGAGGAAATATTCAAAATGGGCAGCGAGCTCCTGAGCTTTGGCGGAGTTTTCGCTTCTATTGGTGGCATTGCGGGAGCAGCTCTTTTACCTGTGCTTGCAAAAAAACTTAGCCCCTTGCAGATAACCTGCTGTGGAACCGGGATACTTAGCCTCGGCCTTATGGGAATTGCTATGGGCGGCATCGTGAGTGGAAAAGCGGTTCTATGCTACATGGTCGTATCCATCTGCTTTTTCGGCATGGTACTTGCCGCAACACTCATAGGCGGAATCATTGGAATTCAGTTTATGAAATCCGTAAGCAGCGAATATATGGCCAGAGCCTCTGCCGTATTTAACGCCTTTTCAACAGCAGCAATGCCTATAGGATCGCTCCTTGTCAGCATTCTGGTATCGCGCATTTCAACAGACAAACTAATGCTCTTCGCATCACTTTTCGCAGGGATTGTTTTAATCGCAACAGTCATAACCAGACCCGTTTTAGAGGAAAGAGAGGACGTAGCTGATGCAGCTTAATCTAAGTGAAAACATCAAAAAGTACAGAAAAGAAATGGGCCTTACTCAGGAGGAACTGGCTGAAGCCTTCGGAATCACAATAGGCGCCGTGTCAAAATGGGAAAGCGGAAGTACCATTCCGGACATTATGACACTTATCGATCTGGCAGATTTTTTTAATATCTCCGTAGATGTACTCCTTGGCTACAGCATTTCTTCGAAGAGCGTAAAAGACATAATAGAGAAAATTAACACTCTTCTAAAGGAAGCGAAATACGACGAAGCTATATCCGAAACAGATAAAGCTCTTGTAAGATATCCGGGAAATTTCAGGATAGTCCTTGAGAGCGCCAAAACCTACAACGTAGTCACAGCCTCATATGGCTATAAAAAGTACCTTGATAAGACAATCGAGCTCTATGAATCATCCCTTCGCTTAATATCACAAAACACCGATCCTGATGTAGATGAGTTTTCCATAAGACTCTGCATAGCCGAACTAAAGAGTCAGAATAACCCCGAGGAAGCTCTTGCCGAATTTAAAAAGATCAACTACATGGGAATTGCAGATATAAATATCGCCAGGATACTGATGGATTTAAACAGATATGATGAATCCATGGATCGATTCACCAGAGTCCTTGTAACTATTCTCATAAAAAGCCTGCAATACTCAAGCTCTATGGCTATAGCCCTTATTAAGACCGGCAAAAAGAGCAACTTTGCAGAGGCCCGTGACCTCATTGACTGGTGCATAAAACTATTTGAAGCCACAACAGACAAAAATACCAGCTATCTCACCAAAATGCTGGCAGTGTTACTGGTATTAAAAGGAATGGTTTTATCATGCCTTGGGGATTACGAAAACATGCGTCTGTGCATAGATGATGCCTATAAACTTGCTGTTAAATTCGATAAATCTCCCGCAAATGGTATTGCAGGAAAAATCCGCTTCTGGCACGCAGAAAAAGATTATAATCCAACTATTTATGACGAGCTTGGTCCCGGGGCAGTTCAGAGTATAGACTCACTCTTCACCCAGGACCAACACCCAATAAGTCCTCTTCCTGATAAGATTGAAAAAAAGATGGAACCGGCAGAGAAATACTGGAATGAAATAAAAAATTCTCAGATTCTCTGATCATCCTTTCGATGAATCTACCTTTGCTTTTTCTCCGCCAATCGTATAATATGAGGAATTGAAGCTCAAGATTTCAGGAGAAAAACATATGACAGAAAAAAAGATTTCAGGGTTCGATTATTTATGGTGCGCACTTTATGCATGCGCGGGATTCGCCCTTGAATTATTACTTGTACAGATAGAAAAGAGCATGGGGATCGGCATAGACCAATTCACCACCATGCAAAACATCGTGCATCTGCTTATCACAACCATATTGTGGGTTGCCGCCGGCTTTGTAGTAATCTTTATCGGCAGGAAGACCACCGGTTTCAGAATTCTTGAAATCAAAGAAAAAATGAAGGGCTGGCAATACTTCGCCATAGCCCTTTGCTTCGTTGTAAATCTGATCGCCAAGTATTTAGACTGGGGCGGCTTCAAGCCACTGTTGGAGTTTAACAGACTGGGGCTTCCGGTCTTCATCTTCCAATATCTCTATTATGCCGCAGAAGGCTTTTTAATCTCACTCGTAATCATATATGCGCAAAAGGCATGCGAGACATGGTTCAAGAATGGCAAACTCCCATACGGAGGCATCATACTGGGCCTTACATGGGGACTGGCACATATTTTCTCAAAAGGAGATGTGCTGATCTCAATATTTGCTGCCCTAAGCGCATTCCTTTTTGGAGCTGCTTATGTGTTCGTGAACAAGGATTACAGGAAAGCTTTACCGATCATCATTCTCTTATTTATGATTTGATATGAACTACCCTCACCGACTCCACATCGGAAAGGGTTTCTGTTATGCCGCAGAACGGCATGAACCCGCACGATGCTCTATGCATCCCGCAGAACAGGGCATGTCCACTATGCCTCTATCCCATTGGCTTACCTTTGGGAATACTTTCCTCAATAT
>JAEEGI010003626.1_pt1 | contig 36655 bp, 34 predicted proteins | sample 8958751 | NCBI WGS metagenome assembly JAEEGI01 (sample SAMN16246545, study PRJNA631951) | gut metagenome | biome: gut microbiome; feature: rumen; material: KS-attached | host: Bos | place: Iran: Karaj | collected 2018-10 | reverse complement strand
TCGGCGACGGCGTGAAGATCATGAGCATCAACCTTCTGATGGAAGAGGAGGATGCTCCGGTCGTATGGCGCGGACCGGTGATTGCCGGTACCGTAAAGCAGTTCTGGACCGATGTGATCTGGGGCGATGTGGACTACATGTTCGTGGATATGCCGCCCGGAACCGGCGATGTTCCGCTTACGGTGTTCCAGTCCCTTCCTCTTGACGGCATCGTTATCGTAACGAGCCCTCAGGATCTTGTATCCATGATCGTCGGCAAAGCCGTGAACATGGCGAAGATGATGAACATCCCGATTCTCGGAATCGTTGAGAATTACAGCTATCTCGTATGCGACCACTGCGGCGAGAAAATGTCCGTATTCGGTGAAAGCCACATCGAAGAGGTTGCGGAGAAGTACGGTACCCGCGTACTTGCCAAGCTTCCGATTGTTCCCGCAGCCGCGAAGCTTGTGGACGGCGGTAAGGTGGCCGAGATCTCCATGCCGGAGATTGCCCCCGCCGTAGACGTGATTGAGCGTCAAATGGCACTTGTATAAGATTTTTCCATACGCGGCAGAAGCAATTCTGCCGCATATTTCGGAGGGAGAGTAAATGAGGAAACTGCGTAAAGCACTTGCAGTTCTTATCATCCTCACGATTGCCGCAATGTCATTCGGCTGCGGCAAGAAGGGAGGAGAAGACGAAGAAGAGACAGCACCGTCCGTTACAGGACAGGCGGCAAATGTGACGGTTATTCCGGACGATACGAATACGTCCTTTGAGCCCTCGAAGGGGCTTGTTTACGCGCCGAGCGGTGAAAATCTTACGATTGTCGGAATCGGTTCCTGCACGGACCGGCACGTTGTGATCCCTTCGGAAATCGACGGAAAGAAGGTCGTTTCCATAGCGGAAGCCGCCTTCGCGCAGAACCTTAACATCGATCGGATTACCATTCCCGCAGGCGTTACGTTGATTGATAAAAAGGCGTTCCGAGGCTGCCGCAGTTTGAAAACGGTGGACTGGCCTTCGGACCTTGAGCGTATCGGTGAGAGCGCATTCTACGGAAGCGGACTTGTTGACGTCGCACTTCCCGGTACTGTGAAGGTTATCGGATCGAGCGCCTTCGCATTTTGCGAAGATCTCAAATCGTTCCGCGCGTCCGCAATTCAGGAGCGGATTGCCGGGAACTTTTTTGACCACTGCACGGCGCTTGAGACGGTTGTGCTGAACGAAGGTTTGAAGGAGATCGGTTCCAACGCGTTCGATTCCTGCACGGGCCTTCGGACGATTTCCCTTCCCGATTCCATTGAGACGATTGACGATTCGGCATTTCTGAATTGCACGGGACTTACCTCGGTGAAGCTTCCGAAGAATCTGCAGACACTTGAAAACCTTGTATTTACGACGCTTGATTCGCTGCAGGAGATGACCATTGCGGCGGATGCGCCTTACTATATGATTTCCGGAAACTGCCTCGTGGAGAAGAGCACGAAAACGGCGGTTGCCGTATGGGGCAATAAGACGATTCCGGCCGACGGTTCGGTTTCGGAAATCGGCTCTTTCCTGTTCCAGAACCGGACAGGGCTTAGTTCGATTGTCATCCCGGAAGGCATTACGGCGATTCAGGTCGGCGCATTCCAGGGGTGCACCGGGATTACGAAGATCACATTTCCCGCATCGCTTCAGAAGATTCAGGTATCGGTATTCGAAGGCTCCGGGCTGAAGGAAGTGGTTGTCCCTGAGGGCGTAACGACGATTTATACGGCGGCCTTCGCCGCGACCCCGCTTACGAAGGCGGAGATTGCGGGCGGCGTGACCGACAAACTTACTGAGACATTCCGAGATTGCAAGGATCTGAAGGAGTGCCGGGTTATCGGGGCAGGCGTTGTGTTAAGCGGTACATTTGCCGGCTGCACGAAGCTCACTAACCTGACGCTCGGCGGGATTTCCGCCATCCGGGCGGACACCTTCAAGGGGTGCCAGAAGCTTCGTGAACTCACCTACGAGGGAACATGTGCCGAGTGGGAGGCTATCGCGAAGAGCGAGGGCTGGGATAACGATATTCGAGGCATCGTCGTGCATTGTTCGGACGGTGACATTTGAGTGCGACATGAGGAGCCGTAGTATCGGCAGCGGGAAGTGCCTGTATTTCGTGCGGAAAGTGCCGATTTTTCAACTTTCCCTTGACAAAGTAAGGTAATCTATTCTACAATGATAGTGTGCGTTTTTCGGGAGGAGTATGTGATGCGAGTGATTGCCGGAAAGGCAAGGAGACTTCTGCTGGAAACTCCTGCCGGACTATCGACGAGACCGACCTCGGACAAGATAAAAGAAACGCTTTTTAACATCCTGCAGCCGAGCCTTTCAGGGGCATGTTTCCTTGATTTATTCGCGGGAAGCGGCGGCATCGGAATCGAAGCGTTAAGCCGCGGAGCAAGGTACGCCTGCTTCGTCGATCATTCGAGGGATGCGCTTCGGTGCATCAAGAACAATCTGAATCATACGAAGCTCGCCGATGATGCCACCGTGTACGGCATGGACTGGCGGAGCGCGCTGCTTCGGATGGAAACCGAGAAGAGAAAGTTCGATGTCGTATTTATCGATCCGCCCTATGACAGCACTTTAGCAGAGGATGCGCTCCGGGCGCTTGCAGGTTCCGGGCTTCTTAACGAAGACGCGCTGGTTGTGGTGGAAACCTCACTTAAGAAAGAGGCTTCCGACCTGACGGGACTCGGATTTAAGATTGACCGCGTTAAGCAGTATAAAACGAACCAGCACTGGTTCCTTTCAAGAGAATAGAACGGACACCGGTTTTTGAGAATAAACAGGAATAAAGCGGACCGGCATCGGTTCCTTTCCATAGAGGAGAACGAATGAAAGTCGGAATTTACGCCGGAAGTTTTGACCCGGTGACGCTCGGACATCTGGATGTCATCGAGCGCGCGTCCCGCATTGTGGACCGCCTGGTCATCGGCGTTTTGAACAATACGAATAAAAAGCCTTCCTTCTCCGCGGAAGAACGCGTGGAATTCATTCAGAGGGTGACGAAAGACATCCCGAATGTGGAAGTGAAGACCTTCGACGGACTGACCGTTGATTTTGCAAAGCAGGAGAAAGCCCGGATTCTGGTGCGTGGCCTTCGCGCCGTAACCGATTTCGAGTACGAACTGCAGATCGCGCAGCTGAACCACAAGCTGGATCCGAAGATTGATACGATCTTCCTGACAACGAGCGTCGAGTACTCCTATCTCAGTTCGAGCATCGTGAAGGAAATCGCTCATTTCGGCGGCGACATCAGCAAGCTGGTTCCGAAGGAAGTCTGTCAGGACATCGTCGATAAGCTGGCGGTGAAGTAAATCGCCGATAGCGTTTGAAGCCGGCGAAGCAGCTTCGCGAGAAGCGGCGGAATGGATTGAAATCTATGACATTTTCCGATAAAACGAAGTGGAATAAAGGAGAGTAGAAAACTATGGTAAATCGTCTTGAGCAGTTGATTGATGGAATCTTTGAGTATCTTGACGGATGTAAGCCGATTAAGCTGCAGCCCGGTAAGGTTGCCGTGAATAAAGAGGAGTTGTTCGAAATGCTCGATGAGCTGAAGCAGAGAACTCCGGACGAGATCAGACGTTATCAGAAGATCATCGCAAACCGCGATTCCATCATTGCGAGTGCCGAAGAGAAGGCCGAGCAGATTATCGAGGAGTCCAAGGCGAAGGCAAGACAGCTTGTCAGCGAGCATGAGATCATGCAGCAGGCTTATGCGCGTGCCAACGAGATGGTGGCGTCCGCAAGCGGCGAGGCAGAGGAGATGCTTTCAAGCGCGAACAACGATGCGACGCAGATCCGCACCGGCGCTCTCAATTATGCGAACGACATCATGACCGACATGGAGAAGATTCTGAACAATGCTTACTCCTCGGCCAGAGATCATTTCGACGGACTGATTGCCACCCTGAAGGAGAACTACGATGTAGTTGCTTCCAACCGTCAGGAGCTTTACCAGCAGCTGAATCCGAAGGATGCCGCAACCATCTACGATGATCCGATTGCGACAGTAACCGAGGAAGAAGAGGACGACGAGGAGAACTTCGAGTTCGACGAGAACACGTTCCTTGAGAATATTGACGAGTAATTGAGGCTCGCCGGTTAATTGAAGAAGATTAGAAAAGCAGCGTACCCGGGTGGGGACGCTGCTTTTTTGTACTTTTCCGGGTGGTTGTTTTATAGCGAGTGGTGGCTCCGCAAAGTTCGGCGTGCTTACGGACGGATTTCCGTCCCAGGTGGGCCGCATCGGCCATCCACCAAACCTGAAGTTCGCAGAAACGGCCCACCTGCAAGCCAATTGGGCTTCCAGGTGGGCCGATGTTGCCTAATAGCAAGTAGTGGCTCCGCGCAATTCGGCGTGCCTACAGACAGATTACCGTTCCAGGTGGGCCGATGTTGCCTAACAGCAAGTAGTGGCTCCGCAAAGTTCGGCGTGCCTACAGGCGAATTACCGTTCCAGGTGGGCCGATGTTGCAATATAGCGAGTAGTGGCTCCGCGAACTTCGGCGTGCCTACGGATAGATTTCCGTCCCAGGTGGGCCAGGATTCTTTTAAACCACCAGAAACTTCCGAAGTCGCTCTTCCGCAGTGGCGGCGCCTTTGCCGTAGAGGATGTGGCTATGAAGGGCGGTTGCATTCAATTCGGTCTCAAAGAGCCCCCGTGCCTCATCCGGAAGCGCCCGCATGTCTTTCGTGAGCCGCACAAGAAGCGGAGCAGGAGATGCGGAAGCAAGGCTACCGAGAAGTGCCTCAGAGCCTTTTCGGATGCCGAGAACGTGAAGAAACGGAGTATGCGCCGGGAGCCGGTAACGGTTCTCTGCTTCTTTTGTGATGCCAAGTAGAATGTGGCAGAGCGCTCGATTTACGTGCGACTGTGTGTGCGACCGCTCATGCAGAGCTTCCGTGAGGGAAGTCCACGTGAAAGGATGCTTTGCAACTTCCGCAAGACGCTTGGCAGTATCTTCGGAAATATCGGAATATAGCGCGAGTTCCTCCCAGGTGCGCCCGTGAAGCGCAGAGAAGAGAGCGCTGCTCAAATCGTCCGGAAAGACCGGATAACGGAATGCTTCACCATACAAATCGCTGAGCGCAGCGGGATATGTGACGGCAAGAGAATCGGGACCATCAACGCCCGTTTCCGAGCACTGACTTTTTCCTGCGGGCTGTCTTTTCTCCACCATCTTCCGAATGGCTGTTGCAGAAGCATATTCGTCCGCTTCGGTATCATGGTAGCCGCTTCCTTTTCGTTCCACCGGAACGCTTTCAAGCTTGACGCCGCGGCGGATGATGGCCTTTTCGTATTCAATCGCAAGAATCGTATTCGGGCCGGAAAGAAACGCCGCAGACTCTCCGGTAACTGCCTCGTAAGCGGCAGCGCGGGCGGCGGGATAGGAGAGACCCTCAGACAACCCTTTTTTCAGCTGTTCCCGATAGGGTTCCGGCTCGGAAGTGAAGAAGCCGGCCGCGTTACGGATTTGGTCCGCAATGGTCGTGAGACCGTTTTCTCCGTCACACTCGATTCCGTACGAAACCGCATCAACGCCGAGATCCGAAAAGGCACGGATTGCACCCTCCGCAAACCCTTCGGCGCTGGCGGTTGCGCTGTATACCGGCAGTTCGATGACGATGTCGGCGCCTAAACGAAGCGCGGCTTCGGCGCGGACGTATTTGCTCACGATGGCAGGGGTGCCGCGTTGCACAAAATCGCCGCTCATGAGCGCAATAACAGAATCACATCCGGTACGTGCTTTCGCTTCCCGGATGTGATATGCGTGACCGTTATGAAACGGATTGTATTCGGCTGTAATACCGAGTATTTTCATTACATGGTCTCCGGCTCGGGATAATCGACGCCGAACGTTTCTACCGTGACTTCCTTCATGATGACCGGAGTCAGCGGCTTGTCGTTCCAGTTGCGGCGTACGTTGGCAATCGCGTCAACGACATCAAGACCTTCCGTGAGCTTTCCGAAAGCGGCGTACTCACCGTCCAGGTGAGGGGCTTTCTTATGCATTACGAAGAACTGGGAGCCTGCAGAGTTCGGGTTCATGGCGCGTGCCATCGAAAGAACGCCGGCGTCATGCTTGAGGTCGTTTTTGAAACCGTTGTGGGTGAACTCGCCGCGGATGCTGTAGCCCGGATCGCCCATGCCGTTTCCGTTCGGGCAGCCGCCCTGAATCATGAAACCCGGAATCACGCGATGGAAGGTGAGTCCGTTATAAAATCCCTTCTTAACAAGGGAGATGAAATTGTTGACCGTGTTGGGCGCTACGTCCGGATAAAGCTCCGCCTTCATGACTGCGCCGTCATCCATGACAAATGTTACGATAGGATTCTGTGCCATATTCTTTCTCCTTTACTGTACAAATGCGTGATAAATCACATTGATCGCGTCTTCGAAATCGGTGTTGGAAACGCCGATGATGATGTTCAGCTCGCTGGAGCCCTGGTCGATCATGCGGATGTTGATGGAAGCACGGTCGAGAGCGCTGAAGATACGGGCAGCGACACCGCGGTTAGACTTCATGCCGCGGCCTACGACCGCGATCAGAGCGATGTCGGTGGAGATATCAATCGAGTCGGGGTTGCAGAGCTTGTGAATCTCGGCGAGAACGGTCTGTTCCTTCGCCTCGAACTCGGTCTGGTGTACCACGACGGTCATGGTGTCGATACCGGACGGCATATGCTCGAAGCTGATGCCGTTGTCCTCGAAAGCCTGTAACAGACGGCGGCCGAAACCGATCTCGGCGTTCATCATGTCTTTCTCGACGTTGATCGCGGTAAAGCCCTTCTTACCTGCCACACCGGTAATCGTGAAGCCCGGCTTGCGGGAGGTGTTCTCAACGATCAGCGTGCCCGGATCCTTGGGCGAGTTGGTGTTACGGATGTTGATCGGGATGCCGGCGGTACGAACCGGGAAGATGGCATCCTCGTGAAGTACGTTAAATCCCATGTAAGCAAGCTCTCTAAGCTCGCGGTAGGTGATGACGTCGATTACCTTCGGATTCTCTACGATGCGGGGATCCGTTACGAGACAGCCGGACACGTCGGTCCAGTTCTCGTAAAGGTTCGCCTGTACGGCTCTTGCGACGATGGAACCGGTGATATCGGAACCGCCGCGGGAGAACGTCTTCACGCGTCCGTTCGGAAGCGAGCCGTAGAAGCCCGGAATTACGGCATTCTGCATGCCGGCAAGCTTCTTCGAAAGCGTTGCATTGGTTTTCTCTGCGTCAAATGTGCCGTCTTCGTTGAAGAAGATGAATTCCGCGGAATCGAGGAACGGGAAACCGAGGTATTCCGCCATCAGCATACCGTTCAGGTACTCCCCGCGGGAAGCGGCATATTCCCGCCCTGCATGGGCCTTGAAATCCTTCTTGATCGTCTCAAAAGCCTCGTCGAGGGAAGCCTTTAAGGAAAGGCCGTCGATGATCTCCTGATAGCGGTCATGAATCGCCTTGAGGGCGTCGTCGAAATCCGAATCCTCCTCGGCCAGCTTGTAGCATGCATAGAGCATGTCGGTGACCTTCGTGTCCGCGCTGAAACGCTTGCCGGGAGCGGAGGGAACCACGAAACGGCGGGATGAATCGGACTTGATAATGTCTTTTACTTTCTTAAACTGCTCGGCGTTCGCGAGAGAGCTGCCGCCGAATTTCACAACTTTAATCATAAAGTTCGGACTCCTTGGTCGAATTTTAAATCTATTATGCTATTATCTAAAGATACACGATTTTTGTAAATATGCAAGGGAAAATGTGAAAAAACTGTGCTTTCGCAGAAATTTTGCGCGGTTTCTTTACATTTTTCGCTCTTTATGATAATATAAGGTGGGTTTCAATGGGGAGGAAGCCTATTTCAGTGAGTGCTTTCGCGGCACTTTCGGAGTACAGGAGTTTTATGAAGAAGATTATTTCCTTAATCGCGGATCGCATGAGCGTCGCCTTTTCGGCTGCCGGATACGAGGAGAGATACGGGGCGGTAACGGTTTCCAACCGTCCGGACCTCTGCCAGTATCAGTGTAACGGCGCGATGGGCGCTGCCAAGCAGTATCATAAGGCGCCGATCATGATTGCGAACGAGGTTGTGGCGAGGCTTGCGGGCGACGATATGTTCTCGCTCTGCGAAGCGGTTGCTCCCGGATTTATCAATGTTTCCGTATCGGAGAAGTTCCTTTCGGAATATGTTTTTTCGATGAAGAACGCGCCGAAGTTCGGATTTGAAGAGGCGCAGGAGAAGCAGACGGTCGTGATCGACTACGGCGGAGCCAATGTGGCTAAGCCCCTGCATGTCGGACATATGCGTCCTGCGGTTATCGGTGAAGCGGTAAAGCGGATTCTCCGCTATGCCGGTCATGAGGTGATCGGTGATGCCCATCTCGGCGACTGGGGAACCCCGATCGGACTGATCATTACCGAGCTTAAGGTGAGACAGCCGGATCTTCCGTATTTCGACCCGGACTACGCGGGCGAATATCCGAAGGAAGCGCCGTTCACCGTTTCCGAACTGGAAGAGATTTATCCGTACGCGAGCAAGTGGGCGAAGGAGCATGACGACTATCGTGAAGAGTCCCGCAAGGCGATTCTTGAATTGCAGCAGGGACGCAGAGGTTATATGGCTCTTTGGGAACACATTATGCGGGTTTCCATGGAGGACCTTAAGAAGAGTTACGACAGCCTCGGTACCGTATTCGACGTCTGGGGCAAGGAGAGCGACGCGCAGAAGTACATTCCGGACATGATCAAAGGCATGAAGGACGGCGGCTACGCGCACATCAGTGAAGGCGCTCTCGTTGTGGATGTCAAGGAAGATACCGATACGAAAGAGATGCCTCCGTGCATGATTCTTAAGTCGGACGGCGCGACGCTTTACAACACGACTGATCTTGCGACGATCGTGGAACGTATGACGAAATACAATCCCGACCGGATTATCTACATCGTGGATAAGCGGCAGTCGCTTTACTTCGAACAGATTTTCCGCTGCGCGAAGAAAACGAAAATCGTTAAGCCGGAGACAGACCTTGTGCATATCGGTTTCGGAACGATGACCGGCAAGGACGGAAAGCCGTTCAAGACAAGGGACGGCGGCGTAATGCGGCTTCTGATGCTCGTTGATCAAATTGTCGATGAGGTCCGCTCGAAGATGGCCGACCGCGACATGAGCGACGAGGAGAAGGAAAGGATTGCAACGCAGGTAGGACTTGCTGCTCTCAAATACGGAGACCTCAGTAACCAGTCCACCAAGGACTACATCTTCGATATCGAGCGGTTCACTTCGTTTGAAGGCAACACCGGACCGTACATTCTTTACACGATGGTCCGGATCAAGTCTATCTTAGCGAAGCTCGGCGACGCGGCCGAAGCGAAGAAGCCTTCCGTAAGAGAGATCGGACCGGAAGAGAACGAACTGCTGCTGACGCTTGCACGGTACAGTGACAGCGTGGAGAAAGCAGTAACGGAACTCGCTCCGATGCGAATCTGCCAGTACATCTACGGGCTGGCTGACGCGTTCAACGGATTCTATCACGCCAACAAGATTGTGACGGAGCCGGATGAGACGAAGAAGGCGGAATGGATTGTTCTGATTAAAACGACTCTCGGAATTTTGAATGACTGTATTTCGATGCTCGGTTTCGAAGCACCGGATAAGATGTGAAATTTGTAACGATACATACCGTTGCCGATTTTGAAAGGAGAAATGAACAGATGAAGAGAACGATTGCACCGATTCTCAAGGGTTTGGCTGTGGCCATGCTTGTGCTATGCTGCATGCTTCCCGCAGGAAAGGCCGGAGCAGCCGATGACACGGTGAAGACGCCCACCCCGACGCCTACGCCGATTCAGGACTATGTCAATAAAGAGCAGTATCTGAACGGATACTACAGAGGATATATCAACAGCGATTCCGCCACCGTGTATGCCGGTCCGGGAACGAAAGCTTTCCCGAAGGTAACATTAGACGACGGAACGGTTGTTACGCTTACCAAGAACACAGAAGTTTTCGTATGGGGTGAAACCAAGGACGTGGATCTCGATCCCTGGTACCACATCACTGCTGTGTTTAAGGATAAGGAGATTGAGGGTTACATCTACAAGCCTCGTGTAACGCGTGAGAATACGCAGATTCTGTTTACGCCCACGCCTACGCCGGAGCCCACTCCTACGGAGGTTCCCGTTCTTCCTACGGATGTACCGGATGATCAGATTTCTCCGATTCCGGGTGTGAGCACACCGACTCCCACTTCGCCTCCGAACGTGGACGAGGTTGTTTCCGCTCCCAAGAACCGCAAATGGATTCCGATTCTTGTGGTTTGCCTGATCGTCATTGCTCTGATCATCGTTTACACCATCTTCCAGCGCATTCAGGAGAAGAAGCTCGAAGAGGAGATGGAGCGTTACAGCAAGCGCCGTCCCGCTATGGAGCGAATCGACGGAGAGGACGAAGAGGACTTCAAGGAAGCCAAGAAGAATTATTACGCGAGCATGAATTTCGGACATGATGAAGACGGCAAGCCTGTAAAGCCGTCCCGTCCGGAGAAGCCCGCTTCGAAATACGATTCTTCCTTCGAGGATGACGAGGAAGAGGACGGACTCAGCGACGACGACGTAAGAGTAGTTGATGATTTCCGCCGCAAGGGCGCTGACAAGGCTCCCGCGAAAACAGAGGATTCCTTCGATGTTTCGGATGATGACCTCGCATATTTTGACCGTCTGAAGGGCAAGACGGAAGCTCCTTCCGGCAATGCCATCAAGAAGGCCGGTTCCGCAGCAAGCATTCTCGATGAGACGCCGGTTGTGGATTCCTACTTCGAAGCTGACGAGCCTACTCCGGAGGAACGCCTCCGCATCAAGCTCGACGCGCTCCGCGCTCAGGATCCGATTGTCCACAAGCTGTACGGCGAAGGCATTGTTGTGGACAACACCGATTCCGAAATCATTCAGGTCCGTTTCGGCCGCGACCTTCGTTTCTTAAAGAAGGATAAGCTCGCACGGAAGGAACTTGTTGAGCTGTGATCTTAGCTGCCGAAGGGCAGAGCCGGCGCTAAGGTGACGTTCGGCGTATAAAGCCGGCGCTTTGAAGTGTCCGGAAGAAAAGCCTGCGCAGATGTTGCGCGGCACATAAAGGAAAAATCCTTGGGTGTGGTCCGCCACACCCAAGTGTTCGATTTAGGACCGTTTTGGAGGGAAAATGAAAGAATTTCTCAAAAAGGAAGCCCCGCTTTTTGCACCTGCCGCAGGCATGTTTCTGATGGCGCTTCTGGTGCTTCAGGTGTTCATGTGCTTCGGCATGTTCTCAAAGAACAAAGGACTGGTTGTGACGATTATACAGATGTTTTTGTTCACGGCAGCAATCACGGTGGTGATTCTGTTTGCGATGTCCGGAAAAGCGCTTCTTAAGCATCTGCGGGATGAAAACTATTACCGCGTAAGAAGCGCGGCAGGCGATAACGTGATTACGCTTCTTTCGAAACTGACCGCTCTGTACACGCTTGTGCTTGCGGTGGTCGGCGGGCTGTATCTGTTAATGCTCGGTCTGGATGTTTTGTGGAGCACCGTAGCATTTCCCGAAGAGAAAGAGGGTGTTACGGAAATCTGGAAAACACTGTTCCCGGGACCGAACAATGCAGGGGCTGTGGCCGCAACGGTACTCGAGCTTTTGATGATTGCGTTCATGTTCACGGCGCTTGTTTTCTTCTGCGTGACAATGTCCTACAATCTCTTCACGAAGAGTAAATACGCAGGATTTCTCGCGGCGATTTTCTTCGCGATGCTCGCGTATTCCATCATGAAAATCAACCTGTCGGTTCTTGCGAATCTGGATACGCTTACATATCATATCGCGAGCGCCGGATTCTGCGCGGTCTGCGGTGTGGCGCTTACGGTGATCACATGCGGCTCGATTAAGAAACGCAACTGGAAATCGGAATAATAAACGGAGGATATATAAAAATGGCTTTGGTAAAACCTTTCTCGGCGGTGCGTCCGGCACCGGAACTTGCTTCCCGTGTGGCGGCTCTGCCGTACGATGTTTACAACCGTAAAGAGGCGAAGGAGGTAGCGCTTAAGGACCCGCTTTCGTTCCTCAACATCGACCGTGCGGAGAGCAATCTCCCCGATGATGTCGATACCTATGACCCGCAGGTCTACGCGAAGGCGAAGGAACTTCTTGACGCCAGGATTGCGGACGGCACTTATCTGACCGACACTGAGGATTGCTACTATGTGTACGAGCTGATCATGGACGGACGTTCCCAGACCGGTATCGTCGCATGCGCATCCATCGATGACTATGTAAGCGGCGTCATCAAAAAGCATGAGAATACCCGTGAGGAGAAGGAACTGGACCGCATCCGCCACGTCGACACGTGCAATGCGCAGACCGGTCCGATCTTCCTTGCTTACCGCAGCAACGACGTAATCTCCGGCATCATGACGGCCTATCAGAAGACCGCCCCGCTGTATGCTTTCACGGCCGATGACGGCATCACCCACAACGTGTGGAGAATTGCCGATAAGAAGGACGTAGAGGCAATCCGTGTGGCATTTGCCGGCATTGAAAGCATTTATATCGCAGACGGCCATCACCGTGCCGCCAGCGCCGTTAAGGTGGGCTTGAAGCGCCGTCAGGAGAACCCCGGCTACACCGGAACGGAGGAGTACAATTTCTTCCTGTCCGTGCTGTTTCCGGAGGACCAGCTGATGATTCTTCCGTACAACCGTGTCGTGAAGGATCTGAACGGCCTTACGAAGGACGCGTTTCTTGCCGCGATCCGGAAGGATTTTACGGTTGAGGAACTCGGTACGGAGCCCTTCGGCCCTACGAAGAAGGGGACGTTCGGCATGTATCTTGACGGCAAATGGTACAAACTTTCCGCCGGTCTTCGCATGCAGAAGGTTATGGATCCGGTAGCGGGTCTTGACGTGTCGCTTTTACAGGATTACCTCCTCGGTCCGGTGCTCGGCATCGGCGATCCGAGAACCGACAAGCGGATTGATTTCATCGGCGGAATCCGCGGTCTTAAGGAACTGGAGCGCAGAGTTTCCCTTGATATGACCGTCGCATTTTCCATGTATCCGACGCAGATTTCCGAGCTTTTCAGCGTGGCGGACGCAGGCCTTCTGATGCCTCCGAAGTCCACCTGGTTCGAGCCGAAGCTTCGGAGCGGTCTGTTTATTCATAAGTTGAGTTAATATGAGCATTCTTTCAGTTGAAAATCTGTCACACGGCTTCGGCGACCGCGCCATATTCCGTGACGTGACGTTCCGGCTTCTTGCCGGCGAGCACATCGGTCTGATCGGCGCGAACGGCGAAGGCAAGAGTACGTTTTTTAATATCATCACAGGACATCTGCTGCCGGACGAGGGAACCGTTACCTGGGCGAAGCATGTGCGCGTGGGGTATCTCGACCAGCATACCGTATTGAAGCCCGGCATGACGATCCGTGACGTCCTCGCGTCCGCTTTTTCGTGGCTTTATGAGAAGGAAGAGGAGATTAACGTCATCTGCGAGAAGATGGGCGACGCGGATGAGGATGCGATGAACGAGCTGATGGAGGAGATGGGCGTGCTGCAGGAGATGCTTGAGCAGCATGATTTCTACGCAATCGACACGAAGATTGATGAGATCGGGCACGCCTTCGAACTGGACGCGCTCGGATTTTTGAAGGACGTCAGTGAGCTGTCCGGCGGGCAGCGTACCAAGGTGCTTCTCGCGAAGCTTCTTCTCGAAAAGCCCGACATTCTGCTTCTCGACGAGCCGACCAACTACCTCGACGAGCAGCATATCGAATGGCTGAAACGGTATCTGAACGACTATGAGAACGCGTTCATTCTGATCTCGCATGACATCCCGTTTCTGAACAGCGTCGTCAATGTCATCTGGCATGTGGAGAACGCACAGCTTTCAAGGTATCCCGGGGATTATGACCATTTCCTTGAGGTATACGAGATGCGTAAGGGCCAGATCGAGGCCGCCTACAACCGCCAGCAGCAGGAGATTAAGGAATTAAAGGATTTCGTGGCGCGCAACAAGTCACGTGTCGCCACCCGTAATATGGCAATGTCCCGCCAGAAGAAGCTCGATAAGATGGATGTCATCGAGCTTGTGCGGGAGAATCCGAAACCGGAGTTTTCGTTCAAAGAGGCGCGCGTTCCCTCGCGTGTCGTCATTGAGACGTCGGACCTTGTAATCGGCTATGACCGTCCGCTGTCCCGCCCTTTAAACATTAAGATTGAGCGCGGGCAGAAGGTGATTTTAAAGGGCGCGAACGGAATCGGAAAGACAACGCTTCTAAGGAGCATTCTCGGGCAGATTCCGGTGATTTCGGGCAATGTGACGCTCGGGGATTATCTCGCAATCGGCTACTTTGAGCAGGAACTTTCCGGGGAAGGCACGAAGACGTGCATGGACGAGTTCTGGGACGAGTACCCGTCTTACACAAACTATGAGGTCCGCTCGGCGCTCGCCAAATGCGGCCTTACAACCAAGCATATCGAAAGCCAGGTACGGGTTCTGTCCGGCGGAGAGCAGGCGAAGGTACGGCTCTGCAAGCTGATGAACCGGGAAAGCAATCTGCTGATTCTCGACGAGCCGACCAACCATCTGGACGTCGACGCGAAGAGTGAACTGCACCGCGCACTTTCCGAGTACAAAGGCACCGTTCTGATGGTATGCCATGAGCCTGAGTTTTATGAGAATTTAGCTACCGATGTAATGGATTGCAGTGAGTGGAGTCTTTTGGCATAGGTGTTTTTGGGGTCTTTCAAAGGGAGAGGGGGAAACCGATGGAAGAAGATAAAGAAAGAACAGAGGAAGCAGGGAAGAAATACTTCGCGATCATAGCGATACTGATTTGCTTTTTCCTTGTCATTTTTCTGATGAATCCGCGAATGTTCAGCGGGAGGTCAAAGAAGGACAAGGAAAAGAAAAAGGATAAGTTTACCACGTCTGCCGACGATGTCGAACTTGATACTCCGGAAGAGATTAAGAAGCGGATAGAAGCCCGGTACGGAAGAGTTGAGTTAATGTCCGCAACAGAAACCGGGACCGGCGACAGGCGGCGGATGGAATGCATATTACGGGATGTCGAGCATGGCTTCACTTTCCTGGCATGGTCATCCCCGTCCGCTTTCTTTTCACTGGACGGTGCAGATTTCGGATACAAAGGGACCGGAATCGGCGACAATTATATCGAGAGTTTCACAAACTGGATTTGCATACAACTGCGCCCGATTTTGGAGGAGCACGGAATAGAGTGGAGAAACGAAATCGATAAAAATGACTTCTCCGTCCTGTCAATCCGGCGTGCCTATTCTTTCCGGGATAACGTGCTCGTAAGCCCTTCGGACCTGTGGCGTGACGATAAGGCTTTCGTTTTGAGCACGGTACGGTCGTTTAATCTTCCGCGGCTTCTTGAGTATAAACTGTCCGATATGGCTGTCGTCAAGTCCGCAGCAAGTGTGAAAGAACCGGAGAGACCGCTTACGGAAGAAGAGACTGTCGAGAAGATGTTAATCTTTCTGCGTGTCATTTATAAAATCGAGGCGGAATACATCCGCAGGGAAGAAACAACCGCGGGAGAGGTTCCCGGCCTTCTTGATCAGGTCTTTTATGAGGTAGAAGTCACGGAGGAGGTCACAGTCGATACGCCGGTTTATCTGTATTATTTCCGTTATGAGGATAAAGAATTTTTTGTCTGCGACATAAAGGTCCGTACGATGTCCGATGACGGCTACATAAGAGATATCCAGTACTACCAGAATTATCACACCCTTCGGCCGGACCGCGATGATCCTACGCTACCGGGAGACGATTCCGATGCGGGAAATGGGAACGCAGGCGGCGGAGGCGGTGGAGGTGGCCGTAGTAGCGGCCCCAATGAGTAAAGAAATCCAAACTTGAGATGACAGCAAAAAGAATATGATATCAATATGAGGAGGATATGAAATGAGTAACAAGGACTTTACACCGGCGGCAACGCTGAAGAAACCGGGGGAGCATAACCCGCTGATGACGCAGCGGTTCGGAGCTGACCCGTACGCGCTTGTCTACAATGGTAGAATATACATTTATATGACTGCCGACGTAATTGAGACGAACCCGGACGGTTCGCCGAAGCCCAACAGTTATCAGAAGATTAACAAGATTAACGTTCTCTCAAGCGATGACATGGTGAACTGGACCGACCACGGTTCCATCTTCGCAGCAGGTGACGAAGGCGCCGCCAAATGGGGCGGAAACTCCTGGGCTCCCGCGGCAGCCTGCAAGGAAGTGGGCGGGAAGATGAAGTTCTTCCTGTACTTCGCGAACAGCGGAAACGGCATCGGTGTGCTTTCTTCGGACAGCCCAGTTGGTCCCTTTACCGATCCCATCGGCAAAGCGCTCATTAACCGCGATACGCCGAACTGCGCAAACGTGACATGGCTTTTCGATCCTGCCGTATGGGTGGATAAGGACGGCTCTGCATATCTTTATGTCGGCGGCGGCGTACCGGGATTCCCTCCGAAGCCCGAACAGATTGAATTTCCGGGAACGGCCCGCATGGTAAAGCTCGGCGACGACATGATTTCTCTTGACGGCGATCCGATTGCCCTGAATCCTCCTTTCCTGTTCGAGGACTCCGGAATCAACCGCATCGGCGACACCTATTACTACAGCTACTGCAGCAACTTCAACGTGGACGGTCATCCGAGCGCTTCGAAGTACAACCTTGAGAACGGCCAAATCTGCTATATGACGTCGGACAGTCCTTTCGGACCGTTTACGTATCAGAAGGCGATTCTTAAGAACCCGGGCTTCTATTTCGGACCGGGCGGAAACAACCACCATTGCATTTTCGAATACAACGGCAGGTATTACATCACATATCACTCGCAGATTCTCGACGCGCCGCTTAAGACGGGTGGCGGCTACCGCTGCACCCATATTGACGAGCTGACGGTCAAAGCGGACGGTTCCATCGAGATGGCTACCGGAACGAGAACCGGCGTTGCCCAGCTGAAACCGTTCAATCCTTACGAGACCGTCTGTGCCGCTACGATGGCAACGATGGGCGGAATCGACACGGTTCCCGCGGATGAGATCACGAAGCAGTACGGCTCCGGCACGATGAAGGTTTCGGGCATCGACGACGGAGACTGGATTCTTGTAGCCGGCGTTGATTTCGGCGCAGACGGCGCAGCCTTGTTCGGCGGCACATTTTCCGTAACGAAAGGCGCAAAGGGATCGGTTACGGTACGTCTTGACAGCCTTACGGACGGAACGGACGCAGCCGTTCTTCCGGTTTGTGACGGAGACGGCAACGCGTCAAGGTGCCGCGGATGCGTTTCGTTAACGGAGAAGATTACGGGCGTTCACGACGTATACTTCCTGTTCTCCGGTTCCGGTTACGAGTGGATTGACTGGAAGTTCAGCAAATAGTAGAAGTTTTAAAAAATCGTTACTACCGGATTATTGCATGCAAAACGGCTTCACTTGCTTGTTTTGCATGCATTTTTTATGTCAGCATGATTGCAAATCTGCCTCGTAAAAAACACGGAAAATACACGAAAATGTCAGAGAACTGTAAGGAAATCGTAATATTTCTTGCTTTCTTTTATGCGGAAAGTATGTTATAATTAAATGAACTATGGTTTGGGAGGAGAATTCCCGATGATTGACACCGGAATAAGGGAGGAGAATTCCTGATGATCAATACCAAGAAAGCAAGACTGATGACGCAGTGCGCAATCTATGAGAAGCACGACGGCACCGATGATCTGAAGATCGCAAAGTTCTTCCGGGCAGACTATATCCGCCTCGAAGTTCTGAAGACGATCATCGGGATTACGGTCGGCTATCTGTTTCTGCTGATCATGATCATTATCTACTATCTGGAATTCCTGATTAAGAACGCGCTTCAGCTGAATTACAAGATGCTCTTCATGCGGGCACTCGCTTATTACATTCTGCTGATTGCGGCGTACGTCGTATTTGCCGTGGGAAGATACAGCTACCTGTACATGAAATCCCATAAGCGGCTCGGAAGGTACTACCGGATGCTCGGCAAGATCAAGAAGATCGCCGAAGAGCAGGAGTACGAGAAGGAACTTGAAGAGGAGAACTGGGAGGAGATGCAGTCATGATGTTCGTGTTTGAGATAAGGGCCAAGCTTACGGAAATCTACCAGAAGTATGATTTCATCATCAAGACGGTCCTGAAGTTTCTGCTGATGTTCTTTGCATTCAGCAAGATCAGCAAGGTGGTCGGCTACAACACCTCGCTGTCCGCAAAGGTTCTGATCATTGCCCTGTCGGCGTTCAGCGCGTTCCTGCCGCCGTCACTTATGGTATTTGCCGCAGTCGTATATGTGTTTTTGCAGATTCTGACAGCCTCGGTTCTGATTGCCGTTACGGTTATGATGATCTTCCTTGTGCTGTATCTGTTCTTCCTCCGGTTTACGCCGAAGGAGGGACTTGCGGTGATCGCGACGCCGGTGCTTATGTCGTTTGGGTTTCCGTATCTGGTGCCGTTATTCCTCGGCATGTTCGGTTCGGTGCTGTCCGTCGTTCCCGCCGCTTGCGGCGTTGTTGCGTTTTATATCCTGCGCGCCGTGCGCAATAACATCATCACCATCGATGAGATTAAGGCACTTAAGGATCAGGCGCTGCAGATTTACATGGATATCCTGGATGATTTCCTGAAGAATCCGCAGATGTACGTGGTCATGGCCGTGTTCGCGGTGGTCATCATCGTTATCGTGCTGGTTCGCTCGCTGCAGATGGATTACGCGTTTGAGATCAGCCTCGGCGTCGGTACCGGCGTCATGATCCTCGGATACATCATCGGCTCACTTAAGTACGAGATGGATTTCGCCATCGGCGCAATGCTTATCGGAAGCCTGTTTTCCATGGGTATCGTCTTCGTGTGTCTGTTCTTCTACCGCGTGCTGAATTACTCGGCGGTGGAGCGTGTACAGTTTGAGGACGAGCGGTATTACTACTACGTAACTGCCGTGCCGAAGATTACGACCGGTACGCCGAAGAAGGCCATCCGCAAGATCCTTGCCGAGCGCAGGGAAGAGGATGACAATGCGGAAGAGGGCGAAGAGGAAGCTATCGAGGCAATGGAATCGATGCTTGCCGGCAACAAGAGCCCGTATAAGAAACCGCTTTCCGCAAGTCTTGCGAAGCGTCTTAGAAAGGATGTGGCTCCGAAGCAGGAGGATTACGCCGACGAGGATGACGAGGATGATGAAGTTGTCATCAAAGGACCGAAGGCGGAACAGGCCGGCCTTTCGTTTTTGAAGACCGGATTTGACAAGCTGAAGGCCTTCCTCCCGAAGAAGGGAAAGCCGACCCGCACCCGCCGTGTGACGGATGAGGAGGAAGAAGATGATGAGGCGGTGCCGAGCTACTTTGCGGAGCCGTCCGAAGAACCCGATGAGCCGGAGGGATCCGACAAGCGGGACGAAGATGAAGACTACGAGTAAGCAGGCGGGCGGAAGGATTTACGAATAATCCGCCATATACTTTGCAGCAAAGGAGGACACGGCTGTGTGGGATAATTTAAGAAATTTCTTTTCCAACTATTTCAGCCGCCTTTTGGTTCCGAAAATCCATCCGCTGGATTTCGTCGAAATCCTTTTGATCGCGTTTATTATCTATCACCTGATCAAATGGATCAAGCGGACCCGCGCATGGTACCTTGTAAAGGGTATCGCCATTCTGGTTGCGGTATGGGTGGTGGCATCCATCCTGCAGTTCAGCGCGATTCAGTGGATTTTCGTCAATACGATCAATGTCGGAATTATTGCGATTTTTATTATATTCCAGCCGGAGCTCAGACGGGCTCTCGAACAGCTCGGCCAGAGAAAGCTGTTCGGTCTCTTCGCGGATCCGTCCAGTTCACTTGAGCGGTATTCCGATGAGACCAGGAATGAAATCCTGACCGGCGTCTTTGAAATGGCCAAGGTAAAAACCGGTGCCCTGATCTGCATCGAAGGAATGGTCAGCCTTGAAGAGTACGAGCGTACCGGTATCGCGACCGATTCGGTTGTTACCGCGGCTCTGCTCATTAACATTTTCGAAAAGAATACGCCTCTGCATGACGGCGCGGTTCTGATCCGCGGCAACCGTGCGGCGGCTGCGACCTGCATCCTTCCCGTTTCCGAGAACATGCGTCTTTCGAAGGATCTCGGAACGAGACACCGCGCCGGCGTCGGCGTCAGTGAAGTATCGGATGCGCTCGTGATCATCGTTTCCGAGGAGAACGGAAAGGTTTCCATCGCCCAGAAGGGTCAGCTGATCCGCGGCGTGGATGAGGAGTTCCTCTCCAACAAGCTTTTGGAATTCCAGAATAAGCAGACTCCTCAGAACCGTCTGAAATTCAGAAAGGAGCGCGAGAAGAATGCGAAGTAAGCTGAAAGCCATGTTTACCAGGAACATCGGAGTGAAGCTTCTCTCCTTTGTTCTGGCCTTTTTCATCTGGATCATTATCATGAGTATTTCGGATCCGCAGATCACGAAGAAGATCGACGGAATTCCGATTGAGACCCGTCACAAGGACGATTTCAACAACCTTGAGGAGAACGAGGATCTCTCGATTAATATTCTGACAACGGGCACGGTTTCGATTAAGGTGTCCGGCAAGCGTTCCGAGATTGAAGACCTGAGCGCGGGCGATTTCGTCGCCTATGCGGACTTCAACGATTTCGTCGGCATCAACGCAATCCCGATTCATGTGGAGCCCCGTAAGCAGAATCTCGTGAACAGCTTAGAGATTACCTACCAGTCCAAGACCGTCATGCAGGTACAGCTCGTGAAGAGCGAGACGAAGCTGATTAACGTCGTTGTGGAAATGATCAATGTTCCGGACGACAAGTACGCGTACTGCAAGTCCGTCAGCTCGAAGCTTCTGGAGGTAACCGGACCGCAGGAAGTCGTGGAATCCGTCGGAAAGCTCGTTGCTTACGTGGATGTAGCGCATATGAGCGGTTCCATGGATTATGTTACCCTTGAGCCGGTGAACCTGTCCGGCGTGAAGATGGACGCCTCGTCCCTTGAAGTGTCACAAAGCACCGTCCGCGTAGAGGTTGCCCTTTATCCGGTCAAGGAAGTCGACGTTATCATCGACACCTCCGAGACCGAGGTTGTAAGCGGATTCGCAATCTATGATGCCGAGCAGTACAGCCCGAAGAAGATCCGGATTGCCGCCGAAGAGGAAACACTGCAGAAGATCAGCATGATCCGCATCCCGTTCAAGACGGACGAGCCGCTGATCAAGGAAATCAAGCCCGTTACGAAGGACTTTGACATTGCGAAATATCTGCCGGAAGGCGTATATCTGAAGTCCGAGAATACCGTCGTATCCTCGAGCATCGTGATAGAAGCACTCGGCGAGAAAGAATACACCGTTAAGCTTTCCGAGCTGGAGCTTCGGGGACTGCCCGAAGGGTACCGTCTCGAAACCCCGCTCGAGGGCGATGATGAGCCGGAGATTACGATCGTCGTGACCGGCTTCAAACCGGAAACGGATAAGATTACCGGTGTTGAAGACCTGCACGCATATATCGATCTTGAAAAAGTCATGAAGACGGGGCTCCAGACATTTTCCGTCAAATTGGACACCGGCCTCGACGTTAAGACCGAGGCGAAGGTGGAACTGTTGATCGGAAACGCGGAGGAGTAACGCTTCGAAAGGAGGACCTTATGGTACAGGGAACCGTTAAAGTTACGAATGTGAAAGGACTGCACATCAAACCCGCCGGTGAGATGAGCCGGATTGCGCTTTCCCGTCCCTGCAGGGTATACCTGAAGGTCAGGGAATACGAGGTTAACGCGAAGAGCGTGCTCGGCATTCTGAGCGCACAGGTGAAGTGCGGAGAGGACGTCACCATCGTCTGCGACGGTGAGGGCGAGGAGTATGTACTCGAGGAGATTTTAAAGGCCGTTAACAACCGGTTCGGCATTGAATAAAAGAGGGTATTATGAAAAGTTTTGACCGCTACGTGCGGAATCCGGTTCCGGATTATCCGGAGCGCCGCTGGCCGGCAAATGTGATAACAAAAGCCCCGAAATGGTGCAGCGTTGACCTTCGCGACGGCAACCAGGCTCTGATCGAGCCGATGGACGTCGAGGAGAAGCTGGAACTGTTCCGGGCGCTTTATTCCATCGGCTTTCGCGACATCGAAGTCGGATTTCCGTCCGCCTCGTCAATTGAACATGATTTTGTGCGGTGTCTTGCAAACGAGGGAGTCGTTCCCGACGATTGCCGGATACAGCTTCTGATGCAGTGCAACGAGGACCAGATCCGGGCCACATTCGAAGCAGCCGAAGGACTTAAGAATGTCATCATGCACATCTACAATCCGACATCCGTGCTGCAGCGGGACGTGGTGTTTCATATGGACCGCGGGCAGGTGAAGGCGATAGCCGTGCATGCCGCGGAGGTGGTGAAGGAGTGCGCGTCACATTTTCCGGGCAACGTATACTATGAGTACTCGCCGGAGAGCTTCAGCGGCACCGAGCCGGAATATGCGGCCGAGGTCATTAACGCCGTGCTTGACGTGTGGCAGCCGACGCCCGATAAGAAGGCCATCATTAACCTGCCGGAGACGATGGAGCTGAACACGCCGAACGTCTACGCAGACCAGGTCGAGTGGGTTGCCGGGCAGATCAAATACCGCGACGCGATCGAGCTCAGCGTGCATACGCACAACGACCGCGGAACCGGTATCGCGGCGAGCGAGCTGGCGCTTCTTGCCGGCGCGGACCGCGTGGAGGGAACGCTGTTCGGAAACGGCGAGCGGACCGGTAACGCGGACGTTCTGACGATTGCTTACAATCTTCTTTCGGAGGGCGTGGACCCCGGTCTTAACATCGAGGACCTTCCCGCCATCGAAGAGCTTTATACAAGACTTGTGAAGATGCCGGTATCGCCGCGTCATCCGTATGCGGGCGAGCTTGCTTTCACCGCATTCTCGGGCGGCCATCAGGACGCCATAAGAAAAGGCTTCCGGGCAATGGAGGAGCGCCACACGGGCGGCTGGATGGTACCGTATCTTCTGATCGATCCGACGGACATCGGGCGGACGTACGACCCGCTTGTACGGATCAACAGCCAGTCCGGCAAAGGCGGTGTCGCATTTGTCATGGAGCAGAAGCACGGCTTCAAGCTTCCGAAGGCGATGCACCGCGAATTCGCGGATGCCGTGCAGCTGTATGCGGAACAGAAGGGCGGAGAGGTTTCGCCGGAGGAGATGCTCGAGGTATTCCGAAACGAGTACCTGCGCCGCAAATCCCCGCTTCGTTTCGTGCGCTGCGGTGTGGATGACCGCGGGGACACGGACGAGCAGCAGGCAACGCACGCAGTTTTGCAGCTTGAATACAACGGGCAGCCGATGACACTTGACTGTTACGGCAACGGCCCGATTGACGCGGTGAAGAAGGGGCTTCAGAAGCTGGTCGGAAGAAACCTCCGGCTGCTCGATTATTCCGAGCACGCCTTAACGACCGGTTCGGAAGCGCAGGCTGCCGCATATGTAGCGATGAAGGATCCGGATACCGGTGCGTCGACCTTCGGCGTCGGCATCAGCTCGAACATCACGAGGGCGTCCATCCGGGCGGTCTTCTGTGCGGTAAACCGCTTGCTTGGTTCGAAAGAGTAGAGGAGAGTTTGTATGATTCTTGCCGGTCTCGTCGCCGGTGGTACCGGGACGCGGATGAAACAGAATATGCCGAAGCAGTTTCTCACAGTGGGCGGCGAGCCTATCTTAGTCCGCACGCTTCGCGTGTTTCTTAATTCGGAGCAGGTGGACGGTATCGTGATCGGTGTTCCCTCGGATTATGTAAAGTATACGGAGGAGCTTGTTCATGGCTTGCTGCGTGAAGAGAAGAGCGCCAAGCGGGTTATCGTGACTGCCGGCGGAAACAGCCGGAATGAGACGCTTAAATGCCTCACTGAGGCTGCCGTTTCCAGGTTCGGGGCGACCGATTCGGATATCTTCGTTACCCACGACGCGGTTCGTCCCTTCGTGACGCAGCAGATGATAGCGGCAAATGTGACCGCTATGGAGCAGGCGCAGGCCGCCTCGACGGCGATTCCTGCCTGCGACACGATCCTTCTTTCGATGGAAGGACGAACGGTGGACAGCGTTCCGAAGCGTTCGACGGCGTATCAGGCGCAGACACCGCAGACGGCGCGGTTTGGGATTTTCCGCACTATTCTTGAAGGACTTCCTTCGGGGGAGAGCGCGGCCACCGATCTGTGCGGGCTTTGCGAGAGAAAAGGAATCAAAGCGGTTCTCGTACCGGGAGACGCTTCGAATATTAAGATTACCGGTCCTTTGGACCTGGCGCTTGCGGAGGCGATTCTTAAGGAACGCGGCGAGTGACGGCGGAGGGCAAGAAGGAGTTTTGACATGTATGATTATCTGATCGTCGGCGCGGGACTGTTCGGCGCGACATTTGCAAGAGAGGCGACGGACCGGGGCTATTCCTGCCTGGTGATCGACCGGCGTGACCACATTGCCGGCAACGCCTACTGTGAGGATGTCTGCGGGATTCCCGTACATACCTACGGCGCCCACATCTTCCATACGAGCGACAAGACCGTATGGCAGTATGTGAACCGTTTCGCGGAGTTCAACAACTACATCAATTCGCCGGTGGCAATCTGGAAGGACGAGCTTTACAACCTGCCCTTCAACATGAATACGTTCTCGAAGATGTGGAACATCAAGACGCCCGCCGAGGCGAAGCAGATGATTGAAAAGCAGAAGGCCGAGGCACGGTTTGAGGACCCGAAGAACCTTGAAGAGCAGGCAATCTCGCTTGTGGGTCGTGACATTTACGAGAAGCTCGTAAAAGGCTACACCGAAAAGCAGTGGGGGCGTGACTGCAAGGATCTTCCGGCATTTATCATCAAGCGCCTGCCGGTCCGTTTTACTTATGATAACAACTATTTCAACGACCGCTACCAGGGCATCCCGGAGCGCGGCTACACCGATATGGTGGCGAACATGCTTGACGGCATCGAAGTGAAGACCGGAGCGGACTACCTGAAGGAGCGGGAGGCTTATCGCAGGCTTGCGAAGAAGGTGATCTACACCGGCGCTCTCGACGAGTACTTCGATTACTGCTACGGCAATCTCGAATACCGGATGGTTCGGTTTGAGCAGGAGACGCTCGATACCGACAACTTCCAGGGGAACGCCGTCGTGAACTACACGGAGCGGGAGATTCCGTACACCCGCATTATCGAGCACCGCCATTTCTACCGCGGGATCAATTCCGACAAGACGGTGATCTCGAAGGAGTATCCGGCGGAGTGGCATCCCGGCGAGGAGCCCTATTATCCGATCAACGACGCGAAGAACGCGGAGCTTTACGCAAAGTACCGCGAGCTGGCAGACCGCGAGGAGGGCGTGATCTTCGGAGGCCGCCTCGGCGAGTACAAATACTACGACATGGACAAGGTTATCGCATCTGCGCTTAATCTTGCGGCAAGAGAACTGTAATGAGGCGATGGCATTTGCCGCCGAAACAGCCCGGCGAAGCAGATTGAAGAAACGAAATCCGAACATAAGAAAAACCCCGGAACTTCCGGGGTTTTTCCTGCATCATGGTGGTTTATACTAATGTGTGACTTATTCATCGGTCACAGGGAGGGATTTCTCCTTAAGGGTTACCTCTATGGTAACGGTTTCATCGTATACGCCTTTGTCTATGCGCTTTACGGTGAGGGTTACGGTGGTGCCGTAACGGTACGAGGAAATACGGGACTGCAGCTGTTCGGAATTGACGACCGGCACGCCGTTCACTTCGGTGATGATGTCGCCCGGCTGCAGGTCGGATTCGGAAGCAGCGCCGCCTTCGATGATTTCCTTAATGTAGATTCCGGCCGGCCATTCAAGGCTTGTGATCTGCTCGTCGGTAACGGTCGAGATGTAAACGCCTAAGAAGCCTTCTTCTCCGGCCTTCACCTTTTCCTTCTCCTGCAGCTCTCGGATGATCGGGATTGCAGTCGTTGCGGGAATGGCAAATCCCATTCCTTCTACATCTGTAGAAGCAAGCTTTGACGAGTTAATTCCGATTACCTCGCCTTCAATGTTGACGAGCGCTCCGCCGCTGTTTCCGGGGTTGATCGCGGCATCGGTCTGGATCAGAGAGATGCTCGCGGTATCGGTGGAGTAGCGGTGGTTGGTGGCGCCGATGTAGCCGACGGTCACCGAGGTTCCGTAGCCAAGCGCGTTACCTACCGCAATGGCCATCTCGCCGACGTGGACTTCCTTACTTTCCGCAAGCGTTGCGGGAACGATGGAGTCCAAGGTGGACTGCTTCAGATCGGAACGCTTCACGGTCAGAATGGCAAGGTCGTAAAGCTCGTCCGAGTTCTTAAGCGTCGCGGGGTAGGACTCACCGTCCGCGAACACGACCTTGATCTCACGGCTGCCTTCCACAACGTGATGGTTGGTCACGAGGTAGAGGAGACCTTCCTTCGATTCAAAATAGATTCCGGAGCCGGCGGACTGTCCTTCCACCACCTGCCCGAAATAATTCAGCCCGATGACGGTGCATTCCACGGAAACCATGGAAGGAAGCACCTTCTCGGCAATGCTTTCGATATCAATCTCATTCAGTACCTGAACGGAGGATTCCGAAGTGTACTGCAGAAGATCGCCTTTATTCAAATCGTCAATCAGTCTCTGTTTGTTGACACGCGTTTTGCCTTCCTGCTGGGCGTCAGCCTTGGGAGCCGGAGCGGGTGTCTCGCTCTTCGGGAACAGATAACGGTCCGAAAGGCGCAGCACTCCGTAGAACACTCCTCCGGCCAGAGCCAGGAAGAGAATCCCGCATAGCATTTTCCGAATAAACTTCATTTCAGTCGCCTCCCGTAAACATTCTCTCGGTTTACGTTTCCCACTTTACCGCGCCTTTGTGTATAATGTGTGACGGCAAATTGAAGAATTTGTCGATTTTACGCGGAAAATGCGACTTGAAATCCCTCCCGTATTGCGATATTATAAATATGTATATGCATTTTCCGAGAAATGCGACCCGGTTTTAGAGATCGGGGGAGGAGAGACCTTTTATGGATGATAAGAATGAGGAAAAGAAGGACGGCTACGAGAGCATATGCGTTATGTGTCACCGGCCGGAAAGCGTCTGCGGGACGCTGCTTCGGATGCCTCCGAATATCTGCTTATGTAAGGACTGCCTGCAGAAATCCTTTGATCTGATGTCCATGACGATGCGGCCCGGCGGACCGGCGCCTGTACAGAACGAAAGCAAAGAGGACACGGAGCAGAAGGAAGGCGCGGACGGAGCCCAAAACGACGGCAATCCGTTTTTCAATCTGCGGTTCATTATTCCGGGGCAGATGCAGAACCAGACGAAGCTGAAGCCGAAGAAGAAGGAAACCGGAAACGGAACCGATCCTTCGGATATAATGGATATCAAGAGCCTTCCGTCACCGCACGAGATTAAGGCGAGACTGGATGAATACGTAATCGGCCAGGACCACGCGAAGAAGGTTATCAGCGTGGCGGTTTACAACCATTATAAGCGGGTAAAACGGCAGGACGAAGAGGCATTTAAGGACGAGGTTACCATCGAGAAGTCCAATATGCTGATGATCGGACCGACCGGCTGCGGAAAGACGTATCTGGTGCAGACATTAGCGAGACTTCTGAATGTGCCGCTTGCGATTACCGATGCCACTTCCCTTACCGAGGCAGGCTATATCGGTGACGACGTGGAAAGCGTTCTTTCGAAGCTTCTTGCCAACGCGGACAACGATGTGGAACGTGCCGAGCAGGGCATCGTTTTCATCGATGAAATCGATAAGATTGCTAAGAAAAAGAATACCACAAGCCGTGACGTAAGCGGTGAGAGCGTACAGCAGGGACTCTTAAAGCTTCTCGAGGGTTCGGAGGTTGAAGTTCCGGTCGGCGCTTCCAGCAAGAACGGTATGGTTCCGACCACGACCGTCAACACGCGGAACATCCTGTTCATCTGCGGCGGAGCTTTTCCGGGGCTTGATGAGATCGTGAAGAACCGCCTTACAAAGTCCTTCACAATGGGATTTAATTCCAACCTGAAGACAAAGTACGACGAGGATCCGGATCTGCTTGCGAAAACGAACATGGAGGACCTTCGCGAATACGGAATGATTCCCGAGTTTATCGGCCGTCTTCCGATGATCTTCGCCCTTCGCGGACTCGATAAGGAAGCGATGAAGCGTATCCTTACGGAACCGAAGAACGCGATCATCAAGCAATACCAGAAGCTGTTCGCAATGGACGAGGTAAAGCTTTGCTTCACCGATGAGGCTTTGGGGCTGATCGCGGAGAAGGCTTTAGCGAAGGAAACCGGGGCAAGAGCCCTTCGGTCCGTGCTTGAAGAGTTCATGCTTGATATCATGTATGAGATTCCGAAGGACCCTTATATCGGAACCGTCACCATTACCGAGGATTATATTAACGGAAAAGGTGCTCCGGTGATTGAAATGCGTAGCTGAATGATGTATAATATATAATCAAATAAGCAAAAATCGAAAAGGAGAGTGAAAGTTATGTTTTGTCCGAAATGCGGAAATCAGAATCCCGACGGCGCTTTGTTCTGCACAAACTGCGGTGAGAAGTTCGTTCAGGAAGCCGTAGAAGCCGTTCAGGAAGCAGCAGCTCCGGCAGCGGAAGCCGTTACCGAAGCCGTACAGGAAGCAGCCGCTCCCGTAGTGGAAGCAGCAGCTCCGGTCGTAGAAGCAGCAGCGCCTGTTGTTGAGCCGGCACCTGTTCAGCAGCCCGTGTACCAGCAGCCCGTACAGCAGCAGCCTGTATATCAGCAGCCTGTACAGCAGCAGCCCGTATATCAGCAGCCTGTATATCAGCAGCCTGTATACCAGCAGCCCATGTATCAGCAGCCTGCATTCCAGCAGCCCGCTCCGAAGAAGAAATCCAAGGCTCCGTTGATCATCACGTTGATTATCGTCCTTCTGGTTCTTGCAGCCGGCGGTTTGATTGCATATGAGACCTTCCTTGCTTCCGAGGAAGATCGTCCCGAGTGGCTTGCCGCTCTGGATTTCAAGAAGGAGGGCAATTCCCTTCCTCTCAGTGACAAGGAGCAGAGCACGTTCAAGAAGCTTGTTAAGGCTCTTGACGAGGCGATTATCGATGAGGACGGCGGCGACTATGCCGACGGTATCCCGAGCTACGCACGCGACTTCGTATGGAGCGTTTACGGCAAGAGTTCCGCTAAGGAGTTCGTAACCTACCTGAACGAAGACGAAGACAACGGTATCGCTTCCTGCGGTGACGACATCAAGGTTACCGAGGAAATCGTATCCGCCAAGAAGATCAGCGATCTCGATGACCTCACCGATTGCTTTAAGGATGTATTCGGCAAGTCCGTAGACATCGCCGCAGCTTATCTTGTAGCGAACAATTCCTGCTTCAAGGGCTCCGACGGTTCCGAGAAGTACTTCGACTACTACATCTTCTTCGAAGAGGATGACGAGTGGCAGGTAATCCTGATCGGCGAGGACAACCTCAAGGAATTCAACCTTAAGAAATAAGAATGCTTTCAAGGAGCTGTCGACCGGGTTTCCGGCCGACAGCTTTTTTTGACTTTCTGCGTAAAATGTGATATCATAACTTTGATTTTGGATTTTCCGGAAAGCAGGCGTAATATGTTAATTTTATTACTCGGTTTATGGATTGTTTTTAACGGGCGCATCACATGGGAAGTGTTCCTTACGGGACTTGTCCTTGCTGTACCCGTTTATCTTTTTTTCTGCCTTGTAATGCATTTTACGCCGAAGAAGGAATGGGACTTCATCCGGCAGATTCCGTGGCTGATTAAGTATTTCGCCGTGCTTCTTCGCGAGATTGTCAAGGCGAACGTCGCGGTAACGAAGCTGATTCTTTCGGACCGCCTGGAGCCCGAGCCGGTACTTGTGCGGTTTAAGCGTACATTTAAGCAGAATTCCCACGAGGTGCTTCTCGCGAATTCGATCACGTTAACACCCGGTACCATTACGGTCGATCTTTCGGAGGATGACTGGTTTACGATTCACGCGCTGGACCGCGAGTTCGCGGAAGGAATCGATGATTCCGTATTTATTCAGATGATTCAGGAAGTGGAGGAAGCGGAATGAGTCTTTCGCAGGCTTACAATATACTGTTCGGCGGAGCCGTAGGCGTGCTTGTTCTTATTATGCTCTGCGTCCTGATCCGCGCCGTAAGAGGCCCGGAGATCGTGGACCGCATTGTGGCCGTCAATATGCTCGGTACGCTGACGATCATGATCATCTGCATCCTGTCCCTGTGGCTTAAGCAGGGTTACCTTCTGGATGTGGCGATCATCTATGCGATGATTTCCTTCCTCGCCGTCGTTATACTTACGCGCATCTATCTCGGCGTGTATCACGAGAGAATGCTCAAAAAGGAGGAAGAACGCCGTGGGTGAATGGATTCGTTTCGGCTTTGCCGCCTTTTTGATTCTTTGCGGACTGCTTGCGGCGGGAATTGCCGCTTTCGGGCTTTTCAAGTTCCGCTTTGCGTTAAATCGCATGCATGCCGCCGCCATGTGCGACACGCTTGCAATACTGCTGGTTCTGTCCGGGCTGATCGTACTGTCCGGGTTCAATTTTGATTCCCTGAAGCTGTTTCTGATTATCCTTCTTCTGTGGTGCGCAAGCCCGGTGGCATCCCACCTGCTTGCGAATCTTGAGGTGACCGTTTCGCCGAAGCTTAAGGATAACTGTGAGATTTTAACCGATGACGGAAAGGAAGAGGAGAAGGTATGACGAAAGCAATCCTGTTACTGCTCGTGCTGTTTCTGATCCTGTGCGCCGTCAGCGCGGGCTTCACGAAGAATCTTTTGGTTTCCATCATTATCTTCATGTCCTACAGCCTTATCATGTCCATTATCTGGATGTTTCTTGAGGCACCCGACCTTGCCATTACCGAGGCCGCGGTCGGTGCCGGCGTAACTTCGGTTCTGTTCTTTGCAACGCTTCGGCGCATTAACGCCATCGCGAAGCAGGAGCGAAAGGAGGAGAAGCATGAGCAAAATTCGTAAGAATTACGACACCTCCTTCCGTACCCGTTTCCGCCGCTACATCCTCGGTGAGACGGAGCTTCCCGAAGTCGACTACATGCCGATGTACAAAAAGCAGATCGCCGAAGAGAAGGCCGAAGACGAGCGTGCGACGGAGCATTATCTGATGCCGCCCGAAGTGGATCCGATGGAAGACGCGAAGCGCTACGCAGAGCTCTCCGGAATGCGCTGGTTCCGCCGGCTTTACGGCGTTATGGCGCTTCTTCTGTGCGTCGCCATCAGCGGACTTTTGATTTATAACGTGGCATTTATGCCCGAATTCGGAAGCGCCGACACCGCCATGACCAACGAGGTGACCGAGCGCTATATCGAGAAAGGACAGGAGGAGACCGGTGTTGTTAACACCGTCACCGGCGTCATCCTGCAGTACCGCGGTTTCGACACCTTCGGCGAAACTCATGTGCTTTTCCTTGCAACAATCGCGGTTATGATCCTTCTGAAGCGCCGCAAGGACGAGGAGCCTGTCCGTATGGACGGCGAAAACCCCGGCGGCGACCGGATCCTTCGGACCATGGCGCATTTCATGGTACCGCTCATCTTCCTGTTCGGGCTTTACATTCTCGTGAACGGGCACCTGTCACCGGGCGGCGGATTCTCCGGCGGCGCGGTACTCGGGGCAGGCCTGATCCTTTATTCGGCCTCCTTCGGATTTACCGCCACGGCCCGTTTTTTCAACGAGCGGATTTATGACATTGTGAAGGTCGGATCGCTGATGCTTTACAGCCTTCTGATCATCTATTATCTGTTCACCGGGGCAAATGGCATAGACTCGATCGTTCCCCTCGGCAAGGCCGGCGCGATCATCAGCTCGGGCCTTATCCTGCCCATCAATATTCTTGTCGGATTCGAAGTGGCATGCACGATGTATGCCTTCTTCGCGCTGTTCCGGAAAGGAGGGCTGTGATGCTTTCCTATCTGTGGAACAATTACGTAAGCGTGGCCGCAATGATTCTGTTCGGCATCGGATTCTGTAACCTGCTGTTGCAGCGGAACCTGATCAAGAAGATCATCGGCCTTAATATCATGGATACCGCGGTATACCTGTTTCTTGCTTCGATGGGCTACATCGAGGGACGCTTCGCGCCGATACTTAAGGACGGGGTGACCGAAGCCTCGCAGTACGTGAACCCGCTTCCGAGCGGCCTCGTGCTTACCGGCATTGTCGTATCCGTCAGCGTAACCGCCCTGATGCTCGGTCTTACGGTTAAGCTCTATGAGCGTTACCGTACTCTCGACATCGACGAGATTACGACCATGGTGCGAAAGGAGCATGAGTGATGGACTTTGTGCGTAACTTTCCTTTCATCTGCATAATGCTCGCCATGGTTTCGGGGCCGGTTTCATCGGTGCTTTCCGGAAAGAAGGCAGGACGCCTCAGCATGCTTGTGGTATCCGTCTGCGGCATCCTATCGGCTGTCACGCTTGTGTACACGCTGCAGCTTACTGAGCCATTTGTTTACACGATGGGCCGTTTCCCGGCGCCGTTCGGTAACGAAATCCGTGCCGGTGTTTTCGAAGCGCTGATGGCGACGTTCTTCTGCCTGATCATGGTGCTTTCACTGATCGGCGGACTGAAGTATCTGAAGACGGACGTTCCGGACGAGAAGAAGAACCTGTACTTCATTATGATCAACCTTCTTCTTGCGTCGCTTCTGTCCCTGATCTACACGAACGATATGTTCACCGGATACGTTTTCGTCGAGATCAATACGATTTCGGCCTGCGGTCTTATCATGATACGGGGCTGGGGACGAAACATCCTCGCCGCCACCAAATACATGGTGATGTCGCTGCTCGGTTCCGGTCTTGTACTCGTTTCGATTTCGATTCTGTACGGCATTACCGGACACCTTCTGATGTCGAATATCCACACGGCGGTAGCGGAGCTTGTGGCCTCGAAGAACCACATCGAGCCGTTAATTATCGCGGTGGGACTGTTCTCGGTCGGTATCGCCATCAAATCCGCGCTGTTCCCGTTCCACGCGTGGCTGCCGGATGCGTACAGCTATTCCACCTGTTCGTCGAGCGCGATCCTGTCGTCGCTCGTTTCGAAGGGTTACATTCTGTTCCTGATGAAGTTTATCTACCGGGTCATCGGTTCGGATATCTTCAAGATGACCGGCGCGGACGATGTTTTGTTCCTCTTCGGAATCGCCGCCATGCTGGTCGGATCGATTGACGCGATTCAGCAGACGGACATCAGCCGGATGATCGCTTTCTCCTCAATCGCGCAGATCGGATACATCTATATGGGCTTCGGTCTCGGGGTGGAAGCCGGAATGGTCGCTTCGGCGTTCCACATACTGGCGCATGCCTCCGCCAAATCCATGCTTTTCGTTTCGGCGAACGGGCTGTCCGAAGTTTCGGGCGGCAGCATGAACTACCGGGATCTTCGCGGTTCCGGAATCCGAAACCGCTCGGCGGGTATCGGATTTGTCGTCGGCTCGCTGTCGATGGTCGGCATCCCTTTGTTCGCCGGATTCACCTCGAAGGTATACTTCGCGAAGGCTGCGCTCGGCGCGACGACCTCAAAGGAGATTGTCACATTGATCGCCCTCGCGATCAGTACGATTCTGAACGCGATGTACTTTGTCCGGATGACATTAAGCGTATATACGCCGCGGATGAACGAACACTATGAAGACCGGGATTTCCGGCCGGGCTTCACCTACCGTTTTTCCATGTTTGTATTTATCATCATCGTGCTGGTCCTCGGGATACTCAGTAATCCGATTTTTGACTGGATTTCCCGCGGCCTCAGCCAGTTTTCATGAAAGGAGTGCGTGCTATGAATTGGTTTTTGCTTATGCCGGTTTTGCTTCCGGTGATCGGCGCTTTGAACCTTCTTCTGTTGCGGTGGTATTTTCCGAAGCAGGCGGTAGCGGACAACGCACCCCGCTTCAGGATGGCCGTCCGGATTTCGACCTTCTGCTTCGTGCTTGCCGCAGGCCTTTCGGTGCTTGCGATTGCCCTTGACGGAACCTTCTCGTTCCGCCTGTTCGACCTGATTTCTGGGGCGTTTCCGATTTACTTCCGCGCGGATATCACGGCGATAGTTTTCGCCTCGGTTGCGGCGGTCATGTGGCTGCTTTCGACCTGGTTCTCTTTTGCGTATATGGACCACGAGAAGAACGAGATCCGCTACCAGCTGTTCTCGCTGCTTTCGCTCGGCGCGGTGCTCGGCGTATGCTTCTCCGGAAACCTGATCACGACCTATCTGTTTTATGAAATGATGACGCTCGTCACCTTCCCGCTTGTTCTTCACGAGCAGACGAAGGAAGCGGTGTCCGCCGGCATGACCTACCTGTTCTACTCGGTAGCGGGCGCGTTCCTCGGACTCTTGGGAATCTTCTTCCTAAGCCGCGAGGCATCTGGCATGACGGGAGAGGGCGGAAGCCTTATGTACCGTCCGGGCGGGTTCGTCAATGTAAGCGGAGACAATACGGTTCTCCTTACGGTACTGTTTTTGATGTTAATCGGCCTTGCCTGCAAAGCCGGTATGTTCCCGTTACACGGATGGCTTCCGAAGGCGCACCCGGTTGCTCCGGCACCCGCTTCGGCACTGCTTTCCGGTAACATTACGAAGATGGGACTGCTCTTTACGATCCGCGTGCTTTATTTCATCGTTGTTCCGGAATCGCTTTCGGGCACCTGGGTGATGAACGCGCTCCTGGCGCTTTCGCTGACCACCGTGTTCCTCGGCTCGATGCTTGCCTACCGCGAGAAGGTATTAAAGAAACGGCTCGCCTATTCGACGGTCAGCCAGGTTTCCTACTGCCTGACCGGCGTCTACATGCTTTCGCAGGTGACGCTCCTCGGCGCGTTGCTCCATATGATTTTCCATTCGATCATCAAGAACCTTCTGTTCTTAAGCGTCGGTGCGGTCATCTTTACGACCGGCAAGACCCGTGCAGATGAGATGAAGCACATGGGAAAGAAGATGCCCGTCACGATGACCTGCTTCACCGTTGCCGGCCTCGGTCTTGTGGGAATCCCGCCGTTCTGCGGCTTCATCAGCAAATGGTACCTCGCGACCGGCGCCATTAAAACCGAAATCCCGGTGTTCTCGTGGCTTGCCCCGGTTGTGCTTCTGATCAGTGCACTTTTGACCGCCGGTTACCTGCTTACCGTTTCCGCAGACGCCTTCTTCGGAAAGGATGAGGCGGCAAATGCCACGGCAGCTTCCACAGATGCGGATGCTTCGAAAGCTTCGGATACTTTAGAAGCGGAGCATGCGGAAGCCGGAACGGAGAAGGCCGTTTCGAAGAAACGTATCTTTTTGCTGACTCCGCTTGTGATCCTTGCGGCAGCCGCTTTGGTATTCGGTATTATTCCGAACCCGCTTTCCGATTCGATTCAGGAAGCAGTTGACCGGATTTTTATGATTATCCGTTAATGAGAGTGTAAAATGAGTGCCTATTTCCTGTTAATCCCGATTCTTGTTCCGATGCTTTTCGGAACGGCATTGGTGATACATCCGATTCGTAACGACCGGCGAAGAAATCTCTTCGTCTTTTCGGTGACGCTTCTCACCTCCGTTATGGTCGCGGCACTCCTTTTCTTCCCCCCCGGAGAGCAGGACCTTGCCTTAAAGCTCGCAGGCGTTCTCGAAATCCGGTTCCGCCTCGACGGATGCGGCATGATATTTGCCGGACTGATTTCCTTCCTGTGGCCTCTTGCCGTCGTATATGCCTTCGAGTACATGGAGGGCGGGAGGCAGAACGCGTTCTTCGCTTTTTATACGATGACGTACGGTGTGACGTGCGGTATCGCATTTGCCGGAAACCTGATGACGATGTACATGTTCTACGAGCTTCTGACCATCGTCACGATTCCTCTTGTCATGCATGAGCTCGACCATAAGTCCGTTGTCGCCGCGCGAAAGTACATGAAGTACTCCTTCGGCGGAGCGGCCTTCGGATTCCTCGGGTTCATCGCGATCCTGACACTCGGGGACACGATTGATTTCGTCTACGGCGGCGTTCTGTCCGCGGACGCGATCGCAAAGCACGGCACGTTCCTTCTGCTTGTTTACACCCTTGCGGTGTTCGGCTTCGGCGTCAAAGCCGCGATCTTCCCGGTACACGGCTGGCTCCCGACTGCTTCGGTTGCCCCGACACCGGTTACGGCGCTTTTACACGCGGTAGCGGTCGTAAAGGCCGGCGCATTCGCAATCATCCGGATTACCTATTACAGCTTCGGAACGTCGTTCCTTGCGGGCTCGGTTGCGCAGAAGATTATTCTGACCGCCGCCGCCGTGACGATCGTGTACGGCTCCGTCAAGGCGCTTAAGGAGCAGCACGTGAAGCGGCGTCTCGCGTACTCGACGGTCAGCAACCTGTCGTATATTCTGTTCGCCGCGACGCTGATGAGCGAGGCCGGCATGAAGGCTGCGTTTTTGCATCTCGTGTGCCACGGACTTATGAAGATCACGCTGTTCTACTGCATCGGCGCGATCATGATCAAGACCGGCCGCAAGTACCTCTGGGAGATGGACGTCATTGCCCGGAAGATTCCGGTTATTATGAGTGTTTACA
>JAEEGI010003623.1_pt1 | contig 36679 bp, 33 predicted proteins | sample 8958751 | NCBI WGS metagenome assembly JAEEGI01 (sample SAMN16246545, study PRJNA631951) | gut metagenome | biome: gut microbiome; feature: rumen; material: KS-attached | host: Bos | place: Iran: Karaj | collected 2018-10 | reverse complement strand
GCTGCACCAAGTTCATCAAGCAGTACAAGAGAGTTGCTGTCAATGTTCTTCATGATCCTTGAAATGTTGTTCATGTGCCAGCCGAAGGTGGATAAAGTGTCTTCGATGCTCTGTTCATCACCGATATCTGCAAATATTCCGTTGAAAACGGGAAGCACAGTATCTTCAGACGCCGGAACAGGGAAACCTGCCTGGGTCATCATGCACATGAGTCCCAGGGTTTTCAGCGCAACGGTCTTTCCTCCTGTGTTCGGACCGGTGATGACCAGTACGGAATAGTCTTTTCCCAGTTCAAGATCCAGCGGAACAGCACTTGTTCCGATAAGAGGATGTCTGGCACCTTTCAGGATGATTGCCGGTCTTTCATTTTTACCTGGCTTGTAACAGCTTGCTTCTGTTGCTTTGTAGCTGTGTGCAAATCTTGCTTTTGCCAGCGCAACATCTATCGTTGCAGCCAATTCTATCGACGTCTTTATAGAATAGGCGACCTTGCCGACTTCACCGGATAATTCAGTGATTATCCTTTCGATCTCTCTTGCTTCTTCGATATCAAGTTCCTTGATCGCGTTTCCGGCACTCACGGTCTGCCATGGTTCGATAAAGATGGTCTGACCTGTATTTGAAATATCATGTACGATGCCCGGAACATTGGCCTGGCTGGCGCTCTTGACGGCAATTACATATCGTCCTTCACGTTCAGTGATGATCGGTTCCTGGATATACTGCTTCTGGGTCTCATCCACGATGATGTCCTGCAGCTTTCCGATCAGTTCATTCCTCTTGTTATGCTGTTTGTTCCTGATCTCCATGAGCTTGGGAGATGCATTGGGCTGTATCGAACCGTCGGGAGCTATAGCCTGCTTTATTCTGGCAGACAGTTTGGAGAAGTCCCCCAGTCTCTTTGCCATGTCGCTGAGATTAGGGCAGTCCTCTCCGTATTTGGAGACCCTGCTTTTCATGGTATGGATCGCTTCAAGTGTCTGAAGAATCATATTCAGAGTTACTGTATTCAGGACAACATCTCTGGCGGCTTTGCTTACTTCGTCTGATACGTTCAGCAAACCGTCTGCATTTATTCCTGTTTCATGCTCAAGAATGTACCTGGCCTCACAGCATTCATCGAGCTGTTCATTTATCCAGTTTATGTCTGTTTTAGGCTCGATCGACTGTACGATGCTCTTGCTTTCGTCGCAGGTGCAGTATCCTGCGATAATTGCTCTTACCTTATCAAATTCCAGTAAAGAAAGATCCTTGTTGTTCATATGTTTTATTGTACTACAGCCATAATGCTATACTAAATAAGGAGGCTTTTCCGTATGTTTTTCGATTATTATTACCTGATACTGGTGGTTCCCGCCATCATTTTTGTTATGATCGCACAGGCATCGGTGAAGAGTGCCTATAACAAATATTCAAAACAGTTTTCCAGACGCGGACTGACAGGCGCTCAGGCAGCACAGCTAGTGCTTGATGCCAATGATGTAAGAGGCATTCAGATATATCAGATTGAAGGTACTCTTTCAGATAATTTCAATCCCAGCCAGAAGGCGATCAATCTTTCATCCGGGGTATATGGGTCGACATCTTTGGCGGCAATAGGAGTTGCCTGCCACGAAGCAGGACATGCTGTTCAGTATGCCAATGAATACTTTCCTCTTCAGATCAGAAATACCATCATTCCAATATCCCAGATCGGTTCTAAATTTGCTATGCCTCTGATCATTATCGGTATTGTTCTCGGTTATTTCTCAGAAAAGCTTTTCAATATCATATGGATCGGTATAGCATTCTTTGCCGCAGCCGTATTGTTTGAATTGATCACTCTTCCTGTTGAATTCAATGCAAGCCGAAGGGCGATTAAAGCTATCGAAAGCAACGGTATCCTTGATGAGGAAGAAACAGTCGGAGCCAAGAAGGTGCTTAAGGCTGCTGCAATGACATATGTCGCAGCACTCGCCGTGTCTCTGGGACAGCTTTTAAGATTTGTTTTGATAGCAATGGGCGGAAGAAGGAGAGACTGACACGATGATAAAGCGCAGGCAGAACCCGAGGATCCCTGACGATGAGATGTTTGCTATCAGAGCATATATCGAAGCCCATGAAGGCGAGAATGAGATAGATGAAGATCTTCTCAAAGTACATCATGATGAATCAGGTAATTTCGGAAAGTATACCCGTGAAGAGTTTTTTGATGCCATAAAGGAATTCAGAGGTGATCTTGCTCCCGGAGTCATATTGTCGGGAATCATGGTGGAGCTCGCTCTTGAACGGCTTGAAAAGGGAACAGATCTTCTTGCAATGGCGGAATACAGCGTCGATATCCCCGATGCGATCCAGCTCCTGACCAAGTGTACGTCCGGCAACGGCAAACTGATAATTCACGAGACCGGAAAATATGCTCTCACTTTATTCGACAGAAAGACCGGAAAGGGAATAAGGTCTTTTGTGGATTCCAAGAATCTTGAAAAATTTCCTCTGCTCAACAAATGGATCATGCATGAAGCCAGGATATCCAGGGATGAAATGCCTGATCTGATCGATAGTATTATCAGTGATTATGACAGCATCATCTCGGTTATGAAGGTCGTAGTCAGTGAAGATATTTACGAGGACATCGGGGAAGAAGACTCATTTATAATGTGTCCTCTGTGTTTTGAACCGATGGCTGCAAAATACGGAGATAAGTGTGCATTCTGCAAGGGTGTTTCTCCGTTCGAATCAGTGGGGTAGCAATGATTAAAAAGATACTTTTTGCAATAGGATTGTGCAGTCTTCTCCTGATGACCGGATGCAGCAGCCTTCCTCTGGCTGACGGCTTTGATGAGGATACCATCAAGGATACGACATACCGTGTTATTGAGCTCCTTAACCAATATGATTATGATGCTGTCGGGGAAATGGTCAGCGAAAAATGGCGAAGTGAACTCAATGCCGAGACCATGAAACAGTATCTTGATCCGATTCTCAAATCAAATGGAAAAGTGGAGGAAATTGCTTCCACCAGTGTCTACGCCACACAGGATCCTGATACAGATGAATTCTACGGTTCCATTACAGTTCAGGTTAAGCATGAAAAAAAGAGATTAACTTACGAAGTTTCGTATAATAAGGCTATGCAGATAGTCGGTCTGTACATTTATCAGAAGGTTTAATAGAGGAAAGAAATAACAGGGCAGGTAAAGATATGGGCAATGCAATATTATTCATTATCGGCGGAGTTGTTTTACTGATAGCTGTAGTCTTTTTCTTCTGGTATCGGGCTGAACAGAATGCCTACTATGCATCTCTTACAGGCCGCTATGACATCAGGGAATTCATCGAACGTAAACCGCGACGTCCTGAACCGGAAGCTCTTCTTATCGGATCTATCATTTCTGCAGTGGTTGCAGTAGCCCTCTTTGTTGCCGGAATAATCGTGCTCGTGGTCTAACGGTATACGGGTCCCATGCCTCTGAATCTGTAGCAGTAGAGGGGTAAAAGCCCGGACACTGCCTTGTTGATCTTTTTGTTTAGCATACAGTTGCCTTTGACTCCATCGGCAAATTCAATGATATAGCCGCCACCGTCCTGGATCCTTCTGAAGTCTTCAAGAGTAAGCTCGCCCCACCATGAATTGGCGGATGCATCGATAAGCTTGTAATCAATAACTATTGATTCAGCGCCTGTAGCGTCCAGATATAATCTTCCCTTTGGCATAATTGACCCCCATTAACTTTTTTTAGTTTATGACCCGCGTGAACTTTTGTCTACTGTTCAGGCTGTTTTAAATGATTATCAGTGTTTTTCAGAAATGTTTACATAAAAACGACTACTTGTGACTGAAGCGTAAAAAACAACGTGTTGTTTTATACAAAAGTGTAAAAAAATGCGTGTTGATTTTATCGTTGTTATGAAAAAAGGCTTCTTTGTGACATTTGTGGATTGATTGTGTTTTGACACATGAACGTTTATTCTGCAATATTTATCAATCATGCGTGGAATTATAAATATCTGTAAAGAACCCGGAATGACCAGTTTTGATGTGGTTGCCAGACTGCGACGTCTCCTTCATGAAAAACGTATCGGTCACGGCGGGACCCTTGATCCTCTGGCTGACGGAGTGCTGCCTGTTTTCATTGGACAGGGAACAAGAGTATCAGAATATATGCTGACACATCCCAAAAGATACCTCGCTGTGATCAGGCTCGGTTATGAATCAGAAACATATGATGCCGAAGGCGAAAAGACATTTATCAGAAATCCTTCATATGTTGCTCGTTCTGATATTGAAAATGCTCTCTGTGATTTTGTCGGCACTGTCATGCAGATTCCTCCTGTCTTCAGTGCCATTAAGAAAAACGGCCAGTCTCTCTACAAAGCTGCCAGAAAGGGACAGCAGATAGAAATCGAACCCAGGGAAGTCACGATCTATTCATGTGATCTGATTGAATATAAAGATGATATGGTCACCGTAGATGTAAGATGTGCATCAGGAACATATATCCGTTCGATTGCTCATGACCTGGGAGAAAAACTTGGGTGCGGGGCATATATTCAAAAACTGACAAGAACAGAATATGGACCATTCAGGATTGAGAATGCGGTTACTCTTGAAAAACTGGAAGAACAGCTCTCCAATAATGAGAGCCCTTATTTATTTGATATAGATTTCATTCTTGACGATTTTGAAAGAGTGGATGTCAGTGATGAGGAATGCAGGAATATCATTGACGGAAAGCTGTATGCATATGAAACTGCCTCAGATAAACTCAAAGCCTATTACAACAACAGATTCTTTGCTGTTCTTGGCAGAAATAGTGACGGATTCTTCCATCCCGACAAGGTGTTCAAGGACTGATCCTTTTTGCTTGCCTAAATAAGGATGTTCTAAATATAATTTAACATTGTGGAGAGATGTCCGAGTGGTTGATGGTGTCGCTCTCGAAAAGCGATCTACGATAAGTAGCGTGGGTTCGAATCCCACTCTCTCCGCCATCAGTTTATCAGATACTATTTCTCATATTAATTAATCGCCTTAGTTGATTTATCACCCACTTAAATGTGTAGCTGACTTTGTGATAAAGTGAGTTATAAGTCATTGAGAGGTTATTTAACGTATGGATTATATAAAAGTTACAAAAGATAATCTGGAAAAAGAACACATCTGCTGTGCAATATCAAACAATAACGATATTCAGGTCTCCTCAAAAAAGAAGTGGCTTAACGAAAGATTTGATGATGGTTTAGTCTTTCTGAAAAGTGTCGAGCGCGGTAAATGTTTCATTGAATATATACCGGCTGAATACGCATGGAATCCGATTTCTGCTCCGAATTATATGTATATAGACTGTTTATGGGTATCCGGTTCCTTAAAGGGGCACGGATATTCAAATGATCTGATGGATGCATGTATTAAAGACAGTAAAGAAAAGGGAAAAAGCGGATTATGCATTCTGTCAGCCGGGAAGAAACTTCCGTTTTTAGCTGATCCCAAGTATTTGAAACACAAAGGATTCAGTGTTGCTGATGAAGCCAGTAATGGCATAGAACTGTGGTATCTGCCGTTTGGCTCTGATTCAGACAAGCCGGTCTTTAAAGAATGTGCAAAAGATCCTCATATCAATGAGGATGGATATGTTTTATATTACACAAACCAGTGTCCGTTCAATGGTAAATATGTACCTGTAGTTGAGGCATGTGCAAAAGAGCACAGTATTCCTTTCAAATCCATCCATATCCAAAGCAGGAAAGATGCGCAGAATGCACCGACTCCTATTACAACTTATGCATTGTTTAAAGACGGCAAGTATTTAACCAACGAACAGATGAATGATACGAAGTTTTTGAAACTGGTATTAAAATGATTGTCAGGACAGATATCTGCTTATTGTAAATAAAGCTGTCAGCTTGGAGGGATGACTATGTTCGGAAAAGGAAAGAAAGAGCGTCTTGACGAGTGCATCAATTATCTCCGAACTGAGCCTAAAGTCGTCTGGGATCCGTATCCCAGATATGACCAAAGAATCACAGATCTTCTGTTAATGACAAAACAGGATAAGGATTATTCGCTCCATTACGAAGAGATCAAAAATAAACCATTGTCAGAACTTGATCTCAATCAGATAGCAACGATGTTTACATTTATCGCAAGAGGAGAACGCTTTTCCGACGGCCACATTGCCGGTTTTGTTGAAAGCGGCAAACTTCTTATACTTGCCGAACGTTTCAGAGAACTGAAATACGGAACACCAAAAGCATCTAAAAGGATCGAGTCATTCACTACAGTTTATCTGCGAATTACCGCAATGCGCTTCACCAGTGAATATGAAATATTGATGAAAGATGGAAATGCAGACATATCCGAGTATGATATCCGCTATGCCGGAGAAGACCAGCGCATTCTTCTGAGGCATGCGGTATGCAGCGAAGAAATTGCTTTGGACCTTTTCAATAAATGTGACATCCTTTCGTGGAATGGCTTTAAAGGACCTCATCCCAAAGGTGTTTTAGACGGTATTATGTTCGAATTCAATGCGGTTTTTAATGAAGAAACAAAGATCAGTGCATCAGGTTCAGAAAACTTTCCTAAACACTACCATGATTTCGTTAACGGATTGAGGGATATCCTGAAAGAGGCTAATGACATAAAAAAAACGGAATGAGTTCTCATCCTAAAAAGGATTAACTTCAATCGCAGAGAGGAATCCGCAATTGAAGTTAATCGAAAAACAATAGTAACTTTCCTGATCTAGTCGATCAGTTTCTTGATGAATCGCTTTTCTTTCCAGTTAACGTCTCCGTTGGCTGCGCAGAAAGCGAGACATAAGGAGACCATATGTGCTTTGACGTCAATGCTCAGTTCTCCGTACTGGTCAACAAAGTAATCAACTATTTCTCTGGCGCCCTTGTGTTTGGATGCCTCAAGCATCTTATTCGCGTCAGCATATGAGATCAAGATTCCGGTGGTCTCCTGAAGAAGCATGTACTCTTCAAGACCCATTTTACCTGACGCACCGCATGCAGTAATGACAAGCATGAGGAATGAATCTACAGCATCCTGTCCGGTCAATTCCAGTACTGGACGAATTACAGCTGTATCCTCTTTTACGATCTGCTTCAGTTCATCAAAAGTCTTTAATTCATATTCCTGGCAGAGAAGGTCGAAATCTGAAAAAAACATAGTAGTTCTCCTTGTATATTTGATTAAATTTTATCTTCACTAAGAACCTAATTCAATATAACTATACTTCGGCATAAGTCCCCAAAAATGCCGAAGTATAGTTGTATCATCACTCTTCATAATGATCATGTATCCTCAAAGATATAACCTTTTGCCATATAAAATGACGAACCATGACTATATCAAAATAACACATGACAAACACAAATGACTTCAATTGTGTTGAAGGAGCTTTTTACTTGGACTATAATTGTGCTGAAGGGAGTTGATAGATATGCCTACAAGTACGATACGATTGGATGAAGGTGTTCGTGAAGAGACTACTCGAATTGCTTCTGAAATGGGACTTTCATTTAATGCAGTTATGAATATTCTGGCTCGCAAGTTTAATGCAGAGAAGGGCTTTCCGTTTCTTGTAAAGCTTGAGACAGCACGAAAGACTGTGTTTGATATGTCCTCTGATGAGTTCGAATCTGCATGTCAGGATGCTGTTGCCCAAAGAGAAGAAGTAAGTACAATGGATTACGTCACTCGTTTTGATAAAGAAAGTGGAATGATTGCGAAAGTCTATGCAGATGGGCGAGTGGAATATGTCCTTAGCTGATTCTTCCCGTCCGCGTATTCTGATTATTGCAGGACCTAATGGTTCAGGCAAAAGTACAATTACAAAAAATATTCCTATTTGTGGCACATATGTCAATGCAGATGAAATACAGCGTATTTCACTATGTACCGATCTCGAGGCAGCCCAAGAGGCTGAACAAATCAGAAAGTTGCTCTTAAAAGCAAATAAAGACTTTACGTTTGAAACTGTACTGTCTACAGAACGCAATCTTGAGTTACTGCGTCATGCTAAAAAACAGGGATATGAAGTGCAATCTGTATTTGTGTTGACCAATGATCCTTGTATCAATGTGAAACGTGTCAAGGCTCGTGTAAGAGCGGGAGGACATGACGTACCCGAAGAAAAAATCATTAATCGATATGAAAAATCCTTAAATAATTTAGCCCAACTTGTTCGTATTGCAGATCGAACTTTTGTCATTGATAACTCTACTGACAAACCGCATTTAATATGCGAAGTCTCAAATAAGCATGTCACCATCTGGGAGACTGAACTTTGGAGCAAGAAAGCTATATTGAGATTACTGGCTGACAAGCAAAAATAATCATGTCTCATATGAAATGATATCCGTGTTGATGTAGTATAATTTCATCTTATGAATAAAAATGCTTTAAAAGACATATTAATAACGCTTCTGTACGTTGTTGTTATATCTCTGGCCTTTTATTTCTCGGTCCAGAGTTCTATCATCACTGGCCCCAGTATGCAGAATACCTATATTGCGGGCGACAGACTGTTCCTCAATAAACTCGCAAACGATTATAACCGCGGAGATGTAATCGCATTTCATCCCCAGATCGAAGGCCGTGAACATGAAGAATACATCAAACGTATAATCGGTCTTCCCGGCGAACAGGTGGATATTGTCAGCGGAGTTGTGACAGTGACAACTGCCGATGGTTCAAGGCATGTACTGAATGAACCATATATAAAAGAATCTCCGAACTATAATCACCATTCGGGTGTGATTCCTGAAGGCTGTTACTATGTCCTGGGAGATAACAGGAACCAATCTTTTGACTCCCACGACGGATATTTCGCAGAAAAAGATTATATCGTAGGACGTGTCCTGTTCAGCTACTGGCCTTTCAGTAAGATCGGTTCACCAAATATCAAATTTGATTTCTAGCCTGTTCTTCCGAATTCCCTGATAAGTCTCTGCTCTGAGATATAGAGCATGAGCGGACGTCCGTGCGGACAGGTATGCGGAATCGTTACTTTCTCAAGCAGTCTGATCAGTTCCTTCATCTCATCCATGTTCAGCTTCTGTCCGAATCTGACAGCACTGTGGCAGGCTACCGTAGAGAGAAGATGGTTCAGAAACTCTCTGGGATTACTGCCGTCTCTGTCCAGAATATCCTTGAAGACCTGTCTCCAGTCCCGGTCGATCAGAATGGTCGGTATGGAACGTACGATGTACTGACTGTCACCGAAGGATTCGATATCAAAGCCGACTTCCTTGAATACGGATATCGTGGTCGACAGAATGGCTGACTGCTGCGGTGTAAGATCCAGAATCTCAGGATTGAGAAGAGGCTGTACTGATGCCTTGTGTTCTTCATATTCCTTGATGACCTGTTCAAACCTCACCCTTTCATGTGCTGCGTGCTGGTCGATCAGATAGAGCCCGTCAGGTCCTTCACAGACAACATAGCAGGTCTTGTACTGACCGATGACATTGAGTATGGGGAGCAACTGCGTCATTGGAATGGGAGCGGTTTTCTGTTCGGTCTGATGAGATACCGGATTGATGATCGTTTTAGGTTGAATAAATTCATGCTCGGTGTAGGGATGTGAACTGGGTGTATCGAAGGTCTTGTCAGTTATTTCTTCAAATGACGGAATGGGATTCTCTGCAATACTGACAGGTATCGATTCTCCTGTCACAGTATTCTTTACAGTTTTTGTTAGAAGACCGAAGATGCGGCTTTCATCATTGAATTTGACCTCATTCTTTGACGGATGGATATTCACATCAACAAGTTCAGGGTCGATCTGGATATTGATAACGGCCATCGGATATCTCTTTGTCATGAGCATTCCCTGATATGCCAGTTCTACTGCATAAACCAGCCTGCTCATATTAGTCCATCTCCGGTTGACGAAGATGCTGATGTTTTTATTCGTTGCACGGCTGACGGCAGCGGATGTGACCATTCCGGTGATGGCTATCGTTCCGTCTTCTGAAACAAACGGGTCGATCGTCAGGAACTTCTCAGCAGTATCTATTCCGTATACGCTGACAAGCGCAGACTGAAGTGAGCCGTTGCCTGTTGTCTCCAGTGCGATCTTATCATTTGAGATGAATTTGAACTTTATTTCGGGATAGGAGAGGGCGTACTGGGTAACGATACTCGCGACTTTGGATGCTTCAGTCGACGGCGCAGACAGGAATTTGAGACGGACCGGCACCTGGGCAAATAGATGAGTTGCAGTTATCGTTGTTCCTTGCTGCCTTGGCAGTCTTTCCGATAATACTAGCTTTCCGTCATTTATCACGAGACGTGTTCCGACGTCTTCATCCTTTGAACGGGTGCAGAACTCTGTATCGCATACCGCTGCTATGCTGGGAAGCGCTTCGCCTCTGAACCCCAGTGTATCCAGCTCCTGCATGTCATCGAATGATCTGATCTTACTGGTGGCATGTCTCTGGAATGCAAGTTCAACTTCTTCGTGAGGGATACCGCATCCGTTGTCACTGACTTCAATAAGATCGATACCGCCGTTCTCTATCCTTATCTCAATGGAGGTTGCTCCGGCATCTATGGCATTTTCGACTGTTTCCTTTACGATGGAAGCAGGTCTCTCGATGACTTCTCCGGCAGCGATCCTTCCTATAACTGCATCAGTCAGTAATTGAATAGACATTTCCTATTTCTCCATCTTCAGATGAGCAAGACTCTGCATGAGTTTCTTGAGCCCTCTGTCCTTGAAATTTACGACGACTTCGGCATCATTTCTAACTTTGTTGTAGGTTATTACCGTACCGATTCCGAAGACGGAATGTGATACTCGGTCTCCCGGTTTGAATACCGGCATATCTTCTACTGCATCAGGTTCGTTGACAGCAAATGTGTCTTCTACCTTTGTGCGTTTGACTGTAAACGGAAGTGATTCAGGAGAGATATCATCTTCAGGAATGTTGCTGAGGAAACGGGAGGGAGGATTGGCCTGTGTGTTTCCCATTACCGTCCTCTTCATTGCTCTCGTGAAATAAAGTCTTTCCTTGGCTCTTGTGATGCCGACATAACAGAGCCTTCGCTCTTCTTCCATCTGTGCAGGATCATCAAAAGATCTCATATGGGGAAGTATTCCTTCCTCCATACCGACCATGAATACCACAGGATACTCAAGGCCCTTGGCCTGATGAAGAGTAATAAGAGTCACTCCGGATTTTGTATTGTCATATGAATCGACATCCGATACCAGTGAAACACCTTCGAGCATGGCTGCCAGCTGTTCCTTCTGCTCCAGTGCATCGTACTGCTCAAATACGTTTCTGAGTTCCGTGATGTTTGCCCATCGGTCTTCACCGTCGGCAAGTCCTTCAAAAGATGCCTTGAAACCGGCTTTATCAACGACATAATCGAACAGTTTTGAGATATCAAGCTCAAAACTGAGTTCCTTCATTTTGTTGATCATTTCCATAAAGCCCGACAGCTTGTTCAGGGTGCGGGATGTGAACACATCATTGGGGTTATTGGGGGAAGTGAGATCCTCAAGTGCCGAGAACATTGAGATGTTGAGTTTTCTGGCATGTTCCATCACCAGATCCACAGTTTTGTCACCGATACCTCTCACCGGGGTATTGATGATCCTCTGCAGAGAAATATCGTCACTGGGATTGTAGATGACTTTGAAATAGGCGATAACATCCCTGATTTCTTTTCTTTCGTAGAAACGAGTTCCTGCCACCAGTTTATAAGGCATTTTGTAGCGCATACACGCTTCTTCAAGGGCACGTGACTGGGCATTGGTCCTGAACATCACTGCACAGTCGGCCAGTTCATATTCATCTTCGCTGACCATATTATCGATCGTACGTACGACAAAGTTTGCTTCTTCTCTCTCATCATACAGTGCTGAAACTGATACGAGAGATCCTTTGTCATTGTCGGTTGTGAGAGTTATCTTTTTTCGGTCCTTGTTGAGAGCGATCACACTGGATGCAATATCAAGGATGGTCTTGGTCGATCTGTAGTTTTGTCCGAGTTCGACGACTTTTACTCCGTAATGCTTGAAGTCTTTTTCAAAATTGAGGATATTGCGGATGTCTGCCGCTCGCCATGAATAAATCGACTGGTCGGGATCTCCGACCACGCACAGATTATGATGGGTAAGGGAGAGAAGTCTGACCATCTCATACTGAACGATATTGGTGTCCTGGAATTCGTCCACCATGATGTACTGGTATTTTCTCTGGTAATAAGCCAGGGTATCGGGAGAATCCTTGAAAAGTCTGACGGTTTCAAGAAGAAGATCATCAAAATCCAGTGCGTTCATAGTCTTGAGAAGACCCTGATAGCGTTCGTAAACTCTGTCGACGATCTCTTCAAAATATCCGTGTCCCATCTGTGAATATTCCTGGGGACTGATCATCTGGTTTTTTGCTTCGGATATTCTTGATAAAACTGCTCTTGGCTGAAAATGCTTGGTATCAATATTCAGTTCGGTAAAACACCTTTTTATCAGACTTATCTGGTCGTCATCGTTGTAGATCACAAACTCCTTGGGAATACCTATTGCTTCGCCTGATCTTCTCAGTATGCGTGAGCATATCGAGTGGAAGGTTCCCATGTTCACATCTTTCGATGCATCACCGGCTAGATACGCCAGTCTTTCTTTCATTTCGTTGGCTGCCTTGTTGGTGAAGGTCACAGCCAGTATATCCCACGGGCTTATACCCATATTGTGGATCATATAGGCGATCCTGTGAGTGATCACTCTTGTCTTTCCGGAGCCGGGTCCTGCAATAATAAGCACAGGCCCTTCGATCGTAGTAACTGCTTCTTTTTGTTCCTTGTTGAGGGATGAAATAATGTCATTTTCCATACAGATAATGATAACATAACAGGCCTTTGTTTCCCGAAGAAATAAATGTGAAAAAAAAGTTGTCTGGTGTTTCAATATAATCAAGCAATGTGAGATAATTTTATTGTAATGACTGAAGAAATCGACAAAGAAGCGGCTTTGGCAGAACTTGCCGGGGTCATAAAGAATTGTAAAAAATGCGCGATATCCCAGTACCGTCATAATGCAGTGGTAGGGGAGGGCGATCCTTACTCCGGAATTATGTTCATCGGGGAGGCTCCCGGAAAAAATGAAGACGAACAGGGAAGACCGTTCGTCGGCAACGCCGGAAAATTCCTTGATACGATGCTGGAAGCGGCGGGACTTTCGAGAGAAAGCGTATATATAACCAATGTGATCAAGACCAGACCGCCTGAAAACAGGGATCCGGCTCCTGACGAGATCGCAAACTGCAAAACTTATCTGGACAGACAGATCGAGATAATAAAACCTAAGATCATAGTTACACTGGGAAGGTATTCCATGGGAATGTTCCTTCCCGGGTTCAGTATCTCAAGAGTGCATGGGCAGCCGTATATGAAAAAAGACGGAATATGCTATATGCCGATGTATCATCCGGCGGCAACACTCCACCAGCCCGGTCTGCGAGAAATTGCCATCAAAGATATGTTAAAATTACCAAAGCTGATAGAGCTTCTAAAAACCGGTGATCTGAGACCGTCAAAAAAGGTTGAACCTTCAGCCGAAAAACAGATAGAAACTGTTGAAACAAATGAAACTGCAGCTGCTGAAGAAAAAATGACTTCGGCAACTTCAAATATGGAAGAAAAGAATAATAAAGAAGAAATTCAGAAAAGTGATTTTCAGATGAAGCTTTTCTGATACGTAGGTACTGATGACTTATTACAGAAGAAATTATAAAAAGAAAACAGAAACAAAAATAGCAAAAGTGAACAGCGATGCCAAACTGAGGATAATCCCTCTGGGAGGCTGCGGCGAGATCGGCAAGAATATGACCGCCATTGAATATGGCGATGATATTCTTATCGTTGACTGCGGGGTTATGTTCCCGGATGCGGAAATGGTCGGCATTGACCTCGTTATTCCCGATATCAGTTATCTGGTTGAAAATCAGGCAAAGATCCGGGGCGTTGCAATCACTCATGCCCATGAAGACCATATCGGAGCATTGCCTTATGTTATCCCTCAGCTTAAAGTCCCTATTTACTGCACAAAGCTGGCAAAGGGTCTTATCAGTGTAAAGATGAAGGCCCGGGATAAGGCTGAATATCATGTTATTTCTCCGGGCTCCGGTTTCACTGCCGGATGCTTCAAGGTCGAATTTTTCCCTGTCTGCCACAGCATTCCTGACGCTGTCGGTATGATAATCAATACTCCGATCGGTGCGATCGTTCACACCGGAGATTTCAAGATCGATTATACTCCGGCAAGCGGAGCTCCCACCGATCTTTCAAAACTGGCACAGGCCGGCAATCAGGGCGTACTGCTTCTTATGAGCGATTCGACCTATGCCGAGACCCCCGGTTATACTCCTTCTGAGAGTGTTGTTGGCTTTTCGATCGAACGTATCATGTCTCACGCCGAAGGCCGAGTCATTATTACTACATTTGCCTCTTTGATCTCACGTATGCAGCAGATCGTCGATGCCGCTGCCAGAAATAACCGTAAAGTATTCTTTATCGGAAGATCCATGCTCGATAACTCCCGTATAGGTATGGAACTCGGATATCTGAAGGATCCTAAGAAAGTCATCGGTACCATGGAGGATCTTCCCAAGACACCCAAAAACAGAGTTGTTGTGGTTACCACCGGTTCCCAGGGTGAACCTACTTCGGGACTTGTTCGTATTGCCAATCAGGCCTACAGACAGCTTCGGATCGTCAAGGGCGACACCGTCATTATCTCAGCCTCTCCGATCCCCGGTAATGAAGGACTTGTGAATCGTACTATCGATACATTATTCAAACTGGGCGCTGATGTCTATCATGGAACCAGCGCCGGAGTACATGTCCACGGACATGCCTCACAGGAAGAACTTAAACTGATACTGAGCCTTGTTAAACCGAAATTCTTTGTGCCTGTCCATGGTGAGTACAGACATCTGTCTGCTCATGCAAAGCTTGCCAATGCGATCTGTGTTCCTCCCGAGAGGAGTTTTATCCTCAGCAACGGAGATGTTCTGGAACTCGACAGGGAAAAGGGACAGGTGGTCGGCAAGGTGACCAGCGGTAACGTCTATGTCGACGGTCTTTCAGTCGGAGATGTGGGCGGTATTATTCTCAGAAACAGAAAGATGCTTTCAAGAGACGGCATCGTTGTTGCTATCGTCACTGTCAATTCCCAGACCGGGGAAATGGCAGCCAGACCTGATATTGTTACCAGAGGCTTTATTGATGTGGTCGAATCAAAAGACCTGGTGGAAGGTTCAAAGGATATTCTTGAAAAAGCTATAATCAAAGCTGTGAGACTTCCGGTCGATCACGATTTCCTGGAAGAAGTTATTAAGAGTGCTTTGGACAAATATTTCTATGAAAATACAAAACGAAGACCGATGATAATGCCGGTCGTTGTACAGGTGTAGAGTATGGCCAGAAAAAATGTTGTTAACGATGATGAAGAAGTAATTGCTTCCCCGATTACAAAAAGGACTAAAACCTATAATCCTTCTGACAGAAGGGCAAAGAGCAGTTCAAAGTCTTTCGATAAGGAAGAAGAAAAAGGAAAGAAATACAGAGAACCTGATTTTAATCAGGACAGGAGACGTAAAGGCGAACCCGGAGGAGTGACTCTTGCTCTGTTTTGGGGCCTTCTCATTACTGCTATCCTGGCATTTATTATCCTCTGGCAGAAAGACCGTATTTCGGAATTCACTCAGAAAGTGTTCAATACTGCCTATGCATGGGTAGGATGGGGACTTGTTCTGATCATGGCAGCAGTGCTTGTTGCTATCGCCATTCTGCAGAGACGTGCCCTGCATGATCTCTTTGTCAATAAGCTGCGTGTCAGACTCTGGCACTGGTGGATCGGCGGAATTATCCTGGTCTTTGCTGTATGGGGTATCCTCGGCCTGTTCGACCTCGGCGGTCATATCGGAAAAGCAATTGTGGGAAATACCATCGGCATTAATTATCTGAGAGTCGTTGCTCTTTTCATAATCGGTTTCATGGTCCTCCTTCCAAAACTCACATGGAAGATCCTGAAGAATCTGTATCATTCATTTGTCGGAATGTTCCAGTCTGACGGTTCCGAAAAAGAGGAAAAGAAGAAAAAGAAGGTACAGGGCGGTGCCGATCAGATCTATGACGTTGATTCACCCGGACAGCCTTATACTCCTTCATATAACCTGCCTCAGAGTGCATACAATGATCAGTATGCCCAGCCGATGTATGGCTATGCTCAGCCTCAGCAGTCACAGAAAACTCCTCAGCAGCAGTATCAGCAGAAACCTGCTGCAGCATCACAGACACGAAACTATGCGACCGGTAATTCACCCGTGATCACCGGACGAACTGCTGTCGCGCGTGAAAAGATCGATTATCAGCCTGCCAAGAAGCCTAAGTACAGCGGACTGGATGGATTTGTCGATCCCAGAAAATATCAGGAAGCAGAAAGAAATGCGGCATCATCTGCCAAACCGTCTGCTCCGAAGACATCAGGTCCTGCTCCCAATTCATCAAGCAAATACGGCACATACGGCTTTGTAAATACAGCTGCACCTTCATCATCATGTTCTTCAACTTCACCCAGCCGTGCAGATGCTCCTGTTGAACGACCGTCAGTTAATTTCAATGATTATCAGTTTGCAAAGCCCCAGGCCGGATCATCCTATAATCCGTATACTCCTGCATCATCTGCTCCTTCAGGTTCATATCAGGCTCCCTCTGCTCCCAAAACGGATTATGCCAATTACCAGCCTGCATCCAATACACCCAAGACTGATTTTGCAAACTATAAGCCTTCAAACAGTGCTAATCCATATAAACCTTCATCTTCGAAGGCCGGTTCAGGTTTTAAGTCCTCAGCAGATACTGTTTCTTCACAGTTCCTGCCCATAGACTTCAAACGTGACAGTGCTATCAAGAAAGAAGAAGAGGCAGCAAAAGCTGCTTCGGTTGATACCCCTCAAAAAAAAACAGTGAAGAGTAATCCTTATCTCTCTCCTGAGGATGAGGAAAAAGCTGAACTGCAGGCTGAAATAGAATCCAACAAGGCATCGGGCCCGTATACTCCGGTGATGAGTCCGACTATAGGACCCGATCCCGAGAACTGGCGTCCCAATCTTGATGCTATTGCACCGTGTGATGACGGCTGGAAGCTTCCGACAACTGATCTTCTTGTTCCGTCTGAAGGGCCTTCCTTTGATGAGGAAGACAACCAGCACAGAGCGGATATCCTTGAGGAAGCTCTCGCTTCATATGGCGTTGATGCCAGAGTAGTTGCCATCAATCCCGGCCCGACCATCACACAGTTCGGTGTGGAACCCGGTTTTGAATATAAAATCAACAAGGTCAAGACTGTAGATGAAGAGGGCAATCCCATAATTGTCGAAGAAAAGATCCCCGGCAAGAGGATCAAGGTGGATAAGATCAAGAATCTTGCTGATGATCTTGCTCTTGCACTTCAGGCTCCTTCGATCCGAATCGAAGCACCTGTTCCAAACCAGAGCTATGTCGGTATTGAGATCCCGAATAAGGTCTATTCGATGGTGTCTCTCAGATCCAATGTTGAGTCTGATTCCTTCAGAAAGATCTCGGCCAAATCCAAGCTTGCCATTGCTCTCGGACAGGGATCGAGCGGTGAGTTTGTCAGTGCCGATCTTGCCAAGATGCCTCACGTGCTTATCGCAGGCGCTACCGGCAGCGGTAAAACAGTATGTCTCAATGCTCTGATTTGCTGTCTGCTTATGAATAATACTCCGACCGAACTCAAGATCATCATGGTCGATCCCAAACGAGTTGAAATGACCCAGTACAGGACCATTCCGCATCTGCTTACTCCTGTTATCGTTGAACCTGACAAAGCTATGGCTGCCATGCGATGGCTGCAGATGGAAATGGAAAACCGTCTTAAGATCATGGAGAAGGCTCATGCCAGAAATATCGCACAGTACAATGAAGGCAGAGTCGGCACAGAACGTATGCCCAACATCGTTCTTATCATCGATGAACTTGCCGATCTTATGATGACCGGCTTCAGCGAATGTGAAACTATCCTTGCCAGACTTGCTCAGCTTGCCCGAGCAGTCGGTATCCATCTGGTGGTTGCCACACAGCGACCTTCAGTCGATGTTATCACCGGTCTGATCAAGAATAACTTCCCGACACGAATCAGCTTTGCCGTAACATCATATGTCGACTCAAAGACAATTCTGGATATGGCCGGTGCTGAAAAGCTTCTCGGACACGGTGATATGCTTTATTCACCTCAGGGCGTCAAGCCTATGCGACTCCAGGGCTGTTATGTTTCAGATGCAGAGATCGACAGACTTGTTTATTTCTGGGGACAGCAGAACGGTCCCAATACTCCTATGATCGATCTCACCACTGTTCCTATTCCTGCAGCTGCAGGCGGTGCTTCAAAGAATACTCCGAATGAAGATCCTCTTATGCCTAAGGTAAGGGAACTTGCCAAGACCACTAAGATCACGACTTCGCTGCTTCAGAGAAAGCTTAATATCGGTTATCCCAGAGCTGCACGTCTGAACGATCGTTTCCAGGAAGAGTTCAATGATATGGACGGCGGAGCGGAAGTTCCCGATGACGACGATGATGAATATGGGTATTAACCGTGAAATATAAAGCAGTTGTTTTCGATGTCGACGGAACTCTCCTCGACACACTTGAAGGATTGTTATACAGTGTCAATTATTCACTGGCGCTGTATGGATTTCAGGAAAAGGATATCGATACTGTCAGAAGGAATACCGGGCTTGGTGTCTTTGAACTGATCAAGAAGAGTTTTCCGTCTGATACCGATCCGCAGGAACTTAAAAAAGCCAAGCGGTTGTTTCTGGACCATTACGACAAGACTTGTACGGCCGGTTCTGAACCGTTCCCCGGAATAATGGATATGTTGGACACATTGCAGAAAAACGGCATTAAAATGGCCGTTGCTTCAAATAAGGCAGAGGAAGCAGTAATAAGACTGAATGATCACTTCTTTGCAAAGTACAACTTCCCGTGCATTGGAGAAACTCCTGAAATAAACAGAAAGCCTGCTCCCGACATGATCATTGCGGCTATGAAGGCACTGGATGTCACCCCGGATGAAACACTTTATGCGGGTGATTCGATTACGGATTACCATGCTGCAACAGCTGCAGGGTGCGACTGTGCGCTCGTAACATGGGGTTTCATCAGTGAAGATGTTCTCAGACAGGTCGAACCGTTATTCTTTGCACACGATCCGAAAGAACTGACCTCGTTTATCCTGAACAGCTGATCTATTTTGTTCTTATAGCAACAGCAAGAAGTCCTGTTCCGCAGTAGAAAGACAGAGCAGGTCCCAGTCTGTTCAGAGTTATGATCCTGTGATCTACAGTAGTGATACCGTTCACAAAAGCATATGCTTCTTCAGGTCGGGTGTTGTATGTCACGAACATTTCTTCAATGTCTGAAGTGTTTTTGATTATTTCATAGAGCTTGTCGATAGCTTTTCGTCTGGTTCTTACCTGTGCAACAGGAGTAAGCTCTCCGTTTTCCATTTCTATGACAGGAGTGACACCCAGGATAGTTTTTGAGAACACAGCGACCTTGCCGAGTCTTCCGCTCTTGTTCAGCTGCTCAAGATCAGGATAGATGATTGAAAGAGATACCTTTCCGGTCATCTCATTGACTTTTTCAACTATCTCCTCAAAGGTTTTTCCTTTTTTAGCCATTCTGGCTGCTTCGATAACGATCAGTGCTGTACCGCTGGATAATGTCTTTGAGTCGATTACTTCTATAGGACAGGGAAGACTGAGCTTTTTGGCTACCGATCTGGCATTTTCGCCGACCTTGCTTAATTTGCTCGACATTACGATACAGATAATGCCGTTGTATTTTGTGGCTGCAGCTTCGTTGAATGCATCTTCAAATTCCTGGGGAGTAGGCTGGGTGGTTGTGATCAGTTCTTCCTTCGAAGATGATAACTGTTCATATAATTCATCAGATGTGATGTTCTCGTTTACAACATAATCCTTTTCACCGATCTGTACATGGATCGGAATGATCTGAATATCAAGATCCTCTATTATCTGCTGAGGAATATCTGTAGAACCGTCGGTCATGATTTTGATAGCCATAGTGTCTCTCCCAAATAGAATTAATCTAACTTTATCATATTATAGTTTATGTGACAGCAGAAAGATAAAACGGAGCCTGTATTCGTTGAAGTCGCTGAACAGCGGCAGAAAGTGTCTGTGCGATTTTTATGAAATGCGAACCGTATGAAAAAAGGTTTTATCTGTGTCTGTTTATGAATTCATGATACTGGGGTGACGCTTCTCTGAGCTGTTCCAATGCCTTTTTTAAGGAGTCAACCGTATAGTCGATTTCTTCCTTTGTGGTGTCTTCCGAAAGCGTCAGACGGAGTGATCCGTGTGCAAGCTCACGTGACAGACCTAATGCTGTCAGAACATGCGAAGGGTCGACAGATCCGGTTGAACATGCAGGACCGCTTGATGCGCAGATAGACATACGGTCAAGCATGAAAAGCAGAGATTCACCTTCAATGAAACCGAATGAAAAATTGGCATTGTTCGGAAGACGGTTTGTTTTTTCTCCGTTCAGTAATGAATATGGGATCTCGTTCTCTATACGTTCAATCAGATAGTTACGGAGCTGTGTTTCATATTCTTCACGTTTTTCAAGAGACTTATCGGCCAGTTCAGTCGCCTTGGCAAGTCCGATGATTCCCGGTGCGTTGGTCGTTCCGGCTCTTTTATGGCGTTCCTGCGAGCCTCCGTGCATAAATGCTTCGATTTTTGTACCTGTTCTGATATACAGAAAACCTATACCCACGGGAGCATTGATCTTGTGTCCGCTGACACTGAGAAGATCGATGTTCATTTCATTTACATTGATTCTTACATGACCGTAAGCCTGAACCGCATCAGTATGGAACGGTATTCCATGCTCATGTGCGATCTCTCCGATTTCTTTGATCGGTTGAATCGTTCCGATCTCATTGTTCGCAAACATTACGGAGATCAGAATTGTGTCAGGACGTATTGCTTCTCTGACCTGTTGTGGGTCAACTAATCCGTTGTAGCCTACATCAAGATAAGTGATCTCATAACCGAGTTTTTCAAGATATTCACAGGTATGTAAAACGGCATGATGTTCGATCTTGCTTGTAATTATGTGCTTTCCTTTATCTTTCTGGGCAAATGCAATTCCGTTAAGTGCCCAGTTGTCGGACTCGGTCCCTCCCGAAGTGAAATATATCTCATCTGATGCTGCCCCGATGAAATCGGCAATGGTTTTTCTGGCATTTTCCACATCTGCTTTTATATCTTCTGCAAAGGTATAGGCGCTGGACGGATTTCCAAATTGTTCCTTTAAGTAGGGCATCATTGCTTCCAGAACTTCAGGTTTGATCGGAGTTGTTGCAGCGTTATCCAGGTATACAGGTTTATTCATAATGAGCACCCCCTATATTACATACTAAGTTATAGGTATTTGCATTTTATGAATAATAACCTATAATGTCAATGGGTAATTATTGATAATTTGTCTGCCTGCTTGTATGATAGGCTTGAATTGCGGAGGAGAGGTGTCGATATGATAGTTTCAACAAAAGGACGTTATGCTCTTCGAGTAATGGTCGATATTGCACAGCATATAGATGATGGCTATATACCGCTTAATTCAATTGCAAAGAGACAGAATATCTCTGAAAAGTATCTTGAAGCTATTCTGAAAACATTGGTTCATAATAACCTGGTGACCGGAGTACGAGGAAAGAACGGGGGATATAAACTGACCAGGGATCCATCCGAGATTTCAGCCTGGGATGTGATTTCTGTTACCGAACTCGAGCTTAGTGTAGTCTCCTGTCTCAGCGCAGGAGCGGGAGTCTGCCAGATGGCCGATCATTGTACCACGCTCCCGATGTGGAAGGACTTCAACTCCGTCCTGAAAGAGTTCTTCCAGAAGTATTCCATTGAAGATCTTGCCACAGGCAAAAGAAAATAAAACTGTCAGCTGTTTGCGGTGATATCGTCTTCAATCAGAACGCGCATTATACCGCCGCATACCATCCCGTCAGAATCAACGACATCGTTAGTCATGTTGATATCAACGATCTTGTATTTTCCGGTTCCAATGATATTTATGGCATCATGAATGATCGCTGCTTCACTGCAGCCGCCTCCGATACTGCCTGTCACTTTTCCGATCGTATTCACTGACATTTTTGCCCCTGGGCGTCTCGGAGTGGAACCTTTTGTCCCGATCACTGTGACAATAGCATTCGGTTCATTGTTGTCTTTAAGATAATTGAGCATGAAGGGTTCTATGTCTGAATCGCTGTTAATAGTCATGCTTCCTGCTTCATGTCTGAGTCTTCTGCATGAGATGATCTCCGACATGATGGAAATGGCAATTTCAGAAGGGGTAACCGCACCGATCTTCAGTCCGATCGGAGTATGGATACTCTCAAGCAGGTCTGCGGAATAGCCTTCGTCTTTTAACATCTGCTTGAGACCTGTCGTTCGTCTGATAGATCCGATCATACCTAAATAAGTCGGCTGTGTGCCGGGTAACAGCACACGCAGACAATCGGCGTCATGTCGGTGTCCTCTGGTGATGACGACTACATAATCAAAAGGTGAAACATTGAACTGTTTTATCGCATTTTCAAAACTGTCGCAGATAACGTGGTCAGCATTGGGGAAACGGACAGTATTGGCAAAGTCAGGTCTGTCATCACATACAGTGACATTAAAGCCGCACTTTACGGCGAAATCATACAGGGGCAGTGCAATGTGTCCGGCACCGAGAATAATCATCCTCTCTGCCGGCATAAACGGCTCATATACGGTACTCTTATCCCCATCTTCCTGAAGAATGACCTGGTAGGTTCCGTTTCTTGGTGAAACCTCATCGGTAGGTATTGTCAGAATGGTACGGGTCAGGTCCTTTCCGATTTCTCCGGTTTCTCCGTGAAAAACGGTTTTCATGCAAACGGGTTTTTTCCCGTCGATCTGGTTAACAATGTCTCTGTATGTGTTATTCATTCGCTGACCTTCATTTTTCTGTTCGGTATGTTTAAAAATGCCTGAAATGATCAATTATGAGTGAGACTCGGGGATATCACCTTTCTGATGTATCAGAAGATGATATCCCCCAAAACCATAAAAGGAGGCAATTATGAAAAAAGAGCTGTTGAATAGTATCGGTCGCCGCTGTCAGGGAGCAGGACAACAATAGTCTTTCCGGCGTTTTCCGGTTTTTCAGCAAGCTGAAGAGCAGCCCACAGTGCGGCTCCTGATGAAATGCCGGTTGAAATGCCTTCAGATTTCGTAAGAAGCTTGGATGTTTCAAATGCATCTTCGTTCTGAACAGGAATAATACCATCATATACACTTGTGTTCAGGACGGCAGGAACGAATCCGGCACCGATGCCCTGTATTTTATGGGAACCCGATTTGCCTTCGGACAGAACAGGTGAAGTGGCAGGCTCCACCGCATAAACCTTGACTGAAGCTTTCTTGCTTTTCAGATATTCACCGACACCGGTGACTGTTCCTCCGGTGCCTACACCGGCAATAAATATATCAACTTCGCCGTCAGTATCATCCCAGATCTCGGGACCGGTTGTTTCCCTGTGGATCTTTGGATTGACCGGGTTTACAAACTGTCCGGGAATAAAGCTGCCCGGAGTTTCAGCTGCAAGTTCATCTGCTTTGGCTATGGCACCCTTCATTCCCTTGGCGCCTTCCGTAAGGACGATCTCTGCTCCGTATGCCTTCAGAATGTTTCTTCGCTCAACACTCATGGTCTCAGGCATGGTAAGGATGATCCTGTACCCTTTGGCTGCAGCAATGGCAGCAAGACCTATGCCTGTATTGCCTGATGTAGGTTCAATGATAACTGAACCTTTCTTCAGCTTTCCGCTTGCTTCCGCATCTTCGATCATTGCTTTTGCAATTCGGTCTTTGACGCTTCCTGCAGGATTGAAGTATTCGAGCTTGACCAGTACTCTTGCCTTGAGGTCTCTTGCTTTTTCAATATTTTTTATTTCAACCAGCGGTGTTTTTCCGATAAGTTCCAGTGCACTTCCATAGATTTTTGACATCAGTCTTTCCTCCTTAAATCCTATCAAGAAAATAGGATATTAGAAATATACAGCACTTTACCTACTTTGACAATAGGTAATTGAGGTGTTTTTGAAAAAAATTAAGAAATCAGTGAATTCAGTCTTCGTCTGTATCCGGTTGATCCGGAAGTTTGTCCAGTATGAGGTCTTTCTTTATGCTTACGATATAGTCTCTCAGGACAGCGGCATTTTCGAAATCCATGTTTCGGGCGGCCTGCTTCATCTTCTTTTCAAGTGACAGAATAAGCTTCTGTTTTTCTTCTCTTGAAAGATTTTCAGCAGGCTGCTTATTCTGAGGCTTTTCTTTTCCGCTCTTGATGTTCTCTTCCTGGATCCTCTCAGTGAGATCATGTATCGATTTCTTGATACTGTGGGGAGTAATGTTGTGAGCGTTATTGTAATCAATCTGGATATTTCTTCTTCGGTTGGACTCATCGATCGCTCTCTGCATACTGCCTGTGACTGTATCAGCATACATGATGACGTGCCCGTCCTCGTGTCTTGCAGCTCGTCCCATAGTCTGTATCAGCGCCTGATATGATCTCAGATAGCCTTCCTTATCGGCATCCAGTATTGCCACCAGACTTACTTCCGGCAGATCAAGTCCTTCTCTGAGAAGGTTGATGCCGACCAGGACATCATATACTCCCAGTCTGAGATCTCTTAATATCTGGACTCTTTCAAAAGTATCGATCTCTGAATGCAGATATGCTGCCTTTATTCCCATCTGTATAAGATATTCAGACAGCTTTTCTGCAAGCTGTTTCGTCAATGTTGTGACAAGCACTCTTTCGTGTTTATCTGTCCTTTTCTGTATCTCGCTGTACAGATCGTCGATCTGTCCTTTTGTCTGTCTTATCTCGATCGAAGGTTCAAGCAGACCTGTCGGTCGGATGAGCTGTTCAACGACCTGTTCACTCTTTTCCATCTCATAGTCTGCAGGTGTTGCGGAAACATACAGGACCTGATTGATCTTGTTATCGAATTCATCAAAAGTAAGAGGTCTGTTGTCTCTTGCAGACGGAAGTCTGAAGCCGTATTCGATCAGTGTGTCTTTTCGTGCTCTGTCACCTCTGTACATGCCTCTTATCTGGGGAATGGTCATATGAGATTCATCTATCAGAAGCAGAAAGTCCTTTGGAAAATAATCAATCAGACACCAGGGCGGTGTTCCGGGAGCTCTTCCTTCAAGGTGTCTTGAATAGTTTTCAATACCTGAACAGTAGCCTGCCTGTTCGATCATCTCAAGATCGAAATTCGTTCTCTGTTCTATCCTGGCAGCTTCAACCAGTTTACCTTCTTTTTTGAACATGGCGATCTGATCGGCAAGTTCCTGACGTATACCGTCCATGGCGGCCTGCAGTTTTCCTTCAGATGTCACATAATGCTTGGCAGGAAAGATCATAATATCTTTTACTTCATTGAGATATTCACCTGTCAGAGGATCAAGTATCAGAATTCTTTCTATTTCATCGCCGAAGAAATCAATATGTACCACGGATTCTTCATTGGCAGGGTAGATCTCAAGAACATCGCCCTTGACTCTGAAACGCGATCTTGTGAAATCAATGTCATTTCGGGTGTACTGCATTGAGATCAGTTTATTCAGGACCTGCTTGAGACGGATGGTTTCTCCGACCTTCAGCTGAAGGATGAATTTACTGTATTCTTCAGGTTCACCCAGACCGTAGATACATGAAACGGAAGAAACAATGATAACATCCTGTCTGGTAAGCAGAGCCTGGGTGGCTGCATGTCGCAGTCTGTCTATTTCATCATTGATGTCAGCCTCTTTTTCGATATACATATCCTTGCTGGGAACGTATGATTCTGGCTGGTAATAATCGTAGTAGGAAACAAAGTATTCGACGGCATTGTCAGGGAAAAATTCCTTGAGCTCGGCATAAAGCTGTGCGGCAAGCGTTTTATTGTGACTCATGACCAGAGTAGGCTTCCCCAGTCTCTGGATAACATTGGCCATGGTGAAGGTCTTGCCGGAACCTGTCACGCCCAGCAGTGTCTGCTCATGCATGCCTTCCTGAAAACCTTTTGCTATCGAATCAACAGCCTGGGGCTGATGCCCGGTCAGGGAAAAATCACTTCTTATATGAAAATCTGCCATATAACAAACTACTTGTTAAATGAATTCAATGAGATCCTTATCTTTTCTTCCAGAGACAGATTATTGTCTTTAGGCAGGGTCGAAACAGCATATGCGGCCTCGCTTGCTGAGTATCCCAGTGCCATCAATGCATCAACAACATCCTTGTCATAATTTGATGTGCTTTCGGTATCGACCTCTCCGATCCATTTTTCAGCTACTTTATCCTTGAGATCGACAATGATCCTGGCGGCAGTCTTTTTCCCCAGACCTGATATGGATGTGAGCATACTTTCGTTGCCGTTGATGATCGCGGTTGTAAGCGTTTTGCTGTCATAGGTGGCAAGCATTGAGAGACCGAGCTTGGGTCCGACACCATTTACGTTGATGAGTATCTGGAAAAGATCAAGATCGCTCATAGTCTTGAAACCAAAGAGCACGAGAGCATCTTCCCTGACACTCAGATAGGTGTACAGTTTGACCGTCTGTCCGTTTGCCAGGAAGGCAGGCGCAGGGGTCATGATCTTGAAGCCGACTCCGTTGGTATTCAGAATTACGTAATCCGGACCAATATACTCGAGCTTGCCTTCAATACTGCTGATCATCTTCTGTCTCCGTGCTTTATGATTTCATTCTAATATACAACATATTATAGCCAATATACTTGAAAGTCTCCCGTAATAATTGAATAATTTGAACCGGAATGGACATTAAACAGCTTTTCACAAATCTTGCCGTTGTGGCAGGTCTGATACTGTGTCTGATATTGCTTGACTGGGCTTTCAATATCAGAGGTCCGTTTGATACTGCTTATCTGTGTATTATCTTCATCAGTATGATCATGCTGATGTCTCTGTTTTCTCTTCGTTATGATTCCATGCATAACCGTTATGCTTTTATACTGACATTTGTTTTTACTGCAGTTGCAGATGTACTTCTTATAGTCATGGAAAACGATTTCGGGCTGATCCCGTTTATATTTGCACAGTCTTTCAGACTGATTTATTTCCTTCGTATGAAGCCGCTCTACAGCATTCTTACTCTTCTTGGAACAGCTTTGGTCATAACAGGGGTTTATTTCATACCTTCTGATGTTTTAATGAAGTACTCAATCTTCTACGCTGTATTGCTTGTTACTGATACGGTTATTGCATTTGTTAAGGGTTCAGGAAATAAAACTGCGGATAATGCCAGAAGATGGGGAATGATGCTTTTCTGCGGCTGTGACATCTGCGTTATGCTTTTTAATATCGATCCGTCTCTTGGAAACATCTGGCTTCCTCTTATCTGGCTGTTCTATGTTCCGTCTCAGTTTGCTCTGGTATCTGAAATACTTCCGTGGGCAGGTGCAGTCAGCGGAAATAAAAATGAAGTTTAGACAAATACCTGTAAAGCTTGCACATGCTTTTCCTATTTGTTACAATAACCGTTAATTTACCAAAAGCTATGACGAAGAAGGCTGAGGTGGCTGCTACCAGAGAGGCAACGGTTGGTGTGAGTTGTCAGTAAGCGTTTCAAATGCCCGTCACTTCTGAGCTGAGAGAGGGAAAGCCGCAAGGCAAGTAGAGGCTCTTCGTGAATCACTACGTTAGTGTGAAGGGTTTGTTAGAACCTGGAGTGGCATCGAAAGATGCAAATTGAGTGGTACCGCGGGTCATATGAAGAATAAGGCTCGTCTCAAAATTTTTGAGGCGGGCTTTTTTGTTAAGCCCGGCGTGAGGAAAGAAAAATGGAAAAAACACAGACATTGGACTTTGAAAACCGTATCCAGCTTATAGCTGAACGTATTCAGGATCTCCGTGAATCATCAGGCTATAATCTCGAGGAAGTTTCAACCGGAATCGGAATTCCTATCGAAGAGTATGCCAAGTATGAAAACGGTGAACTTGATTTTCCTCTTTCTGTCATCCATAACCTTGCTCATTTCTACAAGGTTGAAATGTCAGAAATCCTCGAGGGAAGTTCCGCCAGATTATCCAACTATATCGTGACAAGAAAAGGCAATGGTATGCAGGTGTCCTTTGAACACGGCATACAGGCTTTGGACCTTGCTTCGAAATTTAAGAACAGAATTGCTGAACCTTATGCCTGTGTCTACAAATATGAGGAGAGCCTGCAGAATAAACCGATCGAACTGATCACTCATAAGGGTCAGGAAATGGATATCGTCATCAAAGGCCAGCTGAAGGTTCAGGTCGGCAATCACATCGAGGTCCTCAATGAGGGTGACTCTATTTATTTTGACAGCACCCAGCCTCATGGTGAACTGGCTGTCGGAGGCCAGGATTGTGAGTTCTATGCCATCGTTCTTCATTCTGAAGACGCACAGCTTCCCGAGGTTACACCCAAGATCACAGCCTCAGGCGACAATGAGTCATTGATCTACAAACGATATATTGATGTTGAGGAAGATGAAAACGGACAGCTCAAGAACATCCGATTCAAGGATCCTGAACATTTTAACTTCGCATATGATGTAATTGATGAACTTGCCAAGGAAAAGCCTGATAAGCTTGCCATGATCCATGTTAACAAGGATAAGGTGGCAACCAGATATACTTTTGCTGAAATATCACGACATTCATCAAGGGCCGCCAATTACTTCACCTCTCTTGGAATCAAGAAAGGCGATCATATCATGCTCGTCCTCAAACGACATTTTGAATTCTGGGTGGCATATCTTGCCTTGAATAAGATCGGTGCGGTCGCAATTACAGCCACACATCAGCTCACCACCAAGGATTTTGACTACCGATTCAAGGCAGCTGATATTGACGGTATCGTATGTACTGTTGATGACGGAAGTGCCGAAAGGGCAGAAGCCGCTTGTAAAGACAATCCCAATGTCAGATTCAAGATGACTGCTCACGGCAAACTCGATGGCTGGCATGATTTCTCAACTGAGTATCTTATGTTCAGAGGAACATTCAATAAACCGGAAGATTATTCCTGCGGTTATGAACCTGCCATCATGTATTTCACATCAGGTACCACCGGTTATCCTAAACCCGCTATCCATATGCACACTATTGCTCTCGGTCATTTCGTGACTGCAAGATACTGGCAGAGAGTTACATCAGGCGGTCTGCATCTGACTATTGCAGATACCGGCTGGGCAAAAGCCATCTGGGGTAAGATATTCGGTCAGTGGCTCTGCGAATCAGCAATATTTGTATATGATTTCGACAGATTCCATGCCGAGGATATTCTTCCTATGGTCAAACAGTACAATATTACGACCTTCTGTGCTCCTCCCACCATGTACAGATACTTCATCAAGGACGATCTTTCCAAGTATGATCTGTCATCGATCAAGCATGCTGCGACAGCAGGTGAAGCGCTCAACCTTGAAGTATTCAAGCAGTTTGAAAAGGCCACCGGTCTCAGGATCAGAGAAGGCTTCGGCCAGACTGAAACCGTTATGGCTATCGGCAACCTTGCCGGTATGACACCCAGAGTGGGCGCCATGGGTAAACCCAATCCTATGTTTGATATTTCTCTGCTCGATTCCGAAGGCAATCCTGTAAAGGCCGGTGAAACCGGAGAAATCTGTATCAGGACAGAAAACCTGAACAGGGTCGGTCTGTATCACGGATATTACAGAATGCCTGAAGAAACTGCCAGGACATTCCATGATGGTTTCTATCATACCGGAGATACGGCATGGATGGATGAAGACGGTTATTACTGGTATGTAGGACGAGTTGATGATCTTATCAAGTCATCCGGTTACCGAATCGGTCCATTCGAAGTCGAAAGCGTCATCATGGAACTCCCTTATGTTCTCGAATGCGGTGTTTCTGCTGCTCCCGATGAAGTCAGAGGTCAGGTCGTCAAGGCCAGTATTGTTCTTACCAAGGGAACTGAACCGACAGAGGAACTCAAGAAGGAGATTCAGGACTACGTCAAGAAGAGAACTGCTCCTTATAAATATCCGAGGATCGTTGTGTTCAGAGATGAACTTCCCAAGACGATCAGCGGAAAGATCCAGCACAGTCTGCTCTAAAGAAATATTGATTCAGAAAAAAGCATCCGGATTGAGAAAAATCGGGTGCTTTTTTTTATAAAAAAATGTATTGTCACGCCTGATTTAACGTAAAAAAATGTCTTGCACATTCTATTCGGAATGATTATAATAGCCCTTAATTTGTTAAAAGCTGTGACGAAGAAGGTCGAAACAGATGCTTTCAGAGAGACAACGGTTGGTGTGAGTTGTCAGCGGGAGTTTCATAAACCTATCACTTCTGAGCCGGGAGAAGGAAAGCCGAAAGGCGAGTAAATGCTCTTCGTGAGTCACTACGTTAGTGTGAAGGGTTTGTTAGAACCTAGAGTGGCGTCGCAAGGCGCAAATTGAGTGGTACCGCGGGTCATTATGAAGAATAAGGCTCGTCTCAAAATTTTGAGGCGGGCCTTTTTTATTGGGCCCGATGGAAGGAAAGAAAATGGAAGTTAGACCACAGGCTGTAGAAGACGTTGATTCTTCGGTAAGGATCAAAGAAATCGCCGAACGAATCAAGGAGCTTCGGGAAATGTCAGAGTATTCTCCTGAAGAAGTAGCCGAGCATATCGGTATTTCTGTGGAAGAGTACAGAAAATATGAAGGCGGGGAGATGGATTTCCCATTCTCTATCATTCATAATCTGGCACATTATTACAAAGTCGAAATCTCAGATCTGGTTGAAGGAAGCTCCGCAAAACTGTCGAGTTTCATCGTCACCCGAAAGGGAAGCGGTGTTTCAACCGCACGTGAGACCGGCATTTTTATCCAGGACTTGTCGACCAGATTCAAAGACAGAGTGGCAGAACCTTATTACTGTACCTATGAATATGATGAGGATGCTCAGAATAAACCTATGAAGCTGATCACTCATCCGGGACAGGAATTCAATATCGTTCTCAGTGGCCAGTTGAAAGTCCAGGTGGGCAGTCATACTGAAGTCCTTAACGAGGGTGATTCAATTTACTTTGACAGCACTCAGCCCCATGGTGAGCTCGCTGTCGGCGGTAAGAAATGCGAGTTCTGTGCTGTCGTTCTTCATGTGGATGAATCCAAACCCAGAACTGTTGCCACCAAACTCACTGCTCTTGAATCAGAAAAGGGTGCCATATACGAAAGATTTGCCGATGTTGAAGAAGATGAGAATGGTCAGCTCAAGAAGATGACATTCAAAGATCCTGACAGCTTTAACTTCGCATACGATGTTGTTGATGCCCTTGGTGCGGAAAAGCCTGATAAGCTGGCTATGATCCATGTCAACAAGGATAAAGTTGCGACTCAGTATACATTTGCTGAATTATCAAGACATTCCTCAAGGGCTGCCAATTACTTTACATCACTCGGTATCAAAAAAGGCGACCATATCATGCTTGTTCTTAAGCGACACTTTGAATTCTGGGTTGCTTTCCTTGCATTGAATAAGATCGGTGCTGTTGCCATCCCTGCAACCAACCAGCTCATGACCAAGGATTATGATTATCGATTCCGTGCAGCACGAGTCGACGGTATTCTCTGCACTGTGGATGATAACTGTCCTGAAAAAGCAGAAGCTGCCTTTGCAGATAATCCCAATGTCAGATTCAAAATGACTGCTCATGGCAAGCGTGAAGGCTGGCACGATTTCTCAACGGAATATCTGATGTTCAGAGGCACATTCAATAAACCGAAGGATTATGCCTGCGGCAAGGATACTGCACTCATGTATTTCACTTCAGGTACAACCGGTTATCCGAGAATCGCAAAGCATCCCTATAAAATGGCTCTCGGCCATATCGTAACAGCCAGACACTGGCATCGTGTGTCCTCTGACGGACTTCATTTCACGATCTCTGATACAGGCTGGGGTAAGGCTATCTGGGGTAAGATGTACGGACAGTGGCTCTGCGAATCAGCAATATTTGTATATGATTTCGACAGATTCCATTCCGAAGATATCCTTCCTATGTTCAAGCAGTATAACATCACCACATTCTGTGCTCCTCCGACTATGTACAGATTCTTCATCAAGGAAGATCTCTCCAAATACGATCTTTCAACTATCAAGCATGCTGCAACAGCCGGCGAAGCATTGAACCCTGAGGTTTTCACTCAGTTTGAAAAGGCAACCGGACTCAGGATCAGAGAAGCTTTCGGCCAGACTGAAACTGTAATGTCGATCGGCAATATGGCCGGTATGACTCCTAAAATCGGTTCGATGGGTAAACCCAATCCGATCTTTGAAGTTGCCATACTTGATAAAGATGGCAATCAGGTCAAAACAGGTGAGACCGGCGAGATCTGCATCAAGACAGACAGTCTTGATAAGGTTGGTCTGTTCTCCGGTTATTACGATAATGATGAATTGACCAAATCTGTATTCCATGACGGGTATTACCATACCGGAGATACTGCTTGGAAAGATGAGGACGGTTACTTCTGGTATGTCGGACGAGTTGATGACCTCATCAAGTCATCCGGTTACCGAATCGGTCCTTTCGAAGTTGAAAGCGTCATCATGGAACTTCCTTATGTTCTTGAATGCGGTGTTTCAGCAGAGCCGGATGAAATACGAGGCCAGGTCGTTAAGGCCAGCATCGTTCTTACCAAAGGAACTGAACCTTCAGAAGAACTTAAGAAAGAGATCCAGGATTACGTTAAAAAGAAGACTGCTCCTTATAAATATCCGAGGATCGTTGTGTTCAGAGATGAACTGCCCAAGACAATCAGCGGAAAGATCATTCACCATCTTCTTTAGTATTACAGATAATTGCAAAAAGGCCCGGTCAAATGCCGGGCCTAATACTTTCAGAAACGTTAACTAGTAACGAACTATCATCGTATCCAGCATATGCTGGAAATATTCCGGATCATTGGGGAAAACATCAGGGCAGGTAGTATCTGCAATTCTCCAGACGGCTCCGTTCTTTGAAAAGTAGGCAAAGGTTGCCTGAAGTCTGATCGGTTTAAGCTTGAGAATATTCATTTCATAGTCAGTAAGTGCTTTTGTATAGGTGCATGTCAGAACAGTTGCTTTGTTTCCGTCTATATCGACATCATACTTTGTAGTCAGTTCGCTGTCCGGGTAAACTTCAAATAATCTCCTCTGCTGAATGATTGCATCAGAAAGAGAATCATATTTCTGCCTTGTGATCTCTATTTCCCAGATACTCTGGGCTCTTGATTCACGGTCCATTCTGTTCTTGAGGTGAATGCAGGAATACTGAGTGTCATTGTAAAGTTCGACCAGAGGAATATCGTAGTTATCAGGATATTCTATTGTGAAAAGCCCCTGTCCTACATCCTGGTGATAAACCGTATAACCGGAGAATTTCCGACTGCATGCGGTGCATGACAATACCATTACAAATGCAAGAAATGAGATTAATAATCTTTTTTTCATACAAATCTCTTTGCAATTTCTTTTAATTTCCATCTGCGTCCGGACAGCTCATGTCGGAGTTTTGTTCCGAGAATAGTCGGCATGATATCCTTGGCATCTTTATTATTGCACACTATTTCATACAGTGATGACGTGATCGGCATTTCAAGCTTCATTTTTCTTGCTTCATCCATTACGACCGGGATGGTTGTAACTCCTTCACTTACGGCAGACATGGATGCAACAATATCTTTGGCTTTTCTTCCCTTTGCAAGTTCTACGCCGACATAGTGATTTCGGGAAAGGGATGATGAACAGGTTGCTATGGTATCACCTAGACCGGCTAGACCGGAAAAAGTCATGGGGTTGGCTCCAAGAGCTGTTCCGAATGCTGCCATTTCAGTAAGACCGCGTGTTATGAACGCTGACTTTGTATTGCTTCCGTAATGCAATCCGTCAATGATGCCTGCACCGATCGCCAGAATGTTTTTGAAGGAACCGGCTAATTCAATGCCTTTGATGTCATCATTTGTGTATACGGAGAAGCTGTCACCATGCATAAGCTTCTGTGCTTTCTGTGCAGCTTCAGTGTTCATTCCTGCGACAACGGCTGCGGCAGGGAGTCCTTCTGCTATTTCAAAAGCAAGATTGGGACCTGACAGGGCACAGATGTTCTGATGGAACTTTTCATCGATGACTTCAGCTATTACCTGGGACATTCTGAGATTTGTTTCATGTTCAAGGCCTTTGGTAACTGAAAGAATGACCATCGATTCTGTGATATGGTCCTTGATTATTCCCGCATTCCAGCGCATTGTCTGTGACGGTACTGCAATGATGACCATATCGGCATCTTTTGTTGCAGCTTCTATCGACGGAGTGATAGTCATATTTTTTGGAATTTCAACCTTGGGCAGCTGCTTTGTGTTGATGCCCTTGCTGAAGCTATCTGCTTCCTCTTTTGTTCTTGCCCATATGTTTACGGTATGACCATTTCTGCAGGATACCAATCCAAGAGTGAGGCCCCAGCTGGTCGTACCAATTATGCAAATCTTGCTCATTTAAAGCCCTGTTTTATATTTTTTCTTTTTGACCGACTTTTCTTTCTGTGCCTTTGACCAATCGAACTATATTATCCGAATGATCCAGTAGCACCAGAATGGTTCCGACCAGAACAAACGCCATGTCCTCAGCAGGATACCCGGCAAACAATGTCAGCGGGATCATGATTACGTATGCTCCGACTACAGCAACCATACTTCCTAGGGACATATATTTTGTTGCTGAAACAACCACTATAAGTGCTGCAACCGCAAAAATAGCGGCCCATGGACATAATGCGGTCAGTCCGCCCATAAAACTTGAAACACCTCTTCCGCCTCTGAAATTGGCAAAAATAGGCCATGTGTGTCCTACGATGGCGGCAATTCCGGCCATAACCCGTATGGCATTATCGTTGATTGTGAGTGTGCCCATTGTGAACACATTGTCCTGAAGGATCAGCGTCGACAGGACGACTGCAAGGTAGGCTTTTCCGAAGTCACCGATGATGGAGAGCACAAAGGCCACTTTGCCGCAGGTTCTGAGAACATTTGTGGCACCGGTCCTTCCGCTCCCGTACTCACGTATATCTACATGATAGAAAATCTTTCCAAGCCACAATCCGCATGGTATTGATCCAAGTAAATATGCCACAACTATCGCTATTAATGACCTTATCAGTGCTTCAGTTATCATTCGCTGTTTCCGGAGTTACTTCTTTTCTTTTTCTGCCCTGGATTTGAAGGTGAGTTTGATCGGAGTTCCTGCAAATCCGTATGATGCGCGAAGCTGGTTAGTAATATATCTCTCGTATGAGAAGTGCATAATGGATGCATCATTCACAAAGAATACAAACGTCGGAGGAAGAACAGCTGCCTGTGTCGCATAAAGGAACTTGAGATGCTTTCCCAGTTTGTGCGGAGGTGCATGTTTTCCGGTGACCATCTGCATGACATTGTTCAGCTGAGCCGTTGAAACTCTCTTCGTGCATTCACCGTATACTTTTACTGCTTCAGGAATAATCTGTTTCACACCGTATCCTGTGATGGCTGATGTAAAGACGATAGGTGCGTGATCAAAGAATTTCATTCTTGCCTGAATGTATTTTCTGACTTCCATTTTGCTGGTCTCGTCATCGGCGAGATCCCATTTGTTGACCACAATGACCAGACCTTTGTAGGCTTCCTGTATAAAGCCTGCAATATGAAGATCCTGCTCTGTAAGAAGTTCCGATGTATCAAGAACAAGAACTGCAATATCTGATCTCTCTATGGCATCATGGCTTCTCAGAACACTGTACTTGTCGATTCCCTGTGTCTGTTTGCCTCGCTTTTTGAGACCTGCCGTATCAACAAGAGTTATAGTTTTATCTTTGTATTGAATTGTGGTATCGATGGGGTCACGGGTTGTGCCCGGAATATTGCTGACGATTGACCTGTCTTCACCTGTTATTGCATTGAGAAGATGTGATTTGCCGACATTCGGTCTTCCGACAATCGTCAGTCTGATATTTGTGCTTTTTTCTTCCTTATGGGTTTTCTTGCCGGATTTGATATATGGCTCAAGAGCCTGAAGAAGTTCAGTGATTCCGCGTCCGTGATAGGAACTGATCGTTATCGGTTCTCCGAAACCCAGTGCGGCAAATTCATAGGAATTGATATCAGATTTATCGTTATCAGCTTTATTGGCAACCAGGAGTACCGGCTTTTCGATCTTTCTCAGCATGTCGGCAATTTCATAGTCATCAGGCATAAGACCTTCCTGATTGTTTACCAGGAAGATGATGACACTGGCGTTCTGCATTGCCAGTCCGATCTGATAGTTTATCTGTTCTTCGATTGTTGAGTTCGGATCTGCCTCCAGACCACCTGTATCCATAAGAGTAAAAGAACCTTCTGGAACATCAACATCAATGGTCAGTCTGTCCCTTGTCGTTCCGGGTTCATCCTTGACGATTGCGATTCTTTTATTGGCAAGCCTGTTAAACAGTGTGGACTTGCCTACATTTTTTCTTCCTACTACAGCAACAAGAGGTTTCTGTCCGA
>JAEEGI010003622.1_pt1 | contig 36689 bp, 33 predicted proteins | sample 8958751 | NCBI WGS metagenome assembly JAEEGI01 (sample SAMN16246545, study PRJNA631951) | gut metagenome | biome: gut microbiome; feature: rumen; material: KS-attached | host: Bos | place: Iran: Karaj | collected 2018-10 | reverse complement strand
ACCCGGGCTGTGCTATCTGCTCCCGCGGCCTAACCGCGGGTCCGCACGGAGAAAAGGGATGCCCCTCTGCGCGGGATGCTCTCGACCCGGGCGCGGCGGCGCCGCGCCCGGCGCCGCTTCCGGCCATCGCCCGGCCCGTTTTGCGCAAAACTATTGACTTTTGCGAATAATAATAGTATAATATGGTGTTTAAGTATGCCGTTCCGGCATGCTTTCGATCCGCCGGCCCTCCCGGGCCGTTTTCGGCCGTCCCGCCGGGCCCTTCTCGCCCGTCATCCCGGCCGGACCGCCGCTCATGCCCGGAACCCGTCCCGGGTCGGCGGCATCACCCGTTTCGGATGTCCCCATCACACTTTTACAAATATCGAAAATGGCAAAAAAGAAAGAGAAAGAAAAAGAAAAAACAGATGCCGGCAGGCGCGGGGCCGCGCCCGGCCGGACAGATAAAAAGACGAAGGCCCCGGCCGGGAAGACCGGAACGGCGGCCCCCGAGATCCGCGACAGGTCCAGAAAAGTGCGCATAATCCCTCTCGGCGGCCTCGGCGAGATAGGAAAGAACATGACCCTGTTCGAGACCGACAGGGACATGGTCATCATAGACTGCGGAGTCGGTTTCCCGGACGAGGACCTTCTGGGCATCGACCTCGTCATCCCCGATTTCTCGTATCTGCGCGAGCACGGAGACAAGCTTCGCGGCGTGGTGCTCACGCACGGCCACGAGGACCACATAGGCGGCATCCCTTATCTGCTGAAAGAGTTCAACGTTCCCGTCTACGGCACGGCCCTGACCATCGGCATCATAGAGGCAAAGCTCCGCGAGCATAAGCTCCCCTTCCGGCCCAGGCTCACCACGGTTAGGGCCGGCGACCGCGTCCAGCTCGGCGAGTTCGAAGCCGAGTTCATCCACGTCAACCACTCCATCGCCGACGCCTGCGCCATAGCGCTGTCGACGCCGGCCGGCATTATCGTCCACAGCGGCGACTTCAAGCTCGATGTCTCACCCATCGAAGGCCCCATGATGGACCTCGTCCGCTTCGGCGAGCTCGGCCGCAAGGGCGTAAAGCTCCTTATGTGCGAATCCACCAACTCCGAGCGCCCGGGCTTCACGCCGTCCGAAAAGAGCGTCGGCGGAGTGCTCGAGAACGTCTTCTCCCTCTATCCCGAGAAGCGCATCGTCGTCGCGACATTCTCGTCGAACGTACACCGCGTAATGCAGATAATCGGCGTCTCCGTAAGGCACGGCAGGCGCGTTGCCATCACCGGGCGGAGCATGCAGACGGTCATATCGGCCGCCATCGAGCTCGGATACATGAAGCCCCCCGCCGACTCCATCATCGACGTGGCGGACGTAAAGAAATACGCACCGGGCCAGGTGACGCTCATCACCACCGGCAGCCAGGGCGAGCCGATGTCCGGCCTGTACCGCATGGCCTTCTCCGACCACGCCCAGGTCTCGCTCGGGGCCTCCGACGTCGTGGTTTTCTCCTCCAGCGCCATCCCCGGCAACGAGAAACTCATCGGCCGCATAATAAACGAACTCACGCGCAACGGCATCAAGGTGATATACGACTCCAACTTCTCGGGCATACACGCCTCCGGCCACGCCTGTTCCGAGGAGATAAAGCTCCTCATCCAGCTGTGCCGTCCCGACTTCTATATGCCGGTGCACGGCGAGTACCGCCACCTCGGCGCCAACCGCGAGCTCGCCCTCTTCACGGGCATCCCGGCGGACCGCATAGTGACCGCCGACATCGGCAGCGTCGTTGAGCTCGGCAGGCGCTCCGCCGTCATAACCGGAACGGTGCCGGCCGGGCGCACTCTCATCGACGGCCTGGGCGTCGGCGACGTCGGCAAGGCCGTCCTCCGCGACCGCAAGGCCCTGGCCGAGGAAGGCATGGTGATCATCTTCGCCTCGGTCGATCTCGGCGCAAGGCTCGTCCTGAACCCGCCCGAGGTCATCACGAAAGGCTTCATCTACACGCCGGAATCCGAGGGCCTGATAAAGGAGGTCCAGGAGATCGTCTCCTGCGAGCTCGGCGACGCCGTCGTCTCCCGCCGCAAGGCCGACCTCGAGACCGTAAGGGAGCGCGTGCGCAGGGCCGTATCCAAGATGCTCGTGCAGAGGACCGGCCGCAACCCCATGGTCATTCCGTTCATAGCGGACCTGTGAACGGTCCGGATCGCGTCTTTTTTCCCGGCTGTCAGGCGCCCGCCGGCAGCTGATCCATACATACCCCAACAAGAAAGGCAACTATCAAAATGGGAAAAGGTAACAGAACCAGAACTCAGAGAGCCGCAGAGGTCGTTTTTTCCGCCAACAAGAACACGGGGAAAGCCTCCGAAAAGAATGCCAACCGCATAACCGCGCTGGTCGTGACTCTCGTCGCCCTCCTCATCGTTGGCTGTATCCTCCTGTCTCTCTCCGTCAACACGGGCTTCTTCTCCAGAAGCAAGACCGCCGCCAAGTCGGACAATTTCAAAGTCACGGGGACCATGCTCTCGTACTACTTCTTCTATCAGTACAACTCGTTCCTGTCGAAGTACGGCGACTACATCTCTTATCTCGGAATAGACACCGGAAAGTCGCTCAAGTCGCAGCTCTACTCCGAGAACGAGACCTGGTACCAGTACTTCATGAACAGCATCAGAGACGAGCTCGAGCAGTATCTGGTCCTCTGTGAGGCCGCCCGCGCCGCCGGGATCTCCCTCGACGACGACGAAAAGAAGGCCATAGAAGACGATATCGCCTCCATCGCCGAGAGCGCCAAACAGTACGGCTACACGACCAACACCATGCTTGCCCGCATGTACGGCAACGGAGTCACCGCCAACGACGTCAAAAAGGCCCTGGAGCTCTCCGTTCTGGCCTCCAAGTACTACGCTCAGATTTACGACGAGCTCGAGGCCGCCGTCACAGAAAACGATATCGATAACGAGATAAAGGAGAACAAGGCGAACTATTACACCGCCGACACCCTCCAGTTCTCGTTCACCGCCTCGCTCAGCGCCGCGGCCGCCGAGGCGACCGATGAAGAGAAGGCCCGGTTCGAGACCGACAAGGCAGACGCCAAGGCCAAGGCCGAGGCCCTGCTCTCCGCCGCCGTCTCCGCCGAAGCCTTCAAAAAGGCCGTCGCCGACGAGCTGCTGACCCGCTTCGACAGCAAGTTCGAGGCCGAATACGCGTCCGCTTCCTCCTCGCTCGACGACGCCTCCAAGCCGACCGACGAGCAGCTCGCTTCGGCCAAGGCGGACATCCTCGCCTACATAACCAAGGTGCTCTCGGACGACGAGACCGCCGAGGCGCCCGACTTCGGCGAGGCGACCTACGCATCCGCTCTCAGAACGACCGCCTCCTCTCTCTACACCTATTTCTACACCGACAACTACGGCTCTCTCGAGAAGAAGAACATCTCCTGGGCCGATCCGTCCGGCGATGACACCGACGAGCTCAACAAGTGGCTCTTCGGCGACGGCATAAAGGAGAACGACTCCAAGCTCGTCGAGTCCGAGACCACCTCGTCCGCCTCCTACACCGTCGCGGTCGTCACCTCTCCCTCCCACAGGAACGAGTCTCAGACGAAGAACGTCGCCCACATCCTGATCTCCTCCTCTACCGCCGGTTACGACGAGGACGACACCGACCAGAGCAAAGCCGCGAGCTCCCTTGCCAAGGCCAAGGCCGAAGAGGTGCTGGCTCAGTACCGCGCCGGCGAGCAGACCCTTGACGCCTTCAAGACTCTTGCAAAGCAGTACACCGAGGACGGCAGCGTCGAATACAAGAACGTCGTCGAGGACTACATGGTCGCCTCTTTCAACGACTGGCTCTTCGACGAAGCTCGCCAGGTCGGCGATGTCGAGATCGTCGAGACCGAATACGGCTTCCACATCATGTACTTCGAGGGCGACGGCCTGGTCAAATGGAAGGCCGACGCGACCTCTTCCGTCGCCGCAAACAAATTTGCCGACTGGGTCAAGGAGAACTCCTCCAAATTCCACGTCACCTTCAACGACAAGGTCCTGGCCTCCGTAAACGCCTGACCTTCCTCCCTCCCCCGGAAGGCTGATGCCGGGCGCTCCGCGTCCCTGCCGGCCCGCCGGACCAAGAAAAAACAAAATGGCGCGCCTTGATGACGCGCCGCTGCCGGGGCTGCCGAAAGAACCTGTCTTTTCGGCGGCCCCGACGAGACAGACAGGAACAGTGATCGCATGAGCAAAGAAACTCCCAAGACCACGGCAGCCTTCCGCTGCCCCGTCTGCGGCGCCGGCGTCCTCGGCGCGCCGGGCTTTTTTTCGGTTGCCCGCGTCGCCGGCAGAGTCACGCTCAGATGCAGCGATCCCGACTGTCCCGCCTCATCCGTCAAGGACGACGCCTCGCTGTGCATGGATCTGCGCGTCCGCGCGTCGGCCGGCCGCGAATCCGTCGACCTATCCGTTCCCTGTATCTTCTGCAGGCGGCCGCACCGCTTCACCGCCGACGCGGCGCTTGTATCCTCGCGCGCCGAAGCGGGATCCCCGCTCATTTTCACCTGCCCGGTCTCGGGCGTCGAGCTCGCCTTTTTCGGCGAGGAAAACCGGGTAAAGGCGGAGCTGGCCAGATCAGAGCTCGAGCTGCTCGAGGCCTGCTCTGACGCCGACGGCGAGTCCGTCCCGCTCCCTGCAAACGACGGCTGCGCCGCGCCGCTGCCGGACCCGGAGATCTGCGAGATGATCAATTTCGTCGTAAGGGATCTGGAGGCCGAAGGGCGGCTGTTCTGCGGCTGCCCGCCCGCAGCCGACGGCTCATGCACCGGAAACTACGAGATATCTCAGGAGCCGGGCTTCATCACCGTCAGGTGCGCGGTCTGCGGAAAAAGCAGAGCCATTCCCGCCACATCGCTGATCGCGGCGCACGACATGCTGGATCTCGACTCCCTGACGCTGGAGTGATCCCTCCTCTCCGGACTTTTCGTCCGGAAAACCGCAAACCTTTTTTGATTCAGATCGGGGTGTAACTCAGCTGGTAGAGTGCGTGGTTTGGGACCACGATGCCGCACGTTCGAGCCGTGTCACTCCGACCATATCGAGTATTCATAACGGACTTCAGTTATGGATACTCGATTTTCTTTTTCAGCACAGTATCACCGCCTGCGGTGGCGAGTAAGTGCGCTTTTTAATAACCGATGACTGCGCGGCAAATTTCCAACTGACAAGAGAGTATAAGAGCTTTTCTCAACTGATAGTTTCACACATACCGTTTTGCGTTGTTGATTATATGTTTTGCGTATGATAAGATAAGAATGCAGTCGATCGAATGAAAATCATAACAACAGAGGTTGGATTATGAAAGACATAAACATTTCAAAAAATATAGCCGGTTTGAGGAAGAAAGCCGGGATCACTCAAGAGCAATTAGCTGCTTCACTCAATGTATCTTCGCAAGCTGTTTCAAAGTGGGAAACAAATACTTGTCAACCCGATACATTGACTTTACCGCTGATTGCGAACTATTTCAACGTAAGTGTTGACTATTTGTTTTACGGAGAGGAATACACTTACGACGATATTTATGATAAAATCAGAAATAAGGTTTCTTCTTTTGCACAGATGAGCAAAGGATCGTTTACAGAGACGCTGAAAATATTTGCGTCTGCCCATCATGGAATATCACACGGGAATCTGCGCGGAAATGAATTGATGTATGACGAGCCAAGTCATATATCCAACGAAAAAGGAATATCTCTGCTAAGCGGAAAAGGCTACGGCGCAGTCATAGAAAGGCGCTTTTTTGAAAATATTACTCGTGAAACCGCAGTTTTTTCCACCGAAATATTCAAAACGCTGTCAGATAATAATTCTCTGCTTACCGTAATGGCTATTATTTCTATGAGCGATATCAGCTACGGTGAACTGCAGGACAAACTGGGTTTTGACGATACCACACTGCAAAATGCGCTTGACCTTCTCATTAAAAGTTCAATTGTTGTAGAAAAAGAATCAAAACACAAGTCGCTCGGAAAGACATATGAAATCTCTGGAATGTATCATACCTGTCTTTGCGTTCTGTTGGCCACAATGGAAATGCAAAAATACTCGTTGAATGGTATTTCGTGCTGTATGGGTTATGGCGATTACCCTATTGAATTAAAGCAATAACATTCAATCAACTGCTCCGGTTTTTTAAGTCCGTTATCAATACCTGCACCATACAAACCCCTGTCCACGTTGACAGGGGCTTTTCACATCCGGAATTCATCCTTCAAACAGAGGTAAAGCGATCATAAATGTTTATTGACGGAACATTTAAAACAAATACGGCAGGGAATAACAACAGACATTATTACAAGCTATAAAAAAGCTTTACCGCTCTTGACTTTATCTTCACGATATGGTATAATATCGAATAGATAATGACATTTATTTTATCATTTTAAATGAGGTAAGAAATGGCAAAAAAAGTATCTGAAATGTTCAAAAGTTATGTTTTTGACGGGCTTCTGTTTATCGCGCTTGGCATAGCTATGATAATATGGCCCAAAGAATCGCTGAAAACTCTTTGTTTTGTTATCGGGGCTGTCTTTGCGGTAATGGGCATTATAAAAATCATTGCTGTCCTGGCAAAGAAAGTCAAACCATCATCCGGGCTGATCGTGGGACTGCTGCAGATCGCCGTTGGCTGCGCTTTTATTTTTGCTTCAGACTTTTTTATCACTGTTTTTCATTACATTATCGCTTGCATCCTGCTTTACGGTTCTGTTTTATTGTTTATTAACGCTTTCAATCTGCGTAAAGTATTCGGGATGATGTTTTTATGCTCGCTTATTTTTGCAATAATAACAGTGATTCTTGCCGTAATTATTCTCCTGAATCCTGTAGCAATAACGATACTTCACGGAATCTCACTGATAGTTGAAGGTCTTGCAATGGTAATAGTGCTCAGAACATTTTAAGAACAAAAATCAAGAGAGAGGTTTTAGGCCTCTCTCTTTTTTGCTGTCCGATTATTTATTCCGTTATAAAAGATACTGTTATTTTGCCGTTTTCGGAATGAATCGATGTCGGCGAATCGAATATACCTGAATTCAAATGCAGTTTATATGTTCTGTTCAGATAGCAAAGGCATAACTCTTTAGCTGAACATGAAACGACCTTCGGAATTTCGTTTCCTTTGTTTCCATAAAGATAAACAAGAGAAAAATCTTCTGCAGAGCTTACAGTTAAGGAATCTTTGAACAGTGTAAAATCAAATGAGCCGTAGCTGATTTTTGCAGTATCGTTTCCAAGATCGCAAAACTCCATTTTATCGGGCGCGAGTTCTTTGCAGCCACGCATGATACGAACCCCGGCAAGTACGCCTGCTCCACTGTGTCTGTTTCCGTCAACAAGCGAAAGGGTTTCATACGCCGCACTGTTTTCCGTGCAAACGCAGTCCTCATAGGGGTCGGGCATTTTTTCGTCAAAAACGTGTATGTCACGTATTCTGAATTTATTATGGCTTGTATAAAGATTGATTCTGTAAAGATCTGAGCAATACCATACTGACGATTTATTGTTATCGTCAAATGCGGTGTGTGCTGTTATAGCGGATGCGGGGGTAACGTCCCATGTTTTCTTGAACCACTTACCCGTATCTCCGATTTTTTCAACAGTTATCTTGCCTTCACTTTGAAGTTTGGCAAAAAGAGGGAACTGGTATTCAAGACCTGCTTTCATGTTTTTCCAGTTCATGCTGTTCTCCTGACCTGCCTGGGCATAACCGAAAGAAAGGCACTCACCGTTGAAGTTTTCCTTAATATACCAGTCTACCCATTCGGGAGAGCCTCCTCCTCCGCCCTGATATACAGGTTCAAGAGAGATGACACCCTGTATAAGGTTTGCATTATCCTCAGAGTTAACGCCGAGATCATATTGATATACCGGGTCTGAACCGAGCATTCTGAAAAGAGGAACGGAAATCTGCTGATCTTTTGTATGCGCAGGAACAAAAACATTAGTTTTGCTTGGATAGTATCCCTGTCCGTAATAGCCGCCCCAGAGAGTATAACCGTCCGTGCCGTACTGTTCTTTGCAGTTACACATAGCGTCAATTCCGTATTTCTCACTGATGTAGCGAACAGTGTGCGTATCAAAGAACCATGAACCGAATACACGAGGATAATAACCGAATATCTCACGGAATTTTTCAAAAAGGACGTCGGCAAGCTGTTCTCTCTGCGGTTTTGTATAACCGACAGAAAAGCCGCAATGCGTATGCCAGTCCCAGGGGAAGCGACCTGTCCACGGTATTCCGACTGCTTCGCACTGAGGCTGAACGATTTCGAACCATACGCCGATCTCGAACTGCTCTTTGTCAAGTGATTTAAGCATATCTGTGAATACTGGATCGATCAGCGCGTCATACTGCAACAAAAATGTACCTTTAAGGTTATATTGTTCCATAAGATCGATCTGATGGCGCACAGGCTCGACAAGATCGACAACGCATCGTGGCTCAACATCTCTGATGAAGTTAATAATGTTGATGATTTGTTTTTTTGACATAATGTTTTTCTCCCTTTTATGTAATAATTGCTTAGACTGATCAGAATTTTCCTCCGCCGACGTGTCTGGAACCTCCCCCACTTCTGCTGCGTGAGGATCTTGAACTTGAAGATTTTGCGGATCTGGAAACTGTTGCATAAAGGAATCTATCGTTTGCACGTGAAAGCTTCAGGCTTCCTTCACGAAGGTACGAATTTGCTTCGTTTACCGGCTTTACGGTTTTCAATTTGCTTTTCATAGATCCAACGGCAAAAAGCGCGACGACAAAACCAATCAGAATAGATATGATAATACTTGAGACATAATTAAAAGGATAGCCGTTGATGGCCCCGTTGACGTGGTATTCGGATTTGTTAATAAACTCGTCAAACGCTTTATAGTAATTGCCGTAAGAAAGGTCACTGACTATTGCATCTCCTATCTCGTCAATAATATCATCATCTATATGATTGCCCACTATTCCGTTTGAAAGAATTCTGTAGTCCCTCTCCTGCATAGAAATGAGCAGCATTACACCGTTTCGTGTTTCGCCCAATCCGTATTCGAAACGGTCAAAATACTCCTCTGCGAAATCGCTCCCAGAATACGGGCCTAAAGTATTAACGGTTGCGATTATAAAATCTGTCCCGTATTGTTCGCTGAGTGAGTTGAGTTTTTCAAGAATATTTTTTTTCTCTGAATCGCTGAGAAGTCCTGCTTCGTCATAAAGTCTTTCGGGTTTAGATGACGGGAAAAGGCTGTTATCATCATTTTTTTCTTCCGACAGCCCGTTTGCCAAAACAGATGCCGCACCTTCAAAAAAGCACATAACTTTATCAAAAGGCGTTTCTGCATCAAAGCATACAGAGTATATTCTGTTCTTTTCAGAGTCTCCGAAAAAGCCATCCGCCTCTCCTCCGGTTACGATAAGAGGATTGTAATCGTCTTCAAGGAAAACGACGTAATCTTCCTCATCAACAAGCTCGGAAAGATCGAATTCATCAATTTTTTCTGACAAATACGCATAGTAAAATGATATTCGGTATTCAGAACGGTAGTTGCCGGCGATCTCATTCAGTTTATCGATTTCATCTGTTTCAAGAGAGTTGACTTCATCCAGAATATACTCACCATTCAGAGCAAAGGAAGGGATTACCGGCAAAAATACCAGGATAAGAGAAACGAAAATCGTAAAAAATGATTTTTTCATATTCCGAACCTCCTATAAAAGCCATAAAAGGTACTGAATGGCAAAAATCGCAGCACTTACCGCGCCTGCTATACCGAAAAGCCAGCGAGCATAAGCTCCTTTGTCTAACGGCAGGTCGCCAACGAATTTTCCTGTCTGTCCGTTCATGGCAAATGAGTAATCAGTCCCGTTCCATTTAGTATTCAGGAACCATACAGGATAAAGCGCATAACTGACGTTGTTGCTTTTGAGATTTATACTGGAATTTTCGGCAATTACGGATGAGTATCCATCAACAGTTGACATGAATGCGTCTTCGGCGCTCTTTTTTGTTCTTTCGGTTGCTCTTGCAATGCAGGTATCGTGCCCGATGTCATATTTATCCGCAAAATATCCCGAAAGATAAGCCGTCTGAAAATCGACCGCCTTGCTGAAATCGTAAGGTTCAATTGACTCCATCAGTTCATCCGCAATTTTTGACGAACCGTCAACGGGAACCTTACGGAAATCGACCTGTCCTTCACGGACGGCAGAATAGAAGCTGGTTTCAGTGTAGCGATATGAGCTGTCGCTCCAGAAACGCATCTTTGTGGCTTTATAGCGGATGTTCGCGTCAAGATCCGAGTCAAAAAGCCAGAAAGGAACATACATCCCTTTGATCTCTTCGATATGGTTCTGATCTCTGAATACTTTCGGGAGCAGCTTTTTGCCGAGGTAATGCTTTTTTAACGCTGCTACCGCCTCTTCACGACTGACCTGAAACGGAATAACGTAATCAGGTTTAAGCTCGCCGCGGAACTGACCCATCATAACAACGGGGTTACCGCAGAATGGGCATGACGTGGCAGCGGTGTTTTCATCGGCGACCACTTCGCCGCCGCATGTGTTGCAAAGATATACCCGAAGGCCGTTTTCCTCGTCTGCATACCACTCTGCACCAGAAAGCGAATTCCAGGAAACGTTGTCTTTTCCGGCTTTTTTCAGCTCTTCATCATATGCGCGAAGCGTTTCAACGTCAAATTCGGTGCCGCAATAAGGACATTTCATTTTCTGTGACTCACTGTCAAAGACTATTGCTCCGTCACAGCATGGACATTTATATTGTTGCAATGCCGGCATTATATTCACCTGTCCGTTATTTTGATTGATTTTTGCTTTAAAAATGACCGTTATGGCAGAAATTGCGCCACAACGGTCACCATATAAGCTGATTACTTAACTACATCGCCGTCGTCGAACGGGTCGCCGCATTCAGGACAGAATTTCGGAGGTTTAGCTCCTTTTTCAGGTTCCCAACCGCATTTATCACATCTGTACTGAGGAACGCCCGCAGGTTTCTTTTCACCGCATTCGGTGCAGAACTTACCTTTGTTTATTGTATGGCACGCAGGGCACTCCCATCCTTCGGGAGCGGGTTTCTTTGCGCCGCATTCAGGGCAGAAATTGCCGTGAGCTTCTGCTCCGCATGAGCATTTCCATGTATCTGCAGCAGCGGACTGTGCTGAAGCCTGCTGCTGAGCCTGTTGCTGAGCAACACCTGCATTGTAGAACTGCTGAGCTGCATTGAATCCGCCGCCCATTGCTCCGCCTGCAAGGCCCATACCCATAAAGCCTGTCATAGCGCCTGATTCGTTATTGGCAGCGCTTTCCATAGCGTTTGCGGTTGCAGTTGTCATACGACCTGCCATAGAGAAGGGATTGGAGCCGTAAGAAACAGCTTCTTCGAGCTCGTTGATCTTCTTCATGTCTTCCGCAGTGAGTGTTATGGGGTTGAGTGAAATTCTCTCAACTGAAATACCGCGTGATTCGACCCAGTCAACACCGAGAGCTTCGTTCATAGCTGCTTTGAGCTCGGGAGCCTTTGCAGGAAGCTCATCGGGACGGATGCCGAGAGCTGAAAGTGAACCGAGAGCAGGCTGAAGAGCATCGATAAAGTCTATTTTAAGCGCTTCATCTATCTGATCTCTCTTGAATTCATGCTCAACATTACCGCATACTTTGGTATAGAAAAGAAGCGGGTTCGCGATAACGTATGAATACATACCGTTGCATCTTACCTGAACGGTTCTTGAAAGATTGAGTTCTTTGTTTATAACTCTGAACATTATCGGACTGGGAGTACCGAATTTATTGCCGAGGATCTCCTTTGTGTTGAAGTAGTATACTCTCTGATCTTTGCCGGGGTCGCCGCCATAAGTGAATCTCTTACCGATGGCTTTGAAGGTTTCGAGAATGCTCGAGCCGAGGCTACCTGCGAAGATCGAAGGTTCAGTAGAATTATTGTAGGTAAACTCACCAGGTTCAGCGCAAACTTCGACAACCTTACCCTGTTCAACGATGATCATACACTGACCGTCGGCAACAGCTATACCGGATCCGTTAGAAATAACATTGTCATTTCCCTGTGTGTTGGAAGAACGACCGGTAGTTTTTTTGTAACCTCTTCTTACAAGAACATCTGCAGGAAGTGCGTCACAGTAGAAAAACTCTTTCCACTGATCTGCGAGAACACCGCCGATTGCACCGGCAGCGGCTTTAATAAGTCCCATAGTATTACCCCTTTCATAAAGGTGATTATTTAATGATTTCCAAATAGTTTGCCGTTATCGGCAGAATACGGGTTTTTGTTTTCTTTCGGCGGATCCGGAACAGAGCATTTTGACGCCAGTCCTATAACGGTCATGCCAAGAACGATAAGCAGAATCCATACGGCGAATGCAGCGACAGACCACCAGACGGATATTCCGAAAATAAAGTGAAGGGCAAGAAGAATCCAACCCGGGATACTCCATCGGAAAGAAAGGAACAGATTAAGCAGAAAGCTCAGAATCAAGCTTTTTATTGCGCCTGTATTTTTCATGATTATGCCCAGGGATCTTCTGATTTAGCCTTACGGATACCGACAAGAAGAAATTGTTCGGAAAGGAACCACTTGCCGTCGCTTCCTCTCTGACGGAGAAGGATCTCTCTGGGATTGTCTGCGCCTCCGGACGTAATGAACAGTTTCATATACCCTTTATTGTCGGCAGAGTAGGGATTCGAGAAAACCGTAAGGGTGAAGGGCTCAGAGGGAGTATAGTCGTTTTCGGGCTTAGCATCTTTGAAATATGAAAAGATGACATGATGTCCGTCACGGAAACGGTCGTCGAGGAACTGGATGCCGTATGTGGAAAGAGGCTCAGGTCCGCGAAGCCAGTTAAGCATTTCGATACCTATCTGCTTATCTGCTGCGTAAGCGCAGAGCGCAAGAACTGAAAGCGCCGCAGTTTTGAACGGAGTATCAAGAGATGCTTCCGGAAGTGCCTGTAATTCAGCGAGATTTTCGGGGAGCGCGGCAAAAGTAAATGTTTCACTTTTGTTTGAGAAAGCGTCAACGGCAGACTTTACTGCGTCGGATGCGGTTTTTTTGAACTTGTCGAAGATGGACATGTGGTCTCCTCCTTAACTTATAATTACAAAATATGCCTGAATCGATTATTGATTAATTATAACATATTTCTTATTTGTTTGCAATATGATTCGAAAAATTTTTTTGAGGCGCAAAATGGTAAGATTCGCCGGGTGTGAACGGGTGATCAAGCCCACCACATTCCGCCTTTATCTTCAAACGTCATGGACTCCTTGAGAACGTCGATCGCTTTGCCGAGTCCCTCCGCTGCCGACATAAGGCTGTCTTCATGTTCTATAGACATAACAAAATCATAGTCGATAGTTCTGAGGGCGCTTACGATGTCTTTCCAATATGCGGTCGAGTTGCCGTAGCCGACTGAACGGAATACCCACGGACGGGTAGCGACGTTGCCATAATGAAGAGTGGAAAGGACACCGTTTTTAGCTGTGTTGTATTTATCGATCTTTGTGTCCTTAGCGTGGAAGTGGAACATGCAGTCTTTCAGTTCCATAATAGCGGCAACGGGGTCAATTCCCTGCCATACAAGATGCGAAGGATCGAAGTTTGCGCCGATCTCAGGACCGACTGCAGCTCTGAGGCGAAGAAGTGTTTCGGGGTTGTAAACGCAGAAGCCGGGATGCATTTCAAGGCATATCATTTCTACGCCGAACTGTTTAGCGAATGCAACAGCTTTCTTCCAGTAAGGGATAAGCACTTCATTCCACTGATAATCAACTATTTTAAGGAAATCGTCGGGCCACGGGCAGGTTACCCAGTTGGGAGTGCGGTCTTCCGCTGATCCACCGGGGCAGCCTGAGAAGGTAACGATCCTTTTTACTCCCATTTTCTGTGCGAGTCTGCAGGCGTTTTCGAAATCTTCTTCAAATGCAGCCGCAACGGCTTTATCGGGATGAACGGGGTTGCCGTGGCAGGAAAGGGCTGAAACGGTGAAGTTGTATTTCTTGATCTCAGACATAAAAGCATCGAATTTTGCGCTGTCGGTAAGAAGTTCCTTCGGTTTGCAATGTGCATTTCCGGGGAAACCTCCGCAGCCGAGTTCTATAGCCTGAACGCCCTTTGACGCCAGATATTTAAATGCTTCGGGATATTCCATATCGCCGAGAAGAACAGTAAAGACACCGAGTTTCATAATAATATTCCTTTCTGATTGTAGTGTTAAAATTAAAGATCAGTTATGGTATGCGTTGTATTCACCGTAAAGTGACAGAATTGAATCAACAATGGGAATACAGTCGTTAACGATCAGCTCGTTAAGGGCGGATTCATTTGCGGAAACGAATTCTATTGCTGATTTCTGACCGAGGAAGTTGTTAAGAAGACCTGCATTCGTCCAATGGAAATAATTGTAAACGCAATTATCATACATTCTGAAAAATACGTCTGCATCTCTTTCATCAAAGAAGTAGTTGTAAGACATATATTCCTGAACTGTCTCACGGTCTTCAAAGCCTTCAAGAGGAGCATAAAGCTCGTTGATAATTGTTGCGGTATTTCTCGGATTAGTTGTGGTGAGAGGCATAGCAAAAGCGGAGTATATGTTCTCTATAACACCGTATACGTAATCATCGGGGACATCGGGACCGTGCGGGAAAGGAAGAATGCCGAAATTATAAACTTTCTGGGCAACGATTGCGTCTCTGCCGTAAATATAACCGGTATATACTGCTGCCATCGACGCTTCCTCTCTGCAGAAGCCCTGAGCTATCTCGTCGTGATTATAACGAAGAGCGGCTTTGTGAAGGCACGTATCCTTATACGTCTGATAGAAGTTTATACAAGCGTCAATTGCTTTCATGCCGCTGTTTTCATACATAGAGAAATACGGATTACCGTCTTCATCAAGTGAGATGGGAGCTGAACCGTTTGAGAAAAGGAACATTTCGGTAAGAACGGCAGATGATGCCATGAAACCGTAATGTTTAACTTCCCCACCCTCTTCAAGATGGGCAGACTGAACAACTTCGCTGAACTTATTCCAGTTCCACGTATTGGTCTCAACATATTCGCGTGGATCGGCAAGTCCGTTTGCAGTAAATATCGTTCCGTTAAAAACTATGGGATATCCGAAATTTATCTGAGTAAGTTCAGGCCAGGCTGCGGGTACAAGACCGTAAAGATCGTTGTTATAGAACATCGTTTCGAGGAACGGAAGTTCTCCCCATTTAGAAGAATCGGTAATATCGATTATATCCGATACTTCGCTCATTCCGACATAAAGACCCGCACGGCAGTTATCGCCTATCATGTCAGAGATGCCTGAAACGATATCGGCAACATAAACGCCGGAGAAAACGGGGGCTTTAACGTATTCATGAAGTCCTGAACGCGATTCTATTATGAGCGTGCAGTTATGATTCTCTTCAATCTCTTTTACGCGTTTTATCGCTGCATCTGCAAGAACGGTATTGTAAGTATAGCCGAGAAAAGAATCGTTGGAGGCCGATACCGCCCAGTTCATAACAGGATCGAAAAGATATTTCAGCTTCTGTCCTTCAAAATCAGCTTCGTTTACTTCGCCGATTCCGAAATCGAGATCAAAAACCTCATCGCTATGCGCTGCACATGAAGCACAGGCAAACAGAACGACTGAACATAATAAAGCGGCTATTATCCTTTTAATTTTCACGAAAGAATACCCTCTCTTTAAAATTATTGCGGGATGTTTATTTATTCTCTATCGTAGCGGGAACCCACGGAGCATCAAGGAAAACCTTTTCCCTGCCGGGGTTTGCCCACTGAATAGCATTCTTGACGACTGTAAGATAGTTTTCGTCATAGAATGTCGGATTCGTTTCATGGCCGGGCTGGAAATAGAAAATCTTACCGAGTCCTCTTGTGAAAGTCAGGCCGGAGCGGAAAACTTCTCCTCCGGAGTACCAACCGATGAATATATTGTCATCCGGTCTGGGAACATCGAAAAATTCGCCGTAAGTTTCTTCGTGGGGAAGAATAAATTTATCGCCGATTCCCTTAGTGATCGGGTGAGCAGGATTGACGTTCCAGAGAACCTCCGTATCTCCCGATTCACGCCATATAAGTCTGCCTGTAGTGCCGAGAAGACGGGTGAAAGGCTTGGAATAATGAGCAGAGTGAAGAGCGATAAATCCCATGCCTGCCTGAACGTGACGGATAACGCGGGCGACAACGGCATCGTCAACAAGATGATGTCCGCAATGGCCCCACCAGATAAGAACGTCGGTTTTAGCGAGAACTTCTTCTGTCAGACCGTGTTCGGGCATATCCTGCGTAGCCTCGGTAACATCAAAGAGATCGTTGCCCGCAGTGATGCCTTTTTTGAGAGCCGCATTCATTCCGTCGGGATAAACCTCTTTTACAGCCGCCTCTGTGGCATCCTGCATATGTTCGTTCCAAACGACGACATTTATTTTTTTCATAATCAATACCTCAACTTTATCTGTTATTTATTGAATTTCGTTAACGTTTATCCAGCAACGGTTTTCGATGGATCTGTCTACGGCGTCGAGTACCTGGCAGCACTTATAGCCGTCGTAAAAATCAGGACACGTATCTGTATTATTTGCAATCGCTTCGTAAAATTCATAGAATTCATGTGCAAACGTGTTTTCATAGCCGAGAACATGACCTGCCGGCCACCAGTGTGACGCATAGTTATGGCAGCCTTCGGACGCCTGAATGAGACGGAAGCCCTGCAGGTCTTCTTCGTCCTCGCGGCTCATATACCAAAGCTCGTTCATTCTCTCAAAAGAAAATTTAAGCGAGCCCTTATCACCGTTTATCTCGAAGGACATATCGTTTTTATGTCCGGCAGCGAAACGCGTTGCTTCAAATACGCCGAGAGCACCGTTTTCAAACTCCGCCATAAAAATAGTGGCATCGTCAACGGTAACTTTTCCGAGCGGAGCATCCGCGCCGGCTTTTCCGGAAAGGCCTGTCATTCTTTCTACAAGAGGTCTTTCGGTAACGAAAGTTTTTGACATGCCCATAACCTTTGCAAAATCACCGACAAGATATCTTGCGGCATCTATTACGTGTGCACCAAGGTCTCCGTGAGAGCCTGAGCCGCATACTGATTTGTCCAGCCTCCAGACAAGCGGGAAATCGGGATCTATGATCCAGTCCTGAAGGAAAGAGCCTCTGAAATGGAATATTTTGCCTATTTTACCTGTGTCGATCAATTTTTTTGCGAGAACAACGGCGGGAGCAAAACGGTAATTGAAGCCTACCTGATGCTTGATTCCCGCATTGCGTGCTGCGTTGAACATTTCTTTTGCATCGGAAGTATTGAGTGCAAGCGGTTTTTCGGAGAAAATATGCTTTCCTGCGGCTGCTGCGGCAAGAGCAATTTCTTTATGGACGTTAGACGGAGCCGTAATATCTATAACGTCTATATCGTCACGCGAAACAAGTTTTTCCCATGATGTTTCGCATGACTCCCATCCGAATTTTTCCCGGCTTTGCTCAACCCACTCGGCATCTCTGCCGCAAATCGCCTTTTTGACGACGTTTGCGCTTGTGTCAAAAAACATCGGCAGCTGAGTAAGTCCGTTTGAATGAGCTTTGCCCATAAATTTGTAACCGACAAGACCGACATTGATGTTCTTTTTCATTGACAATAATCCTCCGTTTCAAATAATTGATTTGATGCGTGGCATTAACCGTTGTATTCTTCGATTGTAATACTGATTATAGTTACATCTTCAAGGGGTTTGCTGGACGCATTTACGGGAACAGCGGCTATGGCGTCGACTACGTCCATACCATCGATGACTTGTCCGAAAACAGTATGATGCCCGTCAAGCCACGGTGCACCTCCGCCCATTTTCTTGTAAAGATCAATCGTTTCTGCGCTGATACCGTATCTGTCTTCGATAAGAGACCATTGTTCGTCGGTATAGCCTTTGTTCTGATTTATAAAGAACTGGCTGCCGTTTGTATTTGCGCCTGCGTTTGCCATGGAAAGAGCGCCCCTGAAATTAAATAGGTATTTTGAGAATTCGTCTTCGAAAGATTTTCCCCAGCAGCTCTCGCCCCCACGGCCCGTAGCGGTAGGATCTCCGCCCTGTATCATAAAATCGTCCATAACACGGTGAAAAGTTATACCGTCATAGTAGCCGTTCCGAGAAAGCGTGATGAAGTTCTCGACGGCTTTCGGTGCGACATCAGGGAAAAATCTGATTTTAATGGTTCCTTTGCTTGTTTCCATAACAGCTATTGTGTCGCCTTTTTCAGGCTGCTGATTTTGCAGTAATTCTTCGAATTTCAATGAATATACCCCTTCTTCCTCTTCTCCGCCTGCGTTATCGGAACATGAGCACAATAAAAAGAAAATGCATGCTGCAACTGCCAGAATGGTAAGGCGGATAATTATTTTTTTCATAAATGTACTTCCTTTGCAGAGTATTGCTATAATTTATATTATTATATACTGTTTTTTTTCGTCTGTCAAGTTATTTTATAAAAAAGATAAAAAAGATAAAACGTTTCTATCCCGTGCGCGGCCGTTTTAAAATAAAAGAAAATGCGCCCTGAGGGCGCAGAATCAGATAAGTTTTTCGATATAGGCTAAAAGATCGTCAAAATCACCGTGAGAATATGCAGAGATATCTTCACATTTTTTGTTTATCAGACAATTCGTTAAAAGAAAAACGTTCATGCCGGTCATTCGAGCGGGCATATCTTCGGAAACATCATTGCCTACCATCAAACAATCTTCGGCAGCCATTCCGATTTTTGACAGTATTTCGAGGTAGTATTCAGCAAAAGGTTTGCTGCGGCGGCTGTTTTCGTAAGCAGTAATAAGACTGAATGCATTCTCGTCCACACCTGCCCACGACAGTCTTGCACGCATGGCAACGTCAGGAAGCAGAGGATTCGTGGCGCAGACGAGTTCAAGTCCCCTATCTTTCAGGTAATTCACGGTTTTCGACGCCTTCGGGTCATATCCGCAGACCTCTCTGGCAAGCATATATTCGTTTCTGTAATACGAGTCGAAAACACTTTTATGTTCATACGACTTTTCACCGTATATCTTTGCAAACTCAGACCAGAAGACCTCTTCGTTTGTGCGCTTTCCGTCATTTTTAACCATATATCCTGTAGCCTTCCACAAACTTGAGATGAAATCGCTTTTGTCATAACCGAGCGGTTCTGACTTTTTTGCGAGATTGGAAAGATATACGTTAAGGTATTTTTCAAGATCCATGGGAAGAAGAGTTCCGTCAAGATCAAAAAGAACTGCTTTCAGCGGCATTTATTTGTTTCTCCGTTTTTTATTTTTCAAAATGTTCACTGATATATCTTGCAACGTGGACACCGCTTGCGGAAGCATGCGAAAGAGAATGTGTAATTCCGCTGCAGTCGCCAATAACAAAGAGACCGGGATGTTTCGTTTCAAGATTTTCGTCAAGCGTAACTTCCATATTGTAGAATTTTACTTCAACGCCGTAAAGTAGAGTGTCACCCGAAGCAGTTCCCGGAGCGATCTTGTCAAGAGCATAAATCATTTCAATAATTCCGTCAAGAATCCTTTTCGGCATAACAAGGCTCAGATCACCCGGAGTTGCGGCAAAAGTGGGTACGGTAAACGATTCGCTGATTCTCGCAGCAGTGCTTCTGTGGCCTGAAACGAGATCGCCGAATCTCTGAATGATGATCCCGCCGCCGAGCATATTCGAAAGTCGCGCAATGCTTTCGCCATATCCGTTGGAGTCCTTGAATGGTTCGGAAAAATGTTTGGCGACAAGAAGAGCGAAGTTGGTGTTTTCAGTCTGAAGAGACGGGTCTTCATAGCTGTGACCGTTTACGGTAACGATACCGTTCGTGTTTTCGCTAACAACTGCACCGCGAGGATTCATGCAGAACGTTCTGACAAGGTCACCGTATTTTTCGGTTCTGTATACTATCTTGCTTTCGTAAAGCTCATCGGTAAGATGTGAGAAAAGAACTGCCGGCAGTTCAACTCTTACGCCGATATCGACTCTGTTGCTTTTGGTAGGGATATCGAGGTCGCGGCATACTGATTCCATCCATGAGCTGCCGCTTCTACCCGCTGAAATAATGCATTTTTCAGCTTCGAAGACATCGCCGTTTTCAGTGGTTATCCTGAATAATCCGTCCGCCTTTTCGACCTTAACCGCCGGTGAATTGAATCTGAATTCAACTTTATTTTTAAGCTCGTTATAAAGGTTGTCGAGAACAATATAATTTATGTCTGTACCCAGATGGCGGACGGATGCGTCGAGAAGATGAAGGTTATTCTGAAGGCAGAGAGTTTTTATTGAAGTGTTTGCGGTGCTGTAGAGTTTTGTTCCCTGTCCTCCGAAAGCAAGATTTATACCGTCAACGTAATGCATCAGCTCGATTGCCTGCTGTTTGCCGATATATTCATAAAGAGTTCCGCCAAACTGATTTGTAATATTGTATTTTCCGTCCGAAAATGCACCTGCCCCGCCGAAACCGTTCATAATGGAGCAAGGTTTGCAATTGATGCAGCTTTTTATCTTTTTGCCGTCGATGGGACATTTGCGTTTATTAAGCGGATTTCCGGCCTCAAGAACCGTGATTTTAAGATCAGGACGAAGCTTTATGAGCTCGTAAGACGAAAAAATACCGCCGGGTCCGGCACCGATGATAACTATATCTTTTTTCATTGATTGATTCTCCCTGACAATGATTGACGTTATAATTATACAACATTCAGCAAAAAAAATCAAGCAAAAGGCAAAAAATGATTCCGAAATGTCAAAAAACGCCCCGAAGCTTTTTGAAAAAATAAGAAAAGTTATAAATATTCGATTTTTTTTAGCAATGAGGTATTGACATTTCAAAAAAAGGGGCTATAATATAGTTGAACGATTGCTCAACTATTCTACAAAGGAGACAAATTATGAAAGACGAAACAGTATGTGCGTGCGAACAGGTCCATGAAGATGCCGTCAACGGCGCAAAACGAACGATGCTTGAAGAAAACGATTACATTGCGCTATCCACCCTGTATAAAATGTTTGCAGATCCGACGCGTATAAAGCTTCTTCATGCGCTTGAACAGAGTGAAATGTGTGTCTGTGATCTTGCCGCCCTGCTCGGGATGACAAAATCCGCGATATCGCATCAGCTGAAAGCGTTAAGACTTCTTGACCTTGTTAAATTCAGAAAAGAAGGACAGAACGTATTTTATTCGCTTGCAGACGACCATGTGAAACTGATAATAGATATGGGTCTTGAACACATAAACGAATAACGACTTTCAACACGTTAAAAACAATACCTGTCAGCAATAAGTTGAATAATTGAGCAATTATTTGTTTGAGAGAGGCAAAAATGAAGAGAGAATATTTACTGAAAGGGCTTGATTGCCCGAATTGTTCCGCAAAAATTGAAAATGAAGTAAAAATGCTTGAATACGTCACCGCTGCAGCAGTTGATCTTATGAAGCAAAAACTTTCGGTTGAGTTCGGCGACGAGATGAATGAACAGATCGACAAAGACGTTAAAGAGATCGTGGCTTCTCACGAACCGGACGTTGAAGTATCATATTTTCATTCAAATGGCAGTCATCAGACTCTGAATGAGCATACCGAACACTGTTGTGAGCATGATCACTGCGCCTGTGAAAACGATGCTGAGAGTGAAGACGACAGCAAAAAAGATCTTATCAAAATAATAATCGGAGCAGCTCTGTATTCGGCAGCATTAATACTGAACGCCGCAGTATCATTCCCCTTTCCCGCATATATTTCAATGCTTGTCACAGCATATCTGATCCTCGGCGGCGAGGTTATATTAAACGCTTTCAAAAATCTGATCAAGGGACATATATTTGACGAGAACTTTCTCATGACCGTTTCGACTCTCGGTGCATTTGCCATTAAAGAATACCCCGAGGCGGTCGCCGTTATGCTGTTTTACACGATAGGCGAATATCTGCAGGGACTTGCCGTTCGCCGTTCAAGAAGGTCGATTGCGAAGCTTATGGATATACGTCCCGACAAAGCTACGGTTTTGCGCGACGGAAATCAGATCACTGTTTATCCGGACGACGTAAAAACGGGAGAAGAGATAATCGTCCGCCCGGGAGAAAAAATACCTATTGACGGAACAGTAATCGAGGGCGAATCGACGCTTGACACAAAGGCGCTTACCGGAGAATCGGTTCCGCGAGACGTAAGAGCAGGAGATGAGATCCTCTCGGGATGCATAAACATAAACGGCGTGCTGAGTATCAAAACGACGAAAAGTTTCGGCGAATCGACCGCTTCAAAGATCATAGAACTTGTAGAGAACGCTTCATCAAAGAAGGCTCCTGCAGAGAGCTTTATAACAAAGTTTGCAAAATACTATACACCGGCGGTCGTTATCGCGGCGTCCCTTCTTGCATTAATTCCTCCCCTGTTTTTTAACGGTCAATGGTCAGACTGGCTTTACAGAGGCTTTTCGTTTCTTGTAATATCGTGTCCCTGCGCACTTGTGATCTCCATTCCCCTCGCCTACTTCGGCGGTATCGGCGCGGCATCGCGCCACGGCATACTCGTTAAGGGAGGCAACTGTCTTGAAGCGCTTAATAAGATCGACACGGTGATATTCGACAAAACGGGAACAGTCACAAAAGGAGTATTCAAGGTTTCAAGGATTATTCCCGACAGTGGCAAAAGCGCAGATGAACTGATCAAAGCTGCCGCGCATGCAGAATGCTTTTCCAATCATCCTATCGCTAAATCTATCGAGGATTATTACGGAAAAGAGATCGATACAAACAGTGTCACAGACTATGAAGAAATATCAGGATACGGTGTTCGCACAAAATACAACGGTATTGAGTTAGTTGCCGGAAACGACAAGCTGATGGATATGACCGGAATTAAATTCTCTCAATGTAATGAAAGCGGAACCAAAGTATACGTATCGTCAGACGGTGTTTGCTGCGGTTGCATAGTTATTTCTGACGAGATAAAACCTGACAGTAAATCTGCTGTTTCGGAACTGAAAAAATCGGGCATCAAAACTGTCATGCTTACAGGTGACAGCAATGATATCGCGGCAGATATATGCGCAAAGACAGACATAGAAGAATATCACGCCTCCCTTCTTCCCGGAGAGAAGGTAAGCATTATAGAAACGCTAAGAAATAAGGACGGAAGAAAAGTTGCATTTGCAGGAGACGGTTTGAACGACGCACCGTCAATCGCTTTGGCTGACATAGGGATCGCAATGGGTGGAATAGGTTCCGACGCAGCAATTGAAGCGGCTGATTTTGTGCTGATGCATGACAAGCTGTCAGGAATTACCGATGCAATGAAGATATCGAAATCAACAAAAAAGGTAGTTGTGGAAAACATAATATTTTCTATAGGTATTAAAGCGATATTTCTTATTTTGAGCGCTTTGGGGATCGCAAGTATGTGGCAGGCAGTTTTTGCTGACGTCGGAGTCGCGATGATAGCAATTCTTAATTCGATCAGGATACTCAGGAAATGATCTTCCATAATCAATGAACAATAAAACGAGCGTTATACCGCTCGTTTTATTGTTTTGAGCAATCGTCAATCTACTTGACAAAGATATTTAATTGTAGTATTATGTATTTGATAAATTTGAATATAAACGCGTGTAATTCGGACGGAGGTTCACTATGAAGAAACTGATAATGATGATAATCGTTCCTGTTTTACTGTTTTCGATTGTTTTCTGCGGCTTCGGTTGCTCTAACGAAAACAATACCGAAGAATCAGACACAATGTCACAAACAAATACCGGCGACTCGAAAGATCTTCCCGGCGGGCATAAGAACACAGAAAATAATGAAGAGAAAAGCAATGACGGATTTGTCAGCGTATGGCCGGATGAACTTCCATTTGCAGAAATGAACGGATATGTTTATAATACCGAAAGACCCATTCAATTTACATATGAGCTGTCTCCGGGTATGTGGACCTTTGAATACAATTACAAAAGCATGTATCTATACGACTTTCCTGATCCTGAACCTTATTTTCACAAAACCGGAAACAGCTATAAAGAAGATTTAAAAGCCATTTATTTCGAATACGACAATGTGCTGGAAAAGGATGAAACTGAAAGAACACACACTATCAGCAAGGAAGATTTCGACTCGTTCATAAACGCTGTTATTGAAGCCGGATATACCGACAACAGCGTAAGAACCGAAAGAAAGTATTACTGCGAAAAATACGGCGTTGGAATAACGATCGTTCTCGCAAACGCCTTTCCGTTCACAGACGATGCTGAAGAACTTCGCCGTTTTCAGACGGAAGCAGAACGCTGTTATGTGAAGCTGCAGCTCATAGACCCCGACTATGTGATGGATCTTGAGCAAATCAAAGCAGAAGAATATCAGAAATGGCTTGAAAAGCACTAATGAAAAAAACCGAGACGGATTCAGCTGCAGCTTGTATGAATTTTTTTTGACAATTAACGATGCATTGTTGACATTATGTAAAAAAAAATGATAGTATAAAGTAGCAAAACAATATGCAGAATCAGAAAGGATGCTTTAGAACGAAAAAATTGTTTCATTTTTGCTTCTCGTTGCATTAGTATTTGCTAACTTGGCGACGTTCTCGGAAGAATCATTTGATGGTGACAACATGCAGGAAGCATTCAGCTTTTACTATTCTTTTTACGATACGATTGAATGGTCCTATTTTCTTGAAGCTCGACTCGACGCTTACTGCTCTGGCGGGCAAACAGGCAAGGGACATGCAATCACCTCTGTTGCATATGACAATGTTGTGTTAGACTTTGATTATGACACAGGAGCATTTGTTACATCATGGTCTTATGCGGAAACTTTTCAGAATCCTGGAAATAACATCTTTCCGATTGGGAGCAAGAGAGATGCTCAGGCATATGTCATTGAATACAGAATAACCGACATAATGAACAACGATTTTTCCGATTAACTTCTACCTTATTCTATTTTTGAGGAGTATCTCTATGAAAAAAATTATTATTATGCTTTTTGTTTCAGTTTTTCTCCTATCGATTGCAGCTTGCATTTCCGGTTGTTCTGACGAAAACAATACTGAAGAACTTGATACATTGCTTCAAACAAAAGATGATAACTCGAAAGGTTCTTCCGACGAACAGCAGACAATAGAAGATAATACAGAGGAAAGCGATGATGATATATTTGTCAGCGTATGGCCGGATGAATTGCCTAAAAACGAGATCAGCGAGTTTTCTCCGGATGGCGGCAGACCTATTCAATACAAAATCGAAGCTGAGCCCGGGAAATGGACGGTGGATTTTGATTACACAAGTATGTATCTGTACGACTTTCCCGATCCGGAACCAGTCTTTCATAATTTCGGCAATGCCTTCGTCCATGATATCAAAGCCATTTATTTCAAATACGACAAACTGACAAGTGCGGATGGAATCGACAAAAAAGTCGCTATAAGCAGAGATGATTTCGATTCTTTCATAAACGCTGTTATTGAAGCCGGATATACAGACAACAGCGAGAGAACGGAAAGGACGTATTACTGTGAAAAATACGGAGTGGGCATAACGATCGCTCTCGCAGACGTTTTTCCGTTTGCGGACGACGATGATAGGCTGCGTGCTTATCCAACGGAAGCAGATTGCTGTTACGTCAAGCTGCAGCTCATAGACCCCGACTATGTGATGGATCTTGAGCAAATCAAAGCGGAAGAATATCAGAAATGGATTGAGAAGCATAATTAATTGTTTATAATGAGTTAATTATCAAAAAAAACAGAGGATAGCCGCTTCCTCTGTTTTTTATAAATACAGGAGGTTGCAGCATGAATCAATTTACTGAATTTGCAAGATGCGTAAAGAAAAATACTGTGTCGACAATTCTGACCATACTGCTTATAGCATGCTGTATTTTGTTTTTCTGTTATATTATGTATTATTATGATGTCGATGACGGTTCGGTAATAATCAAAGAAAACGAAATGTTTATGGATCACACCATATTCAGGTTCGGACAAGCGGATCCAAGTCTGTTTCAGATCGAAGTGAACGGCAAATCCATGGGATACGACCCGTTTATTATGAATAAAACTGATGAGGAGCTTTACGAATACGGACTTAATCTTGAAAAAATGGTCGAAGAAATAAGAGAAAACGGTTTTCTTGATTACTGTTTTTCAAACACAAGCGAAAAAATACCGTTTTCGGATGTAAACAATGAACCTTACGTGTTGAGAGGATATGCGGAACAGGGTGAACGTGCTTTAGAGATGTGGCCCTCTTTTTATAAAGACGCAGGCTATATAATAGTAGAAGCAGCGGAAGTTGACTTTAATTTCGTTAAAAATTCTAATCTGATTCTTTCTTCCGGCAGGTTGCTGACGGAGGATGATTACATAAACTACGAACATGGAGAGCCCGTTCCCGTTTTATTGGGGCATAAATATGCAGACTATTATAATGTTGGCGATCTGATTTATCCATACAGTTCCGCAAATAACGAAATAAGTACGGGAAGAGGAGCAAGCTGTCCGCTGAAAGTTATAGGAATATTAGAAAAAGATACAATAGTTTTCAATGCTTTCGTATCTTCGGGAACCAATATGCTTGAAAATCTTGATTATACGATAGTCAAACCGCTTCTTACAAGAACAATTGCGGAAGTGCCAAAAGACAATACAGCGGCAGTGGCAGCAGCAACGGTTATGCAGCATACACGTTTTTTTTCAACAACCGCTTTTTATTTTGAGCGCAGCATGCTTGAATACGGCGAAAAAAAGCTGACGGAAATACTTGATAAATACGGATATACCGGGTATTATACGGTTCAGAACAGCGATTATAACGTTGAACTGTCTGAATCGATAATGAGGGAAAGGTTGACGGGACTGTCGGTAATGACGATCCTTGTAGGATTTTTCACTCTTTTTGCCGTGTTTGTAACGCAGTTGCATAAATATAACCGCAATCTTAAAACATATGCGATATATTTTCTGACGGGAAAAACCGTAAAGGACATAGTTTCGATGGCAGCAATCGATATGGCCCTCCTTTTCCTGATTTCATTTTGCATAAGCCATATTCCTCTTCTTATCCTGTTTTTTCCGGACCAATACGGAGGAACACGGATTTACGGAATAATAAAATCCGTCTTCAGTCCGCAGCTATATATATACATATTGATACTCGGTATGGTATTTGTGCTTTTAAGCTCGTTGATTTGTTTTTTCACAGTAAGAAAAGCCGATTTCCCGACTATAATAAAAGGCGGTGAGTAAACTTATGAAGAAAATCCGAGTTGAAACCGTTCTTCTTGTTCTGATGTTTGCGGTAATGACATTTTTCTTTATAGTTTTGATAAATCAAGTAAAGATTAACGATATCAACAATCTTTACTATAATAATTTTTATTCGCAAAACGCCGTCAGATTAAGAATTTCAAAAAGCGCAACGGCAGATCCGAACAGAGCGTTTAAGCTTCCCCTATCCGATTTTCCACTCAGTTTTGCTTTTTATAATGCACTTGACGAAATTATCGATCCGACTTACAAACAGGACAGAGTCCGTGTTATTTATTTCAAAGGAAACGACTTTCCAAAGCCTAATATCATAGCGGGCAGATTTTTTACAAACGAAGATTTTTTATCCGAAGAGCCGCTATGTGTTGTAGGAATGACTGTTTTTGACAGGAATGTAACTTCAGAAGGATTTTATACTTATTTTGACGCAGTAAACTCGCGCACGATTAAATGCAGGGTATTAGGTGTTATGCAAATGCAAAACGGATCCGCAAGCGACATTGACGTTACGGTAATGATAAACTGGAACGGTTATTATAAAGATATTGATAAGGTTTCCGGGACATTTTATATTGATTCGTACTCAAAATCGTCATCGGACTCGGTTTTCAACAAATTAGAGGAATATGTGAAAGATTATTGCGCTGAAGAAAATGAATTTACCGTAACGGAAATGCTTATGGTTGGGAATATTCGCAGTTTTTCATATTTTACACACTATCTCTTCATTCTCGGCGCAATAATAATGACAATTTGCATAATAATGATATCTCTTCGTTACTGTGATTCACAGGCAAGGAAAATAGCGGTAAAAAAGCTTTGCGGATACAGTTCTTCAATGGTATATGCCGAAACGACCTTCCTTATTACGGCGATATCGGTTGTGGGATTGACAATCGGACTTATTGTGACAGCGTTATTACGTTTTTCCGTAGAATTCAGATATTCGGAAACAGGATATTATACAAATCTTTCGCCCGGCATAATCGCCGCGGTATGTGCGACAGTTGTATTATACTCAATCGCGGTCAGCTTTTTTCCTTCGGTAAAAGCGTATACCACCGATACTTCGGATTTATTAAAGTGATGTATAACGTTTCAGACAAAAAGTATTGACAAATACGTTCCGATGGATTATAATAACTGAAATAATCCTTAAAGGAGACAAGAAAATGCGCCTCAGAATGCCCGACCATATGTCGGTTTTTACCGATAAAGAAGCGATAAAAAAGCCGTATACAGAAGTATTAAACGAAAACGATATCCGTCTTTCTCTGAAAGAGGAAAACGGAGAGCTTGCCGTAAAAATAAGCGCAGTCAGAACACCTCTGAAATATATAAGGCTGAGATGGAATTTACGCGCAGAAGAAAAGAGAACCGAACCTTTTAAAATACTCGGGGATACATATGAACGCGGTTACGCCGATCTAAGATGGGCAGGTATAGAACCGGAAAGAATGATGCCGTGGTATATTCTCGTTTCGAACGGATCGGATTCGGTAAAGGATGTAAAAGGAAGATTTATAGAAGGTTATGGAGTAAGAGTGCAATGCTTTTCTATAGTAACCTGGCAATATGATGAAGCGGGAGTATCTATGTGGGCGGATATTCGCTGCGGCGGTGAAGGAGTTATTCTTTCTGGAAAAACACTTGATGTATGCACGGTCGTATTCGGAGAATACCGCGATATGTCCGCATTTGACGCAGGAAGAGAATTCTGCAAAGCAATGTGCCCGAACGCTACCCTGCCGAAGCACAAGGTATACGGCTCAAACAACTGGTATTATGCATACGGCAAAAGTTCGAGAGAAGATATTCTCAACGATACGCGTATAGTTGCAGACCAGTGCAAAGGGCTTGAGAACATCCCGTATATGGTAATTGACGACGGATGGCAGAAATACAACACCGAAGCGCCATGGACAAGCAGAGATAATTTCGGGGATATGAAAACGCTTGCCGATGAAATGCGCAGTATGAACGTGCGTCCGGGTATATGGGTCAGATACCTTGCGAACGCAAAACGCGAGATCCCAGAAGCTACTGACGAATGGATGATTGACCGTTACGGCAAAAAAGAAATGCTTGACCCGTCTCACCCCGGAGTTATCGAGTATGTAAAGAAAGTAACAAGAGATATTCGTTCATGGGGATACGAACTTATAAAGCACGATTATTCCGCATTTGATACGTTCGGCGGATTTGCTCCGCTGAAGTATCTTGAAAATCAATATGCGAGAGACGGCTGGCATTTTTATGACAGAAGCAAAACTACCGCGCAGATCACCGTTGAGTTTTACCGAGCGATAAAAGAAGCTGCGGGAGACGACTGCGTTATAATTGGCTGCAACACGATTTCACATCTTTGCGCGGGAATGTATGAGCTTAACAGGACCGGTGACGATACAAGCGGATCAGACTGGAACAGAACTCGAAACTTCGGTGTTAACACGCTCGCTTTCAGGCTTATTCAGAACGGCATTTTTTATATGGCAGACGCGGACTGCGTTGGAATCATGGGTCCGATTCCCTGGAAGCTGAACCGTTTATGGCTCGACATACTTTCAAAGAGCGGATCGCCTCTTTTTGTTTCGTGCAAACCGGGCGTGCTTAATGATGCCGAGCTTGCTGAGCTTAAGGAAGCGTGGACGGTTAACTCAGTACAGAAAAACGATACGAGACCGCTTGACTGGATGGAAAACCAGTATCCCGCTCACTGGCTTATAGACGGAAAAGAACAATATTACAACTGGTATGATGAAGAAGGAATAGATTCTTTCAGACCTTCCCGAAACGTTTGATATGGAAACAGTTGTAAAAACATTCAACGAACTTTCCGCATATGAACTGTTCGAGATAATCAAGGCAAGAATAGAAGTTTTTGTTGTAGAGCAAAACTGTCCATACAGAGAGCTTGACGACACAGACAAAGTATCCACGCACGTATATTTCAAAGAAAACGGCAGTATTGCTGCATACATCCGTGTAATTCCGCCCGGAGTTAAATTCAGCGAAGCATCTCTCGGAAGGATATTCACCGCCCTGCCCTATCGCGGAAACGGACTAGGAGCACAGATCCTTGCTAAAGGGATCGAAACGGCAGAAAAAATGTTCGGGAAACGCGCGATCCGCATAGAAGCGCAGAAATATGCGCAGGGATTTTATGAAAAGGCCGGATTCATCAGGGATTCCGACGAGTTTGACGAGGACGGCATCATTCATATAGAAATGATAAGAAATATTTAAAATATACCTGCATGCTTTTAAAGGTATGCAGGTTATTTCTGTAAATTTTTCGTTTTTTCACTTGACGCGAATGGCAATATATGGTATAATTCAAAAAGCACATTCAGGGGAGATGCAAAAAACGCAATACTTCATAGCTTTTTTAGAGGGAATAATAACATTTATTTCCCCTTGCCTTCTGCCGATGATACCGATATACGTTTCATATTTTGCAGGCGGCGGAGAGAGAACTACGACCAAAACGCTGAAAAACGCACTGGGCTTCGTTCTGGGATTCACAACGGTTTTCGTTTTGCTCGGCACCCTTGCCGGAACTCTCGGAGGACTTCTGATAAAATACAGAATTGCAGTCAATATTATAACCGGTCTTATCGTTATTTTTTTCGGACTTAATTATCTGGGCGTATTCAAGCTCAATATCTTCAGAGGTATAGGGAAAAACGCTTCGACGGACAATCTGGGATTTTTTTCATCCGCGCTGTTCGGCGTTATTTTCTCTGTTGGATGGACGCCGTGCGTAGGAGCTTTTTTGGGCTCCGCACTGATGCTTGCATCACAGCAGGGGCATATTCTTGCCGGTGCCGCAATGCTTCTTCTCTATTCTCTCGGATTGGGAATCCCGTTCGTAGTGAGCGCTATTCTTATAGATAAGCTGAAAAAAACTTTTTCGTTTATAAAAAAGAATTACGGAATAATAAATAAAATTTGCGGTATTCTGCTGATAGTTGTCGGCATTTTAATGATGACCGGACTTACCGGAATGCTTGTAAATATTCTCAGCTGAGGTATAACATGAAAAATAAAATCGGACTTGTTATTATTATTGTGGTTGCGGTTGCCGTATTTCTCGGCATTTACCATTTATACACTTCTTTAAGCAGTGAATTTGCTCCGACAAACATTGCTTTGAATGACAATAAACAGGAAAGCGGCAATAATCTTTCAGAAAACACGGAAGATACGAAAAAAGAGTATTCGGCAGATAATTTTGTTGTTGTCGATGCAAACGGAAACAAGGTTGAACTGTGGGACTGTATAGGCAAGCCACTGATAGTGAATTTCTGGGCCAGTTGGTGCGGTCCGTGCAAAAGCGAAATGCCGCATTTTGAGAAGGCTTATGCGGAAAACCCGGACGTAGCGTTTATGATGATAAATATCGACGAAATAAAGACGAACGGAGAAAAATACGTTGAATCCCAGGGCTTTACTTTTCCGGTTTACTACGATACAACCGGTGAGGCGGCTGAGAAATACGGAATCATGTATATACCGATGACGTTTCTTATTGATAAAAACGGGGAGCTTGTCGGGCATGTTGACGGATCAATGTCCAAAGAAGACCTTGACAAATGCATCAGCCTTGTAAAAGGCGAAGAAGAACTTATCATTCAGTAAATATGGAGAAAAAATAAATGACGAATAACACGATAAAGAAAGAATATACTAACGTTAAAATGCTTTTGAGGGCGATACCTTCCGTTGTTGTCGCTTTTTTTGCCGTCAGCGTTGTATGCATGAATATTCTTGCCAACAAAACAATAGTACAGACAGACTGGATAGCACTTGACGGAGGGATAGCTGTTTCATGGCTGTCGTTTCTCTGCATGGATATAATCACAAAGTACTTCGGTCCGAAAGCTTCGAATATAACCGCGATCCTTGCAACGATCATCAATCTTCTGGTGTGTCTCATATTCTTTGCGGTAAGCATCATACCGTCAACAGCTGACGACTATACCGCTCTTGACGGCATTCTTGGCGGAACATGGTTTATCCTTTTGGGAAGCACCGTAGCGTTTATTGCTTCCGCATTCATAAACAACCTTCTTAACTGGCTTATAGGAAAATGTTTCAGAAAAAATCCGAACGGTAAGCTCGCATTTATCGCAAGCTCGTATATATCAACGTTTATCGGACAGTTTGCCGACAACATCATTTTTGCGGTAATAGTTTTTGTTTTTTTTGCGCCCATTTTCTGGGACGGTTTTCACTGGACGCTCATTCAGTGTGTCACATGCGCACTCACGGGTGCGGTAGCAGAGCTTCTGATGGAAGTATTATTCTCCCCCATCGGCTACAGAATAACAAAAAAATGGCGTGAAGACAACGTTGGTAAGGAATACTTTGAGTTTATAGGAAAAGAGCAATAACAATGAAAGTTCTGATCACGGGAACATCCCGCGGAATAGGCAAAGCTGCCGCCGTTTATTTCCTCGAAAAGGGCCACACGGTTATCGGTATTGACAGGCATGAAAAAACCATAGAGCATCCTCTATACTCACATTATGTCTGTGATATCAGAAATACGGAAATGCTGCCCGATGTATGCGGAGTGGAAATCCTTGTAAATAACGCAGGGACGCAAAATGAAAATGATATAGACACTAACCTGAAAGCGCTTATTAAAGTAACGGAAAAATATGCGCTTCAGCCGCAGATCAGATCTGTGCTTAATATCGGTTCCGCATGCGCGCATACCGGTTCAGAATTTCCCGAATACTGCGCAAGCAAGGGCGGAGTACTGGCATACACAAAAAACGTTGCGATAAGGATTGCGCAATACGGAGCGACCTGCAACAGCATAGACCCTGGAGGGGTAATCACTGAACTTAACGAATGTGTTATTAATTCCGCAGAACTCTGGAATAAAGTAATGGATGAAACACCGCTGAAAAGGTGGGCTACCCCGGAAGAAATTGCAGAGTGGATATATTTTATGACCGTAACGAACAGATTCTGTACGGGACAGAACATAATTGTTGACGGCGGCGAATCGATAAACTTCCATTTTATCTGGAAAGAACAGTAAAACGCTGATAAATAATTCGGAGGTATGAATATGTATCTGAGACATCTTTATCCGTCCCCAACGATATTTGCTGAAGACGAATCAGAAAAATTCGTTTTCGGTTCGCAGGTCAACGCTTACATGAGCGGACTATCCGCCGATTGTGCAGAGCGAGTAAAAGCACTCTGGAAAAGTTTTTCATTTACATCTTCAACACTTACGCTGGTCGAAAAGGGCAATGGATTCTGTTTCGGTACAGGCGAAGCCGAAGCCACTCTGAATGACGCAGATACTTATTCCGTTAAAGTAAAAGCATCAGGCATATCGGTAGCAGCGCGATCCGAACAGGGACTGATGGACGGAATAAAAACGTTGGTCCAGCTGATATGCCCCGTTGAGCTTGCAAACGGGAAAGAGTCTTTCTATATTTCATCGGCGGAGATTCATGACTCGCCCGCTATCGCCTTCAGAGCTGTCCACATCTGCATTTTTCCCGAATCAAAGCTTTATAACATCGAAAAAGCGATCCACCTTGCCGGATTTCTGAAAATGACGCATATAATTCTCGAGTTCTGGGGAACATTCCGATACGAATGTCTTCCCGAGCTGTCATGGAAAGACAGATCATATTCACGATCCGATCTTTCAGCGCTTGTTGATATTGCCCGAAGCTACGGCATGGAGATCATTCCCATGGTAAACCATTTCGGACATGCCTCACAGTCAAGGAGCACTTACGGAAGGCACGTCACGCTCAACAGCAATCCGCGTTTTGCACGTCTGTTTGAACCGGACGGATGGACATGGTGTCTTTCAAACCCCGACACATATAAACTATTGAGTGAAATGCGAGCTGAAATGACAGAATTCTGCGGCAAAGGCAGTTACTTTCACCTGGGGTTTGACGAAGCCGCATCATTTGCGACCTGTGACAGATGCAGGAAAAGAGTTCCTCATGTGCTTCTTGCAGAATTTCTGAACAGACTTACCGATGATTTATGGAAAACGGGACGTCGCCCGATAGTCTGGCATGATCAGTTCATTCGAAGGTCCGATTTCGGAGAAGGACCCATAATAGCGAGCGGAGATTATCAAAACACCGCTGCAGCGATTGATCTTCTGGATCGAAGGATCATAATCGCAGACTGGGAATACGGATATACAGACGGATTCAACGTTACCACCGAGGTATTTATAAAGAAGGGATTCGATACCGTAATATGTCCGTGGGACAATCCCGAAAACGTGATTTCGATTGCTAATGACGTCAAACGTCTCAACGCATACGGTATCATACTGACAACATGGGATCATCTGCCTATGTGGCTCAAAAAAGCAACATTCTCGGCGGAACAGGTCTGGAACAGCAATCCCGGCAGATTTTATTCCGATATCGAAAGCGCATATATTCTCAGAACTCTTTATCCCACACAGGGAGATTATGAATCCTCGGGATGGAACCTGAACGAAGTACTCCAGTAAAAATAAAAAATATCCTTCCGTACTCAATACGGAGGGATATTTTCTTATTTATCTGATGTTTTCAGCGCATTCAACGGGCGCTGTTGCCCCATTCACGGTTCGGGCGGTCGCTCATTTCAAGAACAAGCTCGCCCCCGGCAACGATGTCTTTATGATCTATGAAAGCAGAGTCAAGATAACGTCCGTTGACTTTTGCCGATCTGATATATTTTTTACCGCTGCCCGTTCCTTCAGCACGTATAACGAATGTTCCTCCGTTGACCTTTATGCTGATATCGTCAAATATCGGAGAAGAAATTGCATACTCTGATTTACCGGGGCATACGGGATACAGACCTATTGCTGAAAATGCGAACCACGAAGACATTGCTCCGCCATCCTCATCTCCGCAGACGCCGAGAGGAGAATTTGTAAACCACGTTTCCATGATCGTTCTCAAACGTCGCTGAGTCATCCATGGTTTACCGCAGTAATTATAAAAATACGGGATATGAAAACTCGGTTCATTGCCCATGCAGAACATACCCATAAGTCCGGTTGAGTCCGGAAACTGACGGAGGAACGTATACTTGTTGGGCAGGCACGGAGTTGTAAAAAGCTCGTCAAGACGGTCGCAAAGCTTTTCTTTTCCGCCCATAAGAGAAGCAAGGCCATCGACGTCGTGCCAGACAGAGAAATTAAATGTATAGGCGTTGCATTCAGCAAAATAAGCGCGTCCCCCCTGCCCTCCGCTCAGCATCGGATCGTAATCCTTTATCCACTCGCCTTTTATGTTTTTCGGAGCCATAAAACCGATCTCCTTATTGTAAACGTTCACATAGTTTTTAGAACGTTTCATAAAAAGCTCATAATCCTCTTCTTTACCGAGATATTTGGCTATCTGCGCCACACACCAGTCATCGTATGCATGCTCAAGAGTGACAGCTACGCACTGACGGTTTTCAAAATCGTGAACCTCGGGTATATATTCCTCTTTATCGGGCTCAAGTCCAGGGAAATAGCCATTTTCAAAATAGCATCTGTCAAGTTCGGTAGCAGGCTTATCTGCGACCCACGGCAGCATGGTAATCTGCGTTGCGTTTCTGTAAATTCCCTCGTATGCTGTTTCATAATCGGTCTCTATACCTTTTGCAAGTCCATCCGCAAAAAGTGCCGCCGCATGAAAACCGAGCATTACCGGAGAATCGCCCTCAAAACCCGGGAACGATGGCATTGCCCCGGACTGACGATACATTTCGACATAGCTGTCAAGCATTTGTTTATGATTTTCCGGCTCAAGGAGGAGTTGAAGGGGATGCATCGATCTGAAGCTGTCCCAAAGCTGATCGCCGCAATAAAAGTAAGATCCTTGATGAATTTTTTTATCATAACCGGAATAGTATTCGCCGTATTCGCTCATATCAGTCATCTTGCCGAAAGAACGGTAAAGAGATGTATAATAAACGGTTTTCATATCTTCCGAACAACCGTTTACTTCGACCTTGCCAAGAAGCTCGTTCCAGATACGTTTTGATTCTTCAACGATTTTTTCAAAGGATTTATTTCCGATTTCTTTTTTGTATATTTCAAAGGCCTTATCATAAGAAATATTTGACACTGCCGCAAATACAACGCACGTTTCCGGGATATTAGATACTACGGCTTCATTTCCGTTGACCGACATACAGGCGTTCTTGGGAAGTCTTATAATGATATAAATATTATGAGCTTCACGGATTTTAAGCAAAATAAATCCATCTTCAGCGTTTATTTCATCAATTTGTTTTGAGCGAATAAAAAACCTTTCTGCGCCGGTTGATTTATAAACGTAGCAGTTTTTTGTTGCAGACGCCTCAA
>JAEEGI010003621.1_pt1 | contig 36697 bp, 34 predicted proteins | sample 8958751 | NCBI WGS metagenome assembly JAEEGI01 (sample SAMN16246545, study PRJNA631951) | gut metagenome | biome: gut microbiome; feature: rumen; material: KS-attached | host: Bos | place: Iran: Karaj | collected 2018-10 | reverse complement strand
ATCATCAATTCGCTAATCATGGCATTGGCCTGCTCCTGCCAGGCGATTGATGTCTTCACGACGATAGGCTACACGTCGCCCAACATGGCGTTTGGGCAGATAGCCACTCTTGTCCCATCGGATAAGCGTGCGCAGGCTTACCTTGAGTAAGGATGCAGGAAATTGTTCGTTTCCTCCAAGAGCCATAATTTCAGTTCCTCTGAACTCCTTCCGTTGAGACCGCCCTGCGCGGTATAGGCTTCGAGCAGGTGGGCTTTAAGGTTGGTTATTCTTTTGTTGATTTTCGCGTTCCGCTCACGCTGATCATCATCGGGCACCTGTTTGATTGACGTGCTCAGTTTTTGCGTCTTGGGTGACCAGTATTCCCTAATGATATGGATGCCAGTTGAGAAAAAGGGCTTTATGGTCTGCGTCGCGCTAAAGCGGAAGCGCACTTCTGCTTCTGCTCCACCACCTTTGCTGATTGATATTTGTATGCCTGCCATTTTTATTGTAATTTTGTTCTGCAAAGACACAAAAGAAATTTATTCCGTTGTCATTCTGTTGTCATAAAAATGGTAAAATAATGTCAATACATTGTCAGGCTATGTCTGATTGGTTTGAATTATCTATCAGACATTTAGTGATTTATGATGAAATTATCATGACATATCCTATCCATGAATGGAGTCCGCTATGCTCCACGAAACAAAAACAAGCGGCTGAAATTCAGCCACTTGTTTGTTTTTCTATTGGCGAATCACACTTGTGAGGCTCTCATTTTCCCATGTCCAGGAGCCAATATGCGTTTTCCAAGAGCTTGTTCATTAACGCGGGGGATAATGACTGATGGGTCGCAATCCAAGAAGACACTATTTCCTTGGCCTCCTCGCTGCGGTGGCCCCCCAGAAGGCTCGCCAGCCAATAGCCAGGGAAGAAGATGTCACCGGTTGCTTGAATTTCGGGTAACGCATTGAGGCCAGGCTCCAGATAGCGGTTACTCATCGGCTCACGCGTGGGATCGTTAAGCAGGGCTAACAACGTTTGCGCCCAGGGCTCTACACGGCGGTTCTCAACCTTGAGAAGGTCGTCGAAGAGCTGTTGCTGCACCTGCTCGTCGGGGGTACAGGCTCGAGAGATGAAATCAAACTCATTGATCTCGTCAATGGTCTTGAGACGATCGCGCTGGACCGAGAGTATCTGCTGCCACCTGTCAGGCTGCACAATGGCCAGATGATAGGCCATGCGGGTATAATCCCGGTTATTGAGCAAACTGGATTCCTGACGAGACCAGACTTCATGCAACCGCTCAACAACGACGGGCGACAGAGCACTCACAGCCAATTGGCGCAGTAACGCTTGGCGCACTGACTGCAGGCTGTGGCTGCCGGCCATGTCGAGCAATTGTCGCTCGACCTTTTCCCTATAGTCTCCATCAATGCGACGGCACAGCGCAGCAATATCACTGCACAAGGTGGATGCAATCAGTTCATTGCTTTCGTGATTCAGAAAATTAATGAATGTATCCAATAACTTCTCGGGAGTGACTCGCCCCATGAGGCAGTTTTCGTAGAGGTTGAGAACAGCGGCATATCGGTTCTTGTCTTCAGGCAGGTTTTTCCAACCATCACAAAGGACTTCAATCACATCGTCTTCCATGACAAAACATCCATAGCCTTCTCCATCGTAATTGAGGATGGTTGAACGAGAAATAGGCACATCAATCGGCACCCGCTGCTGATTCATGTAAATATGTCGGTCTGCATCAGCCAAAGGATTGCCATCGCTTGCAAAACCAATGTCCAGACTCTGTTTCCATACCAGTCCCCTGCCAAAAGGATCAGCTTGAATGACCTCGACCTGGTCTGAGTCGGAGCGCGAACATGAGATGACAGGCATACCCTTTTGTTTCACCCACACATCACTGAAAGAACGAGCGCTGTGCTCGGGGGCAAAATTGTCGAGTTCGGCAATCAGGTCGTCCCACGTGGCATTGCTGTAGTCATACTTGGACAAATAATTCCTCAGGCCTTTACGCAGCGCATCAGCTCCTTTCTCTTGCTCAAGTTTGCGCATCATGATGGGCGCTTTGTGATAAATGATGTTGCCGTAGAGCAATCCAGCCTGATCAAGGTTGTCCAACGGCTGTTGGATGGGATGAGTGCCACGGGTGCGGTCGGTGCTCATCGCCACCGGATAATGAGTCTTGATGAAAGCAAGGTCATGGTCAATGCCCGGGAACTGCTCTCGGGAGATTTTATCGGCCATGAAGTTGGCAAAAACCTCTTTGGTCCAGACGTCGTCAAACCATTTCATGGTAACCAGATCCCCAAACCACAGATGAGCTGTCTCATGGGCAATCAGGTTGAGACGTGCCCGCTCCTCATCAGGAGAAGGGTTGGGACCGAGGAAAATCTTCGTGTCATTAAACTGGATGCACCCGGGGTGCTCCATTCCGCCAAACTGGTATCCCGGCAGGATAACAAAGCCGTATTTCTCGAACGGGAAGGCCACGCTTGTGTAACGTTCCATCCAGTTTAAAGACAAGGCCACTTGGTCGAAGACGGTGGACAACTGTTTCACCTTGTCAGGGTCGGTCTCACGATACATCGCGGTCAATTCCCTGTTATCACGCATGACGGTTTGCTGCTGGAACTTACCGGCTGTGAAAGAAAACAAATAGGTAGGGATGGGATACTCGGTGTCGTTACTCATACTCACCCACCCTTCTGGTAATTCCAGTTCCAAGCTAAAATATGCCTTCAAATCAGGTTGGTCAAAACAAGGAAAAGCGCTGCGAGCATGATCAGGCACAAACAGCGTGTACATGAATTCCTCATGGCGATTCAATGCCTTGTCGCTGCTGATGCCGCCAATCATGATTTTGTTGATACCCATATGCAAATAACGCTTGGGAATGATGATGTGCTCGTTGCGCACAACGGCATCAACCGCCTTTCCATTTACCATGACAACGCCATCCAAGTCATCAGGGTCACCTTGAAAGTCAATTTGCAGGTCCTCATCTCCGAACCACCTGAAACTCAGGGTCTCGAAAAAGGCGACCGGTTCATTCACTTTTTCGGGCACAGAAAACGATAGCGAATAGTGGACATCGCTGATGTTCTCGGCACGGTATTCAGCCAAAGCCCTTGACACGCCTTTCTCAACAGGCACAGCAGCCATTGTCACGGCAGTCAACATCATTATAAAATGCGAAACAACAACACAAAACAAGAATCTCCTTTTCATATCAAGTCAAACACTCGGTTTAATCACAACTTCATCATGCGCCACAATGGGCGGGGTAAACGTCGCCACAAGGCTGTCAACAGGCGATACTTCCAATCGATAACGACAACGTGGCGGCGATGATGGATTGCACGGACAATGTGCCGCGCCACCTTCTCAGGCTTAAGCATCATGGGGTAATGGAAATCGCCGCGCAACAGGTCGGTATCGACAAAGCCCGGGCGGATGTCAGTGAAACGGATTTTCAGGCCACGGGCTTGTGCTTGCTGCTCAAGGGCTTGTAGATAGACATTCTGCATCGCCTTGGTGGCGGAATAGGACGGTGCCGGACCAAGCCCTTTAGTTCCTGCGATACTTGTGAGAGCGACGATATGTCCCTCGCCACGCTCGGCGAAGTAGCGGTAGGCCTCCCCAATCATGCGGGTAAAGCCCATGCCGTTGGTGTTCAGGGTAGCCAGTTCGATATCGGGCGTGAGGGTGCGGTTCTGCTTGCCGATTCCTGATGCATAAAAGAACAAGTCCATTCCGCCCATGCGGTCAATGAGCTCACGCAGGCGTTCTGCAGCGTCATCGGCAGTAACATCTATCGGAGCCACTTCCACCCTATCGGGCGCCAATTGCTTGAGAGCCTGAAGACGGTCCTCGCGACGCGCTGCCACACCCAAGGTGTTTCCCTCGGCCAACAAAAGCTTTGCCACCTCCATTCCCATTCCAGATGAGGCTCCAATAATTACGATTTTCATTGTTGTCGGTTGTTAGTCATTTTGTCACAGGCGCGCCTCGCCGCCATGTGAGCCGCTTACAATTGCTGGCGCACACTTTCCTCGTGAATGGCCTGTATGATGCGTTGCACAAAATCGGGGTGCAGTTCCAACTGTTCGCCTTCGCTCAAGCGACTCTTGATCATATCCTGATAGCGCTGTGGTTGCACCACTCGCAGGTTGTGCGACTTCTTGAATCGGCCAATCTCTCGCGAAACGCTCATGCGCCGTGCCAGCACGGCAAGCAGCTCGTGGTCGCAATCATCAATCTGCTGTCGCAACAGGGCCAGTTCATCGTCAAGGGGTGTTCCTGAACGCACGACAAGATGCTCAAGAATCACCTTCAGTGAATCGGGTGTGATCTGCTGTGCGCTATCGCTCAATGCTTGGTCCGGGCTGCAGTGGCTCTCAATCATCAAGCCATCAAAGCCCATGTCAAGAGCCAGCTGAGACAGGGAGCCGACATATTCCCGTTTGCCGCCGATGTGCGACGGGTCGCACAGGATGGTCATGTCAGGAGCATGACGGCGCAACTCAAACGGTATGTGCCATTGCGGGTCGTTGCGGTACAGATGAGCTCCTGCCGAGCTGAAACCGCGATGCACTGCACCCAAGCGGGTGATGCCCGCATTGCGGATGCGCTGCAATGCGCCAAGCCACAAGTCTAAGTCGGGATTGACAGGATTCTTCACGAGCACCGTCAACTCGTCATGTCCGTGCAACAGGTCGGCAATTTCCTGCATGGCAAACGGATTGGCACTTGTGCGCGCGCCCATCCACAGGATGTCAATGCCAGCATCCATAGCCGACCGCACATGTTCGGCGGTCGCCACCTCGGTCGCCACCATCATGCCCGTTTCCCGCTTGACAGCCATCAACCAGGGCAGACCACGGTCGCCCACGCCCTCAAAACCACCAGGCATCGTGCGCGGCTTCCACACACCGGCTCTGAACACCTTCACACCCATCTTGCTCAGAGCCCTGGCGGTGTCAAGTGTCTGCTGTGCGGTCTCGGCACTGCACGGCCCGGCGATGATGATGGGTGCACCATCCTCAACACCGGGAAATGACAATGGTTGGATCTCTTGTAACGACATTCTTACTGTTGCCATTTTTTGCCTAGACGCTGGGTCCAGACATTCCTATAAGCTGAATCAGCAGGCCTTGAAACTCATGTCAAGCGACTTGATGGAATGCGTGAGTGCACCCACCGAGATGTAGTCCACGCCGCACTCGCCATAGGCGCGCAACGTGTCAATGGTGATGCCGCCGCTTGACTCGGTCTCTACCCTGCCGTCGATGATTTCCACAGCCTTGCGCGTGTTTTCTACCGAGAAGTTGTCGAGCATCACACGGTCAACGCCGCCGTGGTCCAATACCTGCTGCAGCTCGTCGAAGTTGCGCACCTCGATTTCAATCTTGAGGTTCTTTCCGTTATCGCGGCACCACTGGTGCGCCTTCTCTATCGCAGGCACGATGCCACCAGCGAAGTCCACATGGTTGTCCTTGAGCAGAATCATGTCAAACAGGCCGATGCGGTGGTTGCAACCGCCACCAATCTTGACGGCTTCTTTCTCGAGCATGCGCATGCCCGGTGTTGTCTTGCGGGTGTCCAAGACGCGTGTCTTGAGTCCCTCCAGGCACTTGGCATAGCGCGCTGTCGTTGTGGCTACACCGCTCATGCGCTGCATGATGTTGAGCATCAGTCGCTCGGTCTGGAGCAGCGAGCGCACCTTGCCGGTCACCACAAACGCGATGTCGCCCGGCTTGACATGGGCACCGTCCTCAATCATGACCTCCATCTGCAGATCCGGGTCGAATTTCTCAAACACGCGACGTGCAATTTCCACGCCCGCCAGGATGCCTTCCTCTTTCACAATCAGGCGTTGGCGCCCCATCTCGTCGTCAGGGATGCAGCAAAGTGTGGTGGCATCACCGTCACCGATGTCCTCGGCAAACGACAGGTCAATCAACTCGTCAATCAGTTCTTCTCTTGTTTTCATATTATTCCTCAATTATGTGATTTTCTCGACCACAAAGTTAATGTGTTTTCGGCAGTTTTACTAATTTTGTGGACGAATTTAATCAAAACGGTTTGGTTTATGAAAATTACTCTCGCTGTGGTGGGTAAGACCGAGGTCGGATTCATCCGTCAAGGCATCGATGAATATGTGAAGCGATTGCAGCACTATGTGGCTTTTGACATCCAGCACATTGGCGACGTGAAGGGCACCCGCAACATGAGCCAAGCGCAACAGAAAGCCGCCGAAGGCCGTTCCTTGCTTGCCACACTGGAAACCAGCGACCACGTTGTGCTGCTCGATGAGCACGGCACCGAGCGCACGTCGATGGACTTTGCCCAATGGCTGCAACGCCGCATGGCAAGCGGCAGCAAGCGACTGGTGCTGGTTGTGGGCGGGCCCTACGGCTTCTCTCAGGAGGTATATGACCGTGCCAATGAGAAGGTTGCCCTTAGCAAGATGACCTTCCCGCACGACCTGGTGCGACTCATCTTTGTCGAGCAACTGTACCGGGCCTTCACCATATTGCGGCATGAGCCCTATCATCATGAGTAGTTTCTAGTCCCTAGTTTATTTAGTTTATTTTTTTGACAAGTGATATTTCTATGGGGGGGAGTCTTAATTTTTTAATCGCACTGTTGCTGTTGGCATCGGCAATCGACGTGCATGGCAAGTCCTACTATAACACGGCCCAGAACAATTTCGGAGGCTTGTTTCCGCATCCCGGCATGAGGATGAGCGGGCGCTACAAGGCCATTGAGAATGACCGCCTCATCGAGGAGAACGCCACAATGGCGACGGCCATCACCACCGACACGATGACGGTCAACAGCATCGCCTACCGTTACCAACTGCGGCTTGCCAACCTGAACAACAAGCAGGGAAAATCCATGTCAATAAAAAATCCCATGACCGGTGCCAAGACCACTATCACAAGTCCGCAATGGGGAATCGTGTTCAATTATGACGAGAATGGCAATTACTATGCGGTGACCCTCAGTTGTGACAACAGCACGCCATTCGATGACATCACCGACCAACGCATGATGCAGATCACACTTGTCCGGTGTGACGAGAATGGCACGACCGAATTGTCACATACCTCGTTAAGCAAGGGCGTCTCGCTTGAAGATGACATGAACACCTTGTGTGTCGATGTTGATGAGCATGGCGTGCGCGTGTCCATCGGCAAGGAAGAACTGCAGCAAGTAATGGAAGCATCCATCAGCCGCCCGTCAGGCGCAGTGCGCGTGGGCTATCTCGTGGGCCCCGGTGCACGGGTTGCAATCGATCGCTCGGTGCTCACACTCGAAAACGAACAACAGATCACCACCACCGCAGTTTGGACAATTGACGCACTTGACGAATATCTGGAGGCTAGCGCCGACCCCACCGAAGGCTACTGGAAATACCTGGACCGCGACATGCAGGACGAGTGGTTGCGATTGGGCGGTCGATACACACTGGCAGTTGTGCGCGCCGAGGACGGCTATGACCTCATCTACATTGATGGTGCACAGGTGAAGAAGTCCATGTGGCAACCGGGAATGCTCAAAGGGCACATGAGCAAAACCATCTTCAGCGGCAATTATGACCTCTCGTGGATTGACGCCACGATGGAACCCATCGACAACGATGCCTATGCCACGCTTGAGAATGGTGTCATTTTGACCCTTTATTTCCCTACCTATAAAAGTCAAGTTCGCTTTGCTAAAGTCCTGGACATTGAATAAAACTTAAAAAAAATTGTTCAGTTCTGAGGAATTGAGTACCTTTGCGGCCAATTTGATTACTTATTAAATAATTATGTATGAACAAATGAAGAAGATTACATTAATTTTAGCAGCCGTTTTGGCAATGGCACAGATGAATGCCGCTACCCCCGAAGCCGCTATCAGCGAGGCTCCTGCTACCACCGTGGCAGCCGACGATGATAACGAATCGACTTATCAGGTCCCCTTCAAGAACGATAATGAAAGCACCAAGCACTGGACGGTGACGACCAGCGGCTTCTACCTGGGTCTGGGTGTAAAGCACAACTGGGATGCCATCAACAACAGCTTTGAAGTCGGTCTGCTCAACATTGCAGCCGTGAACTATAACAGCCTGCATGGCCAGAACCTGTCGCTGGGTGTTGGTATCCACCACCGTTCCTACAGCATGAAGCGCCCCCACATGCTCGTGCGCGACGATGTTACCGATGCCGTCATTGCGGGAACCTATCCCAGCATCGATATCGACAAGATCAAGGACCGCTCGTCGAACCTGAACATGTGGACCGTGCAGTTCCCCCTGATGTTCTCCCAAAGGATTGTTAAGAAACTCGACATCACCGTTGGCGGTATCATGAACTGGAACACCTATGCCCGCGTTGACAACCACTACGAGCTCAACAAAATCGAGCACGACACCAAGTACAAGAGCCTCAAGCAGCAGAAGATCAACTTCGACGTATTGGGTGCACTGTCATGGAACGCCATTGGCATCTATTGCCGTTACAGCCCCGGTAAGTTCTTCGAGGAAGGCCACGGTCCTGAAATCAAGAACACCTGGACGATGGGTATCACCATCGGCTTGTAATTGACAACGAAACTGGTAACAGATAACGGAGATCCTGAGAAATCGGGGTCTTCGTTATTTTTTTTGATTATTTTTGTTACAAACGCTGTATTGCTGCGTTTATTGAATAGAAACGATTGTTAGAGATGAAGCAAACTGACCGCATCACCAGCGCATTCACCACCCTGCGGGAGCAGATGCTCTCGCTTGCAGAGCGCATCACGGGCAACCGTGACGATGCCGCCGATGCGGTACAGGAAGCCTTCGTGAAGTTGTGGCAGCAACGAGGTCGATATGAGACCACAAGTCATGCCCAGGGCGCCGGAATGATGACCGTGCGCACAACCAGCATCGACATGGCACGCCGCAAGAGCCACCACACTGACGTACCAATCGACCAGGCGGCAGACCAAGCCGAAAACATGGGTGAAAATGAAAGCAATCTGGCCTACCGGCAAGTGCGCCACATCATCGACAACGATCTTTCAAACAATCAGCGTATGGTCATCGACCTGCGCGAGGTGCAGGGACTGGAATATGACGAAATAGCAGCCAGACTGGGCACAACCACCGCCAACGTGCGTGTGGAACTGAGCAGAGCACGCAAACGCGTGAGAGATATTTACCATTCAAGATTTAAGGAGGTGAACCAATGAACATCCATCAACACATATCTGACCAAGCCGAGCTGGAACAGCTCATCAACCGTTACTTTGACGGTGAGACCAGCGTCCAGGAAGAGCAGATGCTACGAGAAGCCCTTGCCGACTGTCCCTGGAGCAGCGAAACCATCGACGAGGCACGCTTCACGATGGGCTACTTCGCCCTCCATCGCCAAGAAGCACAACGCACCCTGAAGATGAACTACCGCCGCCAACTCATCGGCATCGCTGCATCAATCGCCGTCATCCTTGCCGTTGGTGGATATGCCTTGTGGCATCACCAGCGACCAAATGACGTGTGCATAGCCTATGTTAACGGCATGGTAGTGGAAGACAATGACCAAGTCATGGCACTGGTTGCCAGTGACATGAGCAACATGGACAATGCCACCGACGCCATGACTAATCAACTCTCCAGCCTGGGCGAAGCCCTAGAACTTGACAACGAATAAACAACCAGAGATATGAAACGGACTACAATCATCATCCTAGCCTGCCTTTTGACAACTATGGCAGCCATGGCACAAACCGGCTTGAACATCAACCGCCTGTTTGACGGACGGTACAAAAAAGCGGCGGGCGCCACCGAGATCATTGTGACTGGAGTTCAGGCCCGCGAAATCGGGCTCACGGTCTATCACAGTGTCAGCGTGACCGACAAAACGCAGGCCGAAATCATCGAGAACCTCGTCGTGAAGGACGGAGCCAAAGCCGTTGACAAGGAAGTGGAATACCGCAACGGGCAATTGTACTATGGTTTTTACACCCTGCCCAAACTCAAGCGCATCAACCGTTATATTTTCTTCCTCAACCAGAATCTGGCTCGCAAATCGCCCAAGAATAATGTCACGCTCATCTATATGGAAGGCGTTGCCAGCCCAGACGAAATCAAGAAACTCATTCGTAAATAATCACTAAACAAAAACATAAGGAAATGAAAAAGATTGTACTTTTATTTGCAACAATGCTTGCCATGGCACAAGCACAGGCCACTGCTCCCGATACAGTGACCGTCATCCAACAGCCCAACCAGGTCATCATCACCGAGACACCGACAGGCTCACTGGTTAAGGTGATTGGCACAAAGGATAAAGAGGATTACAGTTACACCTATACGATGCAGCACTCGGGAAACGACACGGTTCACACTTCGCAGTCCACCGACTGGGAACTTAATCTGCCGTTCATGAAGAGCAGCAACAAGGAGTACCACTGGAGCATCGTTAGTTCGGGATTATACATCGGGGCAGGAGTCGGCACCTCCTATGATCTGGTCAACAACTGCTTCAACTGGGGCCTCCTCAACATCGCCAGCCTCAATTACAACACCTTGCACGGGCAGCAAATCTCGATTGGTGTGGGCTATGACAACAAGCGTTTCTCACTCAAGCGCCCCAACTGTTTTGTCATGGATGAAGCAACCAACATTGTGGGCATTGAGTCTTATCCAGAGGGAACCGTTGACCGTTCATCGGTCCTCTCGGTCAGGGCGATCCAATTTCCGCTCCAATTCCAGCAGTTCATCGGTAAAGATTTCCACATCACCCTGGGCGGAACCATGAACTGGAACGTTTATGCCAAGTGCAACACCCATTACAAGATCAATAAGACCGATTATGACGTTTCCTATCATGGCATCAAGCAGAACAAACTGACCTTTGATGTCTATGGCGCTTTATCCTATAATCGTCTAGGCATTTGCTGCCGCTATAGCCCCTGCAATATGTTCAAGAAGGGATTCGGTCCCGAGATCAAGAACACCTGGATGCTGGGCGTTGCTATCGCTTTATAAAGGACGGAGATAACGGAGATTACAGAAAAAACGGAGGATCCTTATTCCTGGGAATCCCCGTTTTTTTTATTATTTCAGTTTCTTCGGTTACAGGAAGGGGTTGAAGCGTTTTTCGTCGGCGACGGTGGTTGTGGGGCCGTGGCCCGAGGCGATGACGGTCTCGTCAGGGAGCGGGAAGATTTTCTCGCGAATGCTGTTGAGCAACTGCGCCATGTCGCCGCCCCACAGGTCGGTGCGTCCCACGCTGCCGTTGAAGATGGTGTCGCCGCTGATGAGCAACGCGCTCTGTGGCAGGTAGAAAGCCAGCCCACCGGGGCTATGGCCCGGCACGTGCAGCACTTGAATGGTTTCGTCACCCAACTGTAACGTGTCACCGTCAGCCAAGTTGCGATCGACCGTCAAAGAATCCACTTCGATATTGATACGGAAATGTGCCACTTGGTCGGGCAACTCCTGTCCTAATGGGTTATCCAGAGCGCTACCGCACACGTCGGCACCCGTCTTGTCAGCAAGCCAACGGGCCCCGGTGATGTGGTCAACATGCAGGTGAGTCAACAAGATGTGCTTCACGTTCAAATTGTTGTCTTTGATGAATTTGGTCACCATCTCGCGCTCACCGTCACGCATCATGCCCGGGTCAACAACCACGGCCTCGTGCGACGATTCGTCCCACAGGATATACATATTTTCGCCAAACGGGTTGACGGTCATCATTGTAGCATTCATTATAACGGCAGATAAATCACTTTTTTGGTTTTGAAAAATTCTTCTTTGAAATAGCTTGAGAGTTCGTCGACGAGCACTTTGTTGCGATATTGCGATATTTCGCCGCTCAAGTCTCCACCCTTGAGGCACAAAAGTCCGTTGGGTACTGCATTGCGGTCCTCGCTGTCGATAAAGCGTTTCACGAGGGGCACCATGTCGCCCAAGTCCATCACCGCACGGCTAACGACGAAGTCAAACTTGCCTTTCACTTCCTTGACGTCGCCATGCTGGAAGGTGACGTTAGTCAAACCGATGCGCTCGGCGATGTCTTGTGCCACCTTGAGTTTCTTTCCGATGCGGTCCACCAAATGGAAAGTCACATCAGGGTAATAGACTGCCAACGGAATGCCAGGGAATCCCCCACCCGTTCCCAAGTCCATGACACGCGAGCCGGGCATGAACTTGACAAACTTGACAAGTCCCAGCGAATGAAGGATATGGTTGACCTCCAAGTTGTCAATATCCTTGCGGGAGATGACATTAATCTTGGCATTCCATTCGGGATATAACGTCAAGAGCTGCGTCATCTGATTGCGCTGCACTTCGGTCAATTCCGGAAAATACTTGAGGATGTGTTCCATTGAGCAATTGTCTGTTGAATTCCTAAAGCCTTTTTCTATTTCAGCCGTTCAATGATACTGTTCTCGCACAAGCATTCCGACAGATCGCCGTACGGGATAGTGATTTTGGGCTCACCGACGGCCTCCACAGCCAACTCATTAGGCAGGAAACTCCACGTCACGCCATTGTCATCGAAATAGAAATTACGTGTCACCGTGAGATTCTCGACATTAAAGTAACCCAAGTCGTTCAACTGTTCATTTCCCTTGGCATTGTTCTGTGCGAGCAACTGTTGCTGAAGCATCTGGCAAACATCAGCAATTGCATCTTCGCTGAACAAACGGTTCACGTCGATATAGGTCATGCTCTCAACATCAAAGCTATAGTAGCGATGGGTGACCGAAGACACTTTATCATTCTTTTTCACCACATCGACGCGCTCAAAAGTCACAACCCCATTCTTATTATAGACAGGAGTGACACGCGTGCTGGTGGCATATTTGAGCGTGGCCATATCATCGCTGTCGTCGGCCATCTCCTTGTCCACAGGTTCCTGCATGAAATCATATTGGTGCATGCTGTTAGCCACCACCTGTCGCATGGCGCCTTGAAGAGACAAGGTATCACCCGACTCCAACACATAGGCAGCAAACAAACGCTGCAAGCTGTCAACAGCTGTTCCCTCTCCAGCACTTGCGGGGTAATCAATCGTGGCATCGGCGACTATCGTGCACCGCTCACCATTGGCCATCGTGAAGGCCGAAGTGTCATTCAACTGCTGTGTTTTCACTGTAACAGCTGACTTGCCATCACCCCCACTACCCTTTCCCGAGTTGCTGCATGAGAACAGTAAAGCGGTGAAAGACAATATGATAAATAAAGAAAAAATCTTCGTTTTCATCGTTTATCGGCTTAGTGTGTTGTATTTAATCTCGCTAAGGTAGTACATTTTTGGCGGAAACCAACATGACAAATGGATTTTTTTGCCGAACTTTGCAAAAAAATCAAACTAGACAGGCAGCCCTGTCCTGTTGCCTGAACAATAATAACTGTTTTTATGAAAATAGGAGAATACAACGAGTTGCGCATCAACAGAATGGTTGACTTTGGCGCATACCTTATCGACGAGGACACCCACGAGGTATTATTACCCAAGCGCTATCTCACTCCTGAGATGAAAGAGGGAGACAACATCACGGTATTTGTCTATAATGACAGTGAGAACCGTCCTGTAGCGACCACCGAAATACCCCATGCGGTAGTGGGTGACTTCGCCCTCATGCGCGTTAAAGCCGTGAACAAGGTGGGAGCCTTCCTCGATTGGGGATTGGTTGCCAAAGACCTCCTTGTTCCATTCAGCGAGCAACGTGTTGACATGCAGGCTGGACGCAGCTACATCGTACGCGTCTATCTGGACGAGGCCAGCAAGCGCATTGTTGCCAGCGCCAAACTCGCCAAATTCCTCAACCAAACAGAGCCAGACTACTATCATCGTGAAAAAGTGGAAGTGCTCGTCGTGCAACGCAGTGACTTGGGTTATCGCCTCATCATCAACAACGCTCACTGGGGACAGATTTACCAAAATGAAATCTATCAGGACGTGAACATCGGAGACCGGTTGACCGCCTTTGTCAAGCAGGTGCGCCCTGACGGCAAGGTTGATGTCACCCTCGCCAAGATAGAGAAGATGCGTGTGGATGATCTCGCAGACCGCATCTTGGACTATCTCAATACCCATGATGGCGAGATGTCGCTCACCGACAAGAGTTCTCCTGAGGATATCAACAAAGCCTTTGAATGCAGCAAAAAAGATTTCAAGAAAGCCTTGGGACTGCTCTACAAGCAGCAGAAGGTCACCCTTGGCGACACAGTTAAACTGGTAAAATAACTATCGAAGATGAAGAGATTCTTCTTATATTTCCTCATGGCGGCAAGTTGCGTCATCGCAGCTATGGCCGACAACAAGGCGGCCCTTGAGCCCTGCTATCCCGTACCGTCGCCGCAACAGGTGGCTTGGCAGCAGTTAGAGACTTACGCATTCATTCACTTCGGGCTCAACACGTTTAATGACATGGAATGGGGCTATGGTGATGCCCCTGCATCATCATTCAATCCCACCCGCCTGGATTGTGAACAATGGGTGCAGACGCTCGTCAAGGGCGGCATGAAAGGCGTTATCCTCACGTGCAAGCACCATGACGGTTTCTGCCTGTGGCACACACAGTACACCGACTACAATGTCGCCAACTCTCCCTTCGGACGCGACGTGGTCCGTGAACTGTCCGATGCATGCAAGAAATATGGCATCAAGTTCGGTGTCTATCTCTCGCCTTGGGACCGTCATCAGGCTAGCTATGGCACACCCGAATATGTCACCTATTATTACAACCAGTTGGAAGAACTGATGACACAGTACGGTGACGTGTTTGAAGTGTGGTTCGATGGTGCCAACGGTGGCGACGGCTGGTATGGCGGTGCCTGCGAAAAGCGTGAGATCGACCGCAGCACCTATTATAACTATCCTCATGCATGGGGAATTGTCAACCGTCTGCAACCCAATGCAGTCATCTTCTCGGACGGAGGTCCCGGCTGCCGATGGGTGGGTAACGAAAAGGGCTATGCCAGTGCCACCAATTGGGCGTTCCTTCGCATCAAGGAGGTCTATCCCGGATACCCGCAGTATCAGGAGCTGCAGTCAGGTCATGCCGACGGTGACGCCTGGTGCGCCAGCGAATGCGACACCAGCATTCGTCCCGGATGGTTTTATCACGAGAGTGAAAATGACAAAGTCAAAACCGTTGACGAACTGACTGACCTGTACTACCGCAGCGTTGGTCACAACGGCACGTTCCTGTTAAACATCCCGGTTGACAAAGAAGGCTTAATCCATCCTACCGACTCAGCGACCCTCATTGCATGGCGTGAACGTCTCGAACATGAACTGGGCAACAACTTGCTGGCAGGGGCTCAATTCTCGGCAACAGACACTCGCGACAAAGCCTTTAGCGCTTCGATGATGGGCGATGACGACTGGAACACCTATTGGGCAGCAAGCGATGGAATCACCGCTGTCGACATCACCATTAAGACCAAAAAGGACGTGACGCTAAACCGCATCATGCTGCAAGAGTACATTCCCTTGGGTCAGCGCGTCAAGGAGTTCGTCATCGAGTACAAGACCTGTTGCGGCCATTGGGTGCCTGTGATTGTCGATGAGGAAACGACGACAATCGGCTACAAGCGCATCGTGCGTTTTGCCGAAAAGACCGCCAAGGAATGGCGCATCCGCATCCTTGATGCCCGCGCTTGTCCTCGCATCAATAACATTGAAGGGTTCTATGCTAGTTAAAAGTCAGGAGTTATGAGTCAAGTGAGTGAACGCGCATTGCGCATTGCCCAAGAGATTGCCCGGCGGACGACAACCGATCACTACCGCCTGTTTTTGAACGAAGAGCGTCAACCGACCATCACCGACAGTAAGATTGGCGGTAAGCCCTACTGGCCTGTTGGCATGGATTATCCCGTTGATGAGCAAGGGCATGAAATGCTCTGCATCATGCAGATCAACTGCAGTGAAGCCGGCTTGAAAGTGCCGCTGCCTGAACAGGGCATGCTGCAGTGGTTCATCAGTGTGGACCCTGAACGGATGTACGGGTGCCAAGGCAATTTTGAAGATCAAGGCAATTATTTCCGCATTGTCTATCACGATGAAATTGACCCCAATTTTATCGCGGTAGCAGACAACACATTAACCCATGACGAGGTGGAGGGACATCTCACACCGGTTAAGAGAGAAGTGGCCATTGATGTCGTAAATGAACAAACAGTGATGGGTGTGAATGACGGCAACTTCAACCGCCTCTTCTTTGACATCGTCAAGGAAATCACTGGCGCGGATCACGCCGACAAAATGTGGTATGAATATTTAGACAATGCCGACTGCCTGTACTTTGAGCAGAACCTCGGTATGAAAAAGCCTCGTCACCAGATGCTGGGCTATCCTGTTTTCACACAGGGAGACGCCCGCCGCGACATCAAGCGACACGACACCTTGCTGTTCCAGCTTGATTCACAATTCTCGACAATGGACCGCAAGGAACTGGTCATGTGGGGTGACATGGGTAGCGGCTTTGTTTTCATCAATCATGACGACCTTGCCGCCCGTGATTTCTCTCACCCTTACTATTGCTGGGATTGCGGATAATCTGCTAAAATAAAAGACGTGTCCCGCCATCTGTTGACAGGACACGTCTTAACGACTTATTTTTTTGCCTTAACACATTCTTGTTCTGTTAACCACAGCGGGAGGTACCACAGTTCGTGCAGATGAGACAGCCCTCCTGATAGACCAGCGTGTCCTGGCCGCAATTGGGGCAACGCTCGGCAGCGGCTTCACCGTTGTGGATATAGCGTTTCAGCGCGCGTTCCACACCCATTTTCCATGTGTTGATGGACTGGCTGTCCAGTTCCAGACTGCTCACCAGCTTGAGCACCTGTGGGATGGGCATGCCATAGCGCAGTACACCCGAAATCAACTTGGCATAGTTCCAGAACTCGGGATTGAACTTTTCACTCAGTCCCTCGATGGTTGTCTTGAAACCGCGCTTGTTGATGAACTGAAAGTCATAGCGTTTCACACCATCCTCGCCCACGGCCTTGATAATCTTACCCTTGGTGACCGACTTGGGACAGAAGATGCCCTCGTCATCATCGGCGATACCGGTGAAGATCTCATAGGGACGCCCGTCAATCAAACCGATAAAGGCAATCCACTTCTCCTTCTTGTTCTGGAAACGCACCACATCGGCCTCCAACTCAACAGGACGCTTGAGGATATGTTCCTCCTCAGCAATATAGCGGGCGGCCTGTTCCTCACTGGTGCCGTTTTCCTTTTCTTTCTCCTTCTTCTTGTCGTTGTCGCTCAAAGCCACAAGGACACCGGTGCGGGAGCCGTCACGATAGACTGTGCAGCCCTTGCAGCCGCTTCGCCAAGCCTCGACATAGAGGCGGCCCACCATTTCCTCGCTGATGTCGTTGGGCAGGTTGATGGTCACGCTGATGCTGTGGTCCACCCACTTCTGCACCTCGCCCTGCATCCTCACTTTGTTAACCCAGTCCACGTCGTTGGCTGTGGCCTTGTAATAAGGTGACTTCTCGACAATGGCGTTGAGCTCTTCCTGAGTGTAGTCGCGGCGCACGGGGATGCCGTTGATGTTCATCCAAGTCACCAACTTGTGGTGATAGACGATGAATTCCTCGAACGAATCGCCGTTCTCGTCCACCAGATCAACATGCACATCCTTGTCGCTGGGGTTGACCTTGCGGCGGCGCTTATAGACGGGCATGAACACGGGTTCAATGCCCGAGGTGGTCTGTGTCAATAGACTGGTGGTGCCCGTGGGAGCAATGGTCAGGCAAGCGATGTTGCGACGACCATATTTCTTCATTTCATCATAGAGTTTCGGATCGGCCTCACGCAGGCGGTTAATGTAGGGATTGTTCTCCTCACGCTTGGCATCGTAGATTTCAAAGGCGCCACGTTCCTTGGCCATCTGCACCGACGAGCCGTAGGCAGCCAATGCCAGTGCCTTGTGAACGCTTACCGAGAATTCGGTAGCCTCGGGGGTGCCATAACGCAAACCCATAGCGGCAATCATGTCGCCCTCGCCTGTGGTGCCAACACCAGTGCGACGGCCCTTCAATGTCTTGTTGCGAATCTTGTTCCACAGATTAGTCTCGGTGGTCTTGACCTCACTCGTCTCAGGGTCGGATTTGATTTTTTCGAGAATCTTCTCGATTTTTTCCATCTCCAGGTCAATGATGTCGTCCATCATGCGCTGAGCGCAAGCCACATGCTCGGCAAACAGGTCATAGTCAAACCGGGCCTCGGGAGTGAACGGATTCTGCACATAACTGTACAGGTTGATGGCGATGAGTCGGCAGCTGTCATAAGGGCACAGCGGAATCTCGCCGCAGGGGTTGGTCGAGATGGTCTTGAAACCCAGGTCGGCATAGCAGTCGGGCACTGACTCGCGGGTGATGGTGTCCCAGAAGAGGATACCGGGCTCAGCACTGCGCCATGCGTTGTGAACGATTTTAGCCCACAGCTTGGCAGCATCGGTCTCTTTTTCATAGATGGGTTTGTCACTGTCGATGGGATATTGCTGGCGATAGGGCTTGCCTTCGACAGCAGCGCGCATGAAGTCATCGTCGATGCGAACCGACACATTGGCACCGGTGACCTTGCCTTCTTCCATTTTGGCGTCGATGAACGATTCGGCATCAGGGTGCTTGATGCTCACGGTAAGCATCAGGGCGCCACGGCGACCGTCTTGAGCCACCTCGCGGGTGCTGTTGCTGTAACGCACCATGAAGGGCACCAGGCCTGTCGAGGTCAATGCGCTGTTCTTCACGGGTGAGCCTTTGGGACGGATGTGTGACAGATCATGTCCCACACCGCCACGGCGCTTCATCAGCTGCACCTGCTCCTCGTCGATTTTCAGGATGCCGCCATAGCTGTCGGGCTCACCATCCAGACCAACAACAAAACAGTTGCTCAACGAGCCTACCTGGAAGTTATTGCCGATGCCTGCCATGGGACTGCCCTGCGGCACGATGTAACGGAAGTGGCTCATCAGCTCAAACAGGCGGTCCTCACTCATCGGGTTGGGATACTTTTTCTCAATACGGGCAATCTCACGGGCGATGCGACGGTGCATGTCGTCGGGTGTCAACTCAAACAGATTGCCGTAGGAGTCTTTCAAGGCATATTTCGTCGCCCATACCCTGGCGGCAAGTTCATCGCCGTCAAAGTACTTCAGCGAAGCTTCGTATGCCTGCTGGTAATTGTAGGTTTTGGGTTCCATTGCTATCTTGTAATTATTTCGGTTTTTATGGTTTAACAAATCGAGGATCCTGTCACAGATGGCAAAATCCTCGCAAAGGTAATATGATTATTTTGAACAACAAAATTTTTGAATAATTTTCTAAAATTTTTCAAAAATATTTTTAATTCATTGATTTTCAATATATTAGATTTTTTAAAGCAACAAAAAGTTTTCCAAAACTTCCACCAACCTCACAATAAAGTCATTAAATGCTAACAATTTGCACAAGATTTGGGCACTAAAAAAAGGGCACTCCTGTGGGAATGCCCTTTTGATGAAATCTTACCGAAAACGGGGAATTACTCGAGGGTGCCGTTCTGTGCGGCCTTGATCATGTCTTCGTTAGCGGTGATGTAAATCTCCACGCGACGGTTCTGGGCACGGCCAGCCTCGGTGTCGTTGCTGGCAACGGGATAGTCATATGCCAAGCCCTGGCTTGTCATGCGGTAAACAGGAACACCTGCGTTAGTCAGATAGTTCTTCACCTCGGTAGCACGTGCATTCGAAACCTTCTCGTTAGCAGCACGGGTACCCACATTGTCGGTGTGACCATAGATCTGCACATCGGTCTGAGGGTTGTTGATCAGCGAAGCGGCAAACTTGTCGAGAGAAGCTTTGGCCTCGTTGCCCAGCTTTGAGCTGTTGAAGCCGAAGAGGATACCGTTGTCAAAGGTCACCTTGATGGCCTCAAAACCATTCACGTCGGTGCAAGTGTCAACCTGCGCACCCGAAATCTGAGCCAACTCGCGAGCCTGCTTGTCCATCTTCTTGCCAATGAGTGTGCCGGCAACACCACCAGCCACGGCACCGATGGCGCCACCAATAGCGGCACCCTTGCCCTTGCCGATAAGAGCACCGATACCTGCACCGATTGCAGCACCGCCGCCAGTGCCAATGAGGCCACCCTTAGCAGCATTGTTCAATGAACCACAGCCCGAGATGCCGAGCATCAACATTGCACTCAATAAAACACATAAAGTCTTTTTCATCTTTCTAATAAAATATTAAATGAATAATGTGAATTGTCATTACAATCTGCAAAAATAGTAAAATAATTTATAAAACACTATGTTTGACACGAAAAAAGTCAATCGGGTTTAAAAGACTAATGATTTTAAGAGCAAGAATGAGGAAAGAAAAAGAGTTTCAGTAAATCAAAACAAAACCATGGCATCCACCTCACTGTCGAATACACATGAGGCGGATGCCATTACTTTACCCTTAATCACCGAAACCCGATCAAGTCTTGTTTGTGATGGGACGCAGGTTGCGCTCCTTGAGGTCACCCGAACGGTAGGCTTCGAGCAATTCCTTGAGGTCTTCGATCTGAGACTGGAGCTCCACACCGATGTCGGTGTCCTTGACATGCATGCGGTGGTTGGTGTGCTCCACCAGGGTGCGCCGTGACTTGATGTCCTGCCCCAGACGCACGGCCTCGTCGATAGACGAGAACGGCTCGTGCTGCACCAGGTCAAAACCGCGTGAATGATATACCAGTGTATAACCCGCGATTCCTGTCTCGGGCTGGTAGGCCTTGGAGAATCCGCCGTCAATCACCATGAGTTTGCCCTCGGCCTTGATGGGGTTCTCTCCCTTGATGGTCTTGACAGGCACATGGCCGTTAATGATGTGGCGGTGCTCACCTGTCACGCCGAACTCATCAAGAATCATGTCCACCACTTGCGGGTTGTCACGCATGGTGTAGTAGGCGCCTTTCACCTCCTTGTGGGTCTCCTTGTCGGCAATGAAATAGCGCTCGAATGTCGCCATCTTGCTCTTATCGAACGCGGGCGAATCCTGTCCGCACCACAGATACCACAAGTAGTCCAGCGCAAAGGCACGCTCGTCGGGATCCTCGCAGCCGAAGTAAGCCTCACGGATGAGGGTGCCGGCACGCTTCAGCAATGCCTTGCCATGGAAGCGCTCGCCACGGATAGCCACGTCCTTGAGGGTACCGTCATCGTTCAAGGGTATTGAGGCATGATAGAGCAGGTTGCCGTTGGCGATGGTGTAAAGGCAGCCGTTGCTGAACATGCACTTCATGTGTTTGCGCAGCTTCTCGCTCTCGGTGAACGACTGATGCAGCTTGCTGACGATGGAAGCCTCCTCGGGCGTGAGTTCGTAGGGATGTTTGGGATCGACTGTCGGGAAATTGGTGTCGAGCAGCTCATATTCCTTACCTGCAATCTTGATGATACCCTTTTTGAGGTTCATCTTGTCGAGCAGCAGGCGGTCATTCATGTCAAAGTCGGGGCGACGCTTGATGGCGGCAGCCTCGAGCTTGAACTGGATGATGCTGATGGCCTTGTGCATCTGGGCCACAAGCTGCGCCGTGCGAGCCCGCTCAGGATCCTTGGCACTGCCATCCTTGGGCAAGAAGCGCTCGCAGGGGTCGTCGGCATAGGTGTCGATGGCGAATGTTGCCAGCGGCAGCAGATTGATGCCGTAGCCATCCTCCAGCACACCGTGGTTGCCATAGCGCAAGGCGATGCGCAGCACATTGGCAATGCTGCAATCGTTACCTGCAGCGGCACCCATCCACAGGATGTCGTGATTGCCCCACTGAATGTCGAAATTGTGGAATCCGCACAGGATATCCATGATCTTGTCGGGGCTGGGGCCACGGTCATAGACGTCGCCCAGGATGTGCAGCATGTCGATGGTGAGTTGCTGGATGAGGTTGCACATGGCGGTGATGAACTCGTCGGACCGATGGGTCGAGATAATGGTCCTGACAATCACGTCAACGTAGGCCTGCTTGTTGGGATCGCTGCTGTGCTCATGCATCAACTCTTGAATGATATAGGAAAAATCCTGCGGCAGGGCCTTGTGCACCTTGGAGCGGCTATACTTTGACGACACGTTGCGGCAGACTTTCACCAGCCTGTTGATGGTAATGAAGTACCAATCATGCAATTCCTCGCTGTCGGTGATTTCACTCTTGACCAGTTCGAGTTTCTCGGAAGGATAATAGATGAGCGTGCACAGATCCTTCTGCTCACGGGTGCTCAGCGAGTCGTTGAAAATCTCGCCCACCTTGCGCTTGATGGTACCGCTGGCATTGCGCAGCACGTGCTGGAAAGCCAGATACTCGCCGTGGAGGTCGGCCAGGAAGTGCTCGGTGCCCTTGGGCAGGTTCAGGATTGCTTCCAGGTTGATGATCTCGGTGCTGGCGGTTGCCACATTCGGGAAACTGCGGGATAGCAGCTTCAAGAAATAGAGGTCTCGTTTTCTTTCTTCGGGTTTCATAGTTATTGCTATAGCTTAAGTTTAAGGTATGGTAATATATAATGTAACGAACATTGATTAACAATATTATTTGAGCAGGGAAATTCTCACTTTCTTGCCCTTGATTTTTGCCGCTTGCAAGCATTTTAGAGCATCACGGCATTGACTGCGCGGAATGGCGGCCAGGGCGTAATGGTCACGAACGTCAATCCGCCCGATGTCACCGGCCGGAATGCCGCCGTTGGCGGCAATAAATCCCATGATGTCGCCACGCGAGAGTTTCTCCTTCTTACCGGCCTGAAAATAAAGGGTCGCCATCAGCGGGCGCGTCATCTGTTTGGACGGACGCAGTTCAAACTGGCCGTCGAGAGTTATCCAGTCGGGGAACGTCTCGCCAGGCGCAGCGATCACATAGGCGTTGCCCGTGGCATCGACGCGTGCCGTGCGGCCGTTGCGGTGGATATAGGCCGGTTCGCTCACAGGCAGATGATAGTGGACGATGTGCTGCACCGTGTCGATGTCCAGACCGCGGGAAGCCAAGTCGGTGGCGACGAGCACATTCACGCTGCCGTTGTTGAGCATGGCAACAGCACATTCACGCTGCTGTTGGTCGAGGGCACCATGATACAAGGTTGCATCGATACCGCCCTTGAGCAGATATTGATGGATGCGCTCGGCACTCTCGCGGTAATTGGCGAACACGATGGTCTTGCCGCCGTCAAGGCTGAGCAAAAGCAGGCGCAGGGTCTCGAGTTTGTCCTTAGCGGGCGAAGCCACCTGCCACACCCTGATGCGCTCGGCAGGTTGCCCGGCAGATTCCAGAACATCGAGGACAAAGGGATTGTGCAAGCGCACGTAGTCAGGCACGACATCCAACACCGTTGCCGACACCAAGATGCGACGGGCCAAGTGCGGCATCTGCTTGAGCAACCGGCGCATCTCGTCCTCAAAACCCAGTTCCAGAGCCTTGTCCATCTCGTCAAGCACAAGCAGCCGCGCGCCACCCAGATTGATGTGCCCCCGCTTGTGGTGATCGAGCAAGCGACCCGGAGTGGCGACAATGATGTCAGGGGTGACGTCGAGCGAAGCCTTCTCATCGGCAACGGCATGTCCGCCATAGCAGGCTGTCACCTTGTAGCCTGTTGCCAGGATGCGAAGTATTTCGGCCGTCTGCATCACCAATTCCCGGGACGGAGCCAGTACCACCGCCTGCAGCTGGCGCATAGGCGGTTGCAGGGACTGCAGCAGGCACAGGGAAAAGGCAAGCGTCTTGCCCGTTCCTGTGGGTGAATAGAGCACCAGGTCTCCCCTGCCCGACTTCCACTCGCTCAGGGCCTTGACCTGCATGTCATTGAGGCGTTCGATGCCCATGCGGTCTTTCACCGTCAGCATGATGTCTTTCTCCTTCATCGGTTCTGGCCATTAGTGCTACAAAGTTAGTTAATTATTCCCAATTTATGGATGAAGCGCCCGCTTTTTTACTACTTTTGTCCCAAAACGAGATTATTATGGCAAAATTCATGATAGTGGCATTGACCGTGATGCTGGCCATGCAAGGCTATGTGTCGTGGCATGTGTGGCGGTTGCTGCCCTTTTCCGCACCAGTCAAGATCATAGTCCTGCTGCTGATGCTGGCAGCTCTGGCTTGCATGGTCTTTCACTTCGGCAGTGACGGTCTGCCGCTGACCGCAGCCACGGCAATCTATGAAATCGGGACATCGTGGCTGGTCATCATGTTTTACTTGATAATGGTGTTCCTGCTGCTGGATATCGGTCGGCTCGTCCATCTGGTGCCCCCTGCATGGCTCAGGGGCAACGGCATCACCGCTGCAGCCATCACGGGATTGATGCTGGTAACCTTCATCGGCGGCAATATCCATTATCACAACAAGCAGCGCCGGGACATCCGCCTCACCACCAGCAAGCATCTCGAACGGCCACTCAAGATCGTCATGCTCAGCGACCTGCATGCCGGTTTCCATAACCGCCGCGCCGAGGTGGCCCGTTGGGTGGACATGGTCAATGCCGAGAAGCCCGACCTGATTCTCATCGCTGGCGACTTGATCGACGGCAACGTACGCCCGCTCTTGGAAACCGGTACCCACCAGGAGCTGAAGCGGTTCAACGCGCCTGTCTTCGCATGTCTTGGAAACCATGAGTACATTACAGGCATCGACAAGGCGATGGACCTCATCGCACAAACGGGCATCGGCCTGCTGCGCGACAGCACGGTCACGGTAGCAGGGGTGACCATCGCAGGGCGCGATGACCGCAGCAACCGCAACCGCAAAAGCGTCGAACAGCTCTTGCAGGGTGTTGGGCGTGACAACTACCTCATCTTGCTCGATCATCAGCCTTACCACCTCGAGGAGGCCGAACGCGCCGGGGTGGACTTGCAACTGAGCGGCCACACCCACCGCGGCCAGGTATGGCCGTTGAACTGGGTGACCAAGAAGATGTATGAGTGTGACTGGGGGCAGTACAAGCGTGGAAAAACAGACTACTACGTCAGCTCAGGAATTGGCATCTGGGGCGGCAAATTCCGCATCGGGACCGATTCAGAGTACGCTGTCATCACCATCACTGGGGACTGAAAAAATAGTTTTAAGTTGTCAGTTGTCAGCGGCATCCGCATTCAACTGAAAACCAGAAACCCACTTCTTGGGCGAGACACCGACGGCTTCCTTGAAGTATTTTCCGAAGAATGACTGATTGGCGAAATTCAACTCGTCACTGATTTGCTGCACAGAATAATTTCCACTGCACAGCATCGTCTTGGCATCCAGGATGACGTGATCCTTGATCCACTGCGACGGGTGACGGCCTGTCTGCTCGTGAATGACGAGGGACATGTGCTTGAGCGACAGACCCAACTCACCAGCATAGAAGCCCAAGTCGCGATGGGCGCGGTAGTTCGCGCGTACACACTGCATGAATAGGGCAACAATGCGGTCACTGCGCGTCGGCTTGGTGGCACTGTCGTCTAGATGGCTCATGCCCTGGCTGGCGATGCGGCCCATGAGGCGGATGCAGTCACGGGCCATGTCTTCGCGTCCGCTCTCGAGCGTCGCGTCGGTCAACACGGTGCGCAGCATGCGGCATGCGGTCAACAGCATTTCGAGCAACGGGGGCTGCAAACGGGCTTGCGTGACGGGGTCAGGTGAAATGGGCGCTGCAAGAATGCCGTCGGCGGCCATGAGCATGACGACACGGCTGCCGGCCTCGATTTCGAGGCGCTCGACGATGGCGTTTCGGGCAATGACGATGCAGGATGCGCCTGGCACATGGAAGTCGCGCAGATCGGCGCGCGAGCGGGCAGAACCCTCAACAACAATCAGCATGCAGTCCATGGGCAGTTTCATGGGCATGGGCGGCGGTGCCGATGGCATTTCGAGATGGTCTATCAGCAGAATCTTGTCTTCCAAGCAGACGGCATTGTCGCCCAGAGGTAACAGCGACCAAACAGAAGGACTGATTGCTCGTTTCTTCATAATCAATCACATTTTACAGCATGCAAATATAAGAAGAAATGAACAATATTCCGCACAATTAAAGCCAAAAAAAATCCCAGGAAACGCCGAATCGACCAAATTCCAAGCCTAAAAAGCATCTGTTTGCCTAAAACAAATAAAACTCCATTGCGATGTCCTCTCGGAATAAATTACTACTTTTGCGGCTCAAAATAGAAAACAGATTATGCATCACCTGCAACAATTTTACACCATCGGCCTGCTCATTGTGTCGAACATCTTCATGACATTCGCATGGTATGGACACCTGAAGCTGCAACAGATCAAGATATTCACCGACAACACGCCACTCTATATCATCATCCTGCTGTCGTGGCTGCTGGCGCTGCCGGAGTATTCCTGCCAAGTGCCCGCAAACCGCATCGGCTTTGACGGCAACGGCGGCCCGTTCACGCTCATGCAGCTCAAGGTCATTCAAGAGGTCATCTCACTGACCGTCTTCACAGTCTTTGTCACCGTATTCTTCAACGGTGAAACGCTGCGTTGGAACCACCTGGCAGCCTTCATCTGCCTGGTCATGGCCGTCTTTTTTGTCTTCCACAAGTGGTGACGGCAACCGATTAGCAATCAGAATCCCAGAATCGAATACACTTGGTTAACCATGCCCAGACGGTCGATGTCGGGGCGCGTCGAGAAGAAGAGGAAAATGAGGTCACGCTCGGGAATCTTGCCGGCATAGATGGTGAAACCGCCATTATCGCCCAGATGATAGACATGAGTAGGCTGGCCCGGCTTGTCCTGAACGAAGAATCCGTAGCCATAGCCCGTGTGGGGCTGATAACCGTAATTGGCATCAGCCGGAATCTGAATCCATGGCAAATAAGCCAACCGCTTGCTGGCAGCAGTCCACACACGGTTGTCGCGTAGGGCGCGTTCCCATTGCACGAAGTCATTGATTGAGCAGTAGAGGGCGCCATCAGCCTTGGTACCGAAGAAACTTTCCTCGCCGTAGTCATACTCCTTCCAGACACCCTTGTCGTCACGCTCATAGCCATGGGCCATGTCAGCGATTTTGCGGTCAGGTTCAAAGTAGCAGCAGGTCTGCATGCCGGCGCGACCAAAGACGCTCCTGCTCATATAATCCTCGAAAGAAACGCCCGTTACCCGCTCCACAATCTGATAAATGAGCTGGAACGTGGGATTGATGTACTCGTATTGGGTGCCTGGCTTAAAGTTCAGGTGATCAAGCGTTTTCATGTATTTCACCGACTCGACATCGGTGCTGTAGAGCACGAAGTTGCGGTCATCACGAGGACGCGCGTCGGGGATGCCCGAGGTGTGGCTCATAATGTTGTGCAGCGTGATGTCGTTGAAAAACGGCGCCTCGAATTCGGGGAAGAATTTCGACAACGGGTCATTCAAGGACAATAATCCCTGCTCAGCCAACTGTATCAACGCCACCGCCGAGAACTGCTTTGAGACCGATGCGATACAGAAGTTGGTGGCAAATGTCACAGGTGCCTTTGTCTCCATATCGGCCACACCAAAGCAGCGGCTGTAGAGCGTGTCATCACCCTGCATGATCAGCACCGCAGCACCCGGTTCACCGGGATTGCCATACACCGCATCAAAGACTTCGTCGATGCGTCTTGTCGTCTCGTCATTGTTCATGTTAAAAGCCTGTGCGGCGGCAAACGATGCCAGCAATGCCGCAATCAATAAAATATTCTTCATCATGCTGGCAAAGGTAGACATTATTTTGGATAAAAGTTGTACCTTTGCCACAAAAAACAAGCAATGATTCAAGTCAAGATAGACCCGAGGATACTGGATGCCTGCCCCGAGACTCGCATCGGGCTCATCAGCGCAACGGTGGTCAACGAACCAACGTGCGATGAATTGTGGGCCGAAATTGAGGCGGCAGCCCAGGACATCAGGCAGCATTATGAACTGCTTGAAATCAATCAGCGACCCGCCATCGCCGCAACACGGCACCTGTATCGCTCGCTGGGTAAGGACCCCAGCCGCTATCGCGTGTCGAGCGAGGCCCTGTGCCGACGCATCATCCGCGGTCTAGGCATCTACCGCCTGACGACACTCATCGACGTGGTCAACCTGGTGTCCATCAAGAGCGGATATGCCATCAGCGGACTTGACGGGGATCGCATCGAGGGCGACATGCTGACGATGAGCGTGGGCACAGCCGATGACGTGTACAACGGCATCGGGCGCGGACAGCTCAACATCGAGGGGATGCCCGTCTATCGCGACGCCAGGGGCCCCATTGCCACCCCGACGAGTGACGAGGAGCGTACCAAGTTCACCGAGCAAACCGTCAGAGCCCAGATCAATATCAACGCGTTCGCTCCCGAAATGCCTCTTGAACAGGCCGTGGACTGGATGGCTGCACTCTTGAAGAAGTATGCCCACGCCACCGACGTAGAGACCGCAATTTTTGCCCCAGCCCCACAGGACTGAAAACTGAAAACTGAAACATATGGAACTACTCGAAATATTAGAAAACAACATTAATCAGCGCTTTATCGACCAAGTGGTCGAGACGCTCAAGGATGGGGGATTGATCATCTATCCCACCGACACCGTGTATGCCCTCGGGTGCGACGCGCTTAACAACCAAGCCATTGAACGCATCTGCTCCATCAAGGAGATGAAATCGGCAAAGACCAACCTCTCCATCATCTGTGACGATATCTCTCAAGTTGCGCAATTCGCAAAATTTGACAACACGCAGTTCAGGCTGATGAAGAGTAACCTGCCAGGCCCGTTCACTTTCATCTTCCCGGCGCTGTCCAAACTGCCCAAAGCATTCAAGGGGCGCCGCACGGTCGGCATCCGCATTCCCGATAACGAGATTGCCTTGTCGATTGTGAGAACATTGGGAGGGCCCATCCTCACGACCTCGGTGCCAGGTGACGACGAGGATTACCGTTGTGAACCCGGACTGATGGCCGAAGCCTTTGAATCGCAAGTGGATATCGTCATCGATGCCGGACGCGGTCAACTCATGCCATCGACCATTGTAGACTGCACAAGTGGTGAGCCCGAGATCACCCGTCAGGGAAAAGGGAAACTTGTCAGTTAACAGTTGATAGATAAAAAGTTAACAATAAATCGTTTAGAGAATGAAGAAAATCTTTTTGTGCCTGATGGCACTGATGATGCTCACGGCATGCAATAACAATAGCGAGCAAAACAACAAGTCAGCTGACATCGCTCTGCCAACCCAGAAGACAGAATCAACCAACCGCGACAGTGCCAGCGAGCAGGGCAAATGGGAAAAACAGACCACCATCATGACCAATAAGCCCATGGTTGTGGACTTTTTCGCCACCTGGTGCGGCCCCTGCAGGGAGCTGACACCCATTCTGGACAAACTGGAAAAGAATTACAAGGGCCAGGTCATCTTCAAGCGAGTGGATGTTGACCAGGAACCCGACTTGGCGCAGGAATTTCACGTCGAGGCAATCCCACTGTTGCTGTTCGTCACCCCAAAGGGTGAATACCAGTCACTCATGGGCCTGCAAGAACAAGCAGTCATCGAAGCCAAGATCAACGACCTGCTGAACCGCAGTGCAAAGTGACACAAAACCTGCAATCAGGGACTGGTGACTAAAATCTTAGGGATTAAGCACTAGAAACCAGAAACTTTTTGTAACTTTGCAGCCGTTTTAAAAAACATAGACTAGTCTTATTGAAGAATCATGGAAATTACTGCACAACAACTTGCAGCAATGGTTAATGGTACGGTTGATGGTGACGCATCGGCTGTCATCAACAATTATGCTAAAATCGAGGAAGCGACACCAGGCTGCTTGACCTTCCTCGCCAATCCCAAATACACCCATTTCATTTATACGACCCAAGCCTCTGCTGTGCTGGTCCGCAAGGACTTTGTCGCCGAGCAAGAGATCAAGGCGACGCTCATCCGTGTGGATGACCCCTACAAGACACTGGCCGACCTGCTGAACTTTGTTGAGAGCCAGCGCCCGAGTAAGAAAGGCATCGAACAACCCATCCATGTTGGCGAAGGCACTACTCTGCCCCAAGACGTTTATGTCGGCGCATTCGCCTATATCGGCAATGGAGTGACCATCGGCAAAAATGTCAAAATCTACCCGCAGGTGTACGTGGGCGACGGCGTGACTCTGGGCGATGATGTCATCTTGTATCCCGGAGTGAAGATTTACCACGGCTGCCGCATCGGCAGCCGCTGCATCTTGCAAGGCGGTGCCGTCATCGGCGGCGACGGCTTTGGCTTCGCTCCCAAGGAAGACGGCACCTATGAGAAAATCTCCCAGGTGGGTATCGTTATCCTCGAGGACGACGTGGAGGTCGGTGCCAACACGACTATCGACCGTGCCACCATGGGCGCTACGGTAATCAAGAAGGGTGCGAAACTCGATAACCTCATCCAGATTGCCCACAATGTCGAGGTGGGAGAAAGCACTGTCATGGCAGCACAGGTTGGCGTGGCCGGATCGACCAAGATCGGAAAATACAACATGGTGGGTGGCCAGGTGGGCTTTGCCGGGCACATCACTGTGGGCGACCACAATGGTTTCGGTGCCCAGACCGGCATTAACAACAACATCGGCAGCAACGGCAAGTGGCTAGGATATCCCGTGCAGCCAGCCATAGAATTTGCCCGCCAGACCGTTTACTTGAAGCGTTTGGGCGAAATGTACAACGACATCAAGGACCTGAAGAAGAAAATCAACAATTAAACTCACTGAAGGCTAACAGCAAACAGCTACAGCATAGAAAAAATGAAACAAAAGACACTGAAGAGCACCTTCACGGTTAGTGGCAAAGGTCTTCATACGGGTCAATTGTCAACCGCGACATTCAAACCCGCTGAGGTGAACACGGGCTATGTGTTCAAGAGAATGGATCTGGAGGGACAACCCACCATCCAAGCACTTGCCGAGCATGTCATCGAGACCACTCGTGGCACCGTGATAGCCAACAAGAGCAACAAAGAAGCCCGCGTGAGCACCATCGAGCATGCCATGGCCGCGCTGTATGCCGCCGGCATTGACAACTGCTTGATTGAGGTCAACTGCGGTGAGGTGCCAATCCTTGACGGCAGTGCCATCAAGTGGTGTGAGGAAATTGAAAAGGTTGGCGTTGTCGAGCAGGAAGCTGAGAAGGAATTCTATGTCGTTAAACAACGCATCAAGGTCGTTGACAAGGAAACGGGTTCATCGCTCATCGTACTGCCCGATGACGATTTCTCGATTGACTGCATGGTTGAGTATGACTCTCCGGTGTTGGGCAACCAGTTCGCCTCGTTGACCGACATCCGGCAGTTCAAAGAACAGATTGCCGGCAGCCGCACCTTTGTGTTCGTGCGTGAGGTGCAGCCGCTCATCCATTTAGGACTCATCAAGGGCGGTGACTTGGATAATGCCATTGTCATCTATGACTCACCCATGAAGCAGGAAGACCTGGACCACATGGCCGACGTGATGAATGTGCCCCACAAACCTGCCGGAGAATTGGGATATCTCAACAACAAGCCTTTAGCCTTCAAGAACGAGCCTGCCCGTCACAAGCTGCTAGATGTCATGGGAGACTTGGCACTCATCGGTCGCCCCTTGAAGGGCCGCATTGTTGCTACCCGTCCTGGTCATACCATCAACACACAATTATCCAAGAAGATTCGCCAAGAGCTGCGTTACCAGAATGTTCAGGCCCCCATCTACGACCCGAACAAGGAACCGCTCTACGATATCAACCAAATACGCCAAATGCTGCCCCACCGCTATCCCATGCTCCTGGTTGACAAAATCATCGAGAAGGGCAAAAAGCATATTGTGGGCATCAAGAACGTGACCGCCAACGAGCCATTCTTCCAGGGACACTTCCCGCATGAGCCCATCATGCCCGGCGTGTTGCAGGTCGAAGCGATGGCCCAAGTGGGTGGCATCCTCGTGCTGAGCGGCGTTGACGATCCCGAGAATTATTCCACCTATTTTCTGAAAATCGACAACGTGAAGTTCCGCAGCAAGGTCGTCCCCGGTGACACTCTCATTTTCCATCTGTCACTGATGACGCCCATCCGTCGCGGCACTGCAGTGATGAAGGGATATGCATTTGTGGGCGAGAAAATCGTCACCGAAGCCGAGTTCATGGCTCAAATCGTTAAGAACAAAGAATAATTGAGTTTTACAGTTTTCTGATGCGGACGAATCCCAATCCCGCTGAAAACTGACAACTGAAAACTGAAATAAATATGAATATCCATCAGTTTGCCGTCGTTCACCCTGACGCTAAAATTGGGGAAAACGTGAAAATCGGTCCGTTTGTGACCATAGATGCCAATGTCGAGATTGGTGACGGCACCATCATCGACAGCGGAGCTGTTGTGCGCAGTGGTGCGCGCATTGGCAAGAATTGCCATATCCACGCCAATGCCGTCGTGGGTGATATTCCCCAAGACCTTAAATTTCAGGGCGAGGACACAGTTGCCATCATCGGCGACAACACTGTCATCCGCGAGTTTGTGACTATTCACCGCGGCACCACATCCAAGGGCAAGACCGTTGTGGGCAGCAACTGCCTCATCATGGCCTATTGCCACGTGGCACACGATTGCGTGGTGGGTGACCATGTCATCATGTCCAATTCAGTTCAGATGGCTGGTGAAGTTGTGGCAGGAGATTGGGCCATCATCGGCGGCGGCGCCCTCGTTCACCAGTTCACCCTGATTGGTTGCCACGTCATGATTCAAGGCGGCGCCTTGGTCAACAAGGACGTCCCGCCCTATTGCATGGTGGCACGCAACCCCATTGCCTATGAGGGTATCAACAAGGTGGGTTTGCACCGTCGTGGCTACACCAGCGAACAGATTGACGCCATTGCCGACGTTTACCGCACCATCTACGACTCGGGTCTTAATGTTACCCAGTCACTTGAAGAAGTAGCTAAACTGCCCGCCAGTCCTGAACGCGACATCATCATCGACTTTGTACGCGCCAGCAAGCGCGGCATTGTCCGCAAGTCCTGATTATCATCAGACAGACAACACAATCGACATCAGGGACGTGACCGACTTGATTGACATCCTGCTCGGAATCAATTAATCCCTAAATCAACTATAAATAAGGCTGCGTCAATCATGATGCAGCCTCATTCTTATTGTGCGGACTCGATGGCTTGGAGTTTGTCGGCCTCGCCCAGTTTGTAGTAGATGTCTCGCAGGGCGTTTTTCACGTCTTGGTTACTGGGATCGATGGCGTAGGATTTCTCCAGATAGGGCAAAGCTTCACGATAGATGGGATTCACCAGGTCGGCTAATTTTTTACCGTACAGACGGCTGTTTTGACGTGTCTCCATCGCCTTGTTATAGAAATACCGGCCCACATTGAACAAGCCACGGGCATTGCTGTCATTCAACTCAATGCAGCGCTGGTAGTAAGGGAATGCCTCATAGATGCTTTGCTGATTCTCAACCACGAGTCCCTTGAGGTTAAGCAACTCGTCATCATCGGGATTCGCTTCCAGAGCGTCATCTATCAGATCGTTAGCACCCGAATTATCTTCCCTGCTGATATAATCGTTAATCAAAATGCGGATGTACTGCGGGTCACTAGTGCCGAACTTGACGAACGCTTCCCAAGCCAGTTTCACCACCTCGGCATCATTGCCCAGGTCGCTGAGGCAAATGAGGGCATAGTCATAGGCTTCCTTGCGGTTATAGCCCGTGTGGCGTGCGACACTGAACAGGCGAACGGCATCGATGGTGTCGGCCTTCTGCCAAGCGGCGATGCCTTGATAATACCTCACCTCGGCAACCAGACTGTCGGGCTTGATCCATCGCGGGTCATCGGTGCGAGATGCCATCTGGCAATAGTCTTCCCATGCCTGATAGGCACCTTCCCAGTCCTTGACATTATAAAGTTCGCTGCCGGCGATGCGGTAATTGTCGTGGTGCTCAATCAAGCGGTTGGCGACCTCCTTGCTGTACTTCGTCTTCACCACGGGGCGGCGCGTCTTCTTGTCAATGACAGGCTCACCCTTCTTGTCCAGCACATGAATGGTGTCCAGTTTCAAAGCAATGAGGCTGTAGTCATAGGCATCCAGCAGCGTGTGACCCATCGCCTTGACGTCAACCTTCTTGCCCACGCGACGGTTGTCCATGTATTTGTCATATTGCTCTATCTTGATGCGGCTGGCCAGCGTCCATGTCTCGGGGCGGTTGCGAGTCTCATCGTGAGTCAAAGCCGGCTTTAGCTTGTTAAACGCTTTGTTGTAGCTGTCGACAGTCATTGTCAGGCCGCTAATGGCTTTCTTAGCCTCGTCCACTGCAGAATGCTGCCCGGCGGCATTCAGTGCCACCAGCAGTATCGCTGCCCATATCATTGCTATCTTCTTCACAATAGTAACTCCCATTAAATCGCCGGCAAAATTAGTCATTTTTCCGCTTTCACACAAATCCATGAACAAAGGCTGTTGCCTTTTCACAAAAAGCAGAGATGGTCTTCCCCAAACAAAGGGAAAACCATCTCATTCAGTAAACAATAGTTATTTTAGATATCAGTGATACCGAGTTGCTCGCACTTGTACATGATATCATCAATAATTCTGTTGGAATCCGTATTGGAAGGATTGAGCTCGCTAGCTTTCCTCAGATAAGGAAGAGCCTCCCTGTACTTGGGTTCCAATAACGGCTTGAATTGAGCATTGGTAGCTTCAGGATTCTCATCAATGATCTTCTGAGTCATGAAGTAGAGACAACGTCCAAAGTAATAATTGGCGTCGGGATCGTCCGGACCCATTTCGATTGCTTTCTTGTAATAAGGATAAGCTGCTTCATAGCCCGTTTGATTCTCGGCCACATAACCCTTCAAATCATAGAATGCAGGAGTCGTGGGATTGTCTTTGATGGCTTTATCAATGAGAGCATTAGCCTCATCATACTTGCTGTCTTTCACAAGGGGTTCCAAAAGGCTACCCATTGCTGCTACATGATACACCGAAATGTTGTTAGCAGTGTATCCGAGTGCACGGGCTTTGTTGAAGCTCTCATAGGCAGCAGCAAAGTCTTTGGCATTGAACTGTGCAAAACCCTGGAAGCAACGAACCTCAGCGATTGTGCTGTCAGGCTGTTCCACACCGTTGGCTGCAGCAAATGCCGAAGAACCCAGATCTGCGAAGTAGCCATAAGCATTAGCGGCATTAGCCCAGTCTTCTTTTCCCCAATACACATTACCCAACGAGGCGATATCACCAAGGTGACCAATCAAAGCATCAACGATTTCATTGCTATATTTGGTTTTCACCTTCTTGCTGCCGTCCTTGTTTAATTTGGGTTGGCCGGTCTTCTTGTCAACCTCGACAATCGTATCAAGAGTTAAAGCCTTCTGATAAGCGTCATAGGCGCCAATCAGCAATTCACCCATTTCACTCTCGTCAACTTCCTGCTGCAAAATTTTCATCTTCTGCATCTCGTCATAAAGAGCGAAGGCTGCTTTACCAGCGGTGTACCAAGTGAGCACGTCGTTAGCACTCTCAGGATTGGTCATCGCAGGCTCGATTTGCTCAAGCACGGCAATCAAATCCATCGGATTGCTCGATGAAGCCTTCTTGGCAAGGTCTTTCACGAGGCTCATCTGAGCCGATGCGCCGAACGCCATTACAGCGGCTGCGCACAAAAGAATCATCTTTTTCATTTTTGTTAACAATTTAGCTAGTTTATAATGTTTATTCGTTCTCGTTTGGTTGTTCGTTGTTCTCGTTATCATTATCCTGGACATCCTGATCTTCCTGAACATCCTGGATGGGGCTTTCTTCCTCCTGGAAAGCGTCGCGAACGCTCTCTTCGTCGGTAGTCTCAGGCTCGGTATCCACCTTGCAAACGCTTGCTATCTCGTCATTTTTCTTCTCAAGGTTGATGAGCCTTACGCCCTGAGTCGCGCGTCCAACGACACGCAGCGAGCTAACCCGTAGCCTAATGGCAATACCGCTCTTGTTGATGATGACAAGGTCGTTATCGTCGTTCACATTCTTAATTGCAATAAGCTTGCCAGTCTTGGCAGTAATGTTAATTGTTTTAACACCCTTGCCGCCACGGTTGGTCACGCGGTAGTCCTCGAGAGCACTGCGCTTGCCCATACCCTGTTCCGAAACGACGAGTACGTCGTCGCGTGTGCCGGCACGCATGCAGATCATACCGATTACCTCGTCACCCTCACTCAGACGCATACCGCGAACACCGGTTGCCGTACGGCCCATCGAACGCACTGTGGTCTCGGCAAAGCGGATTGCGTAACCCTTGCTGTTAGCCAGGATGACCTCGCTGTCGCCCTCGGTGAGGATGGCGCCCACAAGGCGGTCATCATCATTGATGTTGAGGGCACGCACACCATTGGCACGGGGACGAGAATACTCGCTCAGTCGCGTGCGCTTAACGATACCGTTCTTGGTGGCAAATACAATATAATGTGACTGGTTGTACTCGGGATCGGTGAGAGCCGTGGCACGTACAAATGCCATGATGCGGTTCTCGGCATCCAGGTTGAGCAGGTTCTGGATAGCACGACCCTTGCTGTTCTTAGTTCCCTCGGGAATCTCAAATACACGCAGCCAGAAGCAACGGCCCGTGGCTGTGAAGAACAGCATATAATTATGATTAGTGGCTTCGTAAACATACTCGATGAAGTCCTCATCGCGCGTGTCACTGCCCTTGGCCCCCACTCCACCGCGAGCCTGGGCGCGGTATTCCTTAAGCGGGGTGC